>Ga0137412_10000024_pt1 | contig 71131 bp, 51 predicted proteins | sample CZODoug2_1_16fun_FD_122160 | JGI IMG/M metagenome (GOLD analysis project Ga0137412, IMG submission 122160) | Vadose zone soil fungal communities from Angelo Coast Range Reserve, California, USA - CZODoug2_1_16fungal (Hybrid Assembly) | ecosystem: Environmental > Terrestrial > Soil > Vadose zone...
GACGAGATTTTCCAGCCGCGCATAATGCCGGTCGGAGATAACAGAGGTGTAGTCCTTGTTGGCGGGATCGGTGCCGAACATGCGCCGCATCTGCGCGCGCACTTTTTCGGCGAAGGCCTGCAACGAGCGCTCCGGCACCAGCACATAATCCGGCGCGGAGTTTTCAAGGCTCGCAAGCCCCAGCGCCACGGATTGCTGACGGGTGGTGCCACCCTCTATGGATGGCAGCAGTTCCAGTCCCTGCGTATGCTCGGCATAATAGGCTGCGTGCGCGGGATTGATCACGACTTTGACGGCGGAGATATTCGGATGGCGGAGGAATGCTTCACAGCTGCGGCGCAGCAGGCTCTTGCCTTCGAGCAAGGCCCGCAGGGCCCCGGCATCGATGGTAATCGCACCGGCCGGACGCAGGGTTCCCGCAATCCACTGTTTGCGAGCCGTGACAGGGGATGCCGTTGGCACGAACCAGGTGCAGCGGGCCCCCGCTTCGATGCGTCCCACAGGATGGTTATGATGCCCTGCGGCAATGCACATATGACATCCCGCCGACACGGCGATCTTGGCGGCGAGGATCTTCGTCGTCATCCCTCCGGAGCCGACGTTCGAGGCGGAACGTCCCGCCATGGATTCGATTTCGGGAGTGATCTGCCGGACTTCGCTGATGAACTGCGCGTGCGGATCCCTGTTCGGATCCGCGGTAAAGAGTCCTTCGACGTCGGAGAGCAACACCAGGCAGTCCGCGCCCGACATCTGCGCGACCCGCGCCGCCAGCCGATCATTGTCGCCGTAACGGATTTCAGCAGTCGCCACGGTGTCGTTCTCGTTAATCACCGGCAAGGCACCGAGGGCAAGTAGCGATTCAAGCGTTGCGCGAGCGTTGAGATAGCGTCGGCGGCGCTCGCTGTCCTCGAGAGTGAGCAGCACCTGCGCCACGGTCACATCGCACCCCTCGAGCAGCTCCTTGTAGGCATGCGCGAGCCGGATCTGTCCCACCGCGGCGGCGGCCTGACTCTCCTCCAGCCGCAGGACGCCGGGCTTGAGCCCGAGCCGACGCCGCCCGAGCGCAATGGCGCCCGATGACACCAGGATGACACGCTGGCCGCGCTTGCGCAGCCGCAGCAGGTCCTCGACCAGGGTCTCGAGCCAGGCGCGGTTGACGCGCCCGGTGTCGCCATCCACCAGCAGCGCCGAGCCCACCTTCACGACGATCCGTCGTGCCTGCGTGAGGGGCGCTGACGAGTCCGGACGGCGGGTGTTCATGGAGGAAAACTATACGCAATCGAGCTGCGTTGCCCAACCCGACCGCAGCCCCTACACTTATCGGCGGCGGATGATGACAAGGGTGGCTTTCGCGGTGAGCAGAGATTACGAGCCCGTGCCCTCCCAGTGGTACGAAAACGTCGAAGAAGAAGAATCGTTCCGCGTGCTGTCGGTCGACGAGGACTCCGAGCTCATAGAGATCGAGTACCTCGACGGCGACATCGAGGAACTCGACCTCGAGGCCTGGCACGAGATGGACCTCGAGAAGATTGCCCAGCCCGAGGGCTGGTCGGAGTCCGACGACGAGGACACCGACGAGGACGAGGAGTACGACGAGGAAGACGACGAGGATGAGGATGACTGGGACGACGACGAGGACGAGGATGAGGACGACGTCGACGAAGAACGGGACGAGTATTGACCGCCTCCGGCGTCGATAGCTGGTACCACGAGAAAGAATCGGCCTGGCTGTACCGGCGGGTCGCCGCCGCCGAAGCCGATCCCGGCAAGAGCGAACTGTTCCTGAAGCTCGCCGCGGCCGCGGAAGAACAGGCGGCCAAATGGCAGCTCGCCGCGCGGCGCGCGGACCCGGGCGCGCACGCCGGAGTGCGGGCGTTTGTGCCCTCGCTGCGCGCGCGCATCGTCGCGCGTCTGCTGTCGCGCTTCGATCCGCGCTCCCTGCGTGCGGTGCTCGCCGCCATGAAGCTGCGCGGCCTGTCGGTCTACAGCGCCCCGGCGAGCGTGGCCGGGCACCCCATGCCGACCACGCTCGCGGAAGTCGGTGCGCGCCATCGCAGCGCCCTCGGTGGGAGTCTGCGGGCCGGGGTGTTCGGAGTGAACGACGGGCTGGTGTCGAACGCCAGCCTGGTGCTCGGTGTCGCGGGCGCGGGCGCGGCCAGCGGCTACGTGCTGACCACCGGGGTCGCGGGATTGCTCGCCGGCGCGCTCTCCATGGCGGCGGGGGAATATGTCTCGGTGCGCTCACAGCGCGAGATGTACGAATACCAGATTGCGCTGGAACGCGAGGAGCTCGCCGAATACCCGCAGGAGGAAGCCGAGGAGCTCGCGCTCATTTACCAGGCGCGCGGCATGGATCTCACCCGGGCGCGCGAGGTGAGTCAGGCGTTGCTGGCGCACCCCGAGCAGGCCCTCGATGTGCTCGCGCGCGAGGAGCTCGGCCTCAACCCCGATGACCTCGGCTCCCCGTGGCGCGCGGCCGGCGCCTCGTTCGTCGCGTTCGCGGCGGGCGCCGCGCTGCCTCTCATCCCCTTCCTCGCAGGTCTCGCGGGCGTGCGCGCCATCGCGACCGTGGCCGGGGTCACGCTCACGGCGCTGTTCGCTGTCGGCCTGGGACTGTCGCTGTTCACCGGCCGCAACGCGCTGCGCGGCGCGTTGCGTATGGTGCTGATCGGCGGCGGCGCGGGCGCGGTGAGCTTCCTCGTCGGGCGGACCCTCGGCGTCGTGATCGGCTGACGGCTCACCGGTAAGGGCTTGAAAACGCGGGCCACGACCCCACGCTGGCGAGGGTAAGGCCGTAACGGTAGAGTGCCGTTCGCGGAAATCGCTTAGCCTCAACCACTTACCTTCACCCAAGGTTCCATAGCCGCCATGAAGCGCATCGTGTTGTTCCTCGCCACCAACCTCGCGGTCGTGCTGGTGCTGTCGGTCGTCGCCCGCCTGCTCGGGCTCGACGCCTATCTGGCCGTACACGGCCAAAGCCTCGCGGGCCTGCTGGTGTTCGCGGCGTTTTTCGGCTTCGGCGGCGCATTCATCTCGCTCGCCATGTCGAAGTGGATGGCGAAGAGGACCATGGGGGTGCGCGTCATCGGCCCCTCGGGCGATGCCACCGAGCAGTGGCTGCTCTCCGCGGTGGAACATCACGCCCGCGCCGTGGGCGTGCGCATGCCCGAAGTCGGGATCTTCGATTCTCCGGAGCCGAACGCTTTCGCCACCGGCGCCAGCCGTAACGGCGCGCTGGTCGCGGTCAGCAGCGGGCTGCTGCAGCGCATGAGCCGCGAGGAGATCGAGGCGGTGCTCGGCCATGAAATGACGCACGTCGCCAACGGGGATATGGTGACCCTCACGCTCGTGCAGGGCGTGGTCAACACCTTCGTGATCTTCCTGGCGCGCGTCATAGGCAACATCATCGACCGCGCCGTGTTCCGCTCCGAGGATGGCCGCGGCATCGCCTCCTTCGTCACCATCATCGTCCTGCAGCTGTTGCTCGGGATCCTCGCCAACATGATCGTCATGTGGTTCTCGCGGCGGCGGGAATTCCGCGCCGACCGCGGCGGGGCGCAACTCGCCGGCACCGGCAACATGATCGCCGCGCTCGAGGAGCTCAAGCGGGTGCACGAGCCGCTGCCCTCACAGCAGTTCTCCGCCTTCGGGATCGCCGGCGGCGGGGGTGGCCTCACGCGCCTGTTCATGAGCCATCCGCCGCTCGATGAGCGCATCGCCGCGCTGCGCGCCCTCGGCAGCCATTGACAGCGCCCGCGCCAGCCCTGGTAGGCCGGCTGCGCGAGATCCTCGGCGTTGACGGCGTACTGACGGATCCGGCTGACTGCGCCCCGTTTCTCGTTGACCACCTCGGGCGCTGCCGCGGGCGCGCCGTGGCCGTGGTACAGCCGCGCTCGCCGGCGCAGGTTTCGCAGCTGCTGGGGTTGTGCGACAGCGAGCGTATCGGCGTGGTGCCGCACGGCGGCAATACCAGCTACTGCGGCGGCGCCATCCCGGATGATTCCGGGCGGCAGCTGGTGCTGTCGCTCCAGCACCTGAACCGCATCCGCAGCGTCGACGTCACCAACTACTCGCTCACCGCGGAGGCCGGCTGCATTCTGTCGCAGGTGCAGCAGGCGGCGGACGCGGCCGGGTGCTTCTTCCCGCTGAGCCTGGGCTCGCAAGGCAGCTGTCAGATCGGCGGCAATCTCTCGACCAATGCCGGCGGCGTGAACGTGCTGCGCTACGGCATGATGCGCGACCTGGTGCTCGGGCTCGAAGTGGTGCTGCCCGGGGGGCGCGTGCTCGAGGGCCTCTCGTCGCTGCGCAAGGACAATACCGGCTACGACATCAAGTCGCTGTTTCTCGGCGCGGAGGGCACGCTCGGGGTGATCACCGCCGCGACTGTGAAGCTCTTCCCGCAGATCCGCGCCCGCGCCACGGCGCTGGTGGCGCTGCCGGACGTGCGCGCCGCGGTGACGCTGCTCGGGGAGCTGCGTGCGGGGAGCGGCGATCGCATCAGCTCCTTCGAGCTCATCTCTCGCCCCGCCCTGGAGCTCGCCACGCGCCACATCCCCGGCGTGAGCGACCCGCTTGGCGGCGCGCACCCCTGGTACTTGCTGTGCGAGCTGTCGTCCGCGCGCGCTGCGGAGCCGCTCGATGAGGTGCTGGAGGAGGCGCTCGGCGCGGCCCTTGCGCGCGCTACCGTGCTCGATGCGGCACTGGTGCGCAGCGAGCGCGAGCGCGCTGCGCTGTGGAAGCTGCGCGAGAGCATCCCCGAGGCACAGCGCCACGAGGGCGCCAGCCTCAAACACGACATTTCGCTTCCGATAGCGGTGCTCGCGGATTTCGTCGCCCGTGCCGCGTCCTGGATCGGCGCCAACGTTCCCGATGGCCGGCTGGTGGCGTACGGCCACGTGGGCGACGGCAACCTGCATTTCAACATCAGTCAGTCTGCAGGCAGTGACCGCGAGCGCTTTCTCAGTCGCGCCGACAGCGTGCGGCGCGCCGTGCACGAGCTGGTACACGAGTTCGGCGGCAGCTTCAGCGCCGAGCACGGGGTGGGTCGGACCAAGGTGGCGGAGCTCGAGCGCTACGCCTCCCCGGTCGAGCTCGCGCTCATGCGCGCCGTGAAGCACGCGTTCGACCCACACGGCATAATGAATCCGGGCAAGGTCCTGCGCGAGCCATGAAGGAGCCACGGATGGTTTACGCCCGGGTGGCCGGCTGCGCCGTGCTGCTCGGCGCCGTGGCGGCCTGCAGCCGGCACGGCCCCGCCGACGCCGTGCCCGCAACCGCGGCCGCCGGCGGGGACGAAGGTCCGCGCATCGCCATGTCTCCCGACGAGGTGCACATCGACTACCGCGTCTATGGACACGGCGACCCCGCCGTGGTGCTGGTGCACGGCTGGGCGAGCGACGCCAATTACTGGAACGCCCAGCTCGAGGCTCTCAAGTCGCGCTACACGGTGGTGGCGCTGAACCTCGCCGGCCACGGGGCTTCGGGCAACAACCGCAACGACTGGTCGATCGCCAACTACGCGCAGGACGTCGCGGCGGTGGCGCGACAGATTCCCAACCCACGCCTGGTGCTGGTCGGGCACTCCATGGGAGCTGCGGTGTCGCTGGCGGCAACCCCGCTGATCGGTACGCGCGTGATCGGCGTGATCGCGGTCGAGGCGCTGCGTTCGGTCGGGTTGCCACCGCTCGGCCCCTCTGAGATCGAGCAGCGCATCGCACCGTTTCGCGCTGACTTCGTAGCTGAGACACGCAAGCTGGTCGCCGGCTCGCTGTTCACGCGCGACGCGAACCCGGTGCTGGTGCAGAAGGTGGCCTACGACATGTCGCTCGAGCCCCCCGCGATCGCCGTTGCCAGCATGCGCTCGCTCCTGACGATGGATTTTGCAGCGGTGCTGCCGGGCGTTCACGTGCCGGTGTTCGCCATCAACTCGGATCTGCTGCCGACGGACGCCGCGCGTATCCGCAAATCACTGCCGGATTTCACCCTCGACGTGCTCGAGCACAGCGGCCACTTCCTGATGCTGGAAGCGCCGGCGCGCTTCAACCCACTGCTGCTCAAGGACCTCGACGCTCTCAGCGCACGCGCCGCTCACTGAGCGAGCTCGTCCGAGTCCGGTACCATCGAGCCGCAACGCACCTCGAGCCATCCCAACTCGAGTGCGATGTGCTGCGCGCCCAGCTGCGCCCAAGCGGTCGCGAAGGGTGTGTCATGGCCCTGCTCCTGCAGCAGCAGAATGAGAGCATCGCGGTCCACGGCGAACGGCCAGTCCCGGCCGTGCAGCGTCAGCTCGAGTGCGCGTCCGTCGGGGGTCACGAAGCGGCTGCGTCCGCCCTCCTCATACACGTCGAGGGTCAGGAGCGGGCGCAGATCGCGCGACGCGCCGCTGGCGGACCAGGCGATGCGGCAGGCGTACAGGCGCGCCTCATTGGGCTCGAAGCGGTTGAAGCCGATCACCTCCTCCTGCAACTCACCGTCGCTCTGCCGTAGCGTGCGCCGGCGATACCAGTACAGCTCGTGGCTGATGACCAGCTGGTAATCGAGGTAGCGCGAGTCGCCGGGGCTGCCATCCAGGCAGTGGCGCCCGAGCGTGCCGCCCTGGAACTGCTCGCCGGCCCGCGTCAGAGTCAAATCACAGCCCGGGGAGGCAACCAGGTCGCGCCACGCGAGTCTCGCCGTCAGCCGCGGGCGGTAGTTGAGATGCATCCAGTGGCGCGGGCGTGCGAAGGTGAACAATCGCACCCGCACCGCATGCGCGGGCGTGCCGGCCGGCTCGAGCGCGAGCAGCAGCTGGCGGCGCGGATCCTCGGGATTGTCCTCGAGAAACTCCTCCAGATACAGCACGTGCACGCCGAGCCAGGCGACGCTCACGGGGGCGACGATGGTGCGCACACGCTGCTCGCTGAGCAGCGGCCACGCGCCAGCGCCGCGCTCGGCGCTCATCACCACCTGCTCGCTGGAGTCGCGCACCCCGGACCACAGTCGCTGCAGAGCCTCGACATCGGCGCCGTCCGCCGCCGCCGCGGCAAGCAACACTCCCAGGAGCGCAGCCATGAGTGTGGCGGCCTGTGGGGGCTCAGGATTCCTTCCTGGCGCGGACCAGACCTTCCTGGGCCGCGCTCGCCACCAGCCGGCCGTCGCGCGCGAACACACTGGCCCGGGCGAAGCCGCGGGCGCCGGATGCGCTCGGGCTCTCCATGGCGTACAGCAGCCAGTCATCCACGCGCAGCGCGCGGTGAAACCACAGGGCGTGATCGATGCTGGCCATCACCAGAGTGGGTTTCAGGACCGAGGTGCCGTGCGGCAGGGTCGCGGTATCGAGCAGGAAGAAATCCGACACATACGCCAGCAGTCGCCGGTGCAGCATCTCATCGTCACCCAGGGCGTCGACGGCGCGGAACCAGATCTGGCGCTCCGGTGGCGCGCGCTGCGGGTGCAGGTAATCGATGCTCTGCACCATGCGGAATTCAAACGGTCGCGGCTGCTCGAAGAAGCGCCGCACCCGCTCCGGCAGCCGTGCGAGCAGCGCGCCCGGCGGACCGCTCGTGTCCGCGAGGCTCTCCGGCGGCGGCACGGGCGGCATCGCGATCTGGTGATCGAAACCCGCCTCGCTCGCCTGGAACGAGGCAGCCATGGTGAAAATCTGCTGCCCGTGCTGGATGGCCACCACGCGACGGTTCGCGAAACTGTGGCCGTCGAGACTGCGATCGACCTGATAGACGATGGGGGCGTTGCAGTCACCGCGCCGCAGGAAATACGCGTGCAGCGAGTGCACCACGCGACCCTCGACGGTGGCGGCTGCGGCGCTGAGCGCCTGCCCCAGCACCTGCCCGCCGAACACCTGCGGGGCGCCGATGTCACGGCTCTCGCCGCGGAACAGGTTGACCTCGAGCTGCTCGAGCTCGAGCAGCGCCAGCAGATCGGCCAGGCGTTGATCCATGGGGCGCCGCGCGCTGCGCGCTTGCCGTCAACCGAACTTGAAGGTGCCGTGCATCAGCGCATTATGGCCGGGGAAAGTACACAGGTACTGGTAGGCGCCGCCTTTCTTGAGGATCGAAGTCGCAAAGGTCACGCTGGTGGTCTCGCCCCCGCCGATGGTCTTGGTGTGCGCGAGCACCCGCTTGTCACCCGGCGCCAGGTAGTCATTCGGCAGCCCCGCGCTCATGCCCGCGGTGGCCACCGCCGTCACGTCGGCCGCGTTCACCAGCACCCAGTTGTGTCCCATCGCTTCCCTCGGGAGCTTGCCGATGTGGTGCAGCGTGAGCGTGATCTGCTTACAGGTCGCCGGTGCGCTCAGCTCCGGCTTGTCGTACTGCATCAGATCGTTGCCACTGATCTCGAGCTGGCACGGGTCGGCCGCGCGTGCGTACGGGGCCGCCGCGAGTGCGCCGAGCACGGCGACGGTGGCGAGGGTGTTGTGCATCAAGGTCATGGCGTCCTCCTTCAAAGGCCGAGGTCAGTCCGGCACTCCCAGCCGCCTGTGCATTACCGGGCTGGTGGTCGTGTACTGCAGGAACTGTTTCTTCTGCGGATACAGATGATGCTGGATCGCGAACGCGGCCAGTGCCGCCTCGTGGAACCCGGACAGGATGAGCTTCTTCTTTCCCGGGTAAGTGTTGATGTCACCCACCGCGAATACTCCCGGCAGGCTGGTCTGGAACTTCTCGGTGTCGACCGTGAGGGCCTTCTTTTCCAGCGCCAGGCCCCACTCCGCGATCGGTCCGAGCTTCGGATGCAGGCCGAAGAACACCAGCAGCTGATCGGCCGGCAGCCCCTGCAGCGCCCCGTCGGGGGTGCGGATGTTGACACCACGCAGCGCGCCGTCGTCGATGATCAGCGAATGCGGCTGCGCCTCGAAGCAGCGCATACGCGCGGCCGCCACCTGCTCCTGCATCCGCGCGACCGAGGCGGGCGCGGCGCGGAACTCGTGCCGGCGATGCACCAGCACCAGGCTCGCGGCCCGTGGCAGCAGCTCGAGCGTCCAGTCGAGCGCCGAGTCGCCGCCGCCGAAGATCACCAGATGCTTGCCCGCCAGCTCGGCTGCACTCTTCACCCGGTAGTTTATGGTGCTGCCTTCGAAAGCCTCCGCGCCCTCGAGTCCGATGCGCCGCGGCTGAAAGGAGCCCACGCCCGCCGCGATCACTACGGTACCGGCGTCGAAGCTCACGCCGCCCGCGGTGCGCAGGTGGAAGCGCCCGCTATCGCGTCGCGCGAACTCCACCACTTCGTGGCCGAGGTGCAGCTGCGGATTGAAGGGCCTGATCTGTTGCATGAGCCGGTCGACCAGCTCCTGGGCGCCGCACACCAGCAGCGCCGGAATGTCGTAGATCGGCTTGTCGGGGTACAGCTCGGCGCACTGCCCGCCGGGGTGGCGCAGCGAATCCACCACGTGGGCGCCGATCCCGAGCAACCCCAGCTCGAACACCTGGAACAGCCCGCAGGGACCTGCGCCGATGATGACGACCTCGGTGGTGATGGCCGGCGCGGAGGTGGCATGGGTCAGAATTTGGCTCAAGGCGCTCGCTTTCGCGTCCCGATGTTGCGGCCAGACATTGTAGAGGGTCTCTCCGCCCCTGGCATGAGGCCTGCCCCGGAAGAGGCGGGAGGGTGCGCGCCGCTCGCGGCCGGCCGTATAGTACGGGTGGCGCAGGACGCGCCGGCACGCCAAACAACTGGCTCCCGCGTTGGTGCAATGCGCTGGTGAAGGGGGTTCAATGACCAAGCTCAATGTCAACGGCAAGGACACCGAAATCGATGTCGATCCCGACATGCCGTTGCTGTGGGTGTTACGCGACACGCTGGGCCTGACCGGCACCAAGTTCGGCTGCGGCATGGCCCTGTGCGGGGCGTGCACCGTACACCTGGATGGGCAGCCCATCCGCTCCTGCGTCACGCCCGTGAGCGCCATCGGTAGCAAGGCAGTGACCACGATCGAAGGCCTGTCGCCCGATCGCAGCCATCCGGTGCAAAGGGCGTGGATCGAGCTGGATGTACCGCAGTGCGGCTACTGCCAGTCCGGTCAGATCATGTCGGCAGCGGCACTGCTGGCACACACCGCGGAGCCCTCGGATGCCGACATTGACACGGCGATGTCCGGCAATCTGTGCCGCTGCGGCACCTATCAGCGCATTCGCGCCGCGATTCACCGCGCCGCGCAACTGAAATCCGGCCGCTCATGAGCCTCGATCGCCGCGAATTCCTCAAGAGTTCCACCTACCTCTCGGGCGGCCTGGTGATCGCGCTGCACCTGCCCGGTTGCAGCAAGCCAGCGCGCGTCCCGGGGGAAATGAAGACCATCGCGGCAAACTCCTGGCTGCGCATCGGCACCGACAACACCATCACCTTCCTGTGCGATCGCTCGGAAATGGGCCAGGGTGTGTACACGGCGCTACCGACGCTGCTCGCCGAGGAGCTGGGAGTGGGGCTCGAACGCATTCATGTTGATTTCGCCCCCGCGGGGAATGAGTACACGAACAACCTGCTCGGCACCCAGATCACCGGCGCCAGCAGCAGCGTGCGCGATGCGTGGCAGAAGCTGCGCAAGGCGGGCGCACAGGCGCGCAGCATGCTGGTCAGCGCCGCGGCCAGGGAGTGGGGCGTCTCAGCAGCAAACTGCAGGGTCGAAAACGGCTTCGTGGTCTCCCCGCACGGCAAGCGCGTGAGCTTCGGGGAGTGTGCCGAGGCCGCCGCCAGACTCCCGGTGCCGCAGGACGTGAAACTCACCGAGGCCGGCAAGTTCCGCCTCATCGGCACGAGCATCAAACGGCTCGACACCCCGCTGAAGGTGAACGGCAGTGCGCGCTACGGCATCGACGTGCGCCTGCCTGACATGCTGTACGCGGCGCTCGCCCAGCCGCCGGCGCTCGGCGGCAAGGCGCTGAGCTTCGATGACAGCAAGAGCCGCGCCATGCCGGGCGTCAGGGCGGTGGTGCAGACCTCGTCGGGTATTGCGGTGGTCGCGACGTCCTGGTGGCAGGCGCGCCAGGCGCGCAACGCGCTGGCGATCAAGTGGGACGACGGTCCGAACGCGGGCCTCAACGACGCGGCAATCCTGCACGGCCTGCAACACGCCGCCGGCGCTGGCCAGAGCGCCCGCAAGGACGGCGACGTCGACGCCGCCATCAAGTCCGCCGCCAGGGTCGTGACGGCACAGTATCAGCTGCCGCTGCTGGCACACGCCACCCTCGAGCCGCAGAACTGCACGGCGGACGTGCACGCGCAGGGGTGCGACATCTACGTGCCGACGCAGATTCAGCAGGTGGCGCAGCTCGCGGCCGCGGGAGCCGCGGGCCTCAAGCCCGAGCAGGTGCGCGTCCACACGACCTTCCTCGGCGGGGGCTTCGGCCGAAGGCTCGACGTGGACTTCATCCCCGCGGCGGTCGAGGCCTCCAGGGCGGTCGGCAAGCCGGTGAAGCTCCTGTGGACGCGCGAGGACGACACCACGCACGACGTGTACCGCCCGCCGGCCTTCGACACCGTGGTCGGCGCGTTCGACCACAGCGGCAGACTCATCGCCTGGAAGCTGCATCTGGTCGGTCCCTCGATCACCGCGCGCATGTTCCCGGCGGTGGTCGAAAAGAGCATCGACCCGTTTGCCATCGAGGCGGCGGCCAACTACCCGTACGACGTACCGAATGTGTCGGTCGATTATCTGCGGCATGAAATCGGCATCAACGTGGGCTACACGCGTTCGGTGAGCCATGCGCTCAACTGCTTCGTCGCCGAGAGTTTCATGGACGAGCTCGCCGCCAGCGCCGGCAAGGATCCGGTGGAGTTTCGCAGGACGCTGCTCGCCAGGCAGCCGCGCTACCTCAGGGCGCTGGAGCTGGCCACCCAGGAAGCCCGCTATGGCGCCGCGCCCCGGGGGCACTTCCACGGCGTGGCCGTCATGGAGGGCTACGGCACCTACATGGCCCAGGTCGCGCAGATCTCGCTCGAGAGCGGCAAGGTCAAGGTGCACCGTATCGTGTGCGCGGTGGATTGCGGACAGGTCGTGAACCGGGACATCGTCACCGCACAGGTGGAGGGCTCCATCATCTTCGGCCTCACCTCCACGCTGTGGGGCGAGATCAATATTCAGCGCGGCCGCGTGCAGCAGACCAACTTCGACACCTACCGGCTGCTGCGCATGAACGAGACTCCGCGCATCGATGTGTTCATCCTCGACAGCACGCAAGCCCCGGGCGGTATCGGCGAGCCCGCCACGGCGCTGGTCGCGCCCGCGGTCTGCAATGCCATTCATGCCGCCAGCGGCCGGCGCCTGCGGTCGCTGCCGCTGACGCGCCACAACTTCGCCTGAGTCTTGCAAGGGGAACCGCCTTGACGTCGAACGCCGAACTGCATGCCCGCCGCCAGCAAGCCGTGCCCCGCGGCGTCACCAACTCGCTCGCGGTGTACGCCGAGCGTGCCGCCAACGCCGAGATCTGGGACGTCGAGGGCCGGCGCTATATCGATTTCGCCAGCGGCATCTCGGTACTCAACACCGGCCACCTGCACCCGAAGGTGCAGCAGGCGGTCGCGCGGCAGCTGGAAAAACTCGTACATGCCTGCTTTCAGGTGACTCCGTACGAGAGCTACATCGCGCTGGCGGAGCAGTTGAACGCGCTCGCCCCGGGCGCCGGTCCCAAGAAGACCATATTCCTGACCACCGGCGCGGAGGCGGTGGAGAACGCCATCAAGATCGCGCGCTTTCATACCAAGCGCTCGGCCGTGATCGCGTTCTCGGGTGGCTTCCACGGCCGCACGCTGGCGTGCATCAGCCTCACCGGCAAGGTGCAACCCTACAAGGCCGGCTTCGGACCGATGCTCCCGGAGGTCTACCACCTGCCCTACCCGATGCCGTATCACGGCGTCACGCTCGAGCATTCACTGCAGGCGCTCGAGCAGCTGTTCAAGGCGGACGTGGACCCGGCGCGCGTGGCGGCGATCATCATCGAGCCGGTGCTGGGGGAAGGCGGGTTCTACGCGGCGCCGTCGGAATTTCTGCGGCGGCTGCGCGGCCTGTGCGACAGCCACGGTATCGTGCTGATCGCCGACGAGATCCAGAGCGGATTCGGCCGCACCGGGCGCATGTTCGCCATCGAGCACGCCGGGGTTGAGCCGGATCTGATCACCATCGCAAAGAGCGTGGCCGGCGGGGTGCCGCTGTCGGCCGTCACCGGCAAAGCCGACATCATGGACGCGCCGGGCCCGGGCGGGCTCGGCGGGACCTTTGCCGGCTCGCCGCTCGCTTGCGCCGCGGGCCTCGCGGTACTCGAGGTGATGCGCGAGGAGCAGCTCATGAGGCGCGCGCAGGAGATCGGGCGCTTCATGAGCTCGCGCCTGAAGGGGCTGCAGGTGCGCTTTCCGTGTGTGGGCGACGTGCGCGCGCTCGGCGCCATGGTGGCCATCGAGCTGGTGAAGAACGGGCGCGCCGAAGCGCCGGATGCCGAGCTCACCAAGGCGCTGGTGCAGGCCGCCGGCCGGCGCGGGCTGGTGATTCTCTCCTGCGGGGTCTACTCCAACGTGATCCGCTTCCTCGCGCCGCTCACCATCCCCGACACGCACCTCAAGGAAGGCTGCCACCTGTTCGAGCTGGCGCTGGAGGAGGTGGCGGGAGCGGGGGTGAAAGCGAGCACCGCGGTGTGACTCGCCCGCACCCGCAGCGCGCGGGCGCGCCGCGCGCTCACGCGCGGCCGGCGTTGGCGTCGGTGGGCGTGTGGAAGTATTCGCTCTCGGAAGCCAGCTGCCCGAGGAGGCGGTTGAGTTCCGCCATGCGGCCCTGGGCGGTACTGATGGGCATGCAGTCCTGGCAGCGCGGATCCCCGCACGGCTGACGCGAATACAACCAGTATTGGATCGCACCGGCGAGCAGCCCGTCGGCGATGTCCCACAGGTCGGCGTCCTTGTCCTTGTCTGCGATCCGGTTGCCCAGATCGACCGCCTTTGAAAAAGCCGCGTCAAAGGTATCAGCAAGCTCGGTCATGCTCTTGGGCCGCCCTTCATCGTTCGGCGCCTAGTATATGGCAAAGAACGTGACGACCGACACGAACGACCCGCCTCAGGCCCGCTCGCGCACCCGGCGGGCCGCCGCGTATGTGCTGTATTGCGATGCCGGCCACGGAAGCGCGGCGCGCGGCGCGCGCATCATGCGCAGGTTGGAATGACTGTGACACAGGTCCCTATCTGCCGGCCGCGGTTTATGTCGCATGCGAAAACCGATCGCTGAAACCGCCCGGCCGAGCGCGCCGCGCCCGCTGCCCGCGCCACGCGTACCGCGCGGCTGGCGCTTACGCGTGCCGCGACTGGGGATAGGCTGGCGCCTCGGCCTGGGCCTGGCCGCGGTCACGACGGTGCTCATGCTCGGAGAGGGGCTCGCCACGCGCACTACCCGCGAGGCGCTCGAGGCGGTTCGCAGCATGCAGAACGAGCACGAGCCGCTCGCCAACAGCGCCAACGCCGTGCTGGAAAAACTCCTCGCCTACGATCGTGCCGTGGATGAGGACCTGCAAGCGCACAACCCTTACGAGTTCCGCGTCATGACTGAGGCCGGGGACGCGCTCGAAGCGGCGGTCGCCGCCTACTTCGGCGCCTCGCCCCCACCGCCGCTCACGGCGAGCGGCACCCGCCTGCGCCTGCAGCTCACCCGCCACATCGCCGACGCACGCCAGCTCACCCGCCGCGCCGCGCAACGCGCGTACTGGGTCGCGAAGCGCCAGGCGGACCTCAACCAGGTCTACCAGCGCATCACCTCCGCCGGCGGCTCCGGACTGGCCATCAACGGCACCGAGGTGGTGGCACGGCGCTCGCTCGCGGAGCTCGAGGAGGCCTTCAACGCGGTGCGCGGCGACGTCGCCACGCCCACCGTGACCGCACGGCGCGAGCGTGACTTCACGGCGGTGCTGAACGCTCACGCGGCGGAGTTCGAAGCCTCTCCCGGCCGCGCCTGGCTCGGCCTGGTGCGGCAGGACTCTGCGCAGGCCGCGCGCCTGCGGCGCGAGATCGAGCGCTATGACGCGGACAGCGGACCGCAATGGCACAGCCTGCGCGAGGACAGCGCCGCCCTCACGCTCGGCGTGCAGCAGCACTTGCAGATGCCCGCGCGTCTCGGCCTGCTGCAGGCGGCGCAGCACGCCGCCACCGCAGCCGAAGGGGCCGAGCATACGCTCAGGAACACCGCCGCCGCGGTGCTGGGGCTGGTGCTGCTGGTGTCGCTCATGCTGGCGGTGAGCATCAGCGTGCCGGTGCGCCGCCTCACCGCGGCCACGCGGCGCCTCGCGGGCGGTGACCGCGGGGCCCGTGCGCCGCGCGGCGGCTCGGCCGAGATCGATGAGCTCGCCGAATCCTTCAACACCATGGCCGACCGCATCGCGCACGCGGAGGCGGAGCTGCGCGCTCACCAGGCGGAGCTCGAGCATCACGTCGCCGAGCGGACCCGGCAGCTGCATCATCTCGCGCACCACGATCCGCTGACGCAGCTCCCCAACCGCCGCAAGCTGTCGGCGCACCTGGCGAGCGCGCTGGCGCGCGCCGGAACCCGGCAGCGCCTGGCGCTGCTGTTCGTGGATGTGGACAATTTCAAATCGATCAACGATACCCTGGGTCACAGCTTCGGCGACCGGGTGCTGCAGAACATCGCCGAGCGCCTGCACGCCGCCACCGGGGCCACGGGCCTGCTGGCGCGTCTGGGGGGCGATGAGTTCACGGTGCTGCTCGAGGATGTGCAATCGAGCGATGAGGTCGAGAGCCGCGCGGCACAGATCGTCGCGACGCTCCAGGAGCCGCTCATCGTCGACGGGCGCGTCCTCACCACCAGCGCCAGCGTCGGCGCGAGCCTGTACCCGGATCACGCGACGGACGCCGAAGGGCTGCTGCGCGCGGCGGACGTGGCGCTGTTCCGCGCCAAGGAGCTGGGACGCAACCGCTTCGCCCTCTACAGCCCGGCGCTCTACGAGGCCGCGGCACAGCGTTTTCGACTCGAGCAGTCGCTGCGCCGCGCGGTCGAGGCGGGCGACCTGCTGCTCATGTACCAGCCCCAGGTGGCGCTGCACAGCTTCGAGTCGACGGCCGTGGAAGCACTGCTGCGCTGGCGCAAATCCGACGGCCGCATCGCCAGCGCCGCCGAGTTCATCCAGGTGGCCGAGAAGACCGGCCTCATCCACGATCTGACCGACTGGATATTGCATACCGCGGCTGCGACCGCCGCGGGGTGGCGCGCGGCAGGCTGGCACCGCGCCAGCGTGGCGATCAACGTCTCGGCACCGCAGTTCTTCGAGAGCGATTTCGTCGAGCACGTGGCGCGCACGCTGGAAGCGACCGGGCTGCCGGCGAGCGCGCTCGAGCTGGAGATCACCGAGACGGTCTTTCAGACCGGCCCCGCCACGGTCGCCTCGCTCCGCCAGCTGCGTGCGCTGGGCGTGGCGATCGCGCTCGATGATTTCGGCAGCGGCTACTCCTCGCTCACCTCACTCGAGCAGCTGCCCATCTCGCGCGTGAAGCTCGACCGGCTGTTGATAGCGGCCGTGGACAGCAACCCGCGCTCGGCGGCGATCGTGCGCTCCATAGTCGCCTTGTGCCATGGCCTGGGTCTGCAGGTGGTGGCGGAGGGCGTCGAGCGAGCGGCGCAACTGGAGTTCCTGTCGCGCTGCGGTCCGATCGGCGTACAGGGTTTCCTGCTGGGCAATCCGGTCGAAGCGAGCGCCGTCGCAGCCGAGGCGCAGGCCGCCAGCGCGCGCGCGCGGCTCACCCTGGAGGCGGCCGCGCAGCTGCCGCGTCGCGAGGGAGAATCCCTGGTGTTCGTCGGCAGCTCGGGCCGGCGGCGCGCCACCTGAAGGCCGTCCCTGCGCCGGCGTGGCGAGCGCGTCAGGCGCACCGCGCCGTGGCTGACAGCAGCACGGCCGCACGCGACTTGCTAGACTTCCCGCGTGCTGCTGACGGAACAGGACATCTACCACTTCCGCGAAGGCACTTACTTCCGGGCGTACGAGAAGCTCGGAGCCCACGCGGTACGCGCCACGCAGGGTGCACCCGACGGCACGCGCTTCGCCGTCTGGGCGCCGAACGCTGCCGCGGTCACGGTCGTCGGCGACTTCAACGGCTGGGACCGCCGTCGCCATCCGCTCAACGCGCGGCCGGATTCTTCGGGAATCTGGGAAGGGGTGGTGGCGGGTGTGGGCCCGGGGACGCTCTACAAGTACCACCTCGCCTCCCCGCAAGCGGGCTTTGCGGTCGACAAGGCCGACCCGTACGCGTTCCGCACCGAGCTGCCTCCGCGCACCGCCTCGGTGGTGTGGGATCTCGCCTATCAGTGGCAGGACGGGGAATGGATGCGGCGCCGCGCGCACGCCAACGCGCTCGGCGCGCCCTGGTCGATCTATGAGCTGCACCCCGGCTCCTGGCGGCGCGTGCCCGAGCAGCACGATCGGTTCCTGAACTACCGCGAGCTCGCGCACGCGCTCGGCGACTACGTGACGGAACTCGGCTTCACTCACGTGGAGCTGATGCCGGTGATGGAGCATCCGTTCTACGGCTCCTGGGGTTACCAGGTCACCGGCTACTTCGCCCCGAGCAGCCGCTACGGCACGCCGCAGGACTTCATGTACCTGGTCGACCACCTGCACCAGCGCGGCATCGGCGTGATCCTCGATTGGGTACCGTCGCACTTCCCAACCGACGAGCATGGGCTGGCGCGCTTCGATGGCACGCACCTGTACGAGCACGCCGATCCGCGCCAGGGATTCCATCCGGAGTGGAGCAGCTCCATTTTCAACTACGGCCGCGCCGAAGTGCGCAACTTCCTCGCCAGCAGCGCGCTGTTCTGGCTCGACACCTACCACATCGACGCGCTGCGCGTGGATGCCGTGGCCTCGATGCTGTATCTGGATTACGGGCGGCGCGCCGGGGAGTGGATCCCCAACTCCTTCGGCGGGCACGAGAATCTCGACGCGGTGGAGTTCATCAAGCAGCTCAATCTCGCCGCCTATCGCGATCATCCCGACACCCAGACCATCGCCGAGGAGTCGACCGCCTGGCCGATGGTGTCGCGCCCGATCTACCTCGGCGGCCTGGGGTTCGGTCTGAAGTGGAACATGGGCTGGATGCACGACACCCTCAAGTACTTCCAGCAGGACCCCGTGCACCGCAAGTATCACCACAGCCGCCTCACTTTCAGCCTCTGGTACGCCTTCAGCGAGAACTTCGTGCTGCCGCTGTCGCACGACGAGGTGGTGCACGGCAAGGGCTCGCTCATCGGCAAGATGCCCGGCGACGAGTGGCAGCAGTTCGCGAGCCTGCGCCTGCTGTTCGGCTACATGTGGACCCACCCGGGCAAGAAGCTGTTGTTCATGGGGGGCGAATTCGGCCAGCGGCGCGAGTGGCAGCACGACGAGAGTCTCGAGTGGCACGTGCTGCAGTACCCGTTGCACGCCGGCGTGCAGCGCTGGGTGCGTGATCTGAACCACCTCTATCGCAGCACCCCGGCACTGCACCAGCTGGACTTCTCCGACGCCGGCTTCCGCTGGGTCGACTGCGACGACGCCGACGTCAGCGTGATCTCGTTCCTGCGCCAGGGCACGGGGGACGAGCTGGCGCTGGTGGCGTGCAACTTCACGCCGGTGCCACGCCCGGCATACCGCATCGGCGTGCCGCGTGGCGGGCGCTGGCGCGAGCGCCTCAACAGCGACGCCGCCGACTACGGCGGCAGCGGCCAGGGCAACCTCGGGGCGCTGCAGGCCGAGGCGCTCGGCACCCAGGGCTTCGATTACTCCCTGAACGTGCGGCTGCCGCCGCTCGCGGTGGTGGTGCTGACGCCGGATTAGGCGGCGCATGAAGGCGCAGCGCAGACAACCCCCCGGCGGGGATCCGCTGTGGTTCAAGGACGCCGTCATCTACGAAGTGCATGTGCGCGCATTCTTCGACGGCAACGATGACGGCTGCGGAGATTTTGCCGGTCTCACGCGCAAGCTCGAGTACATCCAGGATCTGGGCGTCAACACCGTGTGGTTGTTGCCGTTCTATCCCTCTCCCGGGCGCGATGACGGTTATGACATCGCCGACTACCGCAACGTCCACCCGCGCTACGGCACGCGCGCCGAGTTCCGCGCCTTCGTGCGCGAGGCGCACCGCCGCAACCTGCGGGTCATCACCGAGCTGGTACTCAATCACACCTCCGACGCGCATCCCTGGTTCCAGGCGGCGCGCCGCGCCGCGCCCGGCTCGCTCAAGCGCGACTACTACGTCTGGAGCGACACCCCGGAGCGTTATGCCGGTACCCGCATCATCTCCCGCGCCACCGAGACGTCCAACTGGGCCTGGGACCCGCAGGCGCAGGCGTACTACTGGCACCGCTTCTTCAGCCACCAGCCGGATCTGAACTTCGACAACCCGCACGTGCTGCGGGCGATGCTGCGCATCATGGACTTCTGGCTGCGCCTCGGCGTGGACGGCTTCCGGCTGGATGCGGTGCCGTACCTGGTGGAACGGCCCGGCACCAGCAACGAGAACCTGCGCGAGACCCACGAAATCGTCAAGATCATCCGCCGCGCGGTCGCCGACAAATACCCGGATCGCATGCTGCTGGCGGAGGCCAACCAGTGGCCCGAGGATGTGCGCGACTATTTCGGTGACGGCCTGGACGAGTGCCAGATGGCCTATCACTTCCCGCTGATGCCGCGCATGTACATGGCCATCGCGCAGGAGGATCGGCACCCGATCGTGGAGATCATGGAGCAGACCCCCGACATCCCCGACACCTGTCAGTGGGCGATCTTCCTGCGCAATCACGACGAGCTGACCCTCGAGATGGTCACCAGCCGCGAGCGCGACTACATGTACCAGTCGTACGCCGCCGATCCGCGCGCGCGCCTCAACCTGGGGATCCGGCGGCGGCTCGCGCCGCTGCTGGACAATGACTTCGAGCGCATCAGGCTCATGAACAGCCTGCTGCTGTCGATGCCCGGCTCGCCGATCATCTACTACGGCGACGAGATCGGCATGGGCGACAACGTGTTTCTGGGCGATCGTAACGGCCTGCGTACGCCGATGCAGTGGAGTCCGGATCGCAACGCGGGTTTTTCGCGCGCCGACCCGCAGCAGCTGTACCTGCCGCCGATCATGGATCCGGTGTACGGCTATCAGGCGGTGAACGTCGAAGCCCAGACGCGCGACCGCTCCTCGCTCCTGAACTGGATGAGACGCCTGCTGCAGGTGCGCAGCGGCTCACAGGCTTTCGGCCGCGGCACGCTGCGTTTCATCCGCCCCGGCAACCGCCACGTGCTGGTGTACCTGCGCCAGTACGGGGCCGACACCATCCTGTGCGTGGCGAATCTGTCGCGCTCCGCGCAGCCGGTCGAGCTCGATCTTGCGGAGCACAGGGGCGCCGTGCCGATCGAGCTGCTCGGGCGGGCGCCGTTTCCGCCGATCGGCGATACGCCTTATCTGCTCACGCTCCCCGGCCATGCGTTCTTCTGGTTTCGCCTCAGCCGCGAGGCCGAGGCGCCGCCGTGGCACGGGGAGCGCGTGGCGCGCGAGGACCTGCCGGTGATGGTGCTGGTGCAGGGATGGAGCAGCTTCTTTCCGGAGCGCGTGGCGCCCTGGCGGCAGGCGCTCGCCAGCGGGCTGCGGGCGCAGCTCGAGGGGCGCGTGGTGCCCGGATTTCTCGCCACCCAGCGCTGGGTGGCACCCGCCGGCGTGGCGCTTGCCGAACCGGCGGCGGCGCGCGGCACGGACTTGAGCGGCGCGACGCTGGCGGACTGCGTCATGCCGCAGCTGGATATGGAGCGCTGGCTGCTCGCGATCTTCGAAGTTGCCGGCGGCGTGTTGTCGGGCCAGTACTTCGTGCCGCTGGCGATCGCCTTCGAGGACAGCGAAGAGGCGCGCTGGCGCAAGCTCCAGCCCGCCGCCCTGGCGCGCGTGCGCCAACAGGCGGCGGTGGGCGTGCTGGCGGACGCCGGCGCGGACGAGGACTTCTGCCGCAGCCTGGTTGCGGGCATCGCAGCATCGCAGCTGTGGCCGACCCGGCACGGACAGGTGCGCTGCCACCCGACCAGCGCCTTTGCCGCACTGCGCGGCACCCAGGCCGCTGATCCCGTGGTCGCCCCGGCGGGCGCACAGGGCGGCAACACCACCGTCAGGGTCGGGGAGACGTTGTTCCTGAAGATCTGCCGCAAACTGCAGCCGGGCATCAATCCCGGCGTGGAAATCGGCCGCTATCTCACCGAAGTGGCGCACTTTCCCAACAGCGTGCCGCTGGCGGGCTTCATCGAGTATCGGCGCGGCGATGGCACCATCTCCACGCTCGCGCTGCTGCAGGCGTTCGTCACCAACCAGGGCGATGGCTGGGATTACACCGTCAATCACCTGGTGCGTTTCCTCGAGGAGCGCGTGACGCCGCCCGCGGATGCGCATGGGCTGCATCTCGCCCTCATGAAGACCCTCGCCACGCGCACCGCGCAGCTGCACGCGGCACTCGCGGCCGCGAGCTCCGACCCGGCCTTCGCGCCCGAGCCGATCAGCGCCGAGGATCTGAGCGCCTGGCGCCGCGCCACGCGCGCGGCCGCCACGGCCACGCTGCAGATGTTGGCCGAGCATGCCGCAACCCTGCCGGCCGCAGCGGCTTCGCACGCGGCTACTGTGCTCGGTCAGCGCGCAGCGCTGCTGCGCAGCATCGGCGCCGCCAGCCGCACCGCCCCGCGCGCTGTCAGGACGCGCTGCCACGGCGACTACCATCTGGGCCAGGTGCTGCTGAAGCGCAACGATTTCATCATCACCGATTTCGAAGGCGCTCCCGGTCAGAGCGCCGCCGAGCGGCGACGTAAACACTGCCCGCTGACGGACGTCGCCGGCATGCTGCGCTCGTTTGCATATGCGCGTCACATGGCGTTACAACAATGTTCGCTGCTCTCCGCGCACGAGCGCGGCAAATGGGAGCCGCAGCTCGAGGAGTGGGAGCAGCAGGCGCGCCGCGTATTTCTCGCGAGCTACGACGAGATCGCGTGCGCGAGCGGCCTGTACGCATCGTTCGAGGAGATGGCACCGCTGCTGCGCCTGTTCGAGCTCGACACGGCCCTCGCCGATCTGCGTCATGAGCTGGTCCACCGGGTGGAATGGGCCGAGGTGCCGCTGCGCAGACTCACCGCCCTCGCGCGCTGACGGCGGGACCGCATGCAGCCGCAGATCCGGCGCCAGCACCACATGCCGTTCGGGGCGCAGCTCACCCCCGCCGGAGCGGTGCGCTTTCGGTTGTGGGCGCCGGCGGCGCGGCAGGTCGACCTGATGCTCTATGACACCGGCGGCACGCAGCCGCTGGCGATGCGCGCGCTCCCCGGCGGCTGGTTCGAGCTCGAGACCGGCGCGGCCCGCGCCGGCAGCCTGTACCGCTTTCGGCTCGATGGCGTGCGCGAGGTCGCCGATCCGGCCTCGCGCCGCAATCCTCAAGGCGTGCACGGGCCGAGCGAGGTCATCGATCCGTGCGCCTTCGCCTGGGATGACGGGGACTGGCGCGCCCCGCCCTGGCCCGCCGCGGTCATCTACGAGTTGCATGTTGGCGCCTTCAGTCCCGAGGGTAGCTTTGCGGGGGCGGCGGCACGGCTGGAGCACCTCGCGCGCCTCGGTGTCACGGCCGTCGAGCTCATGCCGGTGGCGGCGTTCCCGGGCGCGCGCGGCTGGGGCTACGACGGCGTGCTGCCCTACGCCCCGCACGGCTCGTACGGTACGCCGCAGCAGCTGAAGGCCCTGATCGCGGCCGCGCACCGCTGTGGCCTCGCGATGCTGCTCGACGTGGTCTACAACCACTTCGGCCCCGAAGGCAATTACCTGCACTGGTACGCGCCGCAATTCTTCAACGAGCGGCACGTCACCCCCTGGGGACCCGCGATCAACTTTGACGGACCGGACAGTGCGGCGGTGCGTCAGTTCTTCATCCACAACGCGCTCTACTGGCTCGAGGAATACCACTTCGACGGCCTGCGTCTGGATGCGATTCACGCCGTTCACGACGAGAGCGAACCTCACATCGTCACCGAGATCGCCCGCGCGGCGCGCGCGGCCGAAGGCCGCAACCGCACGATCTACCTCACGCTCGAGAGCCTCGACAACGCCGTGCGCTTTCTCGGTGCCGCGGGCGCTGCCACGACCTGCGACGCGCAATGGAACGACGACGCGCACCACTGCCTGCATGTCCTGCTGAGCGGCGAATCGGGCACTTACTACGCGGACTACGCGCGCCAGCCCCACGCCCTGCTGTGCCGTGCCCTGGCGGAGGGCTTCGCCTACCAGGGCGAGCCCTCGGGCTACCTGGGCAGGCCGCGTGGAGCAAGCAGCCGGCACCTGCCGCCCAGCGCCTTCGTGAACTTCCTGCAGAACCACGACCAGATCGGCAATCGAGCCCGCGGCGAGCGGCTCACCGCTCTGGTGCCCGATGAGGCACCGCTGCGCGCCGCGGCCGCGGTGCTGCTGCTTGCGCCCGCACCACCGCTGCTGTTCATGGGTGAGGAGTGGGCGGCCACCGAGCCGTTCCCGTGGTTCTGCGACTTCGAGCCGCAATTGGCGGCACGCGTGTCTGCGCATCGCAGCGGCGAGTTCCCGGGCAGCGCGGATCCGGCGGCGGCGGCGACCTATGCGTCCGCGCGCCTCGACTGGCGGTGCCTCGAGGAGCCGCGGCACGCGCGCGCGCTGCAATACTACCGGCGGTTGCTCTCGATCCGGCGCCGCGAGATCGTGCCGCTGATTCCGCGGCTGCGCGCGGGGAGCTGCACCAGGACCGAAGCCGGTGCGGCCTTCACGGTGCAATGGGCGGCGGGCGAGCAGGTGCTGCGCCTGAGCGCCAATCTCAGCGCGACCGCAGCGCCGCTCGTGGGCAGCGCCTCGGGGCGCGTGATCTTCGCAACCCAGGACGCTGGCGCCGCGCTGACCGCGCGGCAACTCGCGCCCTGGAGCGTCCTGTGGCTGCTGGAGCACGGCCGTGAATCGCGCTGAGCGGCGCGGCCCGCCACGGCGCCGCGCCAGCGCCGCCGACGCGGCTGAGCTCGTGATTCCGCGCGCCACCTATCGGGTGCAGCTCAACGCCGGCTTCACGTTCCGCGACGCGACGGCGATCGTTCCGTATCTGGCGGCGCTCGGCATCAGCCACGTGTACTGCTCGCCGTATTTCCGCGCCCGCGCGGGCAGCACGCACGGCTACGACGTGGTCGACCACAACTCCTTCAACCCGGAGATCGGTGAGCGCGATGATTTCGAGCTGTTCGTGGCGGCCTTGCGTGCGCACGGCATGGGTCACATCCTCGACATCGTGCCGAATCACGTCGGCATCCTGGGGGCCGACAACGCCTGGTGGATGGACGTGCTGGAGAACGGCGAGGCATCGATGTATGCGGCGTTCTTCGACATCGACTGGGCGCCGTCCAATCCGGACCGCGCCCACAAGGTGCTGGTGCCGGTGCTGGCGGATCCCTACGGCACGGTGCTCGAGCGCGGCGAGCTCGAGCTGCGCTTCGAGCCGCACTCGGGGTCCTTCGCCGTGTATTACCAATCGCATCGTCTGCCGCTCGATCCGCGCACCTACCCGCGGATCCTCGATCGCGTGGCGGCGCTGGTCTCCAACACCGAGCTCGAGAACATCAGGCGCGCGCTGGCAGCGCTCCCCGACCGCCAGGTGCTCACGCCCGAGCAGGTGGCGGAGCGCTGCCGCGAGAAGCAGCGCCACCAGCAGCGGCTCGCGGCACTGACGGCCGGCAACCCCGAGGTCGCCGCCGCGATCGAAGCGGCGGTGCGCAGCTTCGGCGGCACGCCGGCGGAGCCGGCGAGCTTCGATGCGCTGCACGAGCTGCTCGAGCTGCAGGCCTACCACCTCGCCTACTGGCGCGTCGCGGCCGAGGACATCAACTACCGGCGGTTCTTCGATGTGAACGATCTGGCGGCGTTGCGGGTCGACAATGAAGCGGTGTTCGAAGTCACGCACCGCCTGGTGCTGCAGCTGATCGCCGCCGGCATGATCGACGGCCTGCGCATCGATCACGCGGACGGGCTGTACGACCCGGCCGGGTATGTTCGCCGCCTGCAGGAGCGCATCGCCGCAGTCACCGGCCGGCGCGGCGCGCGGGCGCTGTACCTGGTGGTCGAGAAGATCAGCGCCTCATTCGAGCACCTGCCGCCGGACTGGCCGGTGCACGGGGAGACCGGTTACCACTTCGCCAACGTCGTCAACCGCATGCTGGTGGATTCCGCCACCCGCGCGCGCATGGACCGCGCGTACCGCGCAGTGATCGACGAGCCACTCGAATGGCGCGACGTGGCCTACGAGTGCCAGCAGCTGGTGCTGCGCCGCTCGCTCGCTTCCGAGCTGAACGTCGCCACCAACCAGCTGGCGCGGATCGCGCGCGCCGACCGGCGCACGCGCGACTTCACTTACAACGGCCTGCGCACCGCGCTCGCGGAAGTCATCGCCTGTTTCCCCGTATACCGCACTTACGTCGCGGCAACGGTTGCCGACAGCGACCGGCGCTACATCGAATGGGCCATCGCCACCGCCCGGCGGCGCCGCGCCGCGAACGAGGCGTCGGTGTTCGATTTCGTGCGTGCGGCGCTGCTGCTGGAGCTGCCGGCACCGACCGATGAGCTGCGGGGCCGCATACGCGGCTTCGCCATGAAGTTCCAGCAGATCACCGCGCCGATCACCGCCAAGGGAATCGAGGACACCGCGCTGTATCGCTTCAACCGCCTGCTGTCGCTCAACGAGGTCGGCGGCGAGCCCGGCAATTACGGCGGCGGCGTGCGCGCGTTTCATGCGGACGCGGAGTACCGCGTCCGCCACTGGCCGCACGAGATGCTCGCCACCTCCACCCACGACACCAAGCGCTCCGAGGACGTGCGCGCGCGGCTCAGCGTGCTCTCGGAAATGAGCACGCCGTGGCGCGAGGCCGTGCGCCGCTGGAGCCGCATCAACCGCTCGCGCAAGCGCGAGGTCGAGGGACGGCAGGCACCCTCGCGCAACGACGAATACCACTTCTACCAGACCCTGGTGGGCACCTGGCCGCTGACCGAGCCGGACACGGCGGGCGCCGCCGCCTATCGAGAGCGCATCGAGGCCTACATGATCAAGGCGGCGCGCGAGGCGAAGCTGCGCACCAGCTGGACCGAAACCGACGCGCCCTACGAGGAGGCGCTGTTGCAGTTCGTGCGCAGCGCGCTGGAGCCGCGCGACAACAACCTGTTTCTAGGCGACTTCGTCGAGTTCCAGCGGCGTGTCGCGCGCTTCGGCCTGCTCAATGCCCTGTCACAGACGCTGTGCAAGCTGACCGCGCCGGGCGTGCCCGACATCTATCAGGGGAACGAGATCTGGGATTTCTCGCTGGTCGATCCCGACAATCGGCGCGCGGTTGACTATCGCCGCCGCCGCGCCCTGTTGGCCGAGCTGCAGCATGCCGACCCCGGCACCGCGCCGCGCGCGCTCGCGCAGCGCATGGAGGACGGGCGAGCTAAGCTGCTGCTCACCTGGAAGGCCCTGCAGCTGCGGCGCGCGCACCCGCAACTGTTTCGCGACGGCGACTACCGGCGGCTGCGCGTGCGGGGAGTGCGGGCCCAGCACGTGTGCGCCTTCGCGCGTCGCTTGCGGCAGCAGTCCCTCGTGGTCATTGCGCCGCGGCTGTACCGGCGCCTGCTCGGCGACGAAGGTGGGCTGCCCCTCGGGCAGGCGGTATGGGGCGAGACCCTCATCGAGCTGCCGCGCGAGGAGCGCGCGCGCGCGTCGTTCCGTAATGTCCTTGACGGCGCGCAGCTGCTGCCGGTGCGGCAGGGTGAGAGCGTGGGCGTGCTGGCCGCGCACGCCCTGGCCGATTTCCCGGTGGCACTGCTCACCGGCGGTTGCGATGAGCCGGGTGCCGGCCCTTGCGGGTCAACGCCGCACGCCGCCGCCGGTTGAGCATCGGGATCACCTCCACCGCAGGTGCGGTGTACTCGCGCCTGGATTCGGTGACCACCGGCCGGTGGCATGAAGGCGGATCTGCGCGCTCAGCGGTAACCGCGCGCCTGCAGCGTGAACAGCTGCGCGTAGCGCCCGTTCAGTTGCATCAGCTCCTCGTGGCTGCCGCGCTCGATGATGCGGCCCTGATTGAGCACCGCGATCTGATCGGCCATGCGCACGGTCGAGAAGCGGTGCGAGATGAGGATGGTGATGCGCTCGCGCGCCAGCTGGCGGAAATGCTCGAAAACTTCCGCCTCCGCCTGTGCGTCCATGGCCGCCGTCGGCTCATCCAGCACCAGGATGTCCGCGCGGGTGCGCATGAAGGCGCGCGACAGCGCGATCTTCTGCCACTGGCCGCCGGAGAGCTCGCGCCCGTCGCGGAACCACTTGCCGAGCTGTGTGTGATAGCCCGAGGGCAGGGTTTCGATGAACTCGCTGGCCCGCCCCTTGTCAGCCGCCGTGCGCCAGCGCGCTTCGTCCTCGAAGAACCGCTCATCGCCGGCGCCGACGTTTTCACCCACCAGCATCTGATAACGGGCAAAGTCCTGGAAGATGACGCCGATGCGCTCGCGCAGCGCGCGCTCATCCCACAGCGCCAGATCCTGCCCGTCGAGCAGGATCCTGCCCGCCGTGGGTGCGTACAGGCGGGTCAGCAGCTTGATCAGGGTGGTTTTGCCCGAGCCGTTTTCGCCCACCAGGGCGAGACTGGTGCCCGGGGTCAGGTACAGCGTGACGTGCTCGAGGGCCGGCTCCTCGGCCCCCGGATAGCTGAAGCTCACGTCCTCGAAGCGCACGCCATCCTCCGGATGCGGACCGCGCACCACGGTGCCGGCCGGCGGCGGCACGTGGGTTTCCAGGTACTCGTAGAGCGTCGACAGGTACAGATTGTCCTCATACATGCCCCCGACCGCCGCCAGCATGGCGGACACGGCCGCCTGCCCCTGGCGAAACAGCGCGATGTACATGGTCATCTGGCCGAGTGTGATGAGGCGCCGCACGGCGGTGACCGCGATCCAGGCGTAGGCGCCGTAGAGCGCCGCGGTGGCGATGAGTCCCAGTGCAAAGCCCCAGGCATCGCGGCGCATGGTGAGCGCGCGATCCTCCCGGTACAGCCGCCGGAAAATGTCGCGGTAGCGCTCGAGCAGGCGGGGACCCAAGCCGTAGAGCTTGACCTCCTTGGCGTGATCCTCGCGGGCGATCACGGTCTCGAGGTAGATCTGCATGCGGGTCTCGGGCGAGCGCCAGCGGAAGAGGCGAAACGCATCACCGGAGAACTTCGCTTCCGCGACGAACGCCGGCAGGCCCGCCAGCAGCAACACCGCGACCGCCCAGGGCGAGAAGCGCGCCAGCAGCACCCCGTAGCTCACCAGCGAGATGCCGTTCTGCACCAGCCCGAACGTGCGGGTGACCAGACTCAGCGGGCGGGTGGAGGCCTCACGGCGCGCGCGCGTGAGCTTGTCGTAGAATTCCGAGTCCTCGAAGTGCTGCAGCTCGAGCGTGAGCGCCTTCTCCAGAATCATCACGTTGACACGCTGGCCGAGCTGCGCGCGCAACAGTGACTGGCACAGCGACAGCCCGCGCTGCGCCGCCGCAATCCCCGCCACCAGGATCCCTTCCAGGACCACCAGCTGCACGACACGGGTTGCCGTGCCGCCGTCGCTGCGGATGGCGGCCACGACCGCATCGACGATGAGGGAGCCGACGTAGGCGACCGAGGCGGGCAGGATGCCGGCGGTGAGGGTCAGCAGGGCGAGCGCGAGCGTCAGCGCCCGGTTGGTGCTCCACACCAGCTCCAGGGCGCGCCGGCTGTAACGGAACACGCCGAAGAAACCCCGCAGCGTCGTGGCCTCGCGGCCGCCGGCCGCGACGCCGGTGTGCAGTGGCGGATGAACCGGTGTGGCCATCAGGAGCGGCGCGGCGGTGATGCCGGGGTACCCGGAGCGAGCGGCTGGCGCAGCTCCCCGGGGGCACCCCGCGTGATCAGGCGCGAGCTACGCCGGGAGAACACATAGCCGTAGATCCAGGAGAACAGCACCGCCAGGCGGTTACGAAAGCCGATGAGCACCGTGAGGTGCAGCGCCATCCACGCGAGCCAGGCCAGCAGACCGCCGAAATGCGCGCGGCCGATCTCCACCACTGCGCGCCATTTGCCGATCGTGGCCATGGAGCCCTTGTCGCGGTAGTGGAATCCGGCCGCGCGCTCGCTGGTCACACCGCGCAGCTCCGCATCGATCACGCGCGCGACATAGCGCCCCATCTGCATCGCCCCCTGCGACACGCCCGGCACCGGCCGCCCGCTGGCCGCGTCAACGAGGTAAGCCGCATCCCCGATGACGAACGTCTCGGGGTGCCCGGGGAGCGAGCAGTCCGGCGACACCCGCACGCGGTCGCCGGGTCCGAGCGGCACACCGAGTGTGGCGGTGAGCGGCGCGGCGCGTACGCCCGCCGTCCAGATGACGTTGTGGCTGCGCAGCCGTTCGCTGCCGAGCTCCACCCCGTCGGCGAGCACCCGCGTGACCGGCGCGCCGAGCCGCACTTCCACGGCGAGCTCGTGCAGCTGCGTCAGCGCGCGCGCCGAGGAATCGGCGTGGAACGCCGGCAGCACGCGCGTGCCCGCCTCGATGAGGATGACGCGTGCGCGGCGCGTGTCGGCGACCCGGAAGTCGCGCGGAATCACATCCACCGCCAGCTCCTTGATGGCCCCCGCCAGCTCGACCCCGGTGGGGCCTGCGCCGACGATGATGAAGGTCAGATGCGCGGCGCGCTCGCCATGATCCGCCTCGATTTCCGCGCTCTCAAAGGAGCGCAGCAGGCGCGAGCGGATGAAAGTGGCCTCCTCCACCTCCTTCATACCCGGCGCAAACTGCCGCCACTCCTCGTGACCGAAGTAGTTGTCGACCGCACCGGGGGCGAGCAGCAGGTAGTCGTAGGGCACGCGCTGGCCGGCGGCCTCGAGGCAACGCGCCTCAAGATCGATGCGCTGCACCTCGGCCAGCATCACGCGCGCGTTCTTCTGGTGGCGCAGGATGGTGCGGATCGGCTGCGCGATGTCCGCCGGCGCCAGCGCCGCGGAGGCGACCTGGTACAGCAGCGGCTGAAACAGGTGGTAGTTGTTGCGGTCGATGACCAGCACGTCGGCCGCGGTGCGCGCGAGCGCCCGGGCGGCGAACAAGCCGCCGAAACCGCAGCCGACAATGACAATCCGCGCTCGCCCCGGGCCGTGCAACGCGCCCCTCCGCCGTAAAACCTGAGAAGAATGTGGGGACGATTATCGGCTATTCCAGCTCAGGAACTGCTGGCGCGCCGGCACAGATCCTCCACCCACGCCTCGCACAGCGCCACCGCCTCCGCGGGCTTGAAGGCGCTGGGCTCCAGACACCATTCGAGCCACAGGCCATCCAGGAGCGCCGTGAGTCCGATGGCGGCGAAGCGCAGGTCGGGCCGCACCACGCGCGATGTGCGTCGCGGTCGGCGGCGCCGCGGCGCGCGCGCCTGCGCCAGCAGCTCTGCCAGCATCCCGCGCAACAGGCTCACGTAGCCGCGGTAGGTCTCACGCTGCACCCGCTGGATCAGGCGCGAGTGGCGATACAGTCCCCAGAACACCACCCACACCGCGAGCGCATCCTGGTCGAGATTCGGCGGGCAGAAGGAGGCCTCGAGGAAGGCGCGCATGCGCGCGCGCGGCGAATCCGCGGCCCGCGCCACCGCCGCCTGCAGGCCGCCGACCAGCTCGCTGTTGAAGTGCCGATAGGCTGCCGCGATGAGTTGGTTCTTGTTGGGGAAGTGATGATTGATGAGACCGACCGACACGCCGGCCTGGGCGCTGATGGTGCGGATCGACAGTCCGTCGTGACCGTAGCGCTTGAGACATTCGATGGTGGCGTCGACCAGCGCCTGGCGCCGCCGCTGCGGCAGCTGGCGCTCGAAACGCGGCTGGCGCGCCCGCCCGGCGCGCGTGCGCGGCGGCGAGCCGCCGCGGCTCACGCCACCCGCCGCAGTCGCCCGCGGCGAAAATCGCTCAAGATCTCGCGCGCCGCGTTGTGACCCGGAGCGCCCGTCACGCCCCCGCCCGGATGCGTGCCGGCGCCGCACATGTAGAGCCCCTGCAGTGGCCCGCGGTAGTTGCCGTAGCCGAGCATCGGGCGCGCGCAGAACAGCTGATCGAGGCTCAGGGTACCGTGGGAGATATCCCCGCCGATGAGGCCGAAAGTGCGCTCCAGATCGAGCGGACTCATGATCTGACGGCCGAGCACGGCGGCCTTGAAGTTCGGCGCGTAGGCGTTGACCGTGTCGATCATCAGATCCGCGACCCTCTCGCGGTGCGCGTCCCAGGACTCACCGCCGGGCAGTTGCGGCGCCACGTGCTGGCAGAACAGGCTCGCCACGTGCTTGCCCCGGGGCGCGAGCGTGTCATCGAGCGTCGAGGGAATCACCAGCTCGATGATCGGCGCCCGTGACCACCCCAGGGTGCGCGCATCGAAGTAGGCCCGCTCCATGTAGGCGAGTGTCGGTGCGAGGATGATACCCGCGGTGTGATGGTCCGCGGGCGTCCTTCCCGGCAGACAGCTGAAATCCGGCAGCTCGGTGAGCGCCACGTTCATGCGGAAGGTCCCGGAGCCGCAGCGCCAGTGACTGATGTGCTCGCGAAACTCCGGCGGCAGGGCCTGCGGCGCGAACATCTCCAGATACAGGAGCTTGGGGTTGAGATTGGAGATCACGGCCGCTGCGCGCAGGCTCTCGCCCGACTCGGTCAGCACGCCGACCGCGCGATCGCCCTCGACCAGGACCTCGCGCACCGCGGTCGCCACACGGATCAGCGCGCCGCGCGCCGTCGCCGCCCGCGCCATCGCCTGGGTGATGGCGCCCATGCCGCCGATCGCGTGACCCCACACGCCGCGCTTGCCGTTCACCTCGCCGAACACGTGATGCAGCAGCACGTAGGCGGAGCCCGCCGTATAGGGGCTCGCGTAGTTGCCGACGATGCCGTCGAAGCCGTACACCGCCTTGATCGGGTCGCTCTCGAACCAGTTATCCAGATAGTCCCCGGCCGACATCGCGAACAGCGCCAACAGCTCACGCCGCGAGCTCATGTCGAGCCGCCGCAGGCGGCCGCCGACGCGCGCCGCGCGCAGCAGCTCCGGCAGCGCCGCGCGCCAGCTGCCTTCGAGCGCGTTCGGCGGGGTGGTCAGCGCCAGCTCCCGCAGCACGTCCGCGATGACCTCGAGCCGCTCACCGTACTCGGGCAGGCGGGCCGCATCGCGCGCCGAGAAGCGCGCCACCTCCGCCTGCGTGCGGCCCTCGCCGGTGAGCAGATAGCGGCCGTCCGCGGTCGGCAGGAAGTTGGCGGCGCGGCGCTCCACCAGCCGCAGCCCGTGCCGCGCGAGATCCAGATCGCGGATGACCTTCGGGTTCAGCAGCGAGACCGTATAAGCGGCGACCGAGTTGCGGAAGCCCGGATAAAACTCCTCGGTGACCGCAGCACCCCCGACCAACGCGCGCCGCTCGAGCACGGTAACCTTGAGCCCCGCCGCCGCCAGGTACGCGGCGCACACCAGCCCGTTGTGTCCGCCACCGATGATCAGCGCATCGCAACGCCCAGCGCCGCGCGGCGTCCCCTCACCCACGGCTCCACCCGCGCGCCGGAGCCCGCGGCAGGACGCTTTCCGGAATCAGGGCGCGCATGCGCCGCGCGAAACTGCGCAGGCATACCTCCCCGTCGCTCAAGGGTCCGCAGGTGTAGCTGCTCGAGGCCATGCCCGCCTGCACCCGCTCGATCAGCGCCTTGTCCTCCAGACTGACGCGCCGGTTGATGCGCCAGTTCAGATAGCGCGCGGCGCGCATCTCGCGGCGCGAGTCCGGATGCACGTAGGCGATCTCGCGAATCAGGGTCTCGGTCGGCGACACCGGCAGGAACTGCATGAAGTCGATCTGGTCGGGGTAGATGTCGAAGGCGAGATTCGGCCACAGCTTGAAGTAGGTCCACAGCCGCTGCCGTTCGGGCGGCAGAGCGGTGAGCGGCGGGAGCAGGCGCTGATAGAGCCGCTCCGACCAGTTGGCGGAAGGCGTATCGCGCAGCGTGCCCCACATCTTGTCGATCCAGGGCTGCGCCTCGATGCCATAGCCCTTGCCGAACAGGCGCGTCAGCCCCGGGTGCGCGACATTGATGTGCAGGCCGTCGGAATAGTTGTCCGCGACGTTCTTCCAGTTCACCGCCCGCGGGCGCAGGGTGACGCGCCCGAGCGGCACCAGCTCCTCCATGCGGTAGGGGGCGAGCTCGTGCACGTACGGCGCCGCCATCTCCCCCACGCTCGGCAGCCCGGGCGCGAAGCGCACGAAAACGAAGCCCATGAACAGCTCGTGCTCGAGCGGCACGAGCCCGTGCCGCGCCTTGTCGAGCCCGCTGAAACTGTCGCGCTGCGGCACAGCGACCAGGCGTCCGTCGAGGGCATAGGTCCAGGCGTGGTACGGGCAGGTGATGCGGCGCCCGCAATGGCCGCGCGGCCCGTCGAGCAGGCGTGCCGCGCGGTGCCGGCAGACATTGTGAAATGCCCGCACCGCGCCGTCCTCGGCGCGCAGCACCAGCACCGATTCGCCGTAGAACTCGAAGGTATGGAAGTCCCCCGGCTGCGGCACATCGTTCAGGTGGCACACCAGCTGCCAGCTGTTGCGGAAGATCGCCTGCTGCTCGCGCTCGAAGAATTCCGCATCCCGGTAAATCCAGGCGGGTAGACTCACGCCGTCCGTGTCGGCGGGCGCGGCGGGTTCGACTGACTGCAGGCGGCTGGGCTTCATGGGGAGTACCGGGCGTAGCGAGGGTACCTTGTTGAACGATCGTACAATAGCACGGACTGCGCCGGCAATATCGGCCGCCGGCCGCGCCGAACGTGCCGTTGCTCGCCCGGGCGGCGGGCCCGATCTGCCTGCGGAGCGTCACGGCTCATGGATATTGCGCGTCTGATCCAGTCGGCGGTTGCGCCGGTGTTCCTGCTGACCGGTGTCGCCGCCACGCTCGGGGTGCTCACCAACCGCCTGGCGCGCATCGTCGATCGGGCGCGCACGCTCGAGCAGCGGCTCGAGGGTCACCCGGGCAGCGCGCAGCACCTGCACGCGGATCTGGCGGTGCTGGCGCGGCGCGCGCGTTACATAAACTGGGCGATCTCCATGTGCGCGATCGCGGCGCTGCTGGTGGCACTGGTGGTGGTGACGCTGTTCGCCAACGCATTTCTGCGTTCCGAGCTCGCGCTGCTGATTGCGCTGCTGTTCGTCGGCGCGATGGTGTGCCTGAGCGCGGCCTTCGTCGCCTTCTTCATCGAGGTGCGGCTCGCCACCGCGGCGCTGCGCATCGGCTCACCAGGGCCCTAGCCCGGCAGTGCGCGAGCCGCGGCCGTAAAACACAGCGGCCGGCGGGCGGATCTGCTACCCTGCGCACCCTTTTCGGACACCGCTCACCCGCAGGCCTTGCCTGCCGGCGCTCGCGGCCCCAAGCCAGCCACCATGAATCGCCCGATCCGCAACATCGCCATCATCGCGCACGTCGACCACGGCAAGACCACGCTGGTCGACTGCCTGCTGAAGCAGTCGGGGACCTTTGCGGCCCACGAACGGATGGGCGAGCGCATCATGGATTCCAACGACATCGAGCGCGAGCGCGGTATCACCATCCTCGCCAAGAACTGCGCCATCGAGTATGGCGGCACGCGCATCAACATCGTCGATACGCCCGGCCACGCCGACTTCGGCGGCGAAGTCGAGCGGGTACTGTCGATGGTGGACGGCGTGTTGCTGCTCGTCGATGCGGTCGAAGGACCGATGCCACAGACACGCTTCGTCACGCGCAAGGCCCTGGCACAGGGCCTGAGAGCCATCGTGGTGGTCAACAAGATCGACCGGCACGGCAGCCGCCCGGCGTGGGTCGTCGACCAGACCTTCGACCTGTTCGACAAGCTCGGCGCGAGCGATGCGCAGCTCGATTTCCCGGTCATCTACGCCTCCGCCCTGCAAGGCTGGGCGAGCACCGACTACACCGAGCGCCGCCCGGATATGTCGGCGCTGTTCGAGGCGATCCTCACCCACGTGCCGCCACCGGCGGCGCAGGCCGACCTGCCGCTGCAGCTGCAGATCTCGACCCTCGACTACAACTCCTACGTTGGACGCATCGGCATCGGCCGCATTCGCCGCGGGGTGGTGCGCCCCGGCGAGAGCGTGGCGCTGCGCTTCGGCGATCAGGACCACGGGCTCGCCAGGATCGGCCAGGTGCTGACCTTCACCGGCCTCGAGCGCAACCCGGTGGAGCAAGCGAGCGCCGGGGACATCGTCGCCGTCACCGGCATCGAGTCCGTCAACATCGGCATGACGATCTGCGACCCCGAGCACCCGCTGGGGCTGCCGCCCATCAGCGTGGATGAACCGACGCTGGCGATGAACTTCCAGGTCAACACCTCCCCGCTTGCCGGCCGCGAGGGCAAGTTCGTCACCAGCCGGCAGTTGCGCGAGCGCCTCTACCGCGAGCTGCAGAGCAACGTGGCGCTGCGCGTGGAAGATACCGACGAGCCGGACGTACTGCGGGTCGCCGGGCGCGGCGAGCTGCATCTGACCATCCTCATCGAGAACATGCGCCGCGAGGGCTACGAGCTCGCCGTGTCGCGCCCGCAGGTGCTGACCCGGATCGTGAACGGCGAGGTGCACGAGCCCTACGAAGCCCTCACCGTCGATATCGAGGAGGCGCACCAGGGCGCGGTGATGGAGGCGCTCGGCGAGCGCCGCGCGGACCTGACCGACATGAGCCTCGGCCTGGGGCGCGCGCGCCTCGAGTACCGCGTGCCGGCGCGCGGGCTGATCGGGTTCCAGGGCGAGTTCCTGACGCTCACCCGCGGCACCGGCCTGATGAGTCACATCTTCGACGGTTTTGCGCCGCTGAAGGGCGAGATCCCCGATCGCCGCAACGGCGTACTGGTGAGCAACGAGCACGGCCAGGCGGTCGCCTACGCGCTGTTCAACCTGCAGGAGCGCGGCCGGCTGTTCGTCGCTCCCGGCGAGAAGCTCTACGAGGGCATGGTCATCGGGATCCACAGCCGCGACAACGATCTGGTGGTGAACCCGATCAAGACCAAGAAGCTCACCAACATCCGCGCCGCCGGCAAGGACGATGCGATCCTGCTCACGCCACCCATCGAGCTGACGCTGGAATACGCGGTCGAGTTCATCGCCGATGACGAGCTGGTCGAGGTGACGCCCACCTCCATCCGCATCCGCAAGCGCTTTCTGAAGGAGCAGGACCGCAAGCGCGCGTCGCGCGCCGACGCCGCGGCCGCCGCGATCAGCTGAAATTCCACCCCGAGGCTACCCGGGTTGGCATCTGCAGCAGTTGATGCTAGACCTCGCGCGCGCCGGAAATGTCGATGAAGCGCAGGAACTCGGCGCGGGTGCGGGCGTCGCTGCGGAAGGTGCCGGTCATGCGGCTGGTGACCATCGATACGTTGCGCTTGTGCACCCCGCGTGTGGTCATGCACTGGTGCACGGCGTCCACGACCACACCCACGCCGCGCGGCTTGAGCACCTCGGTGATGCAGTCGGCGATCTGCGAGGTGAGCTTCTCCTGCACCTGCAGGCGCCGCGCGTAGCCGTCGACCACGCGCGCGAGCTTGCTGATGCCGACCACCTTGTTGGCGGGCAGATAGCCGATGTGCACCCGTCCGATGATGGGCGCGATGTGGTGCTCGCAATGCGACTCGAAGCTGATGTCGCGCAGCACGATCATCTCGTCGTAGCCGCCGACCTCCTCGAAAGTGCGCCGCAGGTAGGCGGCCGGGTCGATCTGGTAGCCGGAAAACCAGTCGCGGTAGGCATCCACGACCCGGCGCGGGGTGTGGCGCAGGCCCTCGCGGCGCGGATCCTCACCCGCCCAGCGCAGCAGCGCGCGTACCGCGTCCTCGGCGGCGCGGCGCGAGATCCGGGATCGGGCGTTCGCCATTGTGGCAGTGTAGCGGGCGCGGGCGCCCGATACGACCGTGCGGGTGATCCGCTCAGCTGACCCCGTGCAGCATGGCGAGCGTGAGCAGCAGGCTGCAGGCACCCACCAGGGTCGCCACCACCAGTCCAGCCGCGAGCGGGCGCCAGCCGATGCGCCACATGTCGGTGAAGGAAACCGACAGGCCCACCGCGGTCATGCCGCAAGCCAGGAACAGATCCGAGGCGGTGTAGCCGGTGTTGACGAGCGCCTGCCACAGTGCGGCCGAGCCGTGCCAGAGTGTGTCCCCGGCGGTGCGCACGACGATGAAGCCAATGAATGCCAGCACGAAGAGCGGGACCCGGGGCGCGCGTGTGCCGCCCCCCGCGGCGGCCGGCGCCGGCGCGCCCGCGCGCGCCTCGCGCCGCTGCGCCAGCCAGGCGGCCACCGGGAGCAGCACCGCGATCGACAGGTTGCGCAGCAGCTTGGCGACGCTCGCTGCGGCGAGCGCTGCGGGAGCGGCGGCCTGCTGTGAATAGATGAGCGCCGCGCCAATCACCTGCGAAGTGTCGTGGATGGCGGTGCCGAGGAAGATGCCGGCGTGCACCGGGGAGGCGGCCAGGAAGTGGCCCGCCACCCACGGATAAAACAGCATGGCGATGCAGCCGAACAACACCACACAGGTGACGGCGAAGGCCGTTTCGGCATGCCGCGCCCGGATGAGCGGCGCCATCGCCACCACCGCGGTGCAGCCGCACACGGCGGTGCCGATGGCGAGCAGCAGCCCCAGGCGGCGCGGCACTGCCAGCAGGCGCGCAATGCCGATGCCGGCGATGAGCGCCACGGTGAGACAACTCAGGGCGATTGGCAGCGCCGTAGCGGCGATGGCGGTCGCGCCACCGAGGGTGAGGCGCAGCCCAACGAGCGCAATGCCGACGCGCAGCAGCCGGTACATGGCCCAGTTCAGACCGCTGCCCGCCCAGGCGGGTACGCCGATGCTGTTCCGCCACAGCATGCCGAGCAGCACCGCGCACATCACCGGACTCAAGGGGATCTTCGGCAGGCCGCCGACACCCAGCGCCAGAGTGTGGGCCATGCCGCGCGCCACGGCGGCGAGCGCGATGGCGATGAACACGCCCGGCAGCCCCCGGCGCAGCGCCGTCCAGCCCGGCGCGAACGCCCGCAGCAGCGCGGGCACGGCTACAGCGGCAGCCGCTTGTCGCTCGCCAGCGGGTGCAGCGGGAGCTGGCGCGTGGCGATCATCCGCTCGTTCAGCTCGGTGATCGCCTGGCTGCCGGTGCGCACGAACACAAACGGCAGCAAGCCATGCAACAGGCAGGCGATGCCGGCGAGCACCATGCGGGTGCCGAAGCACACCGCCCTCACGAGGTGCTCGCTGTAGCTCTCACCCACGGACGCGGGATGTTCGGTAAAGGCGCGGATCAGATCCATGCTGCATGCTAACCGCGAGCGTGCGCTACACGGTTGCGTTCGTGTGGCAAACCCGGGCCGGCTGCGCAACAATGTTGCGCGTTTCAGGGGGAATGACACACCGCGTTTCATGGACAAGCTGGATGCCAGAATCCTGGAGCTGCTGCAGGGCAACGGCGAGCTGAGCGCCGCCGAGATCGCCGATCGCATCGGCCTGTCCAAGGCCCCGTGCTGGCGGCGCATCCAGAAGCTGCAGCAGGACGGGGTCATCCGGCGCACCGTGGCGCTGCTGGACGCGCATGCGCTCAACGTCGGCACGACGGTGTTCGTGACCCTCAAGACCGGCAATCACAGCGAGGCGTGGTTCGACAAGTTCGTGCGTGCCGTGCGCGACATCCCCGAGGTGACGGAGATTCACCGCATGAGCGGCGACGTCGACTACCTGATCCGCATCGTGGTGCCGGACATCGACGCCTATGACGTCGTCTACAAGCGGCTGATCTCGGCGGTGGAGTTCCAGGACGTGAGTGCCAGCTTCGCGCTCGAGACCATCAAGTACACCACCGCCCTGCCGCTCGACTACCTGAAGCTCGACTGAGTCGCCGCCGCTTCCTCGAGCGAGTTCTCGCCGATGATCTGCGCGATGCGCGCCGTGACCTCGCTGCGGTCGAGATCGTAGACGCTGGTGGTGAGCACCGGCTCCTGAGGCGGCGCCGGCGCCAGCTGCGCTCCGGAGTCATCGTGCACGTCGACTCTGGCGGTGGTGGAAAGCCCGATGCGCAACGGGTGGGCCGCGAGCTCGCGCGCCGGCAGCGCCACGCGCACCGGCACACGCTGCACCACCTTGATCCAGTTGCCGGTCGCGTTCTGCGCCGGCAGCAGCGCGAACGCCGCACCGGTGCCGAGGCCGAGCCCGGCGACCCTGCCGTGGTACTCGACCTGCCCGCCGTACAGGTCGGCGATCACCGTCACCGGCTGTCCGATGCGCATGTGCTTGAGCTGCACTTCCCTGAAGTTGGCCTCCACCCGCAGCCGCTCGAGTGGCACGACGGTCATGAGCGCCACGCCGGGCGCTATGCGCTCACCCAACTGCACGCCGCGCCTGGCGAGGTAGCCGGTGAGCGGCGCGCGCACCCGGGTGCGCTGCAGGGCGAGCCACGCCCGCTCCACCACGGTAGCGGCCGCCTGCACGTCCGGGTTATCGGCGATGGCGGTGCGGCCGACCAGGGCGGCGCTGGCGGCGAGACTCTTCTGCGCGGCGATCAGCGCATCGCGCGCCGCCTTCAGCGCATCGCGCGCGTGCCCCACCTCTTCCGAGGACACCGCCCCGGTGGCGGCGAGATCCTTGCGGCGGTTGAAGTCCGCCTGCGCCCGATCGAGGTCCGCGCGGCGCTGCGCGACGAGCGCCGCCAGCTGGTCGCGGTTGGCAAACACCGTGCGGGTCTGGCGCACGGTGCGCGCCAGTTGCTGCTCGGCATCCTGCAGAGCGATACCCGCATCGGTGGCGTCGAGCCTCACCAGCTCCTGGCCGGCCTGCACCAGGTCGGTCTCGTCGGCGTCGATCGCGACCACCGTGCCATTCACCTGCGACATGACGCTGACCAGGTCGCCGGCCACGTAGGCGTCGTCCGTGCTCTGGTAATGGCTCGCGTACAGCCACCACCAGGCCGCGGTGAGCAACGCCACGACGATAACGGCCACCGTCACGCCGACGAGCCAGGTCTGGCGGCGCTGGCGCAGCCCGAGCGGTGAGGGGGCGGTGGTGACGGGAGCGTCCATACTTCAGGTGGCCGATGAGCGCGGGGCGTAGCCGCCGCCGAGCGCGCGCACCAGGTCGACGCTGAAGGACAGGCGTCGCGCCTGCAACTGCGCGCGCAGAGCCTGTGCCTGCAACACCTGGTTCTGGCTCGACAGCACGCTGAGGTAATTGTCCAGCCCGGCTCGATAGCGCTCGGTGGTCAGCTCGTAGGAGCGCTGCGCGGCCTCGAGCGCGATCTGCTGCTCGTGGCTCTCGCGCTCGAGCGAGCGCCAGTTGGCGATCACGTCGGCGACTTCGCGCACCGCATCCAGCAGCGTCTGATTGTACTCACCGACCAACTGGTCGAGCTGCGCCTGCTGGCTCTGCAGTGTGCTGCGCAGCCCGCCGCGGTTGAACACCGGCAGGTGCAGCGCCGGTCCCGCGCCCACGATCCGGTCGGACGCCTGGAACAGCTGCGACAGGCCGATGCTCTGCAGGCCGGCAAACGCCGTCAGGTTCACGTTCGGGTAGAAATCAGCCTCCGCCGCCGCGACCCCGTGGGTCGCAGCCTCCACCTGCGCACGCGCCGCGGCGAGGTCCGGGCGGCGCGCGAGCAGATCCGCGGGCAGCGCCGCGGGCAGGGCCAGCTCGGCCGGCGCCGCGAGCCGCGGGCGCTGCAGGCGCAGGCCGCGATCCGGGCCCGCCGCGACCAGATCCGCGAGCTGATTGCGCGCCAGCTCGATGCTGGCCTGCACCGACGCCACGCCGGCGCGCGTCAGCGCCACACTGCCTTCGGATTGTTTCACGCGCGCGGTGTTCTCCAGGCCCGCGCTGACGCGCTGCTGCGTCAGCTCGAGAATCGCGGTCTGCTGTGTGAGGTTGTCGTTGGCGACATCCAGCAGCGCGTACCACAGTTCGAGCTGGATGTAGGCGCGCACCACGCCGACCGCGAGCGCCAGGCGTGCCGCCGCGCGGTCGGCATCCGCCGCCTGCACGCCCGAGCGGGCCGCGGCCAGCAGCGCGCGGTTGCGGCCCCAGAAGTCGAGGTCGAAACTGAAGTCGAGCGCCACCCGGGCGTCGGTCGAGTAGCTGCCGGCGAAGGGCGGCGGGAACAGCCCATGCTCCGGGTATCGCTGGCGGGTGGTCTCGGCGTCGAGCGCCGCCGCCGGCACCCGTACGGCGCCCGCCGCGATGGCCTGCGCCTGGGCGGCCCGCAGCCGTGCCTCGGCGATCTCGAGCGAGGGACTGCCCGCGAGCGCCTCGGCGATGAGCGTATCGAGCTGCGGATCGGCGTAAGCGCGCCACCACTGGTCGGCCGGCCAGGCCGCGGCGTCGAGCTTCGCCCCCGCGAGCGTCTGCTGCGCGCCGAGCGCCTGTGGCTGAAGTTGCGCCGCGGGCTTCCAGTCACCGCGCTCGACACAGCCGGCCAGCGATGCCGCCACGGTTACTCCCAGAACGATGCTGCGGGTGCTCATGACCGGCCGCCTGTAGGTGAGTACTCATTCTCCCCCTTGGCTTGCCCGTTATCGATCATCCGTCCGAGGTAGCCCTTGAGCGCCTCGATCTCCGCCGCGCTGAAGCCGGCGAGGTGCCCCTCGAGCACGCGCACCGCCACCGCCATGAGGCGCGGCAGCAGCACGCGCCCGCCGGGTGCGATGCGCAGCAACATCAGGCGGCGGTCCTCGCGGCCGCGCTCACGGCGCACCAGCCCCTTGCCCTCGAGCCGGTCGAGCATGCGAGTCATGGAGCCGGTGTCGTAATGCATGCGCCGACACAGGTCCGCCGCGGTGTGCGCCGCCCCTTCCGCGAGATGTTTCAACACCCCGAACTGCATGCCGGTGAGGCCAAAGCGCGCGAGCTCCGCGTCGAGCGCGTCGAGGAGCGAGCCGCGCGCCCGGCCCAGCAGATAGCCGACGCCCAATCGTTCCTGCGGGGACTGCGCCGCCACCCGCGGCTCGGCCTTGACGGCGCTTCTGCGGCTCATGGCGCCCCTGCTATCCTATGGCTGTCGGTGAGATTACTGCCGATGATATTACTGCCTCGGCAGCTATTTGTCGACTGGAGGAGCGCGTGGCCAGGGCCGGGTATGTCACTCTCATCGCGCTCTGCGCCGGCTGCGGATCGCACGCGCCCCCGCCCGCCCCGCATCCGCCGCAGGTTGGGGTGGTGGTGGCGCACTCGCAATCCGTGCCGCTCACGCGCGAGCTCGTGGGACGCCTGTCTGCCACCCGCACCGCGGACGTGCGCGCGCGGGTCGCCGGCGTGCTGCTCAAGCGCCTCTACAAGGAGGGCTCGGACGTCAGGGCCGGACAGGGGCTGTTCCGGATCGACCCGGCGCCGCTGCGCGCGGCGCTCGATGGCGCCGAGGCCGCGCTCGCACAGGCGCAGGCGAACGCCACCAACGCTCACATCGCCGCCGAACGTGCGCGCGAGCTCATCGCGAGCGGCCTGGTGTCGCGCTCGGACCTGGATAACGCCGAGGCCGCCGAGCGCTCCACCGCAGCAAGCGTGCAGCAGGCCAAGGCGGGCGTGGCCAGCGCGCGCATAAACTTGAGTTACGCGACCGTCACCGCGCCGATCGCCGGCCGCGCCGGCCAGCAGGGCGTCACCGAGGGAGCTCTGGTCGGCGAAGGCACGCCGACGCTGCTGACGACGGTGGAGCAGATCGATCCGATCTACGTGAACTTCGAGCAAGCCGCAGTGGATATCGAGCGTCTACAGCGTGCTCGGAGCGCCGGCAGCGTGACCGTGGCGCGCGCTGAGGCGAGCGTCGCTCTCACGCTCCCGGACGGCACGCGCTACGCGCACGCGGGGACGCTCGACTTCCTCGACGTCAGCGTCGACCCGGCCACCGGAGCCGTGGCGTTGCGCGCCATCCTGCCCAATCCCGAGCATCAGCTGCTGCCGGGAATGTTCGTCGGCGTGCGCCTGAGCTCCGCTGCGGTGAATCGCGGGTTTCTCGTGCCGCAGGCCGGACTGCAGCGCGACGCTACCGGGCCGTACGTGCTCACGGTCGGCCCGGATGACAAGGTGATCCAGAAGCGTGTGGTGGCGGAGGCGCTCACCGGACCTGAGTGGATCGTCACCGACGGTCTCGCCGACGGTGACCGGATGATCGTCTCGGGCACGCAGAATGCGCGACCGGGCGCCAGCGTGGCCGCCGTGCCGTATGCGGCGCAGGCACAAGCCGCCCGGGACGCGGGCGCCGCGGCGCCGGCCGGCGCCGCGGGACGGTAAGCGTTCATGCCGCAATTCTTCATCGATCGCCCGGTGTTTGCCTGGGTGCTCGCCATCCTCATCACCCTCGGCGGCGTGCTGGCGCTGGCGCGGCTGCCGGCGGAGGCCTACCCGGAGATCGCCCCACCACAGGTTGCGGTGACCACCACTTACCCGGGCGCGAGCGCCGCCACGGTGGAAACGACCGTCACCCAGGTCATCGAGCAGCAGCTCACCGGACTGGACAATCTGCTGTACTTCACCTCGCAGTCCGCCTCGGACGGCTCCGCGACCATCACGCTCACGTTCCGCAACGGCACCAGTGCGGACATCGCCGCCGTGCAGACCCAGAATCGCGTGACGCTCGCCCAGCCGCGCCTGCCCGCCGAGGTCAACCAACAGGGCATCCGCATCGCGAAAGTCAGCGCCGGGTTTCTCGGCGCCATCGGCCTGCGCGCCGCCCCCGGCGGCCCGAGTGCCGCGGAGCTCAACAACATCGTCGCCTCGCGGGTGCTCGATCAGGTGCAGCGCCTTCCCGGGGTCGGCGCCGCGGTGCAGTTCGGTTCCGAGTACGCGATGCGCATCTGGCTGGATGCGGACAAGCTGCGCGCCTACAGCCTGTCGGCCGCCAGCGTGCTCGCCGCGGTACAGTCGCAGAACGCCCAGTTCGCCTCCGGCGCCATCGGCGCGCAGCCCGCGATGCCCGATCAGGCCATGACCGCGACCGTGACGGTGGAGGGACGTTTTCGCTCCCCGGAGCAGTTCGAGAACATCCTGCTGCGCACCGAGCAGAACGGCGCCTCGGTGCGCGTAAAGGACGTGGCGCGCGTCACGCTGGGGGCGGCGCAATACGGCTTCGAGACCAATATCGGCACGACACCGGTCGCGGCCTTCGGCATCCAACTGGCCCCGAACGCCAACGCGCTGGAGGTTGCCCGGGCGGTAGCGGCCAGGATGAACGACATGCAGCCGAGCTTTCCCGCCGGCGTCAGCTGGTTCTGGGCGTTCGACTCGACGACCTTCATCAAGGTGGCCATCCGCGAGGTGATCATCACCCTCGCCGAAGCGGTGCTGCTGGTGTTTCTGGTGATGCTGGTATTCCTGCAGAATTTTCGCGCCACCCTCATCCCGACGCTGGTCGTGCCGGCGGCGCTGCTCGGCACGCTGGTCGGCATGTACGCGGTCGGCTTCTCCATCAATCAGCTGTCGCTGTTCGCCATGGTGCTGGCAATCGGCATCGTGGTGGACGATGCCATCGTGGTGGTGGAGGCGGTCGAGCGCATCATGCGCGAGGAGCATCTCGCACCCAGGGAGGCCACGCGCAAGGCGATGCAGCAGATCACCGGCGCGATCATCGCCATCACCTCGGTGCTCGCCGCGGTATTCATCCCGAGCGCCCTGCAGACCGGCAGCACCGGGGTGATCTACCGGCAATTCGCGCTCACCATCGCGCTCTCCATGGGCTTCTCGGCGCTGCTGGCGCTGTCCTTCACGCCGGCACTGTGCGCCTCGCTCCTGACCGCCGAGCATCTGCGCGGCAACGTGATCTTCAACTGGTTCAATCGCGCCTACGAGGGCACGCGGCGCTCCTACGTGCACCGCGTGTTCGCGTCCGTCGGCCACGTGCCGCGCTGGATGGCGGGATTCTCGGTGATGCTGGCGCTGGGGGCGCTGCTGTTCCTCAAGCTCCCGGGGAGCTTTCTGCCGGATGAGGACCAGGGCTACGTGCTGGGCGATGTGCAGCTGCCGGCGGGAGCCTCCCTGCCGCGCACCCGCGAGGTACTGCAGCACATCAACACCATCCTCATGAGCAGCCCCGACGTGGTGAGCGCGTTTCTCATCGCCGGCTCGAGTTTCACCGGCACCGGTGAGAATGCCGGCCGCCTCTTCGTGCACCTTAAACCCTGGGACGAGCGCCCCGACACGGCGGCGGATTTCATCCGCTGGGCGAACCGCTCGTTTGCGCGCGAGATCCACGACGCCAAGGTCTACGCCCTCAACCTGCCGACGGTGCGCGGCCTGGGCGTGTTCGGGGGCTTCGACTTCTACCTCGAGGATCGTGGCGGGCTCGGACGCGAGGCGCTCACGGCCGCGCAGGAGACGGTGCTGGAGAGCGCCGCCCGCAATGCGGCGCTCGCCGGGGTGCGGGCCAATCTCCTGCCGCCCTCGCCGCAGCTGCGACTCAGCGTCGATCGCGTGCAGGCGCAGTCGATGGGCCTCTCCGCCAGCGACGTCTACAGCGCGCTGCAGCTGATGCTGGCGCCGGTGTATGCCAACGACTTCATCTACCAGGGACGGGTGTTGCGGGTGCTGTTGCAGGCGGATGCCCCGTGGCGCATGACGCCCGAGGCGCTGGAACACTTCTACGCCTCCGGCGCCAACGGCAACATGATCCCGCTGGCGAACTTCGTGCGCGCCGATTGGGTCGTGGGCGCCCCCTCACTCACGCGTTACAACGGCTATCCGGCGGTGGAGATCACCGGCGGCAACGCTCCGGGACGCAGCTCCGGCGAAGCCATGCAGGCGATGCAGGCAATCGTCACGCAGCAGCTGCCGCGCGGTTTCGGCAACGACTGGGCGGGACAGTCGCTGCAGGAGCTGATCTCCGGCGCCCAGGCGCCGATGCTGTTCGCGCTGTCGATCCTGGTCGTCTATCTGTGCCTGGCCGCCTTGTACGAGAGCTGGAGTATCCCGGCCGCGGTGCTCATGGCCGTGCCGGTGGGCCTCATCGGCAGCACCATCGCCGCACTGCTGCGCGGGCTGCCGAATGACGTGTTCTTCAAGGTGGGACTGATCACCATCATCGGCCTGTCGGCCAAGAACGCGATCCTGATCGTCGAGTTCGCGGTCACCCTGCAGCAAGGCGGCAGGAGCCTGCACGATGCGGTGCTGGAGGCCGCACGGCTGCGCTTCAGGCCGATCCTCATGACCTCGTTCGCCTTCATACTGGGGGTGTTCCCCATGATGATCTCGAGCGGTGCGGGTGCCAACGCGCGTCACGCCATCGGCACCGGCGTGGTCGGCGGCATGTTGAGCGCGGCGCTGCTCGGCGTGCTGCTGATTCCGGTGTGTTATGTTGCCGTGCGCCGGCTCATGGGCGATGAGCTCGATGCGCCCGTCGGCGGTCCGGCGCAGCAGCGGAACGATTAGGGTGGTGGGCCATGCAGAGCGGCAAGCGTATCTCATCGCGCCAGACGTTCTTTCTGAAACGCGTCTTCCCGCTGCTGTGGTTCGGCATCGTGGTCCTGTCGGTGGTGGCGGGACTGGCGGGCGCGCGTGCCGGCAAGGCGGTGCCGCCGCCGGTGTTCATCGTGCCACTGCTGCTGTTCGTGATCGGCTTCGTCGTCATGCGCAAGCTGGTGCTCGATCTGGCGGATGAAGTGCTCGACGAAGGCGATGCGCTGCGGGTGCGCTTCGGCTCCGACGAGGAGCGCATCGCGCTCACCGACATCATCAACGTCGGCTACACCCAGTTCGTCAACCCGCCGCGGATCACCCTCACCCTGCGCCAGCCGGGCCGCTTCGGCAGGGAGGTCAGTTTTTGCCCGCCGCAGTCGTTCCTTGCGCCATTTGCCAGGAATAAGCTCGCCCGCGAGCTCATCGAGCGGGTGGAGGCGGCGCGGCGGCGCTGAACACGTCCGGCCCGGATCAACGGCACCCGGCGGGATCGGCAGCGCACGCCATAAACGGCAGAGCGAAGAGTGCGGTAACGGTCACGTACGCCTATCTGACCATCATCTAAGCCAGAGTTGAATGGAGGGACGGGCACATATGAAATTCAGGATGCTATTCCCGGTCATTCTCGCCGCCGTCTCGGCGGCCTCCCAAGCGCAATCGGTAGCGCGACCGCGGATCATCGTGGCAATTTCCGTAGACGAGTTCTCGGCCGATCTATTTACCGAATACCGGCCGCTGTTCAAGGCTGGACTGCATCGCCTGCAGACCGGCGTTGTATTTCCGGGCGGATACCAAAGTCATGCTGCGACCGAGACCTGTCCCGGCCACTCCACAATACTGACCGGCTCTCGTCCCGCGCGCACCGGCATCATCGCTAACGAATGGTACGACCAGTCGCTCAGCAGGGCGGATAAGAAAGTGTACTGCTCGGAGGATCCCTCACTACCAGGTTCCTCTTCAACGAATTTTACTGCTTCTGCGCAATTCCTTAAGGTTCAGACGTTGGGTGACCGTATGAAGTCGGCTAATCCCGGCAGTCGTGTCGTGTCTGTCGCTGGCAAGGATCGCGCGGCGATCATGATGGGTGGCCACGCAATGGATCAGGTGTGGTTTTGGAGCGGGAAATCCTTCGTAACGCTGAAGGGCATGGATCAGCCGACGCCTGCCATCGTCGACAAGGTGAACGCCTCGGTAGCGGTTGGGATCATGAAGCCCGATCCACCCGTACTACCGGAACCGTGTCGTGTCCGCTCGGTGCCAGTGGCCGTCGCAGATAGGACAGTCGGCGTTCCGCACGGGCGCAAAGCGGGCGATTTTCAAGCTTTCCACACCTCACTGGCGTTTGATCGAGCGACGACCGATATTGCAATCGGATTGATTCGCGAGCTCCATTTGGGCGCGGGCAAAGCGCCCGATGTGTTGTCAATCGGTCTTTCCGCGACCGATTACGTGGGTCATACATTCGGCACGGAAGGCGCTGAAATGTGCACCCAGCTTTTGGGCGTGGATGAGAACGTCGGACGAATTCTGGCGGCCCTCGACGCGACTCACCAGCCCTATGTCGTGGTGCTTACCGCCGATCACGGTGCCCAGGACCTCCCCGAGCGCAATAAAATCCATGGATTCCTCGATGCCACTCGAGTGGATGCGGCGCTCCTGCCTGCCAACATGAGCAAGCTGCTCGCGGCGGAGTTTAATCTTCCCGAACCCGTGCTGCTGGGTGTCGCGCCCTTTGGCGATATCTATCTCGCTCGAGGCATTCCCGACAAGGTTCGCGCAAGAGTGCTGGAAGCCGCGAAGGCACGCTACCTTGCACACCCGCAGGTGGCCTCCGTCTTTACCTCGGCTGAACTTCGCCGGCTGCCACCTCCTTCCGGACCGGCGGATGAATGGTCACTGGCGGATCGGTTCCGGGCCAGCTTCGATCCTGAGCGGTCAGGTGATCTCATCGTCGCGCCGAAACCCCACATAACACCCATCATCGACGTGAGCACTTACGTGGCGACCCACGGTTCACCGTGGAACTATGACCGAAAGGTTCCGATTCTCTTTTATCGACCGGGTGTCGTAGGCTTCGAGCAATCGCTACCGGTCGAGACTGTGGACATATTGCCAACCCTGGCCGCGTTGATTGAGCTGCCGGTTCCGTCCGCCGAGATTGACGGCCGCTGTATCGACCTCGATGCCGGCACGGGAGATAGCTGTGCATTCGAACGTCATTGAAGCGCAGACGATCACCCCGTCGTTCGCGGTCGCGGAGGCTCGAGTGGGATAGCGCCGACGAAGATCTGACCGGAGCCATCCGCAAGCTCGTCGGTGAATCATAGCGTCCAACAAACGTATCAGTGAGATCGCCGCGGAGATGTTGCTTAGCCCGAGCACGATCAGTAGCTACCGCGCGCGGATCGCAAGTGTAAGTCCAACCCTACACGCATGCGGAATTTCACCAATAGTGGGGTGATCGACGGCACAATATGATTATCGCTCATGGACGGTTCGATCCTCAGGGAGGAAGAGGAGCTCCTCGCGCGGCGACTGATTGCCGCACGCTTGGAGCGCGCCGGATGTAAGGTGACCCGGGCGCGCAGCCTCGGGGTCGTCCCCCGGTTGTACGGCGCGGGCCCATCCTGCGCGTCTGCGACCCTGCCGCCAGCCGGAAGCTCGAACGGCTGATCCGCCCGATGACCGCCTCACCAACGTGGCTTCGGTCTTCGAGGCGGTCCGGGAGGCCCACGCGCTGGTCATCCTCACCGACTGGGAGGAACCCGTGACGCCCGGGCAAAATTCCCAGGTCTCGGTGGAGGGGGCCATCGTAGCGATCGCGCCGCCAGCCAGCGTGCGCGCGACTGATGCGCCGATCGCTCAGGCGATCACCCCGGACATTTTCCGCGCGAGCACACCGACCTGCGTCCCGGAGCTCGTCCGGCCGCACGTGCGGGGCAAATTCCTCTTCGTAGGCGACGAGAAGTTCTACATTCGCGGCGTGAGCTACGGGGCGTTTCAACCCGATGCAAGCGGCCGCGAGTACCACGACCGGAACGTCATTGAACGTGACTTCGCACAGATGGCGGCGAACGGGATCAACACCGTCCGCATTCCGCACACGATGCCTCCCCGCTCCCTCCTCGGCGCGGCCAGGCGGCACGGACTGCGGGTCATGGTGGGGTTATCCGCCGAGCAATACCTGGGCTTTCTAATCGATCGGAAGAAGAGCGTGGCCGACATCGAGGCGCTGGTCCGCGCGAAGGTCCGGGAGTGCGCCGGGCACCCGGCGCTGCTGTGCTACGCCCTCGGCAACGAGATCCCGTCGACGATGGCGCGCTGGCTGGGCCGCCGAAAGATCGAGCGCTACCTCAAGCGGTTGTGCCGGGTGATCAAGGAGGAGGACCCGGACGGGCTCGTGACGTATGTGAACTACCCGACGACCGAATACCTCCAACTGCCGTTCCTCGACCTCGTGTCCTTCAACGTCTACCTCGAGTCGCAGGAACGGTTCGAGGCGTACCTGGCGCGCCTGCAGAATATCGCGGGGGACCGGCCGCTCATCATGAGCGAACTCGGGCTCGACGCTCTGCGCAACGGCGAGGGCGTCCAGGCGCGCTCGCTCGACTGGCAGGTGCGGACGGCGTTCGCGGCCGGATGCGCCGGCGTGGTCGTGTTCTCCTGGACCGACGAGTGGTACCGGCATGGCCACGACGTGGAGGACTGGGCCTTCGGCCTCACGCGCGAGGACCGGTCGCCCAAGCCTGCGCTGGCAGCGGTACGAGAAGCGTTGGCCGAGGTGCCGTTCTCGGCGAACCTTCCGTGGCCCCGGATCTCGGTGGTCGTGTGCTCGTACAACGGCGCGCGCACCATCCGCGACTGCCTCGATGGATTGGAGCAACTCGCCTACCCCGATTACGAAGTCATCGTGGTGGACGACGGATCCACCGACTCGACCGCCGCCATCGCACGCCAATACGACTACCGGCTGATCCGGACCGAGAACCGCGGCTTGTCCAATGCGCGCAACACGGGCCTGAAAGCGGCCACGGGCGAGATCGTCGCCTACATCGACGACGACGCTTACCCCGACCCACACTGGCTCACCTACCTCGCCGCCACGTTCCTGAGCACATCGTACGCCGCCGTGGGTGGACCGAACCTCGCTCCGCCGGGCGACGGACCGATCGCCGAGTGCATCGCGCGCGCACCGGGCGGGCCGGTTCACGTCCTTCTCAGCGATTGCGAGGCGGAGCACATCCCCGGGTGCAACATGGCGTTCCGCAAAGACTGTCTCGAGGCGGTCGGCGGGTTCGATCCGCAGTTCCGCACCGCCGGCGACGACGTGGACGTGTGCTGGGGGCTGCAGGAGCGAGGCTGGACGCTGGGCTTCAGCCCCGCCGCCATGGTCTGGCACCACCGCCGGAACTCGCTGCGCACCTACTGGAAACAGCAGAGCGGATACGGGCGGGCAGAGGCGATGCTGGAGCGGAAATGGCCCGAGAAGTACAACGGCCCGGGGCACGTGCGCTGGGCCGGCCGCATCTACGGCAGCGGGCTGACGCGCGCGCTGCGGTGGCGCCGGGCACGCGTCTATCACGGCATCTGGGGCCTCGCGCCGTATCAGTCGCTCTATGAGCCCGCGCCGAGCTTGCTTGGCTCGCTGCTGCAGATGCCGGAATGGCACTTGGCGTTCGCGCTCCTGATGGGACTGTCGGCGCTAAGCTTCTTCTGGAGCCCGCTCAGGCTTTTGCTGCCGTTGCTCATCGGCGCCGCCCTGCTACCGCTGGCGCAGGCCTGCCTGAGCGCAGCCCACGCTTCGTTCCCGGACGCGCCGCCCGGCAGGGCGGCCCTGCTGAAGCGGCGGTCGTTGACAGCAGCGCTCCATCTGGTTCAGCCACTCGCCCGACTGCGTGGGCGGCTCAAAGAGGGCCTCACTCCCTGGCGCTGCCGCGGCGCCCCACAACCAGCACCGCTCTGGTCCGTGACGACCTCCATGTGGAGCGAGCACTGGGAGGCTCCGGTTCAGCGACTCAATTCCATCGCAACCGCCCTGCGTCTGGAGGGCGGTTGCGTGCTCCGCGGCGGCGAGCATGACCGCTGGGACCTGGAGGTGCGGTGCGGGTTCCTTGGGGCCGCCCGGCTGCTCATGGGGGTCGAAGACCACGGCGGCGGGCAATTCGTGCGCCTTCGGTTGTGGCCCGACGTCCCGGCATGGGTCCCGGTCTTCACCGTCGGCTTCGCGGCTCTCGCCCGTGGCGCGTTTCTCCACCACGCCTGGCCGGCCGCCGCCGTCCTTGGCCTCATGGCTGTGTTGCCCGCGCTGCGCACGCTCCAGCAGTGCACGGCTGCCATGGCGACGACCACCCGGGGTTTGAAACGACTCCAGGGCGCGTGATGGGCGACGTCGTCCTGTACCGGCGGCTGCTGCAGGAGGCGCGCCCGTACTGGTTCCACCTCGCGGGCCTGTTCGGGCTTGGGCTGCTCGCGAGCCCCGTGGCGCTCCTCACTCCGGTGCCGCTCAAAATTGCGGTGGATTCGGTCCTCGGTGGGCACCCACTGCCCGTGTTCCTGCAGCCGTTCTTCCCGGAAACCGCCGCGCAGTCCCCCACCGCGATCCTGTTGTTCGCGATTGGCCTGCTGGTTGCCGTCGCGGCGCTCGGCCAGCTCCAGGGGCTTGCGAGCACGCTGCTGCAAGCCTACGTCGGCGAACGGCTCGTCCTCGATTTCCGCGCCCGGCTCGTGGACCAGGTCCAGCGCCTCTCCGTGTCGTATCACGACTCGCGTGGCACCGCCGACTCCCTCTATCGAATCCAGCATGACGTACCGGCGATCCAGAATCTGGTCGATGGGGTCATTCCCTCCGTCTCCGCTGCGATCACCCTGGCCATGATGATCACCGTCACAGTCCTGCTCGACTGGCAGCTCGCGCTTGTCGCGCTGGCCATCTCGCCGCCCCTCTTCTTCCTGTCCGGCGTCTATCGGCCCCGCATGCGTAGCCAGTGGCGGCACGCAAGAACGCTCGAGAGCTCGGCGCTCGCGGCCGTCCAGGAGACGCTCGGAGCGCTGCGCGTGGTCAAGGCGTTCAGGCAGGAGGCGCGCGAGACCGACCGGTTCCTGCGCCGCTCACGCGAGGGAATGGCGGCGCGCCTCGGTCTCGCGCTGCTCCAGGGCCGTTACGGCCTGTTCGTGGGGCTGACCATGGCGCTCGGCACGGCCGCCGTCCTGCTCATCGGCGTGCGCCACGTCCGCACGGGCGCTCTCACGCTGGGGCAGTTGCTGCTGGTGATGGGTTATCTCGCCCAGTTGTACCAGCCCTTGAAGACAATCAGCCGCAAGGCGGCAAGTCTGCAGTCTTATCTCGCGAGCGCCGAGCGGGCCTTCGCGCTGCTGGACGAGCGGCCCGATGTTCCCGAGCGACTCCACGCGCGACCCCTGGTGCGCGCCGCTGGCGCGGTGGAATTCCAGCACGTGTCGTTCGCCTACAATTCGGACCGTCGGGTACTGCACGACGTCTCGTTCGCAGTGCCGGCCGGCGCGCGCCTCGCGATCGTGGGGACGACGGGAGCCGGGAAGTCGACCCTCGTGGGTCTCCTGACCCGCTTCTACGACCCGACGGCCGGCGCCATCCTCCTCGACGGCATCGACCTGCGCGACTATCGCCTCGCCGACCTGCGGGACCAGTTCGCCATCGTCCTGCAGGAGCCCGTGTTGTTTTCGACCAGTATCGGGGAGAACATCGCCTACGGGCGCCCGGGAGCAAGCGACCTTGACATCGTGCGGGCGGCGAAGGCGGCGGGCGCGCACGACTTCATCGTCAGGCTGCCGCGCGGCTATGCGACGCCGGTTGGAGAGCGCGGGATTCAGCTCTCCGGTGGCGAGCGCCAGCGCGTCGCGCTGGCGCGCGCATTCCTGAAGGACGCGCCGCTCCTGATCCTCGACGAGCCGACGAGCTCGGTCGACGTGAAGACCGAAGCCGTGATCCTCGAAGCCATGGATCGCCTGATGCACGGCCGCACAGCGCTCCTGATCACGCATCGGTTGAGCGCGCTCGCGACCTGCGATGCGCGGCTGCAACTGGAACAGGGCCGTCTCGTGGAGACGGCCCCGGCTCTGGCATACCAGGTACGGTGAGCGCGAGTCAACGCAGTGCAAAACGCCTATGAAAGGATTTCGAGGGGAGGAGAGTCGGACGACGACCGGCTCGCTCGCCCGATGGTGGAAACGCTCGAGGAGGGACTCTCCCGCCTCCGCGGACGACCCGTCCGGATTGTGGAGCTGCTCCGGGAGCCGCTGCCGTCGATCTCGAGTTTCCACAGGGAGCGCCTGCGCGTGACGCTTGATGGTGGCAAGACACTGCGCGTGTTCTTCAAGGACTTGAATCCAGAACATCAGACGGAAAAAGCGCGGACGGTCCGCACGCGTGATCTCGCGCCCAGCCTGCGTGAGTTGCGCATGTATCAGTCGGTCCTCTCCCCACAGCGGGACGGCACGCTCTACCTCTACGCATTTCGCTGGGAGCCCGAACGCGGCCTTTATTGGATCTTCCTCGAAGACGGCGGCCGGACGTTGCTGCACAACTTCGTCGACATGGGCCGCTGGACCGCGGCCGCTCGCTGGGCCGCCAGGTTTCACGCAGCGACCCGCTCATTGCCGGATGCCCAGACGGAGTTTCTTCCTCGATACGACGAAGCGCACTACCGCGGCTGCCTCGAGCGGGTCGAGAAGATTCTGCCCAATCTCGGAGCTCCGGAGCGGAAGCTCGTCCGACGTGGGCTCGACTGCTACGCGCGACGTATCGAGTGGCTGAGCGCGCTGCCGCGGTGTGTGATCCACGGCCAGTTCTTCGGAAGGAACATCATGCTTCGGAGAGCAACCGGGGACCGCCGGATCATCGTGATCGACTGGGAGACGGCGGCCGTGGGACCGCCCACGTTCGATCTGGTGAGCCTGACCGCGGGCAAGTGGACCGAGGAGGAGCGGCGGGCGATGCGGGCCGCGTATTTCGAGGAATACCGGGCCGCGACGGGCCAACGGCTGGATCGGGAGGCGTTCTGCCGCGAGCTGGCGGGGGTGTCCCTGTATCAGTCCCTGGAGTGGCTGGCCTGGTGGGGACGCCACCGCGCGCTGTCGCGGGGCTTCGCGACGTTCAGGAACGAGCTGGAACGTGTTCTCGAGGAACACTTCGCGACCGGGTGACGGACGTGCTCTGGGAGGAGCAGGTATGAAGTTCGAATTGGCTCGGGCCGATGTGAATGATCGCGTGGCTCCTTTTGCGGCCGTGCTCGATCGGGAAGAATTCTGCAGCGAGCTCGATCGGCTTTGCTTCTCCGAGTGGCATTGGGGGACTCGCCAGAAGGTACGAGCCCGAACGCTCAAATGGCACGTGGACCGCTGTACCTTTGAGATCGCAATGAGAACCGAGGGTGGGTGGCATAGCGTGATTGCGAAAGTTTATAAGATGGACCGCCCTGACATTTTCCAGGCCATGGCAGCCCTCAGTCGAGCCGGCTTTGGCACGGAGGCGGAGTTCTCGATTCCACAGCCTTTCATCTACTTGTCCTCGTTGGGGATCCGGTTGGAAGAAAAGGTTCAGGGGCCGTCGGCAAAAGAGATCTTCTTGAACGGCAGCCCGGACGAGCGCTTGGTTGCCGCCGAGCGGTGCGGGCAGTGGCTGGCACGATTCCATAGGACAGCTCCACCGCTCGGCAAAGTGGCCGACCTCAGCGAGGAGTTCCCCCGTTACCGGTATTGGAAAGACCCGGTGGTGAGCTGCGGGGAGCCGCTCGCCGGCAAGGCCGAGTTGCTGTTCCAAAAGCTGACAGCTGCGCTACCCGACCTTAGCGCCATTGAATCCTGCCCCGGGCATGGCAGCTACATCCCTGAGCATGTGATCTTCAGCGGCGGGCGTACGGCGACAATAGACCTGGATGAGTGTGATGTGGGAGACCCCGGCCGAGATATCGCCTGGTTCATCGTTTCTCTCCAACGGCTGGCGCTGAAGCACTTGGGCTCATTGCATGCTTTGGATGGTGTCGCGGAAAGGTTCTTGAGGACCTACGCCTCGTCGGGTCGCAGGGACGCCATGGTCAATTTCTCCTTTTATAAGGCGTTGGAGTGCCTGCACGGTGCGAAGCGCGATGTTATCAACCAGAGTCCCCCAGCTCGTGATTGGGCCGGGATCATGCTGGACGAAGGACTGCGTGTTTTGTGAAGGCCTCACGCCGCATTACCAGGAGTTATTACGGCCGATGAAAAAAATCACTAATCATAAACGCGTCCTCGTCACCGGCGGCGCCGGATTCCTCGGCTCGCACTTTTGCGACCGGCTGGTCGCCGACGGCTGCGACGTGCTCTGCGCCGACAATTTCTTCAGCGGGACCAAGGACAACATCGCCCATCTCATCGGGAATCCCCGTTTCGAGCTGCTGCGCCACGATGTGACTTTCCCGCTCTACGTGGAAGTGGATGAAATCTACAATCTCGCTTGCCCCGCGTCCCCCGTCCATTACCAGTACGATCCCGTCCAGACCACGAAAACCAGCGTACACGGCGCGATCAACATGCTGGGCCTGGCGAAGCGAACGAAAGCTAAAATTCTTCAGGCATCCACGAGCGAAGTCTATGGCGACCCCACCGTCCATCCCCAGACGGAGGACTACTGGGGCCACGTCAACCCCATCGGCCTGCGCTCCTGCTACGACGAAGGCAAGCGCTGCGCCGAGACGCTTTTTTTCGACTATCGGCGCCAGTACAAGCTGCGGATCAAGGTCGCGCGCATTTTCAACACGTACGGCCCTCGCATGCACCCGAACGACGGGCGCGTGGTGTCCAATTTCATCGAGCAGGCCTTGAAGGGCGCGCCCATCACCGTCTACGGAGACGGCAAGCAGACGCGCTCGTTCTGTTATGTCGACGATCTCATCGAGGCATTCGTCCGGTTGATGGCGACTCCCGACGATTTCACCGGCCCGGTCAACCTCGGGAACCCGGAGGAGTTCACCATCCTCGAGCTTGCCCAGAAGGTGATCGCAAACGCGGGCAGCAGATCCGAGATCGTCTTCAAACCGCTGCCGAGCGACGACCCCAAGCAGCGGCAGCCGGACATTTCATCGGCCAAGCAAATGCTCCAGTGGGAACCCGTGGTTGCGCTGAACGAAGGCCTGCGGCGCACGATCTCGTACTTTCGGAATGGTGATTCCAGGCGTTAGCGGAAGGACGTATCGGTGACGAAACATATACTGGTTACGGGCGGCGCCGGCTATGTCGGGTCCCACGCGTGCAAGGCGCTCGCATCGGCCGGCTACACGCCGATTGCCTATGACAATCTCGTCCACGGGCATGGATGGGCTGTCCGTTGGGGCCCGCTGGAGAAAGGCGACATTCTCGACAAAGTCCGCCTCGGCGAGGTATTGGACGAATACCGGCCCGAGGCGGTGCTGCATTTCGCCGCCTTCGCCTACGTCGGGGAGTCGGTGGGAAATCCGGGAAAGTACTATCGCAATAATCTGTGCGGAACCGTGACGCTGCTTGAGTCCATGCGCGATCACGAGGTGGACAGGATCGTATTCTCGAGCTCCTGCTCTACGTACGGCGTGCCGCAAAGCCTGCCCATCAAGGAGACGCATCCGCAGAACCCGGTCAACCCTTACGGGGCGAGCAAGCGGATGGTGGAGCGTATCCTCGAAGATTTCGATGCGGCTCACGGGATCAAATCCGTTTGTCTGCGGTACTTCAACGCGGCGGGTGCGGATTCGGACGGAGAGATCGGCGAGGACCATGATCCGGAGACACACCTGATTCCGCTGGTTCTTAGTACCGCGCTTGGGCAGCGCCCGTCGGTGGCGGTTTATGGCGCAGACTACCCGACTCCGGACGGCACCTGCGTCAGGGATTACGTTCATGTGGCGGATCTTGCCGACGCACACGTCGGCGCGTTGCGGTTCCTGGAAGAGCGGGGGGCATCCGACAGGTTCAACCTCGGAACCGGCCGAGGGGCATCCGTTAACAACGTGCTGGAAGCCGCGAGACGGGTAACCGGGCGTCGCATTGCCGCGGAGGTGGTACCGCGAAGGCCCGGAGATCCGCCGCAATTGGTTGCCGACCCGACCCGGGCCGTCGAGACGCTCGGGTGGCGCGCGAAGTATCCTGAGCTCGAGGTGCAGATCGAGCATGCGTGGAAGTGGCATGCCTCCAAGCTTCCCCAGCAGCCCGGGGTGAAGAAAGCCCTCGCGACGCCCGCGACCATGCGCCCGACGAACAGCCAGGAGATCACCGGCGCACATGCCAGGTAGTCGCACCCGAGAGCGAGCAGCGCAAACAGCAGCACCGGCCGGCGCCCGAAGCGATCGCTCAGGTTGCCGAGCACCGGGCGCAGAACAACTGCATCAGCGCGAACACGAATTGGGTTCAGGCCCATCGCGCAGTGCCGCCCACCAACGGCTGAAGAATTAGCGCCGGCGCGCGAGCCGCGCGCGCAGCCAGTACACCGGCACCCCGGCCACAATGATGAGCAGGGTAACACCGGTGTTGCGCGGGTCGGTGAACAGCGCGTTGAGCACCATCAGGCCCGAGGCGAGCAGGAACACGGCCGGCACCAGCGGGTAAGCCCACACCCGATACGGCCGCGGCAGCTCGGGACGCCGGCGGCGCAACACGAACACGCCCGCAACCGCGAGTGCGTAGAAGGGCCAGATGCCGAGAATGAACTTGTCGGCCAGCTGCGCGAAGTCGTTCTCGAGCACGTAGGCGACACCCAGCGCGGTGGCCAGCCAGATGGCGACTGCCGGGCTGTTGAAACGCGGGGACACGCGCGCCGCGGCATGAAAGAACAGACCGCGATCGGCCATCGCGAAAAACACCCGCGATCCGGTCATCATGGATGCGTTCAGGCCGCTGAAGGCGGACACCATCACCGCGGCGGCGACCACACCCGCGCCGGCCCCACCGAGCAGCGGGATGCGTGCGGCCACGGTGGAGGCAATGAGCTGCGAGGCGGCCATCTGCGCCGGCGCGAGCGCATACATGAAGCCGATGTTGACCACGAGGTAGACCAGCATGACGCACAGCGCACCGGCGATCAGGGCCCGCGGCAGGTTGCGCTGCGGGTCGCTGATCTCCCCCGCCATAGTGGCCGGGTCGGCCCAGCCGTCGTAGGTCCACAGCACCGGGATCAGGGCGCTCGCGAGCAGCGACAGCGGCACGCCCGCGGGCCACGCGGGGCTGAAATGCGCGCCGCCGCCGCCGGTGGCGGTGAAGGCGAGCAGCCCCAGTCCCGCGAGCACGGCGTACTTGAGCGCGGTGGTCGCACTGAGCACCGCGGCCGCGCGCTGCACGCCGAGGTAGTTGATCGCACCGATGAGCACGATGGCGAGCGCCGCCGTGTAGCGCACCTGCGCAGCGCTCAGCGGCACGAAATATCCCAGATACTCCGCGAAGATGGTCGCGATGGCCCCAAGCGCGGCGGCGCGGATCACGACCAGTTCGGTCCAGCCGAACAGGAACGCCGGCAGCGGACCGTAGCTCTCCAGCAGCCAGGCGAAGATGCCCCCGGAGCGCGGCAGCGCCGCTGCCAGCTCGGCGACGCTGAGGGTACCGCACAGCGCGATGATGCCGCCCAGTACCCAGCAGGCGATGATCGGGCCGGGCGCGTGCAGCTGCGCGGCGACCGTGGCCGGAACACGGAAGATTCCACTGCCGATGGCAACGCCCACCGACACCGCGACGGTCTGCAGCAGGCTCACCGAGCGCGGCATGCGCTCGCCCCACTGGTCAGCCATCAAGTCTCTGCGCGAGCAGTTCGACCCAGTGATACACCGGCACCGAGGTGCCGCCGCCGATATGCGTGAGGCAGCCGATGTTGGCGGTGGCGATGAGGTCGGGCGTGCCGCTCTCCAGGGCCGCGACTTTCTGGCGCAGCAGCTGCGCCGACAGCTGCGGCTGCAGGATGGAATAGGTTCCCGCCGAACCGCAGCATTGGTGGCGGTCGGTAGCCGGGGTGAGGGCAAATCCGGCGCCAGTCAGCAATCCCTCGACCGTGCCGGTGACCTTCAGGGCGTGCTGCAGAGTGCACGGCGCATGGAAGGCGACCCGCGCCGCGCCCGGCGCCTGCGGGCGCGCTGCGCGCTGCAGCGCCGCGGCGAGTGCCCCACTCTCGGCGGCCACCACTTGAGCGATGTCGCGCGCCAGCGCACTCACACGCGCCGCCCGCGCGGCGTAGTCCGGATCCTCCTGCAGCAGGCGTCCGTACTCGCTCAGCATCGCAGCGCAGGCGCTGGCGGTGATCACCACCGCCTCGGCGCCCGCCTCGATGTGCGGCCACAGCGCGTCCACGTTGCGCCGCACCTGATGCAGCGTTTCCCGCTGGGCGGAGAGATGATGGGTGAGCGCGCCGCAGCAGCCGGTGCCGGCGACCGCAACGCTCGAGATCCCCACACGATCCAGCACCTGCGCGGCGGCCGCATCGATGGCCGGTCGCAGAACCGGCTGCACGCACCCCGGCAGCAGCAACACCCGCCGCGCATGACGCGCGCTCGGCCAGGGGCGGGTCGAGTGCGCGGCGCGCGCCGCGGACACGGGCGCCGCCAGGTGCCGCGGCAACAGCGGCCGCACGATGCGCGCCACACGCAGCAGCCCGCGCACCCGGCGGGTGTGCGGCACGAGCTTGCGCAGCAGGTAGCGTTTGATGAGCGAGGCGGGAGTGCGGGTGAGGCGCTCTTCGGTGAGCGCGCGCCCGATGTCCAGCAGCCGTCCGTACTGCACGCCCGACGGACAGGCAGTCTCGCAGGCGCGGCAGGTCAGACAGCGGTCCAGATGCAGCTGGGTGCGCGCGCTGACCGGTGCACCCTCGAGCAGCTGCTTCATGAGGTAGATGCGCCCGCGCGGGCTGTCGAGCTCATCGCCCAGCAATTGGTAGGTGGGACAGGCCGGGAGACAGAAACCGCAGTGCACGCAGGCGCGCAGAATCGCCTGCGCCTCGCGCCCCTCAGGGGTGTCCCTGATGAAATCGGCGAGCGCGGTCCGCATAAGCTCCCCCGCAGTCGCGCACCGTGCGTGCCTGCAGGGGGATTGTAAGCCGAATTCCGCGCGCGGGCGCGGACGGATCGCCTCAGCCGATGAGCGCCTTGAAGCGTTGCGAGCGCGAGCCGTCGCCGCACTCGCCCGAGCGCTTCAGCAGCGCGCGCGCTTCCTCGGCCGGCAACGGCCCGCTGAGCAGAAATCCCTGCGCGTCCTGGCAGTCCTGCTCCTGCAGGAAGGCGAGTTGCGGGTAGTTCTCCACGCCCTCGGCGGTCACGTTGATGCGCAGCGAGCGTGACATGGCGATGATGGCGGAGGCGATCGCGCGATCGTCGCCGCTGGTCACGAACGAGCCGGCGATCTTGAGCCGATCGACCGCGAAGTTGCGCAGCCGGCCGAGGCGCGAGTAGCCGATGCCGAAATCGTCGATGGCGAGCGAGACGCCGAGCTTCTTCAGCTGGTTGATGGTTCTTTCGGCCCAGCTCTCATCCGCCATCACGATCGACTCGCTGATCTCGAGCTCCAACATGGCCGGATCGAGCCCGGTTTCCTGCAGGATCGCACCCACCTGCGATGGATATTCGGCGAGCGCAAACTGACGCGCGGACACGTTGACTGCGATGCGCTGCACTGCCAGGCCCTCGGCACGCCAGCTCTTGGCCTGCAGGCAGGCGGTGCGCAGCATCCAGGCGCCGATCGGCAGTATCAGCCCGGTCTCCTCCGCCACCGGGAGAAATTCGGCATTGCCCACCACGCCGAGCTCGGCGCTGCTCCAGCGCAGTAGCGCCTCCATCCCGGAGACGCCGGCGGTGCGCACGTCGAATTGTGGCTGGTACAGGAGCGAGAGCTCGTTGCGCGCGAGGGCGCCGCGCAACCGGTCCTCGATGGTGAAGCGGTGCAGAGCTATCGCGTTCATGGAGGCGTCGTAGTAGGCGTAGGTGCCGGGACTGCGCCGCTTGGCGACATACATCGCCAGATCCGCGTGGCGCAGCAGGGTCACCGCATCGGTGCCATCCTGAGGATAGACGGCGATTCCCACGCTCGGAGTCACCGCCAGGGAATTGGCGTCGAGCTGCATGGGCTCGCGCAGCGCCTCGATCAGCCGCTCGGCCACGCCGCCCGCGTCGGCGGCGTTGCGGATGTTCGGCAGCAACACCATGAATTCATCGCCACCGAGGCGTGCAATATCACCCAGCCGCGCTCCGGCGCCTGCGCCCGGAATCGCCGTATCGACGCGGTCGCGCAGCGAGTTGCGCAACCGGTCCGCGACCAGGCGCAGCAGCTCATCACCTGCCGTGTGACCGAGCGTGTCGTTGACTCTCTTGAAGTTGTCGAGATCCAGATACAGCACCGCCAGGGTGAGATCATTTTCCTTGGCCGCCTGCAGCGCGCGCACCAGCCGGTTGTGTGACTGCTCGCGATTGGGCAGACCGGTCAAGGTATCGAAGTATGCGAGCCTGACGATGCGCCGCTCGGCGCGCCACTTGCTGCCCAGCGCAATGGTCATCTGCCGCACTTCATGGGGGTGAAAGGGCTTCTGCAGGTACGAGAGCTTGTCCTCGGGGGGCACCAACCCGCCGATATCGCTGGGATCGGCGTCGGAGTAGGCCGTGCAGATGACGATCTCGACCGCCGGATCCAGCTCCCTGATGTGCGCGGCCGCCCACACCCCGTCCGGGCCCGGCGGCATGCGCATGTCGAGGAACACCACGGCAAACGGCTGGTTGTGGGCGAGTGCCTCCTTCACCGCAGCGACCGCCGCCGGAGCCTGATCGCAGAACACCGGCTCGAAAGTGGTGCTGTGCGAGCGCCCTTTGGCGCGTGACTTCGCGGACGTATTCTTGAACAGTCGGCTGCGCAGCTCGCGAAAGCCCTCGACCTCCTGGCTGACGTCGCTCTCCGCCAGGACCTGCCGGTAGGCGTCCCGGATCCCCGGTTCATCATCGACCACCAGCACCCGAATGGTCGTTTGGTTCAGTTCAGGCATGGGGACCTCACGCAGCGCCCGCAAGAGACACGTTTTCACGGGCGGCGAGCGGCACCAGCAGATGCATCGATGCGCCGCGCCCGGGACCCTCGCTCACCGCCCAGATCCGTCCGCCCAGCGCGTTGATGGCGTTGGCGCACCAGTGCAGACCAATACCGTGGTTGGTCTGCGGGGACTTGGTCGAGAAGCCTTTTTCAAATACCCGCTCCAGGTTCTGCGCCGCAATGCCAACACCGTCGTCCTTGAGCTGCAGGTGCAGCTGCTGACGCTCGGCCTCGCGGGTGATCTCGGCGCTCACTTGCAATACGCCCCTTTCCTTGCCCGCATCGCGCACCGCCTCCGCGGCGTTGATGATGAGATTCTGCAGGATCAGCCGCAGCACGGTGCGTGCCACCCGCACCACACCCAGTTTGCGAAAGTTGTCGTCGGTGTCGACCGCCAGGCGCTGCCGGCAGGAGTCGGGCACGATCTCCAGCGACTGCGCCACGAGCTCGGTCAGCCGCACCGGCTCGATGACGTGCTCATTGCGTGCGGAGTGCAGCTGCTCGGTGAGCGCGGTCTGTATGGCGCTCGCCTGGCGGGTCATGAGCTCCACATCGGCTTGCGCCGAGCGCACGGTGCCCGCGAGCTGCCTGCAGGCCAGGCGCAGGAATTGCTCCAGATCCGCGCCTCGTTGCGGGTCCGCCACCCCGGCCTGAAGCTCCGCGACCGCCTGCTCCGCGTCATCGGCGGGCGCAGCCCGCAGCCGCTCCCTGAGGCTCGCCAGCCGCACGCCGATCGGCGTCATGGCGTTGCCGAGATTGTGCAGCACGCCCTTGGCCAGCTCGGCGAAGCCGGCCTGGAAGGACTGATCGACGAGCTGGGTGCGCGATTCGGCGACCCGGGCCACCATTCGATCCAGCTCCCGTGCCAGGACCCCGATCTCATCGGTACGCGCAAGATCGAGCCGCCTCGTCAGATCCTTGCCCTCATCCAGCGCCACCGCGTGCCGTGTGACGACCGCCAGCGGCGTCAGGATCAGGCGATTCAGGACGATCAACAGCAGCACGAGTACCACCACCGCGGCCCCCACGAGACAGATGGAGGCATAGGTGACGGCCGCCTGACCGCGCCGCATGACCTCGCGCGGTACGTCGACCCGCAGCGTCATGACCGGCCGGCCGTAAACGTCGTCAAAGGAGCGATAGACGCGCGTGACGGCGTCACCGTCGATGAGTTGCTCCCGCCCCTGGATGGCTCCCGGCGCGAGCAGGGACAGGTCGGCCTGCGCCTGGGCGCCGATGCTCTTGACGTCCGACGCTGCAAGGAGCCGGCCCATGAACATCATCCCACGAGCCGGGCCACCGCCGTTGCCATCGAGCACCGGCGCAGCCGCAAGCATCAGGATTCCACGGTTCGTCAGCAGCAGCCCCCGCGCCGGGCGAGCTTCGCGCAGGTTCGCTCGCCAGGGGAAGTCCACCGGCAAAGCCTTGAGGGCCGCCAGATCCAACCCGAGCGGCCGGTCGGACGTGAGGTCCAGCGACTTGGACGCCAGGACGCCGCCCTCCGCGTCGACGACGAGCAAGACATTGACTCTGAGCTGCCTGAGAGCGGTGTTGGTGATGTCGGTCTTGATGAAATCAGGATTGTGATCCTGCGCGAAACGGTAGGCGTCTACCCAGTTGCCCCAGTCCGTGGTCGAGACGGCGATCCGGTCAATCACCAGGTCGAGCGCAAAGTTGATGCGCCGCATGGCGACGCGGGCGTCCCCGCGCTCCAGCTCCGCGAAGCTCGGCATGACGACCTGCTTCTCGACCAGGATTTCGGCGATCCCGAGGACCAGGAAAATACCTGCCGTAAGGGCTGCCACCTTGGGGCGGATGTTCACCTGTCAAAGCTAAAGGGATTCCCCGGTCCCGGCATGTCCGGAGATCTCAGATCCGGCCGCCGGCGCGGCCAGCGGTAGTGACGGATGTCACATAATCCGGGCGGCCCATGGCCAGCCGAGCGCGCACCTCGCCGTGGCGGGCGGCGGTCGAACCTGAACAGCCGCTACCCAGGCGCGCTTGCGCCTGCGGGTGTGCCGGCCTTCAGCTCAACTGCTGTCTGAGCGTGGCGATATCGACGATGGTCCACTCTTCCACGATCCGCCCGGAAGAGAAGCGGAAGAAACTCATTCCCTCGATACCGATGCGCGCGCCGTTGCCCGGCATGCCGCCGGCGGCCACGGTGTTCGTGCCGAGCACCTTCCAGTGCACCGCGACCAGGTCCTTGTCGGCGACGGTACGCTCGATGGTCACCTTGAGATCCGGCATGGCCGCTCGCCAGGACCGGGTCGCTGCGCTGTCCTGCTCGAGGGTGTGGTCGGCCGAGGCAGCGTGGGATACGAAGTTGGGACCGTAGATCTCGTCGAGCCGGTCGAAACGTCCCTCAGCCATGCTTTCCAGGAGCACTCGCTTTGCGGTGCGCACGTTGTCCGGAGTGTCGGCACCGGCACCCAGGCAGAGCGAGACAGAGAGCGCCATCGTCAACAATGCGATCGAGACAGGGCGCATGGAGGTGTTCCTCGGGGGTGGCAACGAGGGATCACGGGTGATGCTGCTGCGCGACGGTCGACTGCAAATCCACCGACGAGGAGTGGTCGACGATATCCTTGATGTCCTTGCACTGGGGAAGCATGGCGCCCTTGTAGCCGTCCATCGGGAAGTGCCTGATTTGCCACGCTGCGAAGCCCCAGACGTCAAGTCCGGCCTTGAGGTACTTGCCGGCGCGGTCGGCAGCCTCGCAGTCGTACTGCGACCGGGACAGGCGCTGTTGAGTCCCCCTGAGCAGTTCCGCGCAAGCTTTGGCTTCGGACCGCTGCAGGAGAGTCTCCTTGAGACTCAAAGCGCTCCCCGGACGGTGCGAGCGGCGCTGGACTTTGAAGTCCGAGTCGGCGTACGGGTCGACGTTGTCAGCCGCAAGCGCCGGGGAACGCCCGACCCTGGACACCGAAGCAGTTCGCGCAAGCTCATCCGGTGAGCCATGCGAGTCCGATGCAGGCACGAGTGTCGAGCGTTTGAAGACGTCGGCCGTCGCCGCGCTGCGCGCGGATTTCGCCGCCAAATAGTCGCCGACGGCCCACACACACAACGTTATGACGGCCGCGCAGGCTCCTACCGGCGCTGCGTACTTGATGAAGGCGCTGATGAAGGCTGACCCTAGCGAAGGAGTCGGCTTGAGAATCCGCTTGCGCGCGTCGCTGCGCTGAAGCCAGCCGATAAGATGCCTGATGCCGTAGAGCACACCTTGGGCGACAAAGAAGCCGAGGGCGGTGCCGATGATGAGTTGGGTCATGCTCATGACTGATAACGTGCTCGCGCAAATCTCTTGCCCGGTAGTCTGCGCGTCACGTCGGCAGCCATCCGTGAGCAGGATCACGGAGGCCGGCGCGCGTTCCGTGCATGTAACACGCAATCGAACGGGCACGGGCCCGCACCGCGGTCTCCTCGAACGCTAAGTCGGTCGTCAGGCGCTCCGACGACGCCTAATCGATGCACTCCATGAGTGGATCCGGTTAAACAGGCCCGTACAGTGCTCGGATCAAATCCATCACCATGCCCCTGACCAACTCCGCATTGACTTCTGCGATCGTGTAGTCGCCTACCGCGCTACCGCCACGGCTGTCAGAGGTATTTCGCTCAAAGTGGATCCGCCGAGTCTCGCGATCTGCCCTAGCCCGGAGGTACGGGTAACCCCCAAGACCATAACCAAGGCGCGCGTGTCTGCTGACGGGGATATCAATCCGCGCATCGCTTCCGTCAGTTGGCACTCTCGCCGCCACACCTCGCTCGTTGAGTGCCTGGGCCATCTGCTGAAGGGCAGGCGTAATCACACTGGCCAAGCAAACTGTGGCGGCTTTACCGAAATTCTCATCGGCCGCGGTCTTGCCGGCTGCTTCATCGCGGGCCTGCGCCACGCGACCCTTGTGGTGGGCGAAGATGGCGTCAAGCTCCTGCTCGATGTCTTTGGCCATACCCGATACTCCGAGTCAACGCCCTACTCGCAACTTACGTCGAGACGTTTCGACAGCGCCCGTAGCCTTGTCTCAGCGCGCCAATGTTGATGGATCTGGGCACTGGTCGTTCAGGGTAGATCTCGCGCCGGGTCAATCTGCACGTCCAGGAGGCGACCACTACCCTGACACAGGGCCGGTATAAATCGTCAGCGATGTGACCGGAAAGGACCCTATGAGATTGGCGCGCCCGGAGAGATTCGAACTCCCGACCCCTTGGTTCGTAGCCAAGTACTCTATCCAACTGAGCTACGGGCGCGCGGTTAAGATGAAGGTGTCTGGGGAAGCGAGCGGCGTTTGGACCCAAGCGTGAAATCAGCAACTTACTGATCAGGCTCCTGATTCGCGTCCGCTCAAATCCCCTTTAAACAACCCGGATCGGGCGCTGGACCTGGCACTGCACCGGTGGCCCCCGAGAGGGCGCGCATCCTACCACAATCCTTCCGTCTGCTCGGCTCGGTGAGCGTCATTCGCCCAGCTCAAGTCCCTCAGGCAAGGCTCGACCGCCACTCCGGGCCCGAGCGGCTCAGGCACAATCAGCGCCATGCGCCACAGCGTCGTGCTTTCGCTCGCATTCCTGTCGGTGCTTCCATGTCACGCGGCGGTTACGAGCGTGACAGGCGCACATGGCATTACGGCCACCATTGACGAGCAGTCGGGCCGCTATGAGGTGCAAGCCAAGGAACCGAACTGGGTATTTGCCGGCACGCTCGGCGCTGCTGCATCGGATGTCAGCGTGCAGGACGGGCAGGACCGACTGGGTGCTTTCCGTGAGCTTCAGTTTCGCTGGAGGGACCGGGTGGCGCTCAGGGGGAGCATCCGCACCTACCTCGAGCGCCCGGTGCTGCTGTTCGCAATCACGTGCACCGAACCCGACTCCGATGCCGCGGTGATCCGTTTCCCGCGCTTCACCGAATTCCCGAAATATCTGCACGGCTTCAGTTACGTGAACCGTGATTTCGCGCCGTCGAGTTTTGCGCTCGAAGAAAACGCGACGCCCTGGCTGCTGTACGACGACCAGGCGCACGCCACGGTGTTGTCGCCGGCCGCGAACTACATGATCGCGAGCATGCATGGGGATGGAAAGACCGAGATCGCGAGCGGTCTGAATGAAGGCGTCGCCGCTTTGCCCGCCGGCTTCACGCACCTCACACTCATGGCCCTGGGCGTCGGAGTGAATGCGACCTGGGACAGCTGGGGCAGCGCGCTGACCGGGCTGCAAGGCGTTCAGCGGCCCGGGAACGACGCGGACATCGGCCTGCGCTATCTGGGCTACTGGACCGATCACGGCGGCGAGTACTACTACGACTACGATCGCAGGCTCGGTTATGCCGGCACGCTCGAGGCGCTGGTGCAGCGTTACCGCGCGGAGGGAATCCCCATCCGCTATCTGCAGCTCGATAGCTGGTGGTACTACAAGACCCTTACCGATCCCGACGGCACGACGGGCAAGCCGAAGAACGAGCGGCTGCCGCTCGAGGAATGGAATCGCTACGGCGGGCTCCTCAAGTACCAGGCGCACCCCAGCCTGTTCCCCGAAGGTCTGGCGGCATTTCAGCAGCGGGTGGGGCTGCCCCTCATCGCGCACAATCGCTGGATCGATCCCGCGAGCCCGTATCACCAACGTTACCGCATCTCCGGGTTCGCGGCACTCGACCCGGACTGGTGGCGCGAGATCATCGGTTACCTGTCATCCGCACAGGTCGTGACGTATGAGCAGGATTGGCTCAACGTCATCTACGAGCGCTCCCCTGAGCTGGCTGCGAGCCTTAAGGCGGGTGATGCCTTTTCCGACGGTATGGCGGTCGCCGCCCAGGAGAAGGGCCTGTCGATGCAGTACTCCATGGCGTTGCCGCGACAGTTTCTTCAGGGCACCCGCTACGGCAATCTCACCACCATTCGTGTGAGCGGCGATCACTTCGGACGCGAAAAATGGGATACGTTCCTGTATACCTCGCGCCTGGCGAGCGCGCTCGGAATCTGGCCGTGGTGCGATGTATTCATGAGCCGCCAGACGGACAACCTGCTGCTCGCTACCCTGTCAGCAGGCATGGTCGGAATCGGCGATCGCATCGGGGCCGAAGACAAGAAGAACCTGCTGCACGCGGTACGAACGGACGGGGTGATCGTGAAGCCCGACACACCGCTCGTGCCGCTCGACGCCATGTATACGGCAGGCTCGCGGCGGCCGATGATCGCCGCGGCGCACACCGACCACGGCGCGTTGCGCACCGGCTATGTCTTCAGTTACGGCCGCGCATTCGAAGTGGTGAACGTCGCTTTCACTCCCGCTCAGGTGGGAGTGCCGCGCGACGTCTATGTGTACGACGCACGCAAGCGGACCGCGCGCCGCTTGGCGGCCTCAGACGCCTTCACGTTCGTTCTCGCTTCGAATGAAACTGCGTATTTCGTCGTCGCTCCGGTAGCGCGCGCCGGCATAGCGCTCCTCGGTGACGAAGGCAAGTTCGTCCCGGACGGCCGCAAACGCATCGCCGCCCTCAGCGACGAGCCTGAGCGGCTGACCGCCACCGTGATGTTCGCGCCGCTGGAGCAATCCGTGCGGCTGTTCGGCTACGCCACGCAGCGACCCGCGGTCACTGCGCAGACCGGCTCCACGGGTGAGGTCGCCTTTGACAAGCGGACCGGCCGTTTTGAAGTCTCGGTGTCACCGGGCCCGGAGCAGCTGCACGAGGGCCCCGCAGGGGACCCGGTGCGTCAAGCGATCGTTTCCCTGCGCAGCAAGTGAGGAAACCCACCATGAAGACGCGTCGGGACGTGCTACGGATTGGTGCCTGCGTGGCGACGAGTGCCGCGATGGCCGCGGCCCCGGCCACCCGTGCGAGGCCAAAGACGATTCTGATTCTTGGCGGCACAGGCTTCATCGGCCCGCACCTGACGCAGGAAGCGCTGCGTCGCGGCTGGAAGGTGACGCATTTCAACCGCGGCAAACGCGCTGCGGAAGGCGTTGCGGGTGTCGAGACGCTGATCGGCGATCGGAAAGGGCAACTCGATTCACTCAGAGGGCGTACGTGGGATGTAGTGGTCGACGACACCGGCTACATCCCAAAATTCGTGAAGATGTCCGCGGAGCTGCTGGCGCCCAACGTCGGCTACTGCCTGTTCATCTCGAGCATCTCCGCTTACGCGAGCTTCGCGCAGCCAAACGACGAGCACTCGCCGACCGGGAAATTATCGAATCCCGACACTGAGGCGGTGACCGACGACACCTACGGGCCGATGAAGGCCTTGTGCGAGCAATATTCGGCGGCAGCGTTCACGGGACGCGTCAGCATCGTCAGACCCGGTTACATCGTGGGACCCCTGGATCCCACCGATCGCTTTACCTACTGGCCGGTGCGCGCTTCCAGGGGCGGTGAGATGCTGGCGCCCGGCACGCCGCGCGATCCCATTCAGATTATCGACGTGCGCGATCTTGCTGCCTGGATGATGAAGCTCGTCGAGTCGCGCACCACCGGTTACTTCAACGCCGTGTCATCCCCCGGTACGTTCACGATGGGCGATCTCGTCGGCTCGAGCCAACGCGCGACCCCTGAGGCCGGAACGAGCGTCACCTGGGTACCGGAGGATTTTCTCGCCGCGCACTGGAAGTCCGACGAGCTCGATCTGCCGCCCTGGTCACCCACGAAGGGTGACACGGCCGGGGCATCGCTCACGTCCGCGCAGGCGGCGAGTACGGCGGGACTGCGGTGTCGTCCCCTTGAAGACACCGTGCGCGACACGCTCGTGTGGTTTCAATCGCTGCCCGCGGAGCGTCAGGCGAAGCTGCGCGCCGGCCTCGATCCGCACAAGGAGGCCGACACGCTGCGCAGCTGGCGTCTGGGCAGCGCAGCAGGTTAGGAGATCCGCTCGCAGGCCGGAAAATTATCTGGCGGGAGAGAGGGATTCACATCGGCGCGCAAGTATTTGAAATGATGAATCATTTAAAAGACTATGTAAATCGGTACCAACGAAAGTACCAACGAGCGTCATTAGAGAGCGCGGCATCGATTAGCTTCGCCTTGCGTCGAAACCTCGCTTTTAACGGAGCCAGCTCTCGAGCCTTCTGGAAGAACTAACTCACGCTCGGGGTATAGATATCCCAACAAAAATATCCGATCACTCTCACGGTCGAGTTTCGCCGGCCGCTTCGTAGACGGCTTTAAAGATCATCAGCAGCGCCTCTTCCATAGACTCCGGCGTTTGAGTGTCTATGACCGCTGTTACTTTCACGTCCTCAAAAATCTGTCCGGACATCTCAGAATTCTCTTTAGCCAGTCTGAAGCCGCTGATGTTGACCAGGCCAAATTCCAGGTGAATTTTGTTGGCGTAACCAAAATCCGTCCGGGCCGAGTGAAGGTATCTTTCGAGCGAATTCGTAATGCCTCGCTCGAGAGCGGACACCGGCACGAAATTGGGCATTCCCTCTCTTGCCCGTAAGTAATAACTGTTGATTCCCCAAATTTCACCGGTTCTCAACACCTGTGTTGCCGTGGAAATCGTGTTATCCCGGGTCCACTCGTACGCTATCTGCCCATATTTATTCCGTGCATGAGACCAACCGCTTCTAGTTCCACAGAGCGGTTCGATTACCGACTTGTTGTAATCCTGCAGGGTTGTGGAAGCAGGGGCTTGAATCTTTTCATGCGGCCAAATCCGCATGTAGACTAGCGGCTGCT
>Ga0137412_10000026_pt1 | contig 70455 bp, 68 predicted proteins | sample CZODoug2_1_16fun_FD_122160 | JGI IMG/M metagenome (GOLD analysis project Ga0137412, IMG submission 122160) | Vadose zone soil fungal communities from Angelo Coast Range Reserve, California, USA - CZODoug2_1_16fungal (Hybrid Assembly) | ecosystem: Environmental > Terrestrial > Soil > Vadose zone...
GTGGCGGCCGGGTCGGTGCATCACATCGCGTTCCGCGCACGTGACGAAAAAGAGCAACTTCAATGGCGAGAGCAGCTCGTTGACCTTGGTTACAACGTTACTCCTGTAATCGATCGCATTTATTTTCATTCAATCTATTTTCGCGAACCCGGTGGCGTGCTGTTCGAAATCGCAACCGAACCTCCCGGTTTCGCCTTCGATGAAACAATCGAAGAACTCGGAACCGGTCTCCGCCTCCCGCCGTGGCTGGAATCTGCGCGTTCGCAGATCGATAAAGTTCTTCCGCCAATTCACGTGCCGCACAAACAATGAGGCCGCAACCGGATTTTCTTCACGAATTCGTTCCCGGAAATTCGGACCGAACGCTCTTACTCTTGCACGGCACGGGCGGAAACGAGCGCGATCTCATCCCGCTCGGACGCGAACTGGATCCCAATGCTTCTTTGCTTAGCCCGCGCGGAAAAATTCTGGAGAACGGAATGCCGCGGTTCTTTCGCCGACTGGCTGAAGGTGTGTTCGATTTGGAAGATTTGGAAATGCGCACAAACGAGCTGGCCGATTTCGTCGCTGCGGCAGTGCGCCACTACAACCTCGCTGCGGATCATATTGTTGGCGTCGGTTATTCTAACGGCGCCAATATCGCAGCAAGCATGTTATTACTTCGGCCGGGAATTATGCACACAGCGATCTTGTTTCGCGCCATGGTGCCGCTGGTTCCGGAAAATCTGCCGGACCTTTCGGCGACGCAGGTTTGGATCGGCGCCGGGACTCAAGATCCAATCATTCCGACATCGGAGACTCAACGCCTTGTCGAACTCCTTCGTGGCGCAGGCGCGGATGTGACAATTCGTTTCGTAGAAGCCGCGCACGGTCTAACGAATGATGACGTTACAGCAGCCCACGGCTGGCTGAAGAAACTAGAGTAGTCCACGAAATGAGCAGCTTGTTTAACTCACCAAGGTTGCCGGAGTCCTTTGCAGGTGAGGCTGTCAGCTTTCCCTGCAGATATGCGCGGAGGAAAACTTTGCATAGGGAATTACCATAGGCGCTTTCCAGCGAATGCGTGACCTGAACCGGATTTGAGATAACGCTCAAAAGTTTCTGCCTTGCCCCGGTTAGTGAACGCGATGTAACTGATTAGCTTCCGTGGCCTGAACTTTGCTAGTATGAGAAGATTTCCCTTGATTATGTTATTGGAGGCGCTGTTTGAGATCTGTGGTCATTCCCACGTAGCGGTCCTCTTGCGCGGAAAGACTCTCAATAAGGTACACGTAATACACTGGCCCTCCTTCGCTGAAGCTTTGGAGGGCATCCTGCTTCGCGCAACGAATCATGCCCAATCCTCCGAAGCGTCCCAGCGCGAAGCAGGATGAAAACGACCCGACTCGAGGCGTTCAGCGACGGAGTCCTCGCCATCATCATCACGATTATGGTGCTGGAAATGAAGGTGCCGCATGGGGCTGAACTCGCTGCGTTAAAACCACTGATTCCTCACTTTTTTAGCTATGTCCTCAGTTTCATCTACGTCGGCATCTACTGGAACAACCATCATCATCTGTTCCAGGCCGCGAAACAGGTCAGCGGCGGAGTGCTCTGGGCCAACCTTCATCTGCTATTCTGGCTGTCTCTCTTCCCATTAACGACAGATTGGATGGGCGAAAACCAGCTCGCCGCAACCCCGACCGCCGTATACGGTTTCGTTCTATTGATGGCGGCTATAGCTTATCAAATTCTCGAGTACACCATCATTGCCAAAGAAGGTCGAGACTCGCTTCTCGCGTCGGCTATTGGGGGCGATTGGAAAGGAAAACTTTCCCCAGTGATCTATCTCATCGCAATCCTGCTCGCATTCGTGAATTCGTGGATCGCTGGGGCGCTGTACGTGTTCGCCGCGCTCCTCTGGTTGATTCCTGATCCCCGAATCGAAAAGGAGATCGAAAAACGCGAAGAGTAAAACAAGGACCGAAATCCGGTTTCGATAACACAGCACAACGCTCAACAGATGAATCCAACCGAGAATTCAATCGCGTTTGGCGCACCTGGAATCGAGCCGCGCTGGACTTCGAGCGCCAAAGAAGGCGTGGGCACAGCCTATCACACCAGTTGCCGCGTATGGTTCACGCTCAGCCACGGCATCGTAAACGAGATTTACTATCCGCATGTCGATCAACCGAACACGCGCGACTTTCAGTTTCTAATAAGTGACGGAGAAACGTTTTGCCACGAGGAAAAACGCGACCTGACTCACGCGATGGAGTACCCGGAGCGCGATTGCCTTCTTTATCGGATCACGAATTCGGAACCGGGCGGCCGCTATCGCATTGTAAAAGATGTCTTCGCCGATCCGCACCAATCGGTCGTGCTGGTGCACACCAAAGTGGAAGTGCTGGACGAATCGCTACGTCGGAAGTTGCGACTCTACGCATTGCTGGCTCCTCACATTGCCGGTTTCGGCGCCGGTAACTCCGGGCGGTGCGTTCAAGTGGGCGGTATCAAGCTCATCCGCGCCCAACGCAAAAATGTTCACCTGATTATGGCGTGCAGCACTGGCTTCTCTCGTCGTTCGGTAGGGTATGTCGGTTTCAGCGATGGTTGGCAGGACTTGATGCACAATTTCAAAATGGACTGGCAGTTTGAGTCGGCCGAAGACGGCAATATCGCGCTGACGGGTGAAATTAATCTTCCACACACCGGTGAATTCACCATGGCTGTCGCATTTGGCCGCAGCTACCAGAGCACAACAGCCAAGTTGTTCCAATCGCTGGCTGAATCGTTCGAGTCACATCGTCTGGCATATGTCCGCCAGTGGCAGCGTGCAGTCGTGAATCCAAAATTCGACTTCAGCGCCGACACATCCGACGGCGGCGGAATGTACCGACTTAGCCGTTGTGTGTTGACTGCACATGAAGACAAGGTTTTTCAAGGCGCGATCGTTGCGTCAATGAGTATTCCCTGGGGTGAAACCAAGGGCGACAACGATCTGGGAGGTTATCATCTCGTCTGGACTCGCGACCTGGTGCAAAGCGCAACGGCACTCCTTGCCACAGGGCAGATGAGTACACCACTGCGTGCGTTGATCTGGCTGGCTGCCATTCAGCGACCGGACGGCAGTTTTCCTCAGAATAGTTGGATCGATGGGACCGCCTATTGGTCCGGCCTGCAACTCGACCAATTTGCCGCGCCAATACTGCTGGCATGGCGCTTACACAAATTCGCCACGGCGAATCCGTACTATGGCGGACAAGGCGCACTCGGTTTGTTTAATCCGCGGGTAATGATTGTGCGCGCTGCAGCGCACTTGATCCTGCAAGGCCCGGTTACCAGCCAGGATCGATGGGAGGAAAACGCCGGTTATTCGCCTTCGACGCTGGCCACCGTGATTGCCGCTCTCGTCTGCGCAGCGCAGTGGGCCACGGAATACAATGAAATGGCAACCGCAGATTTTGTTTTTGCATACGCCGACTGGCTGGCATCGCACCTCGAAGAATGGATGGTTACGTCAAAGGGTGATCTGGTCGAGGGATTCCCTCGTCATTACATCCGAATCAATCCGACGGACCCCAACGCGCCTGATCCTCACCCCGATCCGAATACAACGATGATTCAACTGGCCAACGGCGGCGGCCTGCACGCTGCGCGAAACGTTGTTGGCGGCGATTTTTTGCATCTGGTGCGATTCGGGATTCGCGACGCAAACGATCCAATCATTCGCGATTCAATCGAAGTCATCGATCGCGTGATCAAACACGATCTGCCACAGGGTCCGTGCTGGCGTCGCTACAATCACGATGGCTATGGACAAAAGGCCGACGGTGGTGCTTTCGATGGAACAGGCGTCGGACGTTGCTGGCCGATCCTGACGGGAGAACGAGGCCATTACGAACTGGCGGCCGGACGCGATCCAAAGCCGTTCATTGCGGCCATCGAGAATTTTGCCAACGAGGGCGGCATGCTCACCGAACAGTTATGGGACGGACCTGATTTGCCGGAGGCCCATATGAAACGCGGATGTCCAACCGGCGCGGCAATGCCGCTTTGTTGGTCGCACGCGGAATACATTGCCCTTGTACGCAGCCGACATGACGGCGTCTGCATCGACCGCGTCGAACCGGCATTCCAGCGATACGTGCTGAATCCAACGCAGAGCAATTACGAGATCTGGACTTTGCGCTACCCGTCGCGGCGCGTGTCTCGTGGAAAAATTTTACGAATCATCCTCGCTGTCCAGGCAACGGTTGTCTGGTCAACCGATGGCGGAGCGCGCACCAATCTGTTGGATACCATTCATGAAAGCAGGCTGAACCTCTGGTTCGCGGATTTTCCCACCGCAGACTGGCCGGACGGTTCAACGCTTACATTTACATTCCTTTGGAAACACGATCAGCGTTGGGAAGGCCGCGACTGGCAGGTAGACGTCTTAGGAACGTAATCGTAACACCTCGCAGCTAGACGCATAGTCATAACGCGATAATGATGCCAGCATTATGACAGACCAAGCATCTGAAACCGAAAACAAAACTACGAAAATTGTCGTTCTCGGGGGAACCGGCCTCATCGGAAGCAAAGTAGTGAATCTCCTTCGTGCACGCGGCCACGAGGTCGTTGCGGCGTCTCCTTCAAAGGGCATCAATTCGATCACCGGAGACGGTCTAACCGAGGCGCTGACCGGAGCACAGGTGGTTGTGGACGTCACGAATTCTCCTTCGTTCGAAGATAAGGCCGTGCTGGAATTCTTCGAAACTTCCACCCGCAACGTGCTCGCCGCAGAGGCGAAGACCAGCGTAGGGCACCACGTCGCAGTCTCGATCGTCGGCGCCGACCGACTTCCTGCGAGCGGATATTTGCGCGCGAAAGTGGCCCAGGAAAAACTGATTAAGGCTTCGCCGATTCCTTACACGATTGTGCGCGCGACGCAGTTCTTTGAATTCGTTGGACGCATTGCTGATGAGGCGACGAGCGGGCAGACAGTTCGCCTCCCTTCGGTTTTGTTTCAACCCATCTTCTCGGACGATCTCGCTGCTAACCTCGCCAAAATTGCGGTCACGGAACCGAAGAATGGAACCATTGAAATTGCCGGCCCTGACGCTATCCCGTTTGACGAGCTCGTGCGCCGATACCTCGCGGCACATCACGATCCGCGCACAGTCGAGGCAGACGAGAAGGCCCACTACTTCGGCACGACGCTCGAGACGCGCAGCCTTGTCCCAGACGAGAATGCGCTGCTCGGTTCCTGCCACTTCGCAGACTGGCTTAGCCGCACCGCTCCACAGCAATGAACCGCTTATCATAGACTAAGCCTCAAACAAACCCATACACCAGGTAGGAACATCACAATGAAACCAATCCAAACGTCAAAACCAGGCGGGATGCCGCGCTTCATTTACGCACTTATTGTTTGCACACTCATGGCCACTGTAGGCGTGCGCTTAACGATGGCCGCCACGACGGAACCCAAGGAAGCGAAGGTGACGCCGCTCTTTTCGAAAGACCTGACGGACCTTCCTGGCAAGGAAGGTCTGATGCTCATGATTGAGTATCCTCCGGGCAGCTCGGACCCAATACATCGGCACAACGCACATGGGTTTATTTATGTGCTGGAGGGCTCGATCGTAATGCAGGTCAGGGGCGGGAAAGAAGTAACTCTGACACCTGGCCAGACATTCTATGAAGGCCCTGAGGATGTTCACGTCGTCGGGCGAAACGCTAGCCAAACCAAACCGGCGAAATTCGTCGTGTTCTTCGTGAAGGACAAAGGCGCCCCGGTGCTAGTACCCACCAAATAAAAACCAAAACAACTACTCGCAAAATTATGAACAAATCCAATGATGGCCCCGGTCTTTGCGTATCGGGCCAGACAGAACTTTCCGAGTTCCCTGGTGATCGACACACTGTTGATGAGAATGCAAGCAAGACCGAACCCGCTAAGCTGCTGGCCGTGTTTGTGGTCGATACGGACGAGAAAGAACTGTTAACACCGCTCGAAAAATGAGTCGACGCGCGACCTTTTCGAAACCTGCCAGCCAATATTGAGAGACCGGTCTAGAAAGTGGTGATGTGTGATTGGCATTCGCGTGGCAGCGAAAATTCCCTGCCGGTTCCAGCCTCGACACTTCAACTTGCAATGAGCCATAATAAATTGATGAAACGGCTTCATGTTCCTGGCGCGCTCCTGATCCTGATCTCACTTTCTTGCAGCTGTTCGCGCAAGCCGGCTCAGGTCGCTCCAAACGCGCCGGAAGTCCTCGTCACAACCGTCACGCCGCAGGATGTGCCACGTGTACTGGAACGCGTAGCCACACTGGACGGCTTCATCAATGCCAACATCAATGCGCAAGTACAAGGCTACATCGTCTCGCGCGATTACAAAGAGGGCAGCATCGTAAAAATCGGCGACCCCCTTTTCCAGATCGATCCCCGCCCGTTTGAAGCCGCCTTGGCGCAAGCCAGCGGAACTCTGGCAAAAGACAAAGCTAACCAGATAAAAGCAGACGCAGACGAAAAACGCGCGATGGACTTGTTTAACAAGCAGGTGATCAGCGACCAGGAGCGTGATACTGCCATCGCCGCCGCCCAGGCCGGTAGAGCAAACATCGAAGCCGATGAAGCGGCAGTGCAACAGGCGCAGCTCAATCTTGCATATACAAAAATCCTCGCGCCGATAGAAGGTGTGTCAGGGTTTGCTAACGCACAGGTTGGCGACCTTGTTAGCCCAAGCACTGGACCGCTCACCACGGTTTCACAAATCGATCCGATCAAAGCGATGGTCACCACCGGCGAAGGCCCTTTCACAGATTTCATTTCGCGACATCCCGATTCAAAGGAGCGCGACGCGTATCTCAAAAGCCTTCAGTTCGAATTAATCCTCGGCAACGGCGAGGTTTATCCTCAAAAGGGAAAGTTTTATGCACTCGATCGCAGTCTGGATATAAGGACTGGCTCGATTCGCTACGAAGTGACGTTTCCGAATGCGGGAGACACTTTGCGGCCCGGACAATTCGGTAAGGTGCGGTTCGTCGCCGACATGAAAAAAGGCGCAATGGTCATTCCGCAGGAAGCGGTCACGGAGTTGCAGGGCAGTTATCAAGTCGCCGTTGTTGGCGATGATAACAAGGTCAGCATCCGTCCGGTACAAATGGGTCAACGCATCGGTGCGATGTGGGAAGTGACCCAGGGCCTGAAACCCGGCGAGAAAGTCGTCGTTCAAGGAGTGCAAAAAGTCCATGAAGGCTCGGCGGTCACGGTGAAAGAGTGGTCGCGTCCGGCCGATGCTTTGATTTCGAAATCCGATCAGGCAAAGGAGCGCTAATTAATGTCGGAGTTTTTCGTCAGGCGGCCGATAGTCGCGATCGTCATCGCGATTTTGATGACGCTGATCGGTGGGGTCTGCATTCTCGCGTTGCCGATTGCGCAGTATCCGCAAATCGCGCCACCGGAAATTCAGGTACAGACGCACTACACCGGCGCGGATGCGCTGACGATTGAGCAATCGGTCGCGGCGCCGATCGAGCAGCAAATGAGTGGCGTGGACAACATGAACTACATGTACTCGATCAACGCCAATAGCGGCGACATTCGATTGATCGTGGACTTCGACATCGCGACTGATCCGAACATCGATCAAGTCCTGACCCAGCTCCGGGTGGCGCAGGCGCAATCGCAGCTGCCTCCCGATGTTATTAACTACGGCATTACCGTTAAGAAATCGACAACGGCGCCTCTGATGCTGATCTCGCTTTATTCGCCCAAATCCAGTTACGACAATGTTTTCCTCGCCAACTACGCCTACATCAATCTGGTCGATCAACTGACCCGCGTCCCAGGTATTGGCAATGTGCAGGTTTTCGGCGCGGGACAGTATGCCATGCGGCTGTGGGTGAAGCCTGATCAACTCGCGAAGCTTGGCCTTACTGTGCCGGACATCATCAGCGCAGTGCAAAAGCAGAACACTGTGAATCCCGCTGGGCAAATTGGCGGCGAGCCGATTCCGAGCGGACAGATGTTTACATATACCGTGCGCGCGCAGGGCCGGTTGCAAACACCGGAAGAGTTTGGCGAGATCGTCGTTCGGGCAAACCCGGACGGCTCGTTTGTGCGCGTGAAGGACATCGCGCGGATTGATCTGGGCGCGCAAACTTACAACTTGAGAGGCAGGCTCAACGGACAACCCGCGGCGATTATCGCTTTGTATCAACTGCCCGGAACCAACGCCGTTAAGGCCGCCGAAGGCGTGCGCAAGTTAATGGCCGAAGCAAAGCAACGGTTTCCCGGCGATATGAATTACGCGGTCTCGCTCGACCAAACGCTCTCCGTCACCGAAGGTATTCGCGAAATTCTGAAGACGTTGTTGGAAGCGCTCGCGCTCGTCGTGCTCGTCGTATTCATCTTCCTCCAGACCTGGCGCGCGACGCTGATTCCGCTCTGTGCGGTGCCAGTGTCGTTGATTGGAACGTTTGTACTGTTCCCCTTGTTCGGATTTTCGATCAACACGCTTTCGCTTTTCGGACTTGTGCTCGCCATCGGGCTTGTGGTTGACGATGCGATTGTTGTTGTGGAAGCAGTTGAGCGTCACATCGAAGAAGGAATGTCGCCGCGTGACGCCACACTTCAGGCGATGCGCGAAGTCTCAGGGGTGGTAATTGGGGTCGCACTCGTACTTTCGGCCGTGTTTATTCCTACCGCATTTCTTCCAGGTATTACCGGCAGGCTGTATCAACAATTTGCGCTCACGATTGCCATCTCCGTCATTTTCTCCGCATTCAACGCGCTCACGCTGAGCCCGGCGCTTGCAGCCATGCTGCTCCGCCCGCGAAAGAAAACGCGTGGCCCGGTTGGCTGGTTCTTCGATCGATTCAATCGTGTCTTTGCCAGCGCGACTCGCGGCTACGTGAGTGTGTCGCGTGTTGCCATCCGAAAGACTTTCCTCAGCTTCGGTTTGCTGGCTCTGCTCGCGGTCGGCGCCGGTCTTTTTGGATCCCGATTACCGAACAGCTTTCTGCCTGAAGAAGACCAGGGTTACATTTACCTAGCTCTGCAGTTGCCTGACGCTGCGTCGCTCGAACGAACTGACCAGGCGTGTCGCAAGATCGAAGACTTTTTGAGCAAGACGCCCGGAGTGAAATACACCACCAGCGTGATCGGGTTCAGCCTCCTGAGTCTGGTGCAAAATACCTACAGCGCGTTTTTCTTCGTCACGTTTAAACCGTGGAGTGAACGAACCAAACCGGAAGAACAGTACGCAGCAATCAAGGCGCGATTAAATCAGTACTTGGGCACTCTCACCGAAGGTATCGCGTTTGCGTTTCCGCCGCCGGCGATCCCCGGCGTCGGCACCTCTGGTGGATTCACGTTTGTGCTCGAAGATCGCGCGGGCAAGGATGTCGCGTTCCTTGCGCAAAACCTGAACACATTTTTGGACGCAGCACGCAAACGGCCCGAGCTCGGCACGTTGATTCCAACCTTTTTGCCGAACGTTCCGCAGGTTTTCGTGAAGGTCGATCGCGACAAAGTCATCAAGCAGGGGATCGATCTCGGCCAGGTCTATCAGACGCTCCAGACATTCATGGGCGGTTTTTTTGTGAACTACTTCAATCGGTTCGGGCGAACATGGCAGGTTTACATAGAAGCCGAGGGCGATTACCGCGACAATGCGAACAACGTGGGCCAGTTTTACGTTCGCAATTCGAACGGCGATCCCGTGCCACTCGACGCCATTTCGACTATCCAGAACATCGCCGGTCCGGAATTCACGTTGCGTTACAACGAATACCGCGCGGCCCAGATCAACGGTTCGGCCGCGCCTGGTTATAGCTCGTACCAGGCAATGAACGCACTCGAGGAAACTTTTCGACAGACCATGCCGCGCGAGATGGGTTACGACTATCTTGGCTTGTCGTTTCAGGAAAAGAAAGCGCAGCAAGGCGTATCCCCAACTGTCGTGTTCGGAATGTCGCTCATTTTCGTGTTCCTGATTCTCGCTGCACTTTATGAGAGCTGGTCGTTGCCTTTCAGTGTGCTGCTTGGAACACCAGTCGCAGTGTTCGGCGCGTTTGCGACGCTCTGGCTGCGCGGAATTCAAAATAATATTTTTGCACAAATTGGTCTGATCATGCTAATCGGCCTGGCGGCGAAGAATGCGATCCTTATCGTCGAATTTGCCAAGGACGAATACGAAAAAGGCAAGCCGCTGATTGATGCCACCCTCGAAGGCGCACGCCTGCGTCTGCGCCCGATCCTGATGACGTCCTTTGCTTTCATCTTCGGCCTTCTACCGCTTTGGTTTGCCACTGGCTCCGGTGCCGTCGCCCGCCGTGTCCTCGGCTCAACCGTGATTGGAGGAATGATCGCCGCAACGGCTATCGCGACTTTTCTTATCCCGGTAACGTTTTACGTGATTGAACGGCTCTTCGCCGGGCGCAAAGAAAAAGCGGCGCAGGAAGTCACCCAATCCCCTCCCCAGCCAGAGCCTGCAACTGACGCGTAGTACCTGGGGCCGCTGTCACAGCCCAGCACGACATGATGCTGATTTCGGTCCTTATCTCGAATGAGGGATTAAAGGCAGCCTCGCGAGTGGTAGTGGAAAATCTCGCGAACGCGAAATAGCGGCGCTTTCTCGGCCGGATCTAGGTTACGGGATGAACACAAGTGAGTCTCTGATCGCGTCCGATGACACTGGAGCGGCAGTTTCAAACCGCCGATTGTTCCCGTTCCGGACGCTTATGGTTTGTTTCACAATTTGGCTCATTGCCACCGAGGTTCTCATCTTTGATCAGATTAAATTCAACATCAGAATCGAGGCACTCGAGCAAGCCACACGAGTGATGCGCGGGGCGCAGCTGTTAGTTCCAACAGAACGGCCATCCAATATCCCGGGTGACGCAAAAATGGAGAAACTGTGAAAGTAAAATCTGCGACGACTCAAAGATCTCCCTGACTCCAGCGCCAGCAGACTGCAAAGCGGATCTCTCGCGATGCGGCGCGACGGTAAAATTATCTCTTTTGGGATAGCGAAAAATCGCTCGCACGCGCAATCGTGGAAAATTCCATCTGAATTGAGCGTCTGGGAAGCAAAGCTGAAACGAAGTTGTAAAGAGCAAAACAGTGATGAAAATCGGAATCATTGGAGCAGGCAACATCGGCGGTGCGCTGACTCGTCGTTTCAGCGCGCTTGGGCACAAAGTTTTTGTCGCGAATTCAAGAGGGCCTGACACGCTGACGGATTTGGCGGCGGAAACTGGAGCGACTCCAGTCACAGTCGAGCAAGCGGCCCAGGCTGGGGACGTGGTTATTGTAACGATTCCTCTAGGGAACGTTCCGTCTTTGCCAGCCGGTCTGTTCGCAAAAACCCCGAAGGATGTCGTGGTCGTGGACACAGGCAATTACTACCCTCGGCAACGTGACGGGCAGATTAAAGAAATCGAAGATGGATTGACTGAGAGTCAATGGGTCGAAAAGCAGTTAGGCCGGCCGGTAGTCAAAGCGTTCAACAACATTTATGCCGAGCACCTTTACGAATTGGGGCGTCCGGCGGGCAGCCCGGGACGGATTGCCTTACCGGTCGCGGGTAGCGAACCCGCAGCGAAGGCGGTTGTGCTAAGGCTAGTCGACGAGCTCGGATTTGATGGCATCGATGCTGGGGGACTGGATGAATCCTGGCGGCAACAGCCTCACACGCCGGTTTATGCCACAGATTTCGACGCCAACGGTGTGCGACGTGCCCTGGCGAAGGCGAGCAAGGAGCGCAAATCGGAGTGGCGCGCTACTTCTCGCAGTCCTGGGACGTACGAAGCTCCGGCATAAAGTGGGTGAATTAGAAGTAAAGGAAAAGAAGGAGATGCGTGGATGAGCAGGACTATAGAGGCTATCAAGCACCACATGGGACCTACTAAATCAACTCCTGTGGCAAGCGCACACAAGCGCCCTGCCACAAGGAGTGGCACGTTTGCAATCGGCGGCGACCTTCCCGTTCATCGGCTGGGCTACGGCGCGATGCAGCTAACCGGTCCTGGTGTTTGGGGCGAGCCAGCCGATCGAGCACAAGCAATCGCAGTCTTACGCCGTGCAGTTGAGCTCGGCGTCAACCTTATAGATACGGCGGATTCCTATGGACCGTATGTGAGTGAAGAACTGATTCGCGAGGCATTGCATCCTTACCCAAAAGGACTCGTTGTCGCCACAAAGGCCGGTCTCGCTCGGACTGGTCCCGGCAAGTGGATTCCTCTGGGCAGACCCGAATATCTTCGACTGGAATGCGAGATGAGCCTGCGACGGTTGGGCGTCGAGCGTATCGATTTGTTCCAATTACATCGCATCGATCCCAAGGTTCCAGCCGACGATCAATTTGGAGTGCTGAGAGATCTCCAGAAGGAAGGCAAGATCCGGCACGTTGGCCTTTCGGAAGTCACTGCCGTCGAGATCGAATCAGCGCGTCGCATCGTTACCGTCGCCACCGTGCAAAATCAATACAATCTCGCGTACCGCAATTCCGAAGATGTCCTGGATTATTGCACGCGCGAAAACATCGGGTTTATCCCGTGGTTTCCACTCGCGACCGGAGACCTCGCGAAACCTCACGGCGCATTAACAAGAATTGCCGGGCAGTTGGGCGCTCAGCCTGCGCAGGTAGCGCTCGCGTGGCTACTCAAGAGATCTCCTGTGATGCTGCCGATCCCGGGAACTTCAAAGGTAAAACATCTCGAAGAGAACACTGCTGCAGCGCTGCTCGATCTCGATAATTCAATCATGCAAGAGTTGGCTAACACATGACGAAGCCCTCGCTTTCGCCGAGGCTCTCAGCGTGGCAAGTAAATGACGAACAGGGAGCCAAACGACGCTTAATCCCCTTCGAGAAGGTTGGCAATAAGAACGGAATTCACGATGGAGAACGATTCAGATAAGAGCAAAAAGACAGCGCTGATTACAGGAGCCACCAGCGGGATAGGTTATGAACTCACAAAGCTGTTTTCGCAAGCCGGCTTCGACCTCGTGATTGTAGCACGAAACATGGCGGGGCTCGATAGGGTTTCCGGTGAGGTACAACGAAGCGCGAACTGCACTGTGGTGGTCTTCCGAAAGATTTATCTCAACCGACAGCGGCGGAAGAGATTTACCGCGAGCTGCAAAGCAGAGGAATCGAAGTGGACGTCCTGGTCAACAACGCGGGGTTCAACGTCTATGGTCCTTTCTGGGAAACGAGTGCACAGAAGGAGTTGCAGATGATGCAGGTGCATATGGTAACATTGACCCATCTTACAAAGTTATTCTTACCTGGAATGCTGGAGAGGAAATTTGGCAAGGTCCTGAACCTAGCTTCGACCGCATCGTTCACGCCAGGCGCGGGAGACGCCGTTTATTGCGCCACCAAGGCTTACGTCTTGAGTTTTTCGGAAGCCATTGCTGAGGAATTGAAAGGCACCGGCGTAACTGTCACCGCTCTGTGCCCTGGACCGACAAAAACCGAATTTGCCGAACGCGCAGAGATGGCTGACACGAAAATTTTCCAAGGATCCTTGTCGAGCGCGGCCGAAGTCGCGCGGGCTGGTTATCGTGCATTGATGCAAGGACGAACAAGCGTTGTGGTCGGCCTGAACAATAAATTGATGATCTTTTCCCTGCGCTTCTCACCGAGAAATCTCGTCACCAAAATTGGCAAGAGCCTGCTGAGCAGAAGTCCCAGCACATCGCAAACAGCCGTACGCCCATCTCACTAAACACAGGCGGAGCGCCGGTTCTTATGGCGAGCGTGTTACGATGCGGCCCAGCGATCGGCACTTTGGTCTATCTCGAACGAGGGAGCACGAACGACCTCGCGAGTAGTACTGCAAAATCCCGCGTACGCGAAGTAGCACCTCGACTGAGGGTCGTCGATGAATCATAGCGATGAAAACGAACACTCTTTCAACTGCAGCGGATGAGGTTCGCGGTTATGCCCGACTTCAGCACGAAATACACGATGCCCTACGTGTGCAGCATCCGGAATGGGTTGCACCGAATGGCGATTGTCCCACCTGCGAATCTTACGAATCGCGCCTTGCTGAATTGCTCGACATGTCTTCACAGACCGAATCCGCCTTAGGCGGATCGGCGGCCTGATCAAGCGCAAATAGAATAGAGTGCGCTACACCGGCAGCTTTATGGAACTGCTACGAATCAAGTCTCACTCAAAAGAGGGAGTATCGAACAACTCTTCGGTGGCATCACAAAATCCCACACACGCGCATTAGCCGGGACAGAATCATCATCGAGACTTCAAGCCATGAAAGCGAATCACTCCCTTGATCAATTATTACCGCAGGAGGCATCCGGCCATTCAACTGTTACAATCCCAAGTACACCCTGGCATATCCGAAGACGAGATTCGCTTCCATTGCGCGAGGCTATTCCCCTCTGGTTCGCCGTCTCCAGCCCGTTGATCGGATTAATAATCGGATTCCTTGGCGCCTGGTTTGTCAGCTGGCTGACCAGCTAAAGACCGGCTACAAAACAACCTCATCGTAAACGTATGAACAAGGTAATTGAAGTAGACTTCCTTCCCAGGGAAACGGATCTCGCTTTCTCCTGGCTGGATTCAATTGGCGATTCCGCGCGGCGAATTCTGATTGTTGATAACGACAAGAACACGACCCATCTAGTCAAAATTCTTCTCGAAAAGACGGGCCGCTATGTGGTCTTCGAAGAAAACGACTCTACCAGGGCCCACCAGACCGCTCGGAATTTTCGGCCGGATCTGATCTTCCTTGACGTAGTCATGCCCGACCGAGACGGAGGCGAAATTGCGGCACAAATCCGGGCCGATCCTGAGCTGCATTACACGCCAATCATTTTTCTCACAGGGCTCGTCACGAGAGCTGAGGCGAACACTGGTCTCCACATCGACGAACATCCATTCCTCGCCAAGCCGATCGACATTCAAGAGTTAATCAAGGCCATTGAAGCGTATATGCCCGCGCGTGCAAAAGGCGTCGGCTAAATCGTGCTGCGTGATTTGTAAGTCGTTTACGTGCCTCAGGCGGGTTAAGTCGCCGCGTTTTAGCGATTTAACGATTTAACGCGTCGAAGCCATTCGCTTGCCGCGCCGTAACCTCGGCGAAGGCGGGTCACTTTGGAGCAGCGCACCTTTGGGTAGGCTCCATCTCTCTAAAGAGAGACCAGGAAGCAACTCTTCGGTAGCACCGCAAAATCCCACGGAATCGCAATGGCAGCGGACCGCCTGGACTATGAAGTTTAGTTATGAAAAAGATTAGATTTCTTGGCTTGATAGGCGCCGTTCTCGTGGGTCTTGCTTTGCCAGCTTCAGCAGGTCCTCGCGGCGGCGGTGTCGGTTTTGGTGGTGGAGGCGGCCACTCTAGCGGTGGCGGCCGTGCCGGGGGCTTTGCTGGCGGAGGCTCTCGCGCCGCGCCAGGTTTCCACGGTGGCGGCTTTCGAGCAGCACCAGCTTTCCGGGGTGCATATTATACCGGCACAAGTGTCGGCAGACCAAGTATCGCACCTCGATCGTATTATGGTGGTACTCGCATGTCTGCCGTGCGGCCGCAGGGATTCACTCGCTCAGTCGGTCGGTCCACAAGGCCGTATGTCGGCAGATCATCTGCAGTGACTCGGCAGCCAAACCGCGTAAACTCGATTGCAGGGCGCAGTCGTGCTACAGATCCGCGAATTTCGACCGCGACAAATCGTCAACCAAATCGCGTAGGCTCCGTCGCAGGGCGGAATCGGGTTTCGGATCCGCGGACCTCGACCCCAGCTAACCGACAGCCTGCGGCAAATCGTCAGTCGTTCGTCAGAAACCATGCCTCAGAGAGGCATGATGCGAACTGGCACCGCGACTGGGATAGGAACCATTCACATTTCCACAACAATAAAGTCTTTGTTTTTGTCGGTGGCCTCTGGTGGGGACTCGATCCGTGGCTTTATCCGTACTACGCTAATGACTACTATCCGTATGATGACTACGGCTATAATCCGTACGATTACAATAATGGTTATTCCAACGATTACTCTGGTAACCCCTACGATTACTATAACTACTCTCCGTACAACAATGACGACCAATCGGGTTATGATGCATCAGGTCAGTCCGCGGCCAATTCAACCGTGAGCGCGGTTCAGTCCGAGCTTTCGAAGCTTGGTTACTATAACGGCGCGATCGACGGATCTCTTGGCGACCAAACGGAGGCTGCGCTTGCCCGTTACCAGGAAGATAGCGGTCTAAGTGTTTCGGGAACGGTGGATGCGGCTACCCTTCAATCGCTGGGAATCCGATGATGAGATTACGCATCCCTTCTTTATGCGGGAACGCGAAACAATGCAGGTGAGCACTGCAAACGGTGCCCACTTCGCGTTCCGTTGCTCTGAGAATGCAGAGTGATATCCTGCCAGTTGTGGCCCTAACGAGACAAAGAGGTATTGGAATGACCAAAACACTGTTCGAATCATCGAGCCCGAGACACTCTTTGGGGACGTCGATAACACCGGCTTGCGAAGGCGAAGTTAGCAAGGACGTTTCGCAGATATGAATCTGCAATTAGCAGGAAAGAGCGCGCTGGTCACGGGCTCGACGGCGGGGATCGGGTTTGCGATTGCTCGCACCCTGGCCCGGGAAGAAGCCTCCGTGGTTATTACTGGCCGTACTCAGAATCGAGTCAATGCCGCCGTGAAAACGATTCAGCAGGAAATGGGCGACACAAGAGTCAGCGGCATAGCCGCCGATCTGGCAACAACAGAAGGCAGCGCGAAATGCATCGAGGCTGTGCCGACAGTAGACATTCTTGTCAACAACCTTGGCGTGTACGAGCCGAAGCCGTTCGAGAAAATCACCGACGACGACTGGCACGCCATCATCGAGACAAATTTTATGAGCGGGGTGCGCCTGTGCCGGCATTACCTGCCGGGCATGAAAGCGGCAAATTGGGGTCGCATCATTTTCATTTCCAGCGAGTCGGCTGTGAATATTCCCGTCGAGATGATTCATTACGGTGTAACCAAAACCATGCAGGTAGCGCTGGCCCGCGGCCTGGCAGAGACGACATCGGGCACCGATGTGACAGTGAATTCAATTCTCGCGGGCCCGACGCGGTCGGAAGGCGTCGAACAATTCATCTCCGATGTTGCAAGAACGAAGGGGCTCGCGCCCGCCGAAATAGAAAAGGATTTCTTTAGGACAGTGCGACCGAGCTCGCTCCTGCAACGCTTTGCCACAATCGAGGAAGTAGCCGCGTTAGTTGCGTTTGTGGCGAGCCCTCTTTCATCTGCTACCAATGGCGCGGCTCTACGCGTCGAAGGCGGCCTGCTTCGCTCAATTGTCTAGGCCACACGGGCTAAAGATATAAATCATTGCGCCTTACCATTACTGAAAGCGACGCGAGGACGCGTACGCACTCCGAAAGCTGCCGCGAAACGAATAAGCATCTGTATGGATTTTGCACGAAGCGCTTTCGGAGTGCGATGCGTCCTCTCATCGCTTTGGCCCTTCAATGTCGATCTGTTCATGACGCTTCATTAGCAAAGGAAATTTCACTGTCGGCAAGACCAGCTTAGACTTTTCCTGCGTTACGTTTGGTAAAGGGTGCACCAAGTGATCCAACAACAGGACTTCGTTCAACCGGCGCAATTAAATTTCAAAGACGACGGCATTTTCCCAAATAGTCCCCTTCCCTTGCTGTTCTATCACCAGGCAATCACAACGGACGCCAAAGATCCGGCGTCCATCTTTGAAGAACGTTTCGCCAAGAACGATTGGACGAATTCGTGGCGGAACGGAGTCTATTCGTTTCCCCATTATCACAGCACGTCACACGAAGTGCTGGGGGTTTATTCCGGTGCTGCCACTCTGCGACTCGGCGGCGAGCACGGCAAGAACGTCGAGGTGCGTGCCGGCGATGTGATTGTCATCCCCGCTGGTGTGGCACACCAGAACATCGGCGCCAGTGACGATTTTGGCGTTGTGGGAGCCTATCCCGGCGGACGCAGCTGGGACTTGCTTCGCGGATTACCGGGCGAACGACCGAAGGCTGATCATAACATCGCGGCATTGCCAATGCCGGATAAGGATCCGGTTTATGGAGCCGAAGGTCCATTGCAACAGATTTGGAAATCAGGCAGTGCGCAGCAGAAATGAATTTCGGATTTCGTCAAATGCCTGACACCGCCTGGCGTGCCTATCTCGCCTCGCCCCTTTGAGCAAGGGGAGAGCATGAAGGTGAGGGATTGAGACGATCAGAACTGTTCTCGAACCCTCATCCTCACCTTCTCCCTTGAAAAGAGAGAAGCGACCCGCTCGTAAACGTGAATTCCAATTGAAGCACACTCGCGCTTGAGCCGAAGTAGCATAAGACTTTCAACATGAAATCAACGCAACAAACCTCTGTCGCTGCAAGATTCCGAAAGATGCACGACTCCGGATGCTTCGTGCTTCCCAACCCATGGGACATCGGAACAACGATCTCCTTGGAGAATCTCGGTTTCGAAGCACTCGCCACCACTTCAGCCGGCTTCGCTTTTTCGCGCGGGAAACGGGACGGCGCCGTCCCACGCGATGAAATGCTTGCGCATATCCGGGAAATTGTTGAAGCAACGACATTGCCCGTAAATGCAGACTTCCTGGCCGGCTACGCTGATGAACCAGAAGGCGTCGCCACAAATGTACGACTTTGTGTTGAGACCGGAGTGGCTGGCTTATCGATCGAAGACAACACCGGGCGCGCAGACACACCGCTCTACGAGAAAAAATTGGCAGTCGAACGCATTCGAGCGGCGCGCTCTGCGATTGATGCATCGGGAACTGGCGTCGTGTTAACGGGCCGCTGCGAAGCATGGCTGGTCCACGATCGTGATCCGTTCCATACGGTCCTCGACCGACTCGCTGCTTATGCTGAGGCCGGCGCCGATTGTCTCTACGCGCCCGGTGTTAGTAAACCTGACGAGATTGCGCAGATCGTGAAGAGCGTCGCGCCGAAGCCAGTTAATGTCCTCGTTTCCGGATTCAATCACCAGCTTTCACTCTCTCAGCTGGCTGATCTCGGTGTGCGCCGCATCTCTGTCGGATCTGGCCTCGCACTGGCTACATGGGGCATGTTTCTCCGTGCCGCCAAAGACATCAAAACAAACGGCACATTTAATCTTCTGGCCAACGGCGCGGCATCTTCCGACTTAAACGCACTGTTTCTGGAAAAATCATGATTCGTCGCGGCCCGAGCCTGCGTTCACCACTTCGGTATTGGAATTTGCGTCCGATAACGGCATTGTGCTCGGATGAAAGTTCTTACTATTACCGTCCGAATCCTTCTTGGATTGATCTTCGTTTTCTTTGGTTCTAACGGATTGCTGCATTTCCTTCCGATGCCGCCGCTCCCGCAGGGTGTGGCTGGTGAATATTTGCACTCGTTTTTCGCCAGCGGCTACGTTTACGTCATCAGCGGCTTCCAAGTCATCGGTGGCTTGCTTCTCTTGATCGGTCGGTTCGTTCCGCTCGGCCTGATAATTCTCGGCGCGATCATAGTAAATATTTGGACCTTCCACCTCCTGATGGCACCCGAGCCCGCGGGGATGGTGCCGGCAATGGTCGTTTCCATTCTCGAATTGTTTCTAGTCTGGTCATATCGCGATCGCTTCGCGGGAATTCTACGCCCCTGATTTCGACGTGAGCGCACAACAGAACAACAAAACGCCGGACGTTGTGGTGCACGGCAGTGCGCGCAGCTTCAGACAAGAGGTGGTCGCTGGTAAGTATAATCTTGTCGCAGACGAACCAGTGAGCGCAGGTGGTAGCGATGCCGGCCCCGACCCGTACCATTATCTGCTAACGTCGCTGGGTGTATGTACTTCCATGACGATCGGCTTATACGCGCGCCGGAAACAAATACCCCTGGAGAACATCACCGTTTCACTCTCGCACTCGCGCATTTATGCAATTGATTGCGAGGAATGCGAAACCAAGGAAGGAATGCTGGACAGGATTGAAGTTGAAGTAGAAATGACAGGATCGTTAAACGCAGAACAGCACGCAAAGCTGATGGAAATCGCAGCGAAGTGTCCTGTTCATCGCACGCTCATATCGGAGATCAACATTCGCCTGCGGCCCGCTCAGAAATCATCTTTGGCATAATCGTCGCTGTAGCCGGTATCGATGATGCCGGCGTGAAGGGTTGTAATCTGTTTGTAGCCGGGGTCAGCGACCCTGGCTACAGTTGGCCCCGCTTAAAAATACGCGCGCGTCGCGCGCATGGCGCGAACAAGTAGGGAATTTGTCACAGTCTCGAGGCGTGTACTTTTCCCAAAGATCGAACAAACTAAAATCAGTTCCGACCAGATGAAATTTCTCGCGGTCCATCCCAGCTGCCTGATGTACTCGAAGATTTATCTTCGGCTCGAGCCGCTCGGTCTCGAACTTGTCGCCGCAGCAGCACGGCGCGCCGGACACACGGTTCGCTTGATCGATTTGCAATGCGAACCGCACCAGAATTTTTTTCGCTTGGTCGAACGCTGGCAACCGGACGTGATCGCTTTCTGCGTCAATTACCTGGCTAACGTTCCTGAAGTCATCGATCTCGCTCGCGCTGCGCGTGCCTCATTGCCGGAGACATTCATCTGTGTTGGTGGACACAGTGTTTCGTTTATCCCCGAAGAGATTCTGCGGCACGCCGGCGGTGCCCTGAATTGCGTGCTCACCGGCGAAGGCGAGACGGCAATCACTGGCCTGCTCGATGCTCTCACCGAGAATCCGCCAGATCTAAAAAACGTTCCGGGGTGCGTAACGCTCGATCATCGCGGCCCGCCGCCCGCGTTTGTGAAGTCGCTCGACGACTTGTCGCCCGCTCGCGACCTGGTTCAACATCGCCACAAGTATTTCATCGGTTCATTAGACCCGGCCGCTTCCATCGAGTTTAGCCGGGGGTGTCCGTGGGATTGCGTCTTTTGTAGCGCATGGACATTCTACGGACGCAACTACCGCGTAAAGACACCTGAGCGTGCCGTTGAGGAACTGGCACAAATCCACGAGCCCGGCATTTTCATCGTGGACGACGTAGCTTTCATTCAAGCCGAGCACGGCATGCAACTTGGCGAAGCCATTGCTCGACGCGGGATCCGCAAACGCTATTACCTCGAAACCCGCGGCGACGTGTTGTTGCGTAACAAAGAGGTCTTCAGGCTATGGAAGCGGCTTGGCATGAATACTATGTTTCTTGGTCTTGAAGCGATCGATGAAGAAGGATTGAAGCGCTACCGCAAACGGGTGACGCTCTCCAAGAACTTCGAAGCACTGGAGTTTGCCCGCTCGCTCGACATATCCGTGGCGGTCAATATCATTGCCGACCCCGCTTGGGACCGCGAACGGTTCAAGGTGGTACGCGATTGGTGCCTGGAGATCCCCGAGGTCGTCAACATCAGCATTAACACGCCGTATCCCGGCACAGAAACATGGCACACCGAATCGCGCCGTATTATCACGCGCGACTACCGATTGTTCGATATTCAGCACGCGGTATTGCCAACCAACCTTCCACTACCGGAATTCTACAAGGAGCTTGTCGAAACTCAGCGCATTCTCGCTCGCAAGCATCTTGGATGGACGGCGCTGCGCGACTGCGCACGTGTCGTTGTCCGCCAGTTGCTGCGCCGGCAGACCAATTTCATCCGAATGCTCTGGAAGTTCGACAGCGTGTACAATCCCGAACTTCAACTTGCCGATCATCGTCAACCGGTGAAATACGAAATCAATCTGCCACCGCCTTCTGTTACCAGCGTGGAGCGAGGCGCGATGTACATTCACACAAATCGCGGGCGCAGCGGACGTCAGATCGATCATCACACGGAAGAATTTGTTAACGCAACGCGCATGGGCGACGGCGATTAATTATGCGTGAGTGAAGAATGCGGAATTGTAGGGCAACCGCTTCGGTTGCCGGGATGCGTTTAACAGGCGAAGCGCCTGACCTTCAAATCCGATAGATCGATGAGCAAAACGCCGAGAAAATCATCAAAAACGCGCCGTTGGTCGTCTGAAGTTACAAAGCATAGCGACGCACTCGATCTGAAGTCGGAGGTCTTCAAAGGGAAAGATCCGCATCGTATTGCACTGTCATTGAAACGCTCTGCCGAGCGGAGCAAAAGACGCAAAGGCACACCTTATCAATCGGCGATGTCGATGTTGAACTTTTACGTCAATCGCGCTGGGAAAAACCTTCCTCAGAACCAAAAGCGCATTCTTGAGCGGGCAAAGGACGAATTGCGGGAGGCCTTCGGGCGAGGATAAGGCAATATCATCCCGTCAGCAGCAATACTCGTAGGTTTTGTTGTAGGCGTGGGGAAACCAATGGTGTGAAAGATTTTCCCTTTCAATCCCACGCTTTCGCCAGCAGCGCCCGCGTTTCTTCGACTCCTGCGCGCCAGATCTTCATCATCTCGTCGTCGTCACGCTGATAAAGACCGCCATAGTTGCCGTCCTTTAGGTATTCTCGCAGCGATTTAGGGTCCAGTTGGCGCAATTTCTCCAAATCGCTCATCGACTTCTGCTCACGTGGCATGTCGATCTTTGCCAAACGCGTCCAGGGAAAATTTTCCATCCACGAGGCGTGCGATGCGACGGGATCGATAGCCTGCACCTGTGCCCAAACTTTCGACGCGTTCCACCAGTTGTGAAACTTGATCCGTACGCCTGAATGGTCTGCCATCCATTCCCCTACCAGTCCTTGTGCAGGTGTGTTGCCGCCATGCCCGTTGACGATCAGGATTCGTTTAAATCCCTGCTCTGCCATCACATCGAGAATGTCGCGCAGGACCGACAGGTACGTTTCGACGCGCAGCGTGATGGTTCCTGGAAACGAGCGAAAGTATGGCGTGATACCGTAGGCCAGCACGGGAAAAACCGGCACACCCAACGGTTCCGCCGCTTCGAGAGCCAGGCGTTCCGCTAAAATGCTGTCCACACTCAAGCTAAGGTATGCGTGTTGTTCGGTACTGCCGAGCGGTAATATCGCCCGATCGTCGCGCTTCAGATATTCCTCCACCATCATCCAATTCATTTCGCTGATTCGCATGCCCTAAGCTGATCCATTGATTCGGCGAATTCACGCAGATTTCGTGGGCTGGATAAGCGCGCACTGATCCCTCCGCCCGAAATAACTGATGAATCATGGACCGCGAAAAAATCATTTTCCTCCGGAACCTGTTCCTCCGCGCCTTTGTCGTTGGTGTCCTCTTCACCTTGTTCTACTGGATTGCCACGTTAGCCTTGTGGCATGCCTATGCCCCCTGGCTTGTTGAACGATTTAAGCTCGACGAAAATGAACTGGGTGCGCTTACTCTGAACTTTTTCGCGAACGTACGGATAGTTATTGTCTTTTTCTTCCTTGTCCCTGCGCTGGCCTTGCACTGGAGCGCGAAGAAAGCCTGATCCGTTACGGTTACAGGCACGGTCAAGGCCCTTGAGCCTAACGAGCAGTGGATCGTACGTTCCGTCGGCGAATGCTCACCGAAACCGCATGCGCCCCTGCCCTAAGCAGCTTGAAATTGATGTTGCGAACTTCGGATGGGTGAGAAAGATCGTTCTTGTGAAACTTTGGAAATGGCAACCGGAAAATCTTCCGTCCGTTAAACATTCGGCGCGCACTGCCATCGCAGTGACTGCGTCATTCATGGTCGCGCGGCTTTTTCGATTACCGGAAGCTTATTGGGCAGTGATCGCAACCCTCGTGGTGATGCAATCAACGCTCGGCGCGACATTGATAATTTCAGTTGAACGCATCGCGGCTACTGCGTTGGGTGCGCTCGTGGGCGCGCTCCTGGCGACCTATTTTGCAGGCAATGTGTTTGCGTTTGCGACAGCAGTGTTTGCGATCGGAATTGTCTGTATCGCACTTCGGATGGAAAAGACCGCCTACCGTTATGCGGGTATCACGCTCGCGATTATAGTCCTCATCCCGCGTTCTAACCCCGCGTGGATTGTCGCGCTACACCGCTTCTTTGAAGTCTCGGTTGGAATCGTCGTCGCCCTGGCGCTGGCGGCTCTGTGGCCAGAGCATCAACCCGAGGCTGCGAAACAGAGCGGCGAGTAAGGTGTAGCGGCGGGCGTGTCGCCCGCAATCCCCACGACTTTGCGGCCGACATCCGCCTCAGGCGGACCGCTACAGAAGATTCGTTAGCCAACGCGAACAACGCGCAGGTCGTCAGACCCAGTTGAAGCGAATTCGGGAAATTCTTGTGGATGCAAGATTCCAGCGAGAATCTCAAGACTTTCGACAATACGCGGTCCTGGACGCGCGAAAAATGCGCTCGCGTCCACGAGATAAATCTCACCGCGATGCGCCGCCGGAAGCGAATCGAAACCAGGAAAGCTCCGGAGTAACTTGTAATCGCGTCGCGCGCAATCGATATCGTAACCGCAGAGAGCGAGCACCATAATTTCGGGACGAGCGTCGATTACTTCCCGCCAATTGACTTGCGCAGAGGGCTCATGCTTGCGGCCTAACGAATCACAGCCGCCGGCAATCTCCACGAGCTCTGGTCCCCAATGACCCGAGCAAAACGGCGGCTCCACCCACTCCATCAGAAAACAACGTGGTCGATGCGAAATGTGATCCGCTTGGAGCCGCACGGCTCCGACACGTTCCGACAACTTGGCTGTGATACCACGCGCGCGCTCCGGCACTCCGCACGTTTCCGCGACACGTCGAATATCATCGAATATGTCCGTGAGGCTTGTTGGCTCGAGGTTCACCACTTGTGGCGGACCTGGCAAAGTTTCCGCCAGCCGGGCAACAGTGCCATAACCAACCGCACAGACATCGCATAGTTTCTGGGTCAGAATTACATCCGGGCGCAGCTCGCGCAGAAGCGGCTCATCAATTGTATAAATTGTCCCCTTATCATGCAGCGTACGACGCACCCATTGGTCGACATCGCCACTCGCCAGGCCAGCATTGTGCACCAGGCAATGCGTGACCCGTGGCCGTGCATTTGCTTCCTCCGGGAAATCGCATTCATGCGAAACACCGACCACCTGTTCCATCAATCCGAGCGCGGCGGCGATCTCGGTCGCAGCGGGCAAAAGTGAAACGATCCGGCTCACTCCTCATTCTACTGCTATTCTGCTCGGGCCGAACACGAGAAGAGCACGAGCACGAGCACGAGAACGATTACGAACAAGAAACCACGGAGCATGTCTCCGGTATTTAAGTAATCCTCCGAATGGCCAGACGGCACCCTGCCTTACAAAATACCAACCGCGCGCGAGATGAGTAATACGACGATGCTCAGAGAAATGAAGATTTGACACATGGCGAGGCCTTTTGCCCAGCGTGCCAGCAGCGGCGCGTCCGTTGGACCGAAGGTTGAGCTCTGCGTGAATGCTATGAACAGGTAATCAACAAAACCGGGGCGCCACCGTTCCGCGCCAAAGTGGCTGCGCTCGGCCTTCTCGATTTGCATCTGCGGAAACACAAAGCTGCGGCTGCCAAATTCACGACGCCGGTCGCGCACATTTGGCCCACCGCCGTCGAGTCGCCAATACCAAAGCGCAAAGACGAGAACGTTCGTCAGCCAAAGCGCCGCTCCGGAGCCCAATAGGCGCAAAGGCGCTTCCTTATGAGACGGGAGCGTCGTCACCAGCAAGACAACAGACCCAATCAGGGCGAGGGTAATAATGGCGTTAATCACAATCCCGAGCGCATGGTTCAGCGAGTGACGACCCGTCCTGTGAGACATGATTGTCGGCACCAGTAATACGACAATCACCGCGGGCAGCAGCCAGATAGGACCAACAATAAACCATCGCAGCAATGCGAGATGAATTCCTCCAATGGAGAGCAACGCAAGGATCGCCTGCCACCGTGGCTCAGGTTTATCGATGTGATCTGCGGGGGCGCTCATCCCATTGGCTATAACTGAAAATCCGTGGCGAATCCATCTCATTGAGGACACGATTCTGGCAAACAAGCGCACGCGTTAACCGATGAAAAGCGATGCAAGGACGCATTGCATTCCCAAAGCACTTGGTGCGAAATTTATGGCCGGTGTGTTGTGTTTTCGTCCCGCGATTGCGGGACTTTTGGAGCGCGCACGCGTCCTCGCGTCGCTTTTCATTTAGTGATACGCAATATTTACCGGACAGAAGCAAAACTTTTGAATCCGTTAACGGCTGCTGTTGCATCCTACAAACGCTAATCTGAATACATGTTTAAGCGCATTCTCAAATGGCTCGGCGCGATTACTGCCATCGTCGTAATCGCGATCGCAATATTCTTGGTCAATCTCGTTTGGTTTCGGCCATGGAGCTTGAATCTGTTTTACGACAAGGTCTTTGCCGAAATTCTCTTTGATCATCCGGAGATCCTCTCAACACTCGGTCTGGTCGAGCAGATTGGCTTAACCGGTCATAATGGGAAACTCGACGACGAATCGCCTGCGCATCAACAGCGCGAATTCGACAGGTGGAAGCGCGATCTGGCCCAGCTTCGCCAGTATCCGGTCGATCGCCAATCGTCTTCGCAAAAGCTTTCCACGCGCGTGTTGGGTTGGTTTTTACAAGTACAAGCCGAAGGCGAGAAATGGCAGTGGCATGATTATCCCGTTAACCAGCTCTTCGGAGTGCAAAACCAGTTTCCGTCATTCATGGCGAATACCCACCGGCTCCTCAGCAAGAAGGATTGCGATTACTACGTGATGCGGCTCGATGCGCTGCCGAAGAAGTTCGATCAAGTCCTCGACGGCCTAAAGGTCCGCGAACAAAAACAGATTTTGCCACCGCGTTTTGTGGTTGAAGAAGTGCTCAAGGAAATGACCGAATTCATCGGCAAACCTGTTTCGGAAAATATTCTGGCGACTTCATTCAAAACCCGGGCTGCCAAGATCGACAAGTTAAGCGAGACCGATCGCACCGATTTTCAAGCGCGTGTCGAATCGGCAATAACCAACAAGGTCTATCCGGCCTATCAAAAACTAATCGATTATTTCCGTGAACTTTTGCCAAAAACGACAACGGACGATGGCGTTTGGAAATTGCCTGACGGCGATGCGTTCTACGCCTACAAATTGCATGAAAACACGACCACCACGCTCAAGCCGGATGAGGTGCACGAGCTTGGTCTGCGCGAAGTGGCTCGCATCGAAGGTGAGATGCGAGCGATCCTTGATGCAAACGGCTTTGCAGGTCAGCCGATCGGGGAAGCGATGGACAAGCTCGCGAAAGATCCGCGTTTTCTTTACTCGACCGATGACAAGGGACGTGCCGAAGCTTTGGCAAGGTATACGGAGTTGATCAGGCAGGCGACAGAGCGTTCGTCGAAAGAGCTTTTTCTCACTGCTCCGCGCGCGAAGATTGAAGTGCGCCGCGTTCCCGAGTTCAAGGAAGCAACTGCCCCGGGAGCATATTACGACATCCCCGCCATGGACGGCAGCCGGCCCGGGATTTTCTTCGCGAACCTTCGCGACATGAACGAAGTGCCCAAATGGAGCATGCCGACACTCGCATATCATGAGGGCGTGCCAGGACATCATTGGCAACTCTCCACCGCGGAGGAGCTCAAAGGAGTTCCACAATTTCGCAAAGTGCTGCCGTTCACTGCGTACTCAGAAGGCTGGGCCCTTTACTGCGAATGGCTGGCGAAACAAGTCGGATGGTACGACAACGACCCTTTCGGAGATCTCGGGCGCCTCCGTGACGAGCTTTTCCGCGCGGTACGATTGGTCGTCGATACGGGTATTCATGCGAAGCACTGGACGCGCGAACAGGCGATCGCCTACATGCGCGAGAAAACCGGGATGGGCGAGAAAGAAGTGAAATCTGAAATCGAACGTTACATCGTCGCGCCTGGTCAGGCGTGCGCCTACAAAATAGGCATGTTAAAGCTTCAAGAATTGCGCGCCCGCGCACAGAAGGAACTGGGAGAAAGATTTGATCAGCGGGAGTTTCACGATGCCGTGCTGAAAAATGGCGCGTTGCCCCTCGAGATTCTCGAAGAACAGGTGAACGAATATATTCAACAAAAGAAACCCGGAACATAGGCTTCCAGCCTGTGCGCCCAGCGGGTTTGTAACGTACTGAATCGAAATACCGCAGAAAGGTCTGGCTGCGGCACAGGCAAAATGCCTATGTTCCGTCCGTCAAATGCGCAAGATACTGATCACCCTGGCGATCCTCATCGCTTTTGTCATTGCCATATTGGCAACCTGGATTTCTGGCGGCCGCCGGATTTCGCTTTTCCTCGAGCGTTTTGGGACAATTGAAACAGCTTCAAAGCGAGTGAACTCCCTCGTCTATAACGGCAGAGGAACCGGTGGCACCCTTCGTGTTAATGATCTCGAGCTAAGTCTAAACGACAGGAATGATCCCGCTCCGAGTATCGGTACCACGAAAAATGATCAGCTTGGTCTGGCAGACAGGGGAAAGGTCTTCGCTTTCGGTCCGGCGCGATCAGAAGCGGGGAATCTGGTCACCGCGCCACCGGCGGGCGACGACGCGTTCATCGAAATCCGCCGAAGCACTCTGAGCTGGCCGACGCCGTTCGAAGTTAATTTCATGACCGGTCATTCCCCGTCGTGGAAACGCCATTTGTACTATCGGTTGCTTTGGAAAAAGCCCTCCGGCGCAAAGTTAGAAATGCTGTGGCGCTACGAGCAATACTTCTATCCAGTCGACGGCTGGGCGAGCGGATTCATGACCCATGAAGGTTCCACGGGCCTGATCCAAGTTACTATTAACGAGTGACCGCGAACGCGCGTACGCAGTCAGCGCCGAAGGCGTCGCATTCATCGCGAGCCTGGGGCAGCGCCCCAGGGATTTTGAGACACCGTAATAAAATTCGGCGCTGAAAGCGCGATTCAAATACCGCGAATTGCCGTGCAAGCACCAGGCTGATTTGGACGATGGCTATGTTTGGAATTGAGGACTACTGGCTTGAAACGCGCTTTCAGCGCTTATGCTTTTTATGTCGCGATTTCAATCTCCCTGGGGCGATGCCCCCAGGCTAGCATGACACCCGCGCCTTTGGCGCTAACCGATACCCGAAGGCTCGCTGCCGCGGCTTGAGTATCCTTCGCTTCATTGCATCGTTTCGATGTGCGACTCTCGCGCAAATTTCAAAAGCTTTTTTCCCGCGATGCAGCAGAAAGTCTCTGGGAAAACACCTGTCGCTGGACTCATCCCGTGAATTCGCGTCGAATTCTGGCTGGGATTGACCGAATCGAACTAGAAACCCTGCGAGAACGTTATCCCTACCGGCCTAACGCAAGAAAGATCAATGCTTACGAAGACGCAGCGTACTGGATTGGGGTGAACGTCAAGCGCGCGCAGGACCTTTGGCTCGATCGTTCTCGGCCACTGCAGATTCTCGATCTTGGCTGCGGCGCCGGTTACTTTCTCTACCTCTGCCGGTTATTTGGTCACGATGGACTCGGGTTTGATACAGATGAGGAGCCGTTCTTTCGCGGAACAACTGACTTCTTCAAGGTCCGCCGCGTGATCGGGCGTATCGAGCCGCAAACGCCGTTGCCCGATCTCGGAAGAAAATTCGATCTCGTCACCGGACACCGCGTTTGTTTTCACCGTCTCGCGCGTACTGAGAATGGAGAATGGCTCGAATGGACCCCCGCCGATTGGGAATTTTTTATCAAGGATGTCCGAACACGATTTCTCAAACAGGAGGGGCGTCTCCTGCTGGAATTTAATCCGCGGCCGGATGGGTCCTCATTTTTCACGGATGAATTGCGCGCTTTCTTTGAATCGCAAGGCGCGCGCATTTTCCGTTGGAAAGCGTTGTTAGCAGCGGACCCAAACCAGCGTCCACGATTCAAGCAAGCGAGCGTTAAGGTTGACAAATTGTTGTAGAGGCGTTTGTGCCAAGCGCGTGTCTGTTGCCTCAGTGCTTGATACAAGCACCGCTACAACTTCCAGTTTGAGCAATCCCAGCCTAACAACTGCTCGAGCTTTGCGATGTCTTCCTCGAAGAGATGGTAGAGGAAAACCTTTTCCTCCCAATTCATCGCCCGCTCGTAGGGCACAATATTTCTATCTTTACTGCGAACCCAACGGAGTGGTTCGAGACCGAGAAATGCAAAGATGGAAGTGAGCGTTTCACGCTGTTTCTGCTTAAAGTCTTCAAACTTTACCGCCTTGAGTTGGTCGCGCGGGAAGAATTTGAACAGACGCTCGAGTTGCTTCCCGTAAAATCCTCGATCCACATAAGCAAAACGACGCGCTTCAACAGGCGGCGCGCCGGCGATACGTGCTTTCTCTTCTCGCACGGCATCGAAAAAATCCAGCGGCTCGCGACCTCTGAAGCGTTGCATGTTCCAGTGAGCAAAGGCCCGGTCCACCGGATTCCGCAGCAGGATCAGCAATTTGGTTTTCGGATTGTATTTCCAAATCCTTTCCGCTGCCGGTTCGTGATAAATGTAACTTGGCGTGCAATCACCAGCGATGGTTGACGGACCGAGGGACGGATAATGTTTATGCAATCCCTCGTAATCGACCTCGGAAACAAACAGAGCGTCGTTATCAAAAAAATGTATTTCCTGCTGATCGCCCATCGTGATCTTGGGGTGCCTGCTTAGAAAATAATGCAGCGCTGTCGTGCCGGATTTTTGCGCGCCGGCCAGAACGAAATCCAGCCGGTCGATCTTGTGTTTCGTCCGGAGCATCGGCGCAAGTTATAATCAAAATAGGTCCGTTGGCGAGAGCGCCAGTGTCCGTCAATCAGTGTTCCTTGAATCCGCCTCTCCCCTTGCTGAGGGGGAGAGGATTGAGGTGAAGGGTGGTCCGGATCCTAGTGCGGCAGGTAATTCAGCAACTTGAGGATATCGGAGAAAACGCCCATCGCCGTAACATCCGCGCCTGCCCCCGGGCCTTGAACAACGAGGGGGGTACGCGAGTAACGCTTCGTCGTAAATGCGATGATGTTGTCGCTGCCCTTGGTAGCGGCGATTGGATGATCGTGCGGGAACTCTCTGATTCCGGCACGCGCGCGACCGCCTTCGAGCGTGCCGACGTATCGCAGCGCTGCGCCGCGCGATTGCGCGCGTTTCAATCGTTCTGCCATTTCGCAATCGTGCTTAGCCAATGAGCTGAAAAATCGGTGCGAGAATGGCCTCAGCGCCAAACTTCGAGGAACCAGGCTCTCCACCTGGACGTCCGCGATTTCCAATTTCGATCCACTTTGACGCGCGAGAATAAGCAACTTTCTAGCGACGTCCTTGCCGCAGAGATCATCGCGCGGATCCGGCTCGGTAAGCCCGCTCTGGTAAGCTGTTCGCACGAGAGCGCTAAATGGCATGCTCCCATCAAAACTATTGAAGAGATAGCTCAGCGTGCCCGAGAAAATGCCTTCCACCTTCCTGATCACGTCTCCGCTGGCGATCAGGTCGCGCAGAGTCGACATGATAGGCAGTCCCGCGCCAACGTTGGCTTCATCCAGAAAGTACTTCTGCCGCTTTCGCAAAAGCTCCATGAGGGCCGCGTATTGTCGCCACGGCAACACGTTCGCGCGCTTGTTCGGCGTGATAATGTGCAGATTCGCTCTGACAAAATCGGGATACGCCTTCACGATTGAATCGGCGGCCGTGCAATCAACCACTGCTGCGTCGGTCAACTCGAGTTTCGCGATTTCCCTTGCCAGGATCTGCGGATCCATCCGTCTTCGCGAAGCGGATAGTCTCTCGCGCCAGCGTGCGAGATTGATGCCGTTACCCTCGAGCGCAAACCACTTGCTATTGGCTACGCCAACCACGGTGACATCGAATCCACGGGCAAACAGATACGCGCGCTGCTCGTGCAGTTGTCGCAGTAGGGTTCCACCGATATTTCCGACGCCGATCACGACAAGCGTGAGGCGTTTGCGGACTTCGAAGAACGCCTGATGGATGATATTCAGCGCACGCGCTTGCTGCGCCACGTCGATGACGCAAGAGATGTTGCGCTCTGAAGCGCCCTGGGCAATCGCGCTGATATTAATGTTATGCCGGCCAAGCGCCCCGAACACTTTGCCAGAGACACCGGGGTGCCCTTTCATCTCGTCGCCGACGACCGCGACGATCGCTTGATTTGGTTTTTCATTAAGCGATGTCAAATGGTTCTGGAATTCGAATCGAAATTCGTGTCGCACGGCGGCAGTCGCTAAAGGGGTATCGCCCTCGCGGACGGCGAAACAAATCGTGTGTTCGGATGAGGCTTGGGAGATGAGGATGACGTTGACGCCGCGAGATGCCAGCGCACGAAATAATCGCTCGGCGATTCCGGGAACTCCAACCATGCTCAGGCCCCGAATGGTGAGGAGCGTCAGTCCCGCAATTGAGCTAATCCCCTTCGCAAGTTGATCGCCATCGCTGCGATCACCCGAAATGAGCGTACCCGGTGCCTCTGAATGGAACGTATTCTTGATCAGAAGCGGAATTCGCCTGGCGACGGCCGGAGCAATCGCGGCGGGGTGAAGCACCTTCGCGCCGAAATACGACAACTCCATCGCTTCTTCGTATGTGATCCGTGGCAAAACAAATGCAGGTGCGACCGCCTTCGGATCGGCGCTCAAGACGCCGTCGACATCCGTCCAGATCTCAATCACGGAGGCGCCAAGAGCGGCGCCTAGAATGGCGGCCGTGTAATCGGATCCATCGCGGCCGATTGTTGTAGTTTGGCCGTCGCTGGTCGATCCAATAAATCCGGTCACGACAGGTATCGGTCGGCGGCGGCGAAGTTGGAACAGGTCTGTAAAGTATCGTCGCACCGCGCGATTCGTTTTGCTAAAGATCACGTTCGCGTTCGTGAACTGGTTGTCCGTGACTACGAGTTGTCGCGCGTCAACAAACCGGGCGGGATGAACCCGCGCAAGATGTGCCGCTACGATTAGCGCGCACAGCCGTTCGCCGAAACTCACGATTAGATCGAGAGCACGTGGTGGACTGTGACCTAAGAGCTGGACGCCGTGAAGCGCGTCATGCAAATCGCCGAGAAGTGTATCGACTTGCGATCGGATTCGGATACCTCGGCGTTGACCGACCAGACTGTCGACCGCCGAGCGGTGACGGCCGGCGATTTTTTTCCACACTGCGTCGTAGCGCCGATCATTCTTTTCCGCAAGCCGTGCACAGTCGAGAAGCTGGTTGGTCACGCCCTGAAAAGCGGAAAGCACTACGATGACCGGTCCACGCCGCGCTTCCTCAAGAACGATCCTGGCGACATCCCGGATGCAATCGGTTGTGGCAAGCGAAGAACCACCAAACTTAAGGATTTTCATAGCCCGGAATGTAGCCGCAAACGTGACGAGGATCGCGACCCGCCACAAATTTTGTCGGCACACGTGTGACGAATTTCTAGCGATAGCCCGTGGAGAACCCTACCACCGACTTATGGTAGTTGCGCCAACAGCGTCTTCCAGCGCGCCCAGGCTTCGTCGCGTGCTTTCTTGTCACCTTCGCGAACTGCAGGATTGTCCGGTTCACCCAAGCGCATGAATCCGTGGCCGGCGCCTTTGTAGATCACCGGTTCGTATTTTTTGCCGGCGGCTTTCATTAGCTCTTCGGCCTTGGGAATGGTCGCGTTCACGCGCTCGTCGTTCTCGCCATAAAAGCCGTAAACCGAACACGGAATATTCGCGACCTTTGATGCTTCATCCGGCGCATTTCCGTAAAACGAGTAGGCAGCTTTTAGTTTTGGATTTTCATTCGCGTATGCAAACGCCACTCCCCCGCCCCAGCAGAATCCGCAGATCGCCAGCGTGCCGTTGCACGATGGAATTTTCGTTAGGACGTAATCGGCGGCTGCATCCAGATCGGCTTTCACCTGTTCTTTCGACAGCGCAGAGATGGCTTTGCGCGCGCCATCGACGTCTTCAAATTTTTGTCCACTGAGCAAATCAGGCATGATTGCAATTACACCAGCCTCGGCCAGTTCGTCGCATAAGCTTCGAGCCCAATCGGTCATACCGAAGATTTCGTGAACAACAAGGACGGCTGGCGCCTTGTCCTTGCGCTCTGGATAAACAACAAAGGCTTTGATCGTTCGCGCGCCCGATTTGATATCCACCCACTCGCCATGTCGCGGTGAGTTGTTCAACCGTTCCTTTCCGAAATCCTTAATCGTTTCCTGTGCCATGGAAAACTGCGCGAGCAAAATCACCCCGCACCAGACAAGCCTACATTTCATAAACAATGAGAGATTCCTCGACGGCGCTCGGAATGACAAATTGTTACGTTACGGTGCAGGTGATTTTTTCTTGAACAACGAGTCGATGCTCCAACCGCCGGAACCACGTAGAAAGATGTAGAAAAACACGAAACAGTAAACCACCGCCAGCTCGCCCTTGTTCACGTACGGAATCAGACCCTTCGGCGCATGCATCATGAAAAACGCCGCCGCCATTTCACCGGAGGCGACGAAGGCGGCGAGTCGCGTCAGCAGACCAAACGCAACCAGAAATCCGCAAACGATCTCCACCCAGCCGCCGACTAACATCAAGGTCGGAAGCGCTTCGCTTTTCGGGGTGAAGGTGCCGAATATCTTGTCGAGCCCGTGACAGGCAAACATCAGGCCGACGACCAAACGCATGACGCAATAAAACGGATCCGAAAAGCGATTGAGAGATTTCATGACCGTTCAGGCTGAACGATGTCGATCTTATATGTCAAGAAAATCGCAGCCACCTTGAAAAAATGACAAAGCTCGAATGACGAAGCACGAAGGAAACTCGAATACCCAAATGACGAAAAACCACGTGTTCGATTTTCTTATCATTCGGATTTCGTCATTCCTTCGTCATTACGCATCCGTCATTCGTCATTTTCGTCACGCCGCTTTCTTTGCCGGTTGCTTGTGTTTCCTGCGCGATTTGGCCGTCGCCTTTTTCTTCGTGCCGGTTTGCTCCAAGCTCTTCTGCAACACGGAAACGAGATCGATTACCTTGGTCGGCTTGGGTGCTTTCTTCGGTTTTTCCTCAATCTCTTTCCCGCCGGCTTCCACCTTCTCTTCAATCACTTCCATGAGCGCTTCGCGATAGTCGTCCTTGTATTTTTCGGGATTCCACTTCGCGCTCATGCTGTCGATCAGTGATTTGGCCATGTTCATCTCGCGTTTACCAACCTCAGTCTTCTTTGGAACATGCAGTTTTCCTGTATCCGCGAGCTCATCGGCAAAATGCATTAACTCGAGGACAAGCGCGCCATCTTCTGGTTTTACACCAGCGAGATGTTGACGCGTTTTGATGACTACTTTGGCGATACCAACCTTGCCGCTGTTCTTTAGCGCGTCGCGCAGAAGCGCGTAGGCTTTGTCGCCGCCTTTTTGAGGTTCCAAATAGTACGGTTTATAAAAAAACATTGGGTCGATCTCTTCCTGATCGACGAAGTCTTGAATATCCACCGTCTGCGTAGCCTCCAGATCGACGCGCTGAAAATCCTCATCCTTGAGCACGACGTATTTCCCCTTCTCGTACTCGTAACCTTTGACGATCTGGTCCCACGCGATCTCCTTGCCGTCCTTTTCGGCAACGCGCTTGTAATTTACCGGACTCAAATCGCTCTTGCGCAGCAAGCGAAACTTGAGTTCCTCACGTCTGGTGGCGGGATACAAAGCGATCGGAATGTTAACCAGCCCAAAGCTGATGCTGCCTTTCCAGATTGCGCGCGCCATACACAATTATTTCGCATGTCGCGCCTGTGGCGGCGGTCTGTGACTGCTGTTGAATCTGGCGTAAGTTTGCAACTTGCGCAGTGCAACTTACAAAGTTGCGCCCTAAAGATTCGGCGCTCACAGCGCGCCGCTACAGCAGGCTCGGCTTTCGAATTTGGAGTGTGGCGACACATCGCCGCTTTCAAAAGCGCGGAGGTGTCCGCGCACTCCGAAATCTCAGGCGGCCAGCTCGAGCTTCTCGCGCGAAATGCCCCGCAATTCGAAAAGGCGGATCAATGTTTCTTCGATCAAATTATTCGGACACGATGCGCCGGCAGTGATACCTATGACAGCCAGTCCGTTCGGCAACCAAAAATGGGAAACGACCTCGCGTTTCTCGTGCAGATTATAGTGCTTGATCTCGGTGGCCGAAACCAGCCGCGAAGAGTTGAGCACGAAGTATGTGGGCAATTTTTCTTCGCCCATCTCGGCGAGATGAGATGTGTTCGAACTATTATAACCACCCACAACCAGCAGCAAGTCCATCGGCACATCCAGCAATTCGCGCAGCGCATCCTGCCGCTCCTGCGTGGCACCACAGATCGTGTCGAAAAACCGAAAATTTTTCTCTGCAAGCTCGGGCCCATCTCGATCGACAATGGCCCGCCGAACGCGACGCTGCACTTCTTCGGTTTCCCCGCGCAGCATGGTGGTTTGATTTGCTACACCGACGGTTTGCAAATGCACGTCCGGGTCGAAACCGGGCGAATGCGCGCCGCTGAATTTTTCGAGAAACGCCTCTTTGTCACCGCCATGGCGGATGTAATCGCAAACGTAATCGGTATCTTCGAGTGTCAGAACGACGACGTAATGTCCGCTTCCATCGCCAAGCGCGCGAGAGCTGGTTGCCTTGGTTTCTTCGTGTTCAGCCTTGCCGTGAATGATCGAAGTGGCCGACTCGCTCGCGTATTTGCGCACTCGTTTCCAGACGCTCATCACGTCTCCGCACGTCGTATCGACAATCTGGCAGCCGCGATCCTTGATCTGTTGCTGGATCGATAATTCGGTTCCGAACGCCGGGACGATAACCACATCATCGGGGCCGAGATCGGAAATGTCTGCCTCCTTGTTTTTGCCTGTGAGGTTCTTTATGCCTAACGAGGCGATTTGATGATTGACCTCAGGATTATGAATGATTTCGCCGACAATATAGAGTTGCCGATCTTTGAATACTTTACGCGCTGCGTACGCAAGATCTATCGCGCGCTCGACGCCATAGCAAAACCCGAACTCTTTTGCCAGGCGCACCGTGGTATCGCCCACGGAAATGATCCCACCCGCCCGGCGCACTTTATCGACAATATCGCTGCGATAGTGTGACTCGACCTGTTGCTGCACGGCAGCCATCACGTCGGGTGTACGGAGGTTCACTTTCTCCCGCGCCGTTGTGCCGCTGGAAATAAGATTCGTGCTCATAAAATGACGCGGCGCTGCCGCTTCTCGTTACTGGAGCAACGGGCCGCTCGGTTTTTCAAACGCCGCTGACGTAATCATTACCGCCGGGGGCGGATCAGGCGTCTTGGAATCATCTACCCGCTGCACCTTTGATGCAAGAGACGCATCCTCCGGCTGCGTAGTGGCAATGTTCACCGGAGTCCCAATTTTCACCAGCGCGAAGAATTTCGGCGCCGCTTCACCATGCAGTCGAATGCAGCCGTGCGTGCGTGGATAAGGGTGAACAAAGCCCTGATGAAACCCATACGCTGGCGAAAATTCACACCAATATCCCATCGGATAACCGACGTAGCGTCCCGACCCGCCCCCAGTGGAGGGTACAACGCGATTGCCCTGTACGCTAAATCCGTAGGAGCCAGAACGCTTTTGCTCCTGCTTTGAGTAAATCTTGAAACTTCCCTTCGGTGTGGGTTTGCTCGAAATGCCGACGGAACACGCCACTGCCATCAGGCAACGGTCGCCCTCCATCACATAGATGTTCTGTTTCGAAAGCGAAACCAGCACGCGCACCTTGGATGGGTCAGTTGGCTTGTACGCTGTGACATGGTAAGGCCCGCCACCGGCCACCTGCCCAGTTTGACAACCAGTCAGCAGAAGGAACGAACCGCTAGCACACAGCAAGAGTAATCGGAAGATATGTCGCATACGAGCATACTGGATAAGATTAGGTGGCTTTTTGTCAACTCGCCTTCGCTCAAGCACAGAGTGGCAGGCCCGCCTTTCATGCGGCCGGGGTCAGTAACCACCGGCTACAGTTTCACCGGCGAAGATTGTCAGGAAAGTGACTTCGATCGCAAGTGCTTCGTGAATATTGCGATTCAGATGATCGCGCAATTCTTCGAGGCAACGGATGCGTTTCAAGATTTCGACCGTGCTGAACCGGGTTGCCAGCACGGCGGTTTCTTCTCCCGCACTAGGCAGACTACGTTGCGCTACACCATTACTGGACCGCAGAACGTCAGACCACCAGGCGAATAATGTCTCGATCAATCGAGCGCGCTGTTGCAGGGAAAGACTTTCGGCACGGGCTTTGTAGTATTGTTCGCGTTCTTCCAGCCACGTTCCATCGGTCGCATCTTTGTAACGCGTTTGTTCCTGCTTCAATGCCTCGTATGTTTCGCGCTTAACTTCTTCACGAACCGCGCGGAGCAAACGCTGAAATTCCTGAGCCAGCCAATAAGCAAACTGAATAGTCCAGCTTTGTTCATGGGATGCCTGTTGTAGTAATTTCACCAGGTTCTTTTCTTCGTTGCTCATCTGTAGCTGGCCTTTTCGTGCAAGGGGGATCGCAATGCACCGCGAAAGAATTGTTTCCGGCAGCGCTTCCGGCAAAGCACTCAGCAAGAGCAGCAAAGAATCCTTCGGTGGTTCTTCCAATGTCTTGAGAAACGCGTTTGCGGCCTGGGGCTGCAGCCGGTCGGCATCGGAAACGATCGCCACTTTGCGTCGCCCATTACTCGCGCGCATTTGCAAGGCGTGCTCGAGATGGCGAATTTGCTCAATAACAATGCGCCTAGATTTCGATTCTGGTCTGGCAACGAAAATTTCACGGGCCTTCGCTGAAAAAACGTCACCGGCAGGAGTGCCATTAACAAGACTGGCCAGATCGGCGGCGAGCTGCTGCTTCCCGCTGCCTGGCGGTCCTGAAATCAAATAGGCGTGCGCCAGTCGGTTCTGTTCATGGGCACGACGCAAGTAGTCGAGCGCTGTGGTGCGGGTGAAGGCCATTTTCAGTCAGAAGCGAGAGAGGTGAATGCAGATATCGAAACGGTGAGTCGGCGAAACGGCGAGATACCTATCGCTGCACCATTCATCCATTCTCCGATTCGCTGCTTTGAGATTCATCGCTTGCGCTCTGGTCGGCGAATAAGCCATTTATCCGGCGCATCGATCATCCGCACAAGTTGCGGGCGGATTTTCTCGTATGCATCGTCAACATTCAGAAATTCGTCGCGAGAGATGTAACGATGGTGAAATGCGAACTCTAAATGGACTTGTGTTTCTGCGGCTTCGCCTTCGGAATCGTACAGTTTTGAGACGAAGGCCGCCGCATACCGCCGTTTTCGCCCGGCTTCGGCAATGTTCGCGCACACTGAGCGCGAAGAGCGCCGGATTTGGTCGGTTAGAGAATACTTTTCCTCGGATGGAAACTTCTTGCTCAGGTCATAAACGAGCAGGCCAGCTGCCAGTGTATTTTGGTAAACATCCAAATCGCGGAAATGCCGGATCGCCTTCCTCGCCGTTTCGCCGCTTCGCCATTTCGCCGTTTCGTCCATAATTCTTATCGGCCGGTGGGTATGTTTGGGAAACGCGAGGAAACCAGTTCCCAAATTACGCTCTCAATCTCATCCGCGTCACCCGCGCCATCGATCAAAACAACTCTGTTTGGCTCACGCGCGGCAAGGTCGCGATATGCCTGGCGAACGCGCTCGTAAAACTCGTCGGGCTCCTGCTCCATCCGATCTTGTCGACGCGGTTCCTGCATTCGCGACTTCGCGCTGGCCGCATCGATATCGAGAACAAAGGTAATGTCCGGAATGCAATCGCCGACCGCAAACGCATTCAAACCCTCGACGATCTCACGATCTAATTTCCGTGCCGCGCCTTGGTAAGCAGTGGTGGAATCAAAGAAACGATCAGCGATTACGCACATGTTACGTTCAAGCGCCGGCTTGATGATCTCGCGCACAAGCTGGCTGCGACTCGCCTCAAAGAGAAGCAGCTCGGCTTGCGCGGTCATACCGGAATTATGCGAAGCAAATTGCAAAAGCTCACGAATGGTTTCGCCGATCGGCGTGCCGCCAGGTTCGCGGGTGACCAGGTATGGCACACCGGAGCGCTCCAGTCGCGCGGCCAACCTCTGCACCTGTGTCGATTTTCCACTACCCTCTGATCCTTCAAACGTAATGAATGGAAGTAGGCGCATGTTCTCGATTGTGAAACAGGCATCTGTGATTGTCGAATGCGCAGCGTAGCATAGTGATGTTGTGAATTGCGTAATTCACCCACGTCGACCTTACACCGTGCTCGCGCGCGTTTTTCTTGTCATCCTGAGCCGAGAAGACGGCGAAGGACCTCACAATTTTACCGCGTCACGCAAGGTATTTGTGTGATCAAATAAGCCATTGTGAGGTCCCTCGCTTCGCTCGGGGATGACGAGCCTGTGCTACGTTATCCGAATGAAAAATTTCTGGCTCGTGAAACAGGAACCATCGTCGTATTCATGGTCGGACTTTGTCGCGGAGGGCCAGACCAGTTGGACTGGCGTGCGCAATTACGCCGCGCGCAACAATCTGCGCAGAATGGCGAAGAACGATGAAGTCTTTTTCTATCACAGCGGCGAGGACAAAGCCGTAGTTGGAATTGCGAAAGTAATTCGGACGGCATATCGAGATTTGACTGCAAAGGAAGGCGATTGGTCCACCCTCGATCTGGCTCCCGTCAAGCCGCTGCGCCGACCGGTTACGCTTCGCGAAATCAAAAGCCATTCACGGCTGAAAGGAATCCCGTTAGTTCGCCAGTCGCGTCTGTCGGTTATGCCGTTGGCGGAATCGGAATTTCGCGAAATTGTGAAGCTTGGCGCCAAATGACGAAGGAAGCTCGAATGCTCGAAGCTGCTTAGGTTTCGTCATTAATTCGTCATTCGTCATTTCGATTTCGTCATTGTTGACACCTTTTGCCTTGTTCAAAGCTGTGTCGAGGCCGAAAATTCCCCAATGAGTACAATTGCGGCAACGGAGTTCCTTCCTCTGGTCGCAACTGGCGTTGCCACAAGAGATTTTATGGTCGTCTCTCTTCACGACGTCGCTCCTTCCAATCAGGCGATCGCGAACACAATCGTTTCAGAACTGGCGCGGCGCGGGGTGAGCGTTTGTTCTCTTCTGGCCGTCCCGGATTATCATCACCAGGGGCTGTTCACCAGAGACCAACAATTCGTGTCCTGGCTACGAGGCTTGGAAGCGGACGGTCACGAAATCGTTATTCACGGGTATTTTCACGAACGCCCCCGGCGCGCGAAGGAAAGCTTCCACGACAAGTTCCTGACAAGATTCTACACGGAACAGGAGGGCGAATTCTACGACTTAGGCTACGACGAAGCCTTATCTCGCATTACGATGGCGCGAGACGAATTTCGTGCGTCCGGTCTTAAATCGCGAGGTTTTGTTGCCCCGGCATGGCTGCTCAGTAAGGAAGCTGAGCGCGCTGCGCGCGATGCGGGGATGGAATACACCACCCGGTTACACAAAGTCTGCGATCTCCGGGCGGGCGATGAGTTCGCTGCGCGATCGATTGTTTACAGCGTTCGAAGGAACTGGCGCCGCGGGATTAGCCGAATCTGCAATGCCACACTTTTTCGATATCTTGAGAGAAGGCCGCTCTTGCGTATTAGCATTCATCCACCCGATTATTCGCACCCGACGATTTGGCGGCAGGTCACTGGTATGATCGAGAGAGCGATTGGGTCGCGGACAGCCACGACTTACCAAGACTGGATCATCCAACAAAGATTAAGGCGGGGAATGTAGATGTGAGCAGGTGCGATCTTCATATTCATTCGCGCTACAGCGCGCGCTCGGAAGAATGGCTCTTTCGCCGTCTCGATTTTCCTGACAGCTATTCCGACCCGAAGCAACTGTATGAAAAATTGCTGGAGCGGGGAATGGACTACGTCACCATTACCGACCACGATACGATCGAGGGTTGCCTGCAAATCAGCGATCGGCCGCGCACCTTTATCAGCGAACAAGTCACCACCTATTTCCGTAACGATCCGTGCAAGGTGCATATTCTTGTTTGGGGAATTTCAGAGAAGCAGCATGGCGAGATCGATGCGATACGCGAGAATATCTTCGAGCTACAACGCTACCTGCAGGCCGCGCAGATCGCGCATGCGGTTGCGCATCCCCTTTACAGTATCAACGGCAAGCTCGATTCGCGGCATCTTGAGTTGCTCATTCTTCTCTTCAAGCATTTCGAGGGCATCAACGGTTTGCGCGATGCGCTTCTAAGCGATCTGGCGCAGACACTGTTCAAACAACTGACTCCGGAAAAAATCGAGGCCCTCGCAAATCGCCACAATCTAACGCCCACACACGAGGAGCCGTGGAGGAAGATTTTTGTTGGCGGCTCGGACGATCACGGCGGGCAATTCGCGGCGTCGGTTTTTACGGAAACTCCTCCGGCGAAATCCGCGGAAAAATTTCTCGAACACGTCCGCAGCGGCGACTGCAGCCCGCACGGCCACGGCGGCACCCCGCTGATCCTTTCGCACGGTTTTTATAACACCGTCGCCTGTTTCATTCAGGATCGTTTCACTGAAAAGCTCGGACCGGGCGCCGCGCTGCTGGAGAAAATGTTTTCGCGGTTCATGGAAGGTCGCGCACCGACTGAATTCACTCTCAAAGAAAAGATGGAATTCATCGTGCAGGGCGTCTTGTCGGGAAAGATTTTCGACTTCGTCAAGCCTGCAAACGTGTCGCTGTGGAAAGAGCTTTCAGGTTATTTCGGGCAGCCGGAAGTAAAAACGAGACTGGCCGCGCAATTAGATGGAGTCCACGAACCGGAGCGCCGCACATTTCTCATGGCGAACATGGTGGCCGAGCAACTGACCTTTCGGTTTTTCCAAAAATTCGTTCAGCAAATTCGTAGCGGCAACATGGTGGAGAGCATGCAAGCTCTCAGCGCGATCGCGCCGATCCTGGTGATTCTCACGCCGTACATCTACGGGTTTCATAGCCAGGCGCCTTCTCGAAAGTGGCTGCGGTCCATCTTTCTGGACTTGACCGGCGAAGTTCCGGTCGCGTTGCAAAACCGCAAACGCGCCTGGTTCACCGATACCCTGGACGACGTCAACGGAGTAGCTACAACCATCCGCAAAATGACCGCGGCGGGAGCAGCAGCGGGCAAGGAGTTAACAGTCGTAACCTGTCGCAACGGTCTGCAAACCTTTGATATCCCTATCAAAAACTTTCCGCCGATCGGCGAATTCGAATTGCCGGAGTATGAGTTGCAAAAATTGAGCTTCCCGCCAGTCCTTCAGATGCTCGACTATATCCAGCGGGAAAAATTTACTGAGATCATCATCAGCACGCCCGGGCCGGTCGGGCTTACCGCGCTGCTTGCAGCCAAAATGCTCAATCTGCAAACGAGCGGCATTTATCACACCGATTTTCCCCAGTACATCCGGATTCTGACTGAGGACAGCTTCCTGGAAAGTGTTGCATGGCGTTATATGCATTGGTTCTATGGCCAGCTCGACACCGTTTTTGTTAATTCTGAAGAATATCGGCAAAGCTGGATCAAGCGTGGCTTCGATCCCGCGAAACTGAACATTCTTCCGCGCGGCCTCGATATCGAACTTTTCACACCAGCGCGACGCGAGCCGGCGTTCTGGGAAAAATTCACTGCTGCCAACGGCCAGATCCGTTTGCTCTATGTCGGCCGCATATCCCGGGAGAAAGATCTCGATATTTTGGCAGATGCCTATCGCCGATTACGTAATGACGGTCTTCCATTACAGCTGTTTGTTGTCGGTCATGGCCCGTATTCCGAGAAGTTTGCGCAATCGCTGCCGGGGGCAGTTTTTACCGGCTACCTCAGGGGAAAAGAATTGGCGACCGCCTACGCTTCGGCGGATATTTTTGTGTTCCCGAGCACCACCGACACATTCGGCAACGTCATTCTGGAAGCGCAGGCTTGCGGCATGCCGGTCATTGTTTCCGACTCTGGCGGACCCAAGGAATTGGTAGAGGACAGAACGAACGGTCTGATCACTCGATCCCGCGATGTGGATGATTTCATGCGAGCTATCCGTTCGCTCGCTACGGATGCCGCGTTGCGAGAACGCATGGGTACAGCCGCCAGAAAAAGTGTCGTCGATCGGAGCTGGCCAAACGCGTTCCGCAAATTCTGGGCCACGACTGATATCTAGGCGACAATTGAATTACTGCAGATAGGAAGACGGCTCCGACCATAGCAGCCGGCCCACGCCCTGCGGTGCGCAATCGGACATCAGGGCTCACTTTCATACGAGCGACCGCTGCATGGCGCCATCCGAGGAAGTGAAACATATTCGGCAAATTCTTCTCGCCCCTTTAGCGTGCCCGAACCAATGTGCCCGCATGACAACCACTAAGATTTACGTAATCGCCATTGCATCGCTGACCGCTGCTTTCGGTTGCTTCGCACAGACAAACGCTACGAATACGAAGGGCAGCAGCGCCCCTTATAACGAAGGCCCAGTGTGGACTCTAACGATGATAAAAACCAAGACCGGTCTGGCCGATGAATACCTCAAACAGATCACCGAGACCGTGAAGCCTGTCTACGACGAGGAGAAAAAGCAAAAAATCATCCTCGATTACAAAATCATGAATGGCGAGGCCTCCAGTCCTCAGGATTTCAATATCCTGATCCTGGTTGAATATCCGAACTGGGCGGCATTCGATAATCTGCGCGACAAGATGGATCCCATCGTCGAAAAGGTCATGGGCGCCGAGGACCAACGTCGCGCCACAGCTATAAAACGGCTCGATATCCGCGAAATTCTGGGCACAAAAACCATGCGCGAGATTACCCTTAAGTAATCCAGGCGATTTTTAGGTTAGCGATTCTTACCGGCCACGACCACCGCCATGACCCATGCCTCCCATGCCATGGCTCATACCGCCCATTCCATGCATTCCATGGGACCCCATATGGGCAGATCTAAAGCTCGATCCGTGACTGACCCCTCGTGTCGCGGTCATTCTATTACTGTGGCCACGGCCCATGTTAGTAGCGCTTCTCCCATGAACACTGTTGCTCTTGCCGTGGACAGTCTTTGTGTTCTGCGCATGCGAGGCTGCATGGCTTGAGCGGTTGGCGTTGCTTACGAGCCTGCCAAGATTCAGACCGTTATCGTGCGCAATTTTTCCCCAGCCTTGCCCCGACTGATGCAGTGCGGCGATGTTGTCGAAGCTCTGCCCACTGGCGTTGGCCAACAGGTGTGCCTTCTCTATTCCTCCCCAGCCAAGTCCGGTCGAAGCTCTCTCGGCCTGCAGCGTTTGGACGGAAACTCCGGTCGCAGCCGAGATTCGATCCAGGTTCGCTCCGCGAGAAGCAACAGTGCAAAATAGTAGAATGAATACCGATGTTATTACAGTTAGCTTTTTCATACGCGATTAAACCCCTTTTACGAATACAGGTTTCGATTCTGCCCCCGCCGTCGGTTCCCTGTGTTATGGAAACTTTGGAATGGAATCGGAGCGAGCACGGCGCTCTGGCGTCTGAATTTCCGCCTACTCGCCGCCTACGTGCATCACAGTCTGGCCGTACAACTTCCAGAAATAATGCGCTGACACGGCAAGACCGATCCCGATAACGATCGAGCGAACAACGGTCTGGTTTGCGCGATGCGACACAATTCCCCCGATGTAGCCGCCAACCAAACCACCGACGGCCATCGGCGCGCCGTACTTCCAGTCCACACTACCATCAAGCACCAGCACCAAGACCGCGATTCCTCGCATCCAGCCATTCAGGAAATTCTTTAGCGCAACGACATGCCGAATCTCGCCCGGCGAAATGAAGGTCAAAGCGCCGATCATTAGGATACCGATTCCCACTCCAAAATATCCGCCATAGACCGCCACCAGGAAAATGCCCGCCATCGCGATCGGCCATAACATCGGCGGGAGGTCCGGTTGCACGCTTCCGCTTTCTCTTCCTCGCACCAGGATTGGCCGCAACGCAATGATAATGGTGGCCAGTAACACCAGCCACGGCACGAACGCCAGGAAGTTGCGATTGCCTGTGTGACTCAGAAGCAGCGCTCCAATCAATCCACCAAGCACGCTGGGGATCAGCAGGAGCCATAACCATCCGCTACCCAGCGGCTACAGATTCCACGGCAACGCGTCGAGATCGACGTTTCCTCCGGTGAGAATAATGCCGACGCGCTGGCCAGCGACATCGATCTTCTTTGCCGAGCCGTAGGTCGCCGCGGCGACCGAAGCCTGGCCTTCCTGAATCGCAGCAAACGGAACAGCTGCTGACGGCTCGATAATAATTTTCATCGTCTCCCAAATGGTGCGCATGGCGGAGATGATTGCTTTCTCACTTACAGTCACAATGTCGTCTACGTACCGCTTAACGATCGCAAAGTTTGGCTCGCCAACATTCGTCCTCAGTCCGTCGGCAATGGTGAATTTCTTTTCGGTGTAGATCACTCGTCCCGCGCGAAATGACTGCGCTGCGTCGTCTGCATTTTCCGGTTCAACCGCAATCACTCTGATGTTTGGTTGCATCGATTTTGCAGCGACAGCTGTCCCGGCCAGCAAGCCTCCGCCGCCGATTGGACACATCACGAGATCGAGATCGGGAACGTCTTCCAGTAATTCCACCACCGCCGTCCCCTGCCCCGCTATGACGTCTGGATTTTCGAAAGAGTGAATCAGTGTTGCGCCCGTCTTCGCGATCACATCCGCGCATGCGCTCTCGCGTGCCTCTTCAGTGGGCTCGCAAAACACAACGCGCGCTCCGTAGCTTTCCACTGCGCGAATCTTCACCTTCGCCGAGTTCGACGGCATGACGATGTGCGCGGGAATACAGCGAAGCTTCGCCGCTCGCGCCACCGCGGCTCCATGGTTTCCCGATGAATGCGTCGCCACACCGCGCCGGGCCGTCGCATCGTCGAACGAAAAAACGGCATTTGTGGCGCCACGCGCTTTGAACGCACCAATCTTCTGAAAATTTTCGCACTTAAAGAAGAGGGAGGCTCCGCTGGCCTCATCCAGTAACGAGCTGGTCAGCACAAGCGTGCGATGAATGTGCGCTCGAATCCGCTCATGGGCTGAAAGAATAGTCGGAAGATCGAGAGTCATATCTACTTTGACCATCCGAAAAAAGCGTCGATGACCGCAAATGTGTCAATAAATCCGTGAGTGAAAATGCAGGCCCAAAGATTTCGACCCGCCAGCATGTAAGCCGCTCCTAAAATTAAGCCGGCAATCCCGGAATCAACGATCCCCGACGGACCTTTATAATAATGCCCATAACCAAACAAAATCGAGACCAACACAATTCCAACCCAATAAGCGATCGTCGATCTTCCTCCGATGTCGGCTGCGCGCGTGAGGAGGTATCCTCGATACGCGATTTCTTCACCGAACGCGGCAAACGTCCAGACCACCAGCAGAGCAAGAAGCGCGACCTTCACATTTCCGGCAATCTCATTCGCCAATGCTGGCGCAGACGGCGGTGGCCAGAAAAATCCAGTAACCGGTTCGATGACGAATTGTCCAAGGAGGATCCGGGCCCCGGCGGCGACCAAAGCAATCACGAAGATGCGTCGCCACGATGCAGGCCGCTTGAATCCTATCGCGGACCAGCGACCATCTCGCAGCCAGATCGACGCTACGCCGAGCACAAACAAAACAATGACTTCATTGGGTACAATGTGAAAAACGTTGTGACCAATCACGATGAATGCGCCGAACAGCAACTCGAACGCGCTGAGCGCTCGCGAGGCAACTGGATTGGTAGAAGGAAATGGAGTTTCGGGTGCCATCGCGCGGTTCTGATTCATTCGTTCATCACGTTCGGACCTGCCATGCGCTCGAAATAGATTCGAGAATTTTGAAAAACCACCGGCCTTTTAGACCGCAGTTGGGCTGCGGAAATGCTCCGGGCGCGGGCCCATGCCGATGAAGCGCGCGGGAATTTGGCGCAGAATTGGAAACCATTTAAGCAAACGAAGCACGAACGGAATTGAAGTCGTCTCCTCGCCGGATGCTCGACCGGTGACGATTCGACGGTGGATAAAGATTTGCATTCCCTGGATCAGACGTGTTGGCCATTCGCGGCGCTCCTGCACTTTTCGCAAATCGCCAATGTTAACCGGCCCTTGCCGAAGCTTTTCCGCGAGCAAGTTCGCAGTCGCGACTGCGTCCTGAATAGCGAGGTTGATTCCGACACCGCCAGCCGGTGACATGGCGTGCGCAGAATCACCGATGCAAAGTAATCCTTCGCAACACCATTCACGCAGGCGATTCACTTGCACCGTTAGCAATTTGATCTTAGACCAGTCGTCCAATTCCGCCACGCGGTCGCGCAAAAAACCGGCGAAGCTGACGATGTCGTCTTGAAATTCCTTCAGCCCACGGGCTTTGATCTCGTCGAATTGTCCCTTGGTAATGACAAAGCCGCATTGCCAATAATCATCGCGGTCTAGTAACACGAGCAGCTTGCCGTGTTGAAAAAAACCGAGCGTTTGTTTCGGATCTCCCTGTTTCTTGGAAATCCTCATCCAAAGAACGTCAATCGGCACGCCGAAGTCGCGCTGTTCAAGACCGGCACGAGTGTGAACAGTCGAATGCCGCCCATCAGCGCCGATCACAAGGTCCGCACGAATCTCCAGCTCACCGCTGGCTGTTTTTGCGCGCACGCCGACCACACGTGAATCCTCTATTAACAAATCGACGACTTCCGCTTCCATGAACAATTGGAACGTCGGAAACCGTTTGGCCTGGCTTGAAAGGAAATTTAGAAAATCCCACTGCGGCATGAAGGCGATGAATTTGCAACGGGTGGGAAGCTTGCTGAAATCAGCAGCCGGCACGACCTGGCCGTTAACCACAGCACGCAATTCACGCAGCTCCTGGTGCGGCAATTTGAGGAATTGATCGAGCAATCCAAGCTCATACATCAGTTCCAAGGTTGACGGATGAATTGTGTCGCCCCGGAAGTCCCGGTTGAAATCGGCGTGTTTTTCAAGCACAGCCACGAGTACGCCCGCTCGTGCAAGCAGATAACCGACCATCATCCCCGCCGGCCCGCCGCCCACGATCACGCAGCGTGTTTGCAGTCTTTCAGACGCGCTCATTGCAACCGCCTAAGGAACCATGGATTACCCTGATTGCACGGATAACGAAACACGAGCACGAAGAATAATAGAATTCTTATTTTGCATCCGTGTTATCCGTGTAATCCGTGGTTAAAATCATGAGCAGCAAACAGCCGCTTTTTCTCAACGAAGACCAAGTCCGCCAGCATTTGCGGATGACTGACTTGATTCCCGCGATGGAGAAAGCCTTGATCGATTTCTCTGCCGGCAAAGTGACTCAGCCGGTGCGCTCGGTCATCAAAGTGGATCCTCCGGGTGGATTCCTCGGCCTCATGCCGGCCTTAACTCCCGAGGGACTCGGCTTAAAGGCGGTGACATTCTATCCATCCAATGCCGAGCGTGGAATCCCAACGCACATGGCAACAATTTTTCTTGTCGATCCGCAGACCGGCACGCCGCTCGCAATCATGGACGGAAGGTTGATTACGGAGATGCGCACTGCCGCGGTCTCAGCGGCTGCAACGAAACTTCTCGCCTCACCGGACGCAAAAATTCTCGCGATTCTCGGCAGCGGAGTGCAGGCGCGCAGTCACGTGGAAGCCTTGCGACTTGTTAGGCAATTCGAAGAAGTTCGTGTTTGGAGTCCGACGAAAGAACACGCAAAGCAATTCGCCAAAGAAATTGATGGCACAGCGGTCTCTGCAGAAGAAGCAGTGCGCGGCGCAGACGTGGTGGTCACAGTGACAAACTCGAAGGAGCCAGTCTTAAAGGGATCATGGCTAAAGGCCGGGTGCCATGTAAACGCGATTGGCGCGTGCCGCCCCGATTGGCGCGAGATGGACGACGAAGCCATGTCGAACGTCGTCTTTGTCGATTCGCGTGAAGGTGCAATGAAAGAATCCGGCGACCTGATTCTTTCCGGCGCGAAAATTTACGCTGAACTCGGCGAAGCGCTTGCTGGCAAAGTTCCGCCACGCACAAACGAGACCACGATCTTTAAGTCGTTAGGCATGGCGGTGGAAGATATTGCCGCCGCGCTAGTGGTGTATCGAGAGGTTACGGAGCAGTCACGGTCTCAATCCAGTGGATTGTAGGACGTCCGGTTCAGTTGCCCGGCGCCCCAGCAAGCGAAGCGCTTGCCCTACAACCGCAGATGGCGGAACAGTTCGCTGCGATGCCTGGCCATTCCGAACAACTTGATTCGAAAATCTCGCGTGCAGTTGCCGATCGACGATTAATGGAATCGGCAGCGAAAAACATTCATGCGTTGCTAGACGGCGCGCCGTCCGATCTTTATTTGCGCGCTGTCAGCGAACTCGTTGATGCCGCTGAATGGTCGGAACTGAACGATCGCTTTTATCAGACGCTCGCATTTGGAACGGGCGGTCTGCGCGGGCGGACCATTGGCAAAATTGTTACGAGAGCGGAGCGCGGCGACACGGTGGATAGCGCCGCGGCTACAGGGCGACCGGAATTCCCGTGCGTCGGAACAAATGCGATGAACTTCTTCAACATCAGTCGCGCAACACAGGGACTGGTTGCATATCTTCACGATTGCAACCGAGACAACAGAATTTTGGCGAAACCCAAAATTGTGATCGCGCATGACCCGCGATTTTTCTCGAAGGAGTTCTCCGAGCTTGCTGCCAAGATAGCATCCGAGAACGGTTGCGACGCATTTGTGTTCGACGGGCCACGGTCCGTGCCAGAACTTTCGTTTGCGGTTCGTTATCTCAGAGCGAGTGCGGGCGTGGTGATCACGGCGAGTCATAACCCGCCGCACGATAATGGCTACAAAGTTTACTTCAGCGACGGCGCACAGGTGATCGAGCCCGATGCGAGTGGGATCATTGCAAAAGTGAACGCGATCGTTTCCGAAGCCTTTAAGCCGGTGGCAAAGGATCGACACGGCAAGATAACCATCATTGGCAAGGACATCGACGAGGCGTACATGGATCGGCTCGAAACGCTCGTTCTGGACCCAACGGTCATTCACAAAGCGAAATCGCTGAAGATTATCTATACACCTCTGCATGGAACCGGCAGCGTGATCATCAAACCGGTCCTCAAACGGCTGGGTTTCAATTTCAACGTGGTGCCGGAACAAGACCGTTTCGATGGACGATTTCCGACGGTGAAATCACCAAATCCGGAAAATGCCGAAGCGTTAACAATGGCAATCAATTTGGCAGAAAAGGAAGATGCGGACGTGGTGGTAGCGACTGATCCGGATTGTGACCGGATGGGCTCTGCGGTTCGTGCGAGAGATGGAAAAATGATATTGCTTACTGGGAATCAAATCGGGTCGTTGATTGCCTGGTACCGAACCAGGGCGCTATTTGAGAAAGGCGCGCTGAATAAACAGAACGCTTCCCGCGGAGTCATCATTAAAACCTTTGTTACTACTGATCTGCAAAAAGCGATCGCTGCACATTACGGTCTGCGCTGCGTCGAAACGCTGACCGGCTTCAAATACATTGGCGCGAAACTCGGCAATTATGAACGCGCACTTCCGGAACAGCTGCGACGAAATTATGTCGATCTTTCCGAAGACGAAACGCGGAAGCTACGCCTCGAACATTCTTCATTTTACGTGTTCGGCGGCGAAGAAAGTTACGGCTACAGCGGCGCGGATTTTGTGCGCGACAAAGACGGCAACGGCGCTGTGATTATGTTTTGCGAAGTAGCTGCTTACGCAAAGGTGCACGGGCAAACGGTCGATCAATTACTCGAAGACATTTATTCCCAGTTCGGCTATTTCGCGGAAAAAAACGGTTCTCTCGTTTTCGAGGGCGCAGAAGGCGCAACAAAAATCGCGCGTCTCATCAAATCTTACGCCACCGATCCGTTCCAGGAAGTGCTCGGCTCAAAAATTACCAGCATTAGAAACTTCGAGACCGAAGAGATTATGGACGTGGAAGGCGAGCAAATTCCAAAGGAAAAAATGTTGATATTCGAGTTACAAGATGGAACGCGAATCGCAGTGCGCCCATCGGGGACGGAACCGAAGATCAAGTATTACCTGTTCGCGCAGCGCCGGCCGGAGAGCGGAAAATTCGATTCCGTGAAACTCAGTCAAATCAAAACGGAAGTGAAAGAGAAACTCGATCGGCTTTGGGATTGGCTGCAAGAGGACGCGCAGTCACGCCTGGGCAAATAATGGAGCTGAAGCCGCTACCCAGAGTGCTGCGGTTTTGGCCATGGCTGGCAGCGATCTGCAGCGGGCTTCTCTGCACCGGCTGTTTTGCGCCGTTTAATTTTACCTGGCTGTGCTGGATTGCCCTCACACCGCTCCTCGCCGCAGTTTGGTTTTCAGGCAAAGAATTGCGCCATCGTTGGCTTCACAATGTCCTGCTGGGTTATGTTGCCGGACTGGCATTTTTCTGGACGGCCTTCTTCTGGCTCACAACTGTCACTGTTCTTGGCTGGTTTGTTCTCCAATTCTACATGGCGATTTACTTCGCGCTTTGGGCATGGTTTTGCGGGTTGATCCAGCCGCGAGAAAGAAAGAGAGAACCAAGTTCCACCAAATGGGACCGGATGCTGACTCAGGCGCACAGCGCCGCGCCTTCGGCGCGATCGCCATGGCTAAGATCAACAAATAATCTGCTCCTCGCCTTTCTTGCCGCCGCTGCGTGGGTAACACAGGAATGGTTACGCGGCTGGGTGTTCTCCGGTTTCGGTTGGAACGGCCTCGGTATTGCGTTGCATGGCAACTGGCCGCTGATCCAGATCGCGGAGTTTACCGGTGTTGCCGGCTTATCTTTCATGGTCGCGTTTGCGAACGTCATTGCCGTCACAACCGTGCGCCGTTTGGCTCTTGAGGCGAGCACACGTACCGTGCGCCCACATTTTGATCTGACGCTAACATTGGCCGCAATTGTGGGCGTCCTTACTTTCGGGCTGCGCGCCGCCCAGGTTTCCCCACCCACGAAACCGCTGCGAGTTGCTGCGGTGCAATCGAATGTGCCTCAAAATCAAAAGTTCGATCCGCAGTTTACCCGCAAGATTTTCGATCAATTCCGGCGCTTGAGTGAAATTGCGCTGCGCTCTAATCCTCCACCCGATTTATTGATCTGGCCGGAAAGCTCGATGCCCGGGCCGGTTCTTGCAGACCGGGAAAGTTACCAATTCGTGATGGATCTGGCCGCGTCGGCAGAGAGCGACATTCTTTTGGGTACGATCGACGAAGAGAATGGTGATGTGTATAACGCCGCGCTGCTTGTTTCCGATGGAGGCGAACAGGTTCACGTTTATCGAAAGCTGCATCTGGTTCCGTTTGGCGAATACGTTCCGGGGCGACATCGGGTTCCGTTGCTCGCGCGAATCGTTGGCGACCAGGTCCCTGGCGATTTCAAAGCGGGCAAAGATTATACAGTGTTCGAGCTGACAAATAGCGATGTGAAAGTGGCGCCGTTGATCTGTTTCGAAGATACAATTGGCGAGTTGACCAGACGATTTGTGCTTCCGAGCGAGAACAATCCCGGCGCGAATTTACTGGTGGACATAACAAACGACGGATGGTTTTTGCATTCCGCCGGTTCGCATCAGCACCTGGCAAATGCCATTTTTCGTTGCGTGGAAACGCGCCGCCCCATGGTTCAAGCCGCGAACACCGGAGTAACTTGTTTTGTAAACGAATTCGGACGCGTCACACAAAAATTACAGGATGATACAGGCAGCACATTTACCGAAGGCGTGCTGACAGGCGAGGTAAAGGTCCCAACCGAGCACGAGCTAACCTTTTACACGCGCCATGGTGAATTGTTCGTGAAGGTGTGCGCAGCTCTGACTGCAATTGCAATGGTCGTTAGATTCGCGCTGCGGAAATTTTTGTAGAGGTGCTCCGGGGCGCGAGTGTCCTCGGGGAGATGTGGCGTCTATTTCGTGAGAATGTGCGAGTCGGACGTCAATAGAATTTCAGGATTCGAGGTTCAGAAAGGTTCGCATGCGACCCAGCTCCGCCTCGAGGTCACGCTTGAAAGCACGATCTCGCGGCGGCGAATCGACATAGCCGAACACAGACTTAAGTTCACCGCCGTTCACAGTGAGATTTCCCCAGCCAATCACACGGTCGCGCCAAAGTAGCGGCAGAGCGTAGTACCCCAGCTTGCGTTTCGGCGCCGGTGTATAAGCCTCAAAGCGGTACACCCATCCCCACAACAGTTCGAAGCGGTCGCGGTCCCATACCACGGGGTCGAAGGGCGTGAGCAAGCGCACCGTATCAGGCGGCGCACAGCACGCCGCATCCTCTCCGGCCGGCCAATACCAGTCGATGCCATCGACACGCGCGTGCGAGAGCCGTTGTTTGGCCCGCTGCAATGCACTCTTTAAATCGTTGCGCCACTGCGGAACGCCAAAGCGCAGCCGCCGCACAAGATCAGCCACGCATGCACCAGGAAGCGGCGCGTAGATTTGGACGGCCGCATCGACGAGCGCGTCGATCCGCGCGCGGCGCTCGGCCGCATCGGCCGGCTCGGACCCGTGTTGGTGTGCGGTGTAAATACGGATACCGCGCTCGCGCCGTGCAACACGCAGCATCCCGCGATACTGCATTAAGGCCAACAGGTGGGTCGTGGCATTCGACGATCCGCCCCAGTAGTTCCTCACGGTGCCGTGTGAAAAATGATCGTCTACTTCACGCGGGTGTACCGCACCGCGTTCACGTACGAATTTCAGCAGCAGCTGTGCGCGCTTTTTGCGCGCGGCGGGCCAGGGCTGAGTGCCCTCGGCGGGCACACCGGCGTCCGAGCGCGGATGCATTAGCGCATATATCGATCTTGTCAGGAACCCGTAGACGACGAAAAAGTCCTCCTCGATACCGAGCTTCGCGTACGCGCGTTCGAGGTCGCCAGCACGGTAGTCTTTCACGCGATGGCGCAAAATAAGGTCCTGAGCGCGCGCGGGCGCTCGGATCGGGTCCGCCTGCACAAAGCCCATCCGGTAGAGGGCGTGTTTTAGTGTGGTCGGTGTGAACAGGCTACGCGCAACAGTAAAGCGCCGCAGGTCGTTCAGCGTCATCGGCATCACAAGCACGATCTTATGTTTCGCGGAGTTCGCAAAATCATAAGACCGAGCGGACCCCACCCATGTCGCTATTGGCAGTGCTTGATACGAGCACGCCTGCCACTGATCTCGCGGTGATTTCTGCGTTATGTTAGAAGACCGCTATGCCCGTCGAACTTCCACTCGATTATCTGAGCGAAGTTTGGCCGGCGAGAGTTCGCGGAGCGCGCATTGGGGCATTACTTCATCCCGCATCGGTTTCTGCGAAGCTCGAGCATGCTTCGCGGATTCTCGAGCGACACAATGGTGATCTTTTTCGTCTCTCAGCGTTTTTCGGGCCGCAACATGGGTTTCTCGGCCAGACGCAGGACAACATGGTGGAATGGAGAAGTTATGACCACCCGCGTCTTCACATTCCGGTTCATAGTTTGTACGGCGAACATCGCGAGCCGGCCGCAGAGATGCTGAAAGATCTCGATGCCTTGCTCGTTGATCTTCAGGACGTCGGGGCGCGTTACTACACTTTTATCTGGACGATGTATCTCTGCATGCGCGCTTGCGAAAAAGCGGACATGGAAATCGTCGTTCTCGATCGGCCAAATCCGATCAATGGCGTGACGAGCGAGGGGCTGCAGCTTGATCCGAATTACAAATCGTTCGTCGGTCTTCATCCGATCCCGGTGCGTCACGGAAAAACGATTGGCGAACTTGCTCGGCAATTTCGAGACGAAGCTTTTCCGGAATGCCGATTGTCGATCCTGCCGATGAAAAACTGGGAGCGCGACATGTGGTTGGATCAAACCGGTCTGCCATGGGTGATGCCCTCACCCAACATGCCCACGCTCGATACCGCGACTGTTTACCCCGGCATGTGTCTCCTGGAAGGAACAAATATTTCCGAAGGTCGCGGCACAACGCGTCCATTCGAGATTTTCGGCGCACCGTTTATTCAAGCTGAAGCACTCGTCTGCGAGCTCAACGCACTGAGATTACCCGGCATCGTATTTCGCGAGAACTATTTCCAGCCGACCTTTCACAAGTTCGCAGGCGAACTTTGTAGCGGCGCGCAGTTGCACGTGACCGATCGAAACGCATTTCATCCCTTTCAAACAGGCGTTGAAATCATTCGCACCCTACGAAAATTGTATCCAAAGCAATTCGCGTGGAAGCAACCACCCTACGAGTACGAATGGAAACGACTCCCCATCGAAGTTTTGATCGGCGGTCCGATCGAATCGCTCTTCGGCACCTGATCACCGGGATTGCGGCCTTCAGCATTCTCGCTTGTTACGAACTCCGAGCGGACATCCCGTGGCCTGAAGTTGTCCAGCGCCTTGCGCATGAGAATGAAAAATTGGCGCGACGCCCTCAGGGACATAACGGCGAATACTTCGTAGTTTGCACTCTATATTACACGCCGAAGGAATCGGGCTTTACGTTCGAACGCGGATTCGACGCAACTCCGGTTACAAAACGTGGTTTGCGCGGGCGAAAATACCCGCGTGACTTTCTGCGCTCGGTGAAGAAGGAAGGCTTCGGCCGGATCGTTACACCGGTCAACGGGCGTAATTACGTTCGTTACAACGGCGGAGATTCGTATGCGTTCGCTTCGGACCCTACGGGCAGAGGCGGTGCTTTGGTCCCACGCTTTTCCGGTGCGATGAAGTCAGCGCAGGGCGTTCTGCGCCATGGCGCGATTGTCGAGACTGAGTCTCCGGATGTGCAGAAGGTGTTTCGCAGTAATCGGTGGAAGATTATGGATACCGGCGGCGGTTTGCGCCGCTGGCAGATCGACTGCTATTACGGAGAAGATGAGCCTCTCGGACCGGGCAAGTTCATGGGGCGCCCGCGCGCGACTACCTTCGAGTACGCGTACGCCAACGCGCGAATCACCAATTGATGTGAAGCCGTTTACTGTGCGGCTCAATTTGCACGGAGACCTGGACTTTTTCCGCCGATCGGAGGCACGTGGTCGAAGCATCGAACGCAGCTTGAGCGAAAAGACGTCAGTCAAGGATGTGATCGAGTCATGCGGAGTTCCGCACCCGGAAATCGATTTAATCCTGATTGATGGGCAGCCGGCGGATTTTCATTACAGCATCGCCAGCGCCGCAGATATCGAGCTCTATCCGGCCGGAACGCCATCTACACCATTTACGGAACAACGATTACAAGTCGTCACAATTGCAAAGTTTGTGGCAGACGGACATCTTGGACGACTCGCCCGCAATTTGCGCCTGCTCGGGTTTGATGTCGCCTACGATCCTCGCGCGGAAGATCGGCAATTGCTGCATGTTATGGAACGCGAAAACCGGGCGCTCCTGACACGCGATCGTCGTTTGCTCATGCACGCGGTGGTAAGGACCGGTTACTGCCCCCGTTCACAAAACTCTGACGAACAAAGCGTGGAAGTAATCCGCCGTTTTGATCTTCTTGACTCCATTGCTCCGTTTACGCGCTGCATTCGCTGCAACGCGCCGCTGCGCAACATTGCCAAGGCCGAAATAATCGAGAGGCTCGAACCGCTTACGAAAATCTACTACGAACAATTCCGGCGTTGCACGGGCTGTGACCAGATTTATTGGCCCGGATCGCATTTCTCGAAACTCCAGAAACGGCTGGAGCAAATTCGTGCGAATTTCGCTGATTAAGCCAGCGAATGCGCGCGCGGACTTTTGTAGGCAGGAGCGGATTCAATCGTATTGTCGCCAATTCTGAAATGAAATCTGCCTGGTGCCGCACGCTCTGCTTCATTTTCTTAACTCTTCAATTCTCAACTGCCGTGCAAGCGTACAGCCCGCTTGGACATGAGATCGTCGGCGCGATCGCGGACGAACGATTGGCGAACACGTCCACGGCCACAAAGATCCTCGCATTGCTAGACGGATTAACTCTGGAAAAAGCCGCGGTCATAGCCGACGAGATCAAAGGCTGGGACAAAAAGGGTGTTGATGATCCAAGGTCGTTTCATTATTCAGCACATCGAAATATCGACAGACAGTTGCGCGACTTCTGGCGAGCAAATCCGCCGACACCCAGCGTAGATCCGGGTGCGCCTTCGCATCATTGGTTCCACTACACGGACGTTCCCGTCGTGCCGTCGCAAAGATACCGTGATGGGCGCGCCGGCCGCAGCCAGTGGGACATAGTCCATATGATTCCATTCTGCGTCCAGGTTTTACAGGGACGAGTGCCTGAACAAAATGAGCGAAAGATTAGCAAGCCCGTGGCGCTTATCTTGCTTGCGCATTATATCGGCGACATTCATCAGCCTTTGCATGTGGGCGCGGAATATTTTGATCAACGTGGTCGAGTCGTAGATCCTGAGAAAGATAAGTCAGCGCTTGAAGATGAAGGCGGCAATACATTTACGCTCGAACTGAGCGACGACCCGCCACGCAGACGCGGAATTCATAAGAAGAAATTGCACGGCTTTTGGGACTACGACGCGGTAAATGCTCTTTTTCCCCAACTGCCCGGCGCGTCACGCAAAGGTGAATTGCAGGCACTCATCGAACCGCACAAAAGAGAATTGATTCACGAGATGGCGATCCATGAACCCACCTCTTGGCGAATGCAACCAAATGTTGCCGTCGATGGTTATGCCGAGATATGGGCAGATGAAATTTTGCCGATCGCGCGCGACGCACATACACGGCTGCAATTTACAGATGTGCACCCGCAACAAGAGGCACAGCGTATTGTTGCGGCCGGTGAAGCCGTCGAAAAAACAAATTCGGATCAAATGAACTATCGGGGGTGGGCAACAGATGTTGTCCGGCAGGAACTACACAAAGCGGGTTGGCGTCTTGCCGATTTACTGGAGAAAATTTTGTAACTGAAAGATGCGAGCCGTCGTCCAACGTGTAAGCCGCGCACGTGTAACTGTGGAGGGACGCGTCACGGGAGAAATCACGACTGGCCTGGTGATTTTGATCGGCGTCGGCCGCAGCGACACGTCCGCCATCGCTGCCAGCATGGCCGAGAAGATCGCAAACCTGAGAATCTTTGAAGACGATCAGGGAAAAATGAATCGCTCGCTCCTGGATGTAAGAGGCAGCGCGCTGATTGTCTCGCAATTTACGCTTTACGGCGACGCGCGCGGTCAACGCAGGCCCAGCTTCATTGCTGCGGCGCCGCCGGAACAGGCAAAGAAGCTCTACGAAGAGTTCAGCGAAGCGCTGCGCATGTTGGGAGTAACCGTGGCGACGGGAGTTTTCCAAGCGATGATGTCGGTCGAATTGGTCAATGAAGGCCCGGTCACACTCCTCCTCGATTCTGACAAAGCGTTCTAGACAATCGCGCTACGATCAGACGCGTGCCGCATTTAGCCACCACCCAGGCTGCACGCAAGGTTTCGCGAAGCTTTAGGAGTGCGCACGCGTCCTCGCATCGCGCTCCCAAAGCGCTTCGCGCGAAATCCCTGCCGGCCGACGAAGAAAATGCGAAAACAAAAATCGCGCCGAGATCTCCACGGCGCGATTTCGTCTCAGAACTCCTAGCTTAAATCAGGCTTGGGTCTTCTTCGCGTTCGCTGTTTTCTTGCATTGCGCCTTCAACTGCGCGAACTGCTCTGCAGAAAGAATTCCTTTTGACTGTTTTAGGAACGTCTTCCGGCTTTCCTTTGTGCAGCCTGCCTTTACGCATTCAGCCTGCCACCCGTCGATCTTTGTCTTCTGGTCAGGCGTGAGATTGAGCGTCGCCAGATTCACGCACGCCATTGAATCCGCTTTCGAGACGCCCTTGGCACAACATGCCTTGTCTCCTGCGAACGCGCTGGATGCCATTAACATCGCAACCGCAACTAGAGCTGTAGTGGTAATTTTAATCATCGTGAAGGCTCAGACAGGGAACATGCACGGACTGTTCAATTTGTTTGGATAATCCATCCTTGTCATTCTGAGCGAAGAGAAGAATCTCGGATCACTTGTCTTCGGTAGCGCCCAATTAATCTGGGATGTTTCGCTTGCTCAACATGACAAGAGACGAGTACGCGACCGAATTGCGGCTGCGACAGTCGCCTCTACAGTAAAGATCCATGTCAGTGACACTCGAACCGATTCGCCCGATCGGCCTGTCAGAAATAGAGGAAGCGCGCAAACGGATTGCGCACACGATCGTTCGCACCCCGCTGGTCCGTCTGGACCTCGGACCAGATTTTCCGGACATCCGACTCAAACTGGAGAACCTGCAGCCGATTAATGCCTATAAGTTGCGGGGCGCAGCGAACGCCGTCGCGTTGCTCTCAGATTCGGAGCGCGCGCGTGGAGTGTGGACGATTAGTGCGGGAAACGCAGGCCAGGGCGTCGCCTACGCGGCGCGACAAGCGGGCGTGCCGTGCACGGTGGTAGTGATTGAGACAGCGCCACAATCGAAGCTGGAACGAATGCGAGCGCTCGGCGCAAAACTCATTCCGGTATCCTACGACGTTGCATGGAAAACATTGGACGAGCGTTCGTTTCCCGGTGCCAACGGAACATTCATTCATCCGTTCGATGACGACAATTTCATCGCCGGTCACGGAACCATGGGATTGGAAATTTTGGAGGACGCTCCGGATACGGCAGCGGTTATCGCCAGCATCGGTGGCGGCGGCCTCATCACCGGCGTTGGCACTGCCATCAAAGCACTCAAGCCAAAAACAAAAATTTTCGGAGTTGAGCCGGAGACAGCCGCGCCTGCCGCGCTCTCGTTCAAAATGGGTTCGCCGCGAGTATTCAAAGATTGGAAAGCCTCCTTTGTCGATGGCGCCGGTGGCCAAAGCACGTTCCCTCGGATGTGGGAGCGAATGAAACCAGTCGTCGACGATTACTTTGTCGTCAGTCTGGAGGAAACGAAGAAAGCGATGCGGCTTATGGCAGAAAAAGCACGGGTAATCTCCGAAGGTGCAGGCGCGCTGCCGCTTGCTGCAGCGTTAACTGGAAAAGCCGGAAATGGTCCGATTGTCGCGATCGTCTCAGGGGGAAATATAGACCTGAAGAAGTTTTGCGAACTGATCGCCGTGGCATCGACTTGAGCCCGCTGTGGGCTTTTCCTTAAAAGCTCCGGTCACCTGATCGTTTGCCTCCCTTCGCGGAAAGATCATTCTTCGCGAAGGGCAATCATAGGATCGATACGGGCCGCGCGACGCGCGGGGAGGTAGCACGCGAGCAGCGCCACCATGGCAAGAAGGAAGCTGATGCCGACGAACGTGACTGGATCACTCGGGCTCACGCCGTAAAGCATGCTGGTCATGAATCGCGCGAGCACGAAGACGACAGCAAGGCCGAGAATAAGTCCAATCCCGGCGAGCATCATGCCTTGTCGAAGAATGAGCTGACGAACGTGACGCAATTGCGCGCCGAGAGCCATACGCAATCCGATCTCGCGCGTGCGGCCAGCCACAACGTAGGACATCACGCCGTAAATGCCGATGGCGGCCAGAACAAGCGCAAGCACACCGAAACTTCCCAAAACATTCGCAGCAATGCGGGCGGGGAACAGAGGGATATTCATGTGCTCCGTCAACGTTTTGATGTCGTAGAGAGGGAGCGTTGCGTCCATGTTTTGGATCTCATTTCGGAGTGCCGGAATCACGGAACGCGGATCGCCGCTCGTCCGCACTACGAGCGTACAGACGGTATCGTAATCACGAAATTGCGGCCGAAAAACGGCAGGCATCGGAGCTTCGCCGAGGCTGTTGTATTTGCCATCACCGCACACGCCAATGACCTGCCACAACGGATCCTTCGGTCCGGTAAAATTGAAACGCTTGCCGATGGGGTCCTGATTCGGAAAGAATTTTTTCGCGAATGTTTCGTTCACAACGGCGACGCGCGACTCCTTCTTATCTTCATTCTCGGCGAAATCGCGGCCCCGCAGAGAGATTCGCATCGTTTCGAAGAAACCGGGACTGACCGATATCGGGATAGCGACGGGAAGTTTGCTCATGCTGGTCTCGGGCTGGCCCTCGAGATAGATGCTGGAGTAATTATAATTGAGACTGAGTGGGACGTTGCTGGTCAGCGCGGCGGAGCGCACTCCCGGTAGCGCGCGCGCACGCTCGAGCACTTGTCGATGAAACGCGCGTCCCCTTGTCTCTTCGTAACCTTGAAGTCCGACATCAAACGACAATGCCACCGCGTTTTCCGGATCGAACCCCGGGCGCATTTGCTGCGCGGCTTTCAGACTGCGCACGATCAAACCCGCGCAAACGAGCAGAATCAGCGACAAAGAAACTTGCGCGACGACCAGCGAATTTCGTAACCGCGAACGCCGAAAGCCAGCCATTGAGGCGTCATCCTTCAAACTGGGAACGAGTGCCGGCTTCGAAGATTGGAGCGCAGGCAAAAGGCTGAAAACGACCCCGGTCAGAATCGATAAACCAAACGCAAAGAACATTACCCGCCAGTCCAGCTTCAGATCGAACACGAGTGCAATATCCATGGGGAGTTTAATTCCGCCGACCAGGCTGGTGGTCCACACGGCCAACAGCAGACCGAGCACTCCGCCGGCGAGCGAAAGCAAAACACCTTCTGTGAGCAACTGGCGAACAAGGCGGGTGCGACTCGCACCGACGGCCAATCGAATCGCGATCTCTTTGCGGCGACCGGTGACACGCGCTAACTGCAGGTTCGCTAAATTCACGCATGCCAGTAGTAAAACCAATCCGACGATCACCATAAGTACAGCGGCAAAAGTGATTGAAGCGTCGCGAATGCTTGGAATGAACAATCCCGGCGGTGAGAGGATGACGCCGCGGCCTTCATTTTCGGCGGGATATTCTTTGGCGAGCTGGAGCGTGATCGAGTCAAGCGCGGCCTTCGCTTGTCCCACCGTCACACCGGGTTTCAAGCGACCGATCATGAAAAGATTGTCGCTGTCGCGTGAATCGAGCCATTTGCTCCCGGGCTCAATCTCTTTTGCCATCATCATCGGCGCCCAAAACGCCGGCGCGTATGCGACTTCGGTTCCGATGAATCCCTTCGGCGCCACGCCCACCACGTTGAAGGTGTGATTGTTAAGCGAAATAGTTTTGCCAACAATCGATGGGTCGGCTCCGAAACGGCCCTGCCAACAGGAATAACTCAGGACGGCGACAGGATGCGATCCAGGCGTTTGGTCTTCGTCGGGAAGAAATCCGCGACCGAGAATCGGTTTGACGCCGAGAACATCGAAGTAGTTTCCGGAAACGAGAAAGCCCCAGACCCGCTGATTGTTGCCGTTGTGGCTCAGACTGGAAACGACAATTCGATACGCGAACAACCCGGAAAAGACGTTGTTTCTGTCACGGTAATCTTTGTAATTCAGGTACGACTGAAGGGTAAAATCAGCCCCGTTATGCAGCGCGCCGTAGACTTCGATCAGTCGCGAAGGTTCCTTTACAGGCAGTGGCCGGAGCAAGACTGTGTTAACAAGGCTAAAGATCGCGGTGTTCGCGCCGATGCCGAGCCCGAGCGAAATGATCGCGAGAACCGTAAAAGCAGGATGTTTGCGCAGTTGACGAATACCGTAGCGCACGTCGCGGAGCAGCGTTTCCATGCGGATTGGATGCGCTACCAGCGGGATTTGGATTCAAAAGCTTAGTCACGTTGCAAGCAAGTTGAGCATGTCTATTCTGCGTGCTCGACAATCGGCAAACCAATGTTGACTTTTGTCTCGGGATCTGAAAACAATCATCTTCAAACCACACAGAGGAGGAAAAATAATGAAAATTGGTGAGACAGCACCGGATTTCGAGGCAGAAACGAGCCAGGGCCGGATCCGCTTCCACGATTGGATTGGAAACTCCTGGGCCATTCTGTTCTCTCACCCGAAGGACTTCACCCCGGTCTGCACGACCGAACTCGGCTACATGGCCAGGATTAAACCAGAGTTCGATAGCAGGAATGTTAAGATCATGGGTTTGTCGGTCGATTCTACCGGCGATCATGAAGGTTGGGCGAAGGACATCGAAGAAACGCAGGGACACGCACCCAACTACCCAATTGTCGGTGATTCCGATTTCAAGATCTCAAAATTGTACGGCATGCTTCCGGCTGACGTCGAAGGCGATCCAAAGAAACGCACGCCGGCCGATAACGCGACCGTGCGGAATGTTTACGTCGTCGGCCCCGACAAGAAGATTAAGTTGATCCTCGTTTACCCGATGACGACAGGCCGCAACTTCGATGAAGTGCTGCGCGTGATCGACTCGCTACAACTGACCGCGAAACATCAGGTAGCAACGCCCGTCAACTGGAAACGAGGGGAAGATGTGATCATTGCGGGTTCCGTGTCTGACGAGGAGGCGAAGAAGCGTTATCCGCAAGGGTGGAAGGCGCCAAAGCCGTATCTTCGGATCGTGCCGCAACCGCAATAAGGCGTCCACACAGTGGTGGCGTCGTGCTGCCTGCTCCTCGAGTAGTGCCCAGCTTCGTACGGAGGATCGTCGTCGGCCTATTGGAGCGAAACAAAAGGCCGTCTCCCATCGAACCAGAATGATTCCCGAGAACCAGAACAAAGCGCTTCACGGGTGGCAGACCTCTGCGCGCTATTGGGACAAGTATCGCGTCCTGATTACAGAAATGTTCGCGCCGTTAACGTCCGGTTTGACTGAAGAAGCGCAGATCGGAATCGGTCAGAAGGTGCTTGATATCGGCGGTGGCAGCGGCGAACCATCGCTCACAATCTCAAGCATTGTGGGGCCTGCGGGGTCAGTAACGTACACCGATCCTGTAGTCGGTATGCTCGAGGGCGCCCAGGCGGAAGCGACCAGACGGGGCCTGACGAACATCCACTTCAGGCGATGTTCTGCGGATGACCTGCCATTCGCGGATTGTACGTTTGATGTAGCCGTAGCCAGATTATCAGCAATGTTTTTCGCCGATCCTGCCACCGCAGTCCGGGAGACATTGAGAGTGGTTCTCAAGGGTGGACGTGTGGTCTTTGCCGTCTGGGGTCCAAAGGAGGCTAATCCTTTCTTTTCCAGTATCACAGACGTGATAGACCAATTTCTGGAGGTGCCATCACAGGATTCCGATGCGCCTGATGCATTTCGTTTTGCCGTTCCCGGAAAGCTGGCCGGAATCCTGAAACAGGCTGACGCTAAAAATGTGATCGAACGCCAGCTGAATTTTCAAATTGAAGCGCCAATCTCGTTTGAGCAGTTCTGGCAGTTGCGGACTGAAATGTCCGAAACATTACGCGAAAAAATGGCCAGACTTACGCCCGCTCAATTACCAACCGTTAAGCAGGCTGTTGCCGATGCAGCGCGGCGATATTTTGTGCGCGGAACAATGAGTTTGCCCGCAGAAGCATTCATCGTTAGCGGTGGAAAATCCGACAGATAAACGTCGGAACATCGACCTCGAGGTCCGTGCGCCCAGCGGGGTTTTACTCCGCTGAAAAATATGAGCCAACGGGTTTCAAACCCGCTGGGCACACAGGCTACAAGCCTATGTTCCCATCCACTTGTTCAGCAGAATATTTGACAGGGTCCTGTCGAAAATATTTCTGCAATTCTCCGTATAGTTTTGGATGACGAGCGCTCAGCGCACGTGGCTGCTCAAAGAATGCCTCGACCGATACGGCGAAAAACTCGACGGGATCAGTGGCTCCGTAGGTATCGAGCAGCGTTGGTACCCCGCTTTCATCTGCAGCGCGCAGCGATGCAAACTCGGTTCTCATAACTTCGCTCCAGGCCGATTGCTGCTCGCGCGTCGCCAATCCAGGCACTCCGTCCGCGGCGTGATTTTCGTAATCCAGTTGGTGAGCAAATTCATGAAGAACAACGTTCTTACCATCGGATGGATCAGCTGCGCCATGTTTGACGGCGCCCCAGGAGAGAACCAGCGAACCCATTCTACGGCCGGTCTCGCCAAGACGACCCACCGTCCCCTCTTCCCAAACATGCTCACCAATCCGGTGGTCTTCCTGCACCATGTATGTCAATGGATAAACCAGGATCGTGAGCAGGTGTGGGAAATAGTCCGTCCTGCGATGTAACAATAGGAGACAAGCTTGCGCCGCAATCGTTACGCGGACCTCATCCGTGATCTCGAAGCCGCCACATCCCTCGAAACGTTTTTCCGCAAGGAATACTTGAATGTGACCAAGCAGTTCGAAGCGATCGCTCCCTGACAGTTTATGAAAAAAGACCACATGACGCTGAACCAACGCCAGCCATTCTTTCGGAAATGGCCGCGCTCGCAGGCGACGTCGCCTTTGCTGTTTTAGCCACTCAAGGATCATATGAAAATCGGACGTTTCACCACGTTCGTTTTAGCGGATGCGCTTCGGTATTAAAGATAACTCTATCGAATTGCAAGGTTTCAGGCGGCGCGAAGAGTAAATAGAAATACTTGAAAGTCTCGGCCAGGGCGAAGCTCTCCATTTCATTGAGCTGTTGTTTAGTGACCACGTCAGCGAGCGCAGCGTAACCAGCCTCGGCGCGGCAATACTTAACAAAGTCATCGAACATTTTCTCGCCCATCCGCTGATATTCCGGGTCCCCCGTGTAATGATAAAGGTAATAAGTCGACTCAACGATTTCGGGACGCAGATGATAACTCCCCGCGATCACGCGCATCGTTTTGTAATCGAGAGTTTCCGGCTCGATGCCGTATAGGTTCCACATCTTGAACGATGAAGCTTGTACGCGACGTGCGCGCTCCAGATCGCCTGAAAGTGCAAGCAACGCAGGGAAGAATGCATCGAGCGCGCCGTACTCTGTCATAGTGCGCTTGCCTGTCTGCATGTCGGCGTGGCCGTACCACAGTTCGCCTCGGACTTCGTCGGCAAGATATTTGTTCACGGCGGGTATGCTGGTGTCCCACATGTCGCGACAATCTTTATCGCCGAACAGGAGCCAGCACTTCCAGAGGTATTCGTAGTACGAATCAATCCCGCCGCTGATGTGACTATCGGTGTTCGTCCAGGCGCCTGTCTCGACGTTGATGCTCTCTCCGACGAGCCCGAGCGGCGATCGTCGCTTGAAGGTTTCGACCAGAGCGCGTTTCGCTTTCTCGTAAAAAACGGGCCTGCCAGTCAGTTTACTCAGAGTTCCAAATTCCAGCAGCAGCGTGCCGGTTTCTGCCGGATTCGTCAGCGGACCACGTGTCTGGCCAGTACGGAGATTGACGTAAACATACGGGAGCCCTGTGGGTGAATTGAAAACTGGAAGCAATCGGTTGCCCAAGTCTTCGGCCAGGCTCAGGAGGCGCTTGTCGCCCGTCAGTTGATAACCGGAGAGAAGTCCGCCGAGCAGGCGTATCGTGATCTCGAAATTTTTGACGTAAATATCGCGATCGAAGGAGAGGTTACTGACGATCAATGATCGCGCCCGTTCGGCCTCGGCGTCGAGATGCATCAGGATCAGCGTGTCGAGTGCGTCGACTGGCGTCATTAATAGCGGCTGTCCGTACCAATCGTGCGCGGTCTTACTTAAAGGCCGCAACGAATCGTGACCCCACGCATAACGCTCGTAATTATTCCAGGCATGCAGAAATTCAGTTCGCACACGTGACGCGAGTTGCTGCGCATGCTGGTCCTCGCCTGAGTTGACGCATCCGTGCGTCACGAACACTGACGAGACAGCGAGCAAAAACAGGATTGGCGCAATTCGATCTGGCATTTGGTTCAGATCAGCCTAACAATCGACTAGGGAGGGTTCAAAAATGAATACGATGACTATTTCTCGACGTAAATTTGCGCGGTTACTGGGCATAGGTGCGGCAGCGGCAGTTGTTAGGCCGCCGCTATCTTTCGCAAAGCCGACTCAGTCCGTTACCACACCTTTAACCGAAGGCGGGAACATCGTCCGCCTGAGCGCGAATGAAAATCCTTATGGACCTTGTCCGAAAGCATTGCAGGCGATAACAGATTCATTCGGTCTTGCCTCCCGCTATCCGGACGAACACATCAACGTGCTAATCGATAAGCTGGCGACGCTGAACCATGTCGATCGCAACCAAATCCTGCTGGGCGACGGTTCCGGCGAGATTCTGAAACTGTGCGCGGAAACATTTACCGGACCTCAGAACGGAAAGCTTGTCGCGGCGGACCCGACTTTCGAAGCCATACTCAAGAATGCCAGCGCCAACGGTGCTGAAGTTATAAAAGTGCCGCTGACCAGCAGCTTTGCGCATGACCTGCCGAAAATGCTCTCCGCTTCGAAGGGAGGTTTGATTTACGTCTGCAATCCGAACAACCCCACTGCCAGCATCACGCCCAAGGACGAACTGCGTGATTGCATCAAGAATACTTCGCCAGGCACAATGATTCTGGTGGACGAAGCATATTTCCATTTCGCGGACAGCCCTGAATACGAGAGCGTCATACCGCTTGTGAAAGAGCATCCGAACCTGATTGTTTCCCGCACGTTCTCAAAAATTTACGGAATGGCAGGATTGCGCTGCGGCTATTGCGTGGCGCAAAAGGAAACCATCGAACGCATGCGCCAACAGCAAATGTGGGATAGCGTCAACTGCATGGCGCTGGCTGCCGCGACTGCGAGCCTGGACGATCGAGATCACGTTCCAAACGGTCAGCGTTTAAACAAAGAAGCGAAACAATTCACGACGTCCGAGCTCGAGAAGATGGGTTACAAGATAATTCCATCACAGGCCAACTTCATCATGTTCGATTGCAAGAAACCGGTCGTCCCGCTCATCAAAGCGATGAAGGACCGCAATGTTCAAGTGGGCCGATTATTTCCTGCCCTGCCGAATCACATGCGTCTCACGATCGGCAAGAAATCTGAAATGGAAACGTTTCTGACAGCGTTTCGAGAAGTAGCGGCCTAACTAATAAGCCGACTAATTAGAAATCTAGTCGCCCATGCTGCGGCCATACCCTCGATCTCAAATGAGCACCGCGATATCGGGAAATGCCGCCCGGACTGCCGCAGCGCGCGAATAATCATCGGCAAGCAAACGAAAATCCGCGAAATCAAACCCCGGGCCAACTGTGCAGCCGAGAAACGCGTACTGGCCTAGCGGCCGCGCTGCTTGCCAAATCCCGGCACCGATCGTGCAAACCGGTGCGTCTGTGCCGCTACCAACTGGACCCAACCGGTGACGCAGGACAGACTGGGCCGACGCGCTGAGTTCCAGGAGTTCCAGTGGACCGCCCTCGTAGAGATGCCAGACCTCGTCCGATGCGACCTGATGCCAGCGGCTAAAGCTATCCTCTGGGAGAAGGAAGTAGATTGTCGTCAGCGCAGCACGAAGGCCGCGTCGATCCAGCGGGGTGACCTGAACTTCGGAACGGAATATCTGCCGATAGAAACCGCCCTCGGGATGAGGCCGCAAATCCAGCGCGGCGATCAACTCAGCGGCTCGTGGGTGCATTACACAAAACGCCTCCTAGTCACGGCGTCTCCCCAACCCCCAGTATGCCAGAAACGCTGTCAGCGCCAGAATGGGGCCCACGACGAAAAAGAAACCGTACGGGTGTTGGGCCAGGGGAATACCGCCTACATTCATGCCAAACAACCCTGCCACCAGGTTGATCGGCAAGGCCAGCACGGTAACCATCGTCAACAGAAACAGTGTTCGATTGGTCTGTTCGCTGACAAGGGCTGCCAATTCTTCTTGAAGCTGTTTGACGCGCTCAACCAGGGCCGCTGTGTCGCTGATTGCGGTGGAGAACTTCTCCGCAGCTTGTTGCAAATTCTGAAGCTTGTCTTCGGAAATCCAATCAGGAGGCCGACTAAGAAGGCGAAAGAATGCAGCCGGTTCCGGGGCCAAAAGCCGTTGGAGCCGAACCAACATCCGCCTCAGAGAACCTAATTCGTTTCGACTGACAGAAATGCGCTTGGCCAGCAGTTGCTTTTCCATTGGGCTCAGGCGCATTTTGGACTTCCGCACAATGTCAACCAACACATTGGCCTGATCTCGCAACAAGCGTGCAAGAATCTCAATCGGCGAACGAAAGACCTGGCCCGCCTGCACCTCGGTCCGGAGTTGGTCTATCGAGCGCCAGGGCCGAGCGTGCGCGCTTACCACCACGCGCGGCTTAACGCAAAGAGTGGTCGTCGCAACCGGGGCGTCGAATGTGAAATCAAAGAGCACATCGTGGATGCGCGCCACCAGCGAGTCTGCGTCCTGCTCCAAATGAGTTGCGTCAATATCACTGCGCAACGATTCGTAAAAGGTATCGGGCAAGGTCAGATACCGCCGCAGCCAAGGCTCAGAAGCCGCATTGGAAAGCGAAAAATGCAGCCAGAGGAATTCTTCCGGTCGGCCGGGACCCGATGCGGTCAAAAACTCAACTGCCGCCTCCGGAGTGATCGACCGTGCCGGTTGGTTAGGAACAAAATAATAACCCCAGATCGGCCCATCCTGGTCTGAACCGGGCGTCGGTTGAATTCCTTGGCGCATTGTTTGAACGGCCATCAGATCATTGATTGGTTAGACCCATTAGCGTGGCCGGCACAGGGTATCGTGGCAAGCACGCTGAAGTTGCCTTGCGATGGGGCCGTTGGGTTCCATCGATTGGTTAGGCTGGTGGGGGTGAATGCTCCACGGCAGGTTAGGCGTCGGCGACCACGGGCCTCACTGTCGCC
>Ga0137412_10000027_pt1 | contig 70081 bp, 61 predicted proteins | sample CZODoug2_1_16fun_FD_122160 | JGI IMG/M metagenome (GOLD analysis project Ga0137412, IMG submission 122160) | Vadose zone soil fungal communities from Angelo Coast Range Reserve, California, USA - CZODoug2_1_16fungal (Hybrid Assembly) | ecosystem: Environmental > Terrestrial > Soil > Vadose zone...
CCTGGGCTACGCCGAGCACAATAAGAAAGATCGCGGCAGCGGCGAGGTGCTTGCCAGGCATGCGCATAGCATACGGCGTCGGGCGGCGCTCCACGGCCCGCTATACTCGCGGGACTGTGAACGAAGCAGTCACGATCGCTCCGACCGGCACCCACGAGCTCAGCCGCTCGCTGCGACCGCGCCACGTCTCGATGATCACCATCGGCGGCATCATCGGCGCTGGACTCTTCGTCGGCAGCAGTGTGGCGATCAACGCCGCAGGTCCCGCGATCATCATCAGCTACGCGCTCACGGGGTTCCTGCTCCTGCTCGTCATGCGCATGCTGGGCGAGATGGCGGTCGAGATGCCGCAGGTGCGCTCCTTCACCGAGTTCACGCGGGCGACGCTCGGCAACTGGGCCGGCTTCTCGGTCGGTTGGCTCTACTGGTACTTCTGGGTCGTCGTGATCCCGGTGGAGGCGATTGCTGGCGCCGGGATCATCGAGAACTGGGTGCCGTTGCCGACCTGGGTGATCGGGACCGTGCTGATGGCGCTCATGACGGCCGTAAACCTCATGTCGGCACGCGCCTATGGCGAGTTCGAGTTCTGGTTCTCGTCCATCAAGGTCGCGGCCATCATCTCCTTCATCATCGTGGTCGGAGCGCATGCCTTCGGCTATCGTTCACCGACGGGACCGACCTTCTCGAACCTTGTCGCTTACGGTGGGTTCGCGCCGCAGGGCTGGTTCGCGGTGCTCGCCTCGGTGACCACGGTCATCTGGTCGATGATGGGAGCCGAGGTGGTGACGATCGCAGCAGCGGAGTCGCCCGAGCCGGCGCGCGCGGTGGCGCGCATGACCTCCACCATCATCAGCCGCATACTCCTTTTCTATGTGCTATCGGTGTTCGTGATCGCCTGCGCGGTTCCCTGGACCCGCGTAGTGCCCGCGCAGTCGCCCTTCACCCTGGCGCTCGATGAGGTCCATTTTCCGTACGCGAGCACCATCATGGCGGCGGTGATCCTGACCGCTGTGCTTTCCTGCCTCAACTCCTCTTTCTATATCGCCTCGCGCGTACTCTTCGTGCTCGCGAGCCGCGGCGATGCGCCGCGCGCTCTGGTGCGCACCAACCGCCGCCACGTGCCGGCGCGCGCGGTGCTGCTCGCGAGCGCGTTCGGTTTCGTCGGCGTAATCGCGGCAATTCTCTCGCCGGCCGGCGTGTTCAGGTTCCTGGTGAACGCCTCCGGCGCCATCATCGCGATCATCTATCTCATGATCGGCGTGTCCCAGGTCTGCTCGCGGCGGGCACGTGAGCGCGCCGGGCTTCCGCCCTCGGCGCTGCCGATGTGGCTGTTCCCCTGGCTCAGCTATCTCGCCATCGCGGGAATGGCCTCGGTGATCATTGCGATGGCGTTCACGCCGTCGCACCGTGCGGAATTCTGGACCAGCATGGTCTCCATCGCAGTCGCGCTGCTCGCGTACGTGGGGTTCCGGCGCCCTCGGACGGCCGCCCTCCCGTCGGCGGAGTCGTCTCCGGCACAAAGCCGCTGAAGCCCGGTCAGTCCTTTTCCTTGAGCGTCTGCTCGAGCGCCTCGAGCAGCAGATCGGCGTGCTGCGTCTCGAAGGTCAGCGGCGAACGGATCTTGAGCACGTCGCCATGGCGGCCGGTCGAGCCCACCAGGACGCCGCGGCGGCACATGCCGTTTACCACCCGCTTGGTCTCGGCTGAGCCGGCGAGCCCGCTCGCCGGATTGGGGCGAAGCTCGACGCCCAGGAACATTCCGGCGCCGCGTACTTCGCCGATCGCCGGATTTCGCTCAGCGAGTGCCTGCAGGCCACGCTTGAGGTGCTCGCCGGTGCGGCGGGCGTTCTCGAGGAGATTCTCCTCGCGGATGACGCGCAGCACCGCCAGCGCCGCCGCGCACGAGACACTGTTGCCTCCGTAGGTGTTGAAGTAGTGCCTGCGCTTGGCGAAGCGGGCGAAGACCTCGGGCCGCGCCGCGACGGCGGCGACCGGGTGTCCGTTGCCCATGGGCTTTCCCATCGTCACGAGATCGGGAACGACGCCGTGGCGCTGGAATCCCCACATTGTCTCTCCCAACCGGCCGAAGCCCGGCTGCACCTCGTCGGCGATGAAAAGCCCGCCGGCCGCCTGCACGTGCCGCACGGCCTCCGCGAGAAATCCCTTGGGATCCGCATACACCCCATCGCTGGAGAAGATCGTGTCCGTGAGCAGGGCAGCGAGGCTCACACCGTCGGCTCGCATGCGCTCGAGACACGCTCGGACGTGCTCGCCGAACGCTTCGGGACCGCCCGCGCTCGCAGGTGCAGGCACCACGTAGACGCCGGGCCCGAGCGGTCCGCCATCTTCGGGTGACATGCCGGAGAGGACGTCGGTCACGCCGTGGTAGGAGAAATCCGTAATGATGAAACCGGTACCGCCGGTCACCGCCTTGCTGACGCGCACCGCGAGATCGTTGGCCTCGCTCCCCGTGCAGGTGAAGACGACGTTACCGAGCTCGGGCGGCATGGTGGCCAGCAGCTCCTCGGCGAGTTGCAGCGGCAGCTCGGCGAGATACCGGGTGTGCGTGTTGAGCGTGCGTGCCTGGCGCGTCAGCGCGTCGACGACGTACGGATGGCAGTGGCCCACCACCGGCACGTTGTTATAGGCGTCGAGAAAGGCGCGGCCGCGTTCGTCATACATCCAGACGCCCTCGGCGCGCACGAGCTGCAGCGGCTGCTCGTAGAAGAGCCGGTAGGTGGGGGAGAGCACCCGCGCGCGGCGTGCCAGGATTGCCGAACGGTCCACTGGTGGTGCAGTCGTCACAGCCTCATCTCCTCGAGCAGCAATCGGTCGGCGATGTGGAGCCGCGCGCGCATGAAATCCTCATCGAGCGCCTCGAAGTGACCGCTCGCAGGGTTGCGCTGCACGTGCCATTCGTGAATGACGAGCGTCATGAGGAGCCGCGCCGCCACCAGCGCGCCGAGCAGCGCCAGCTCCGTTTGCAGGAGCGGCGCGCACTCATGATAGGCGCTCGTGACATCGAGAACGGACTTTCGCGCCTTCACCGGGTCCGCGCAGTCCATCGGAATGAGCTCTGCGGCGCAGACCGCCACGTCCGCGATCAACGCCGTGTGCGTCATGTCGCCGAAGTCGAACACCCCGGTCACGCGGTCCTCGTCGGCGGGGTCCACCAGCATGTTGAGGGGATTCAGGTCGTTGTGCACGACCTGATGCCGCAGGTGCGGCAGTTGCGCTTCGATACGGGGAGCAAGGCGCTCGAGCAGTTCGTGAGCGGCCTGCTGGTACGGGAAGCGGGGCAGCTCCTCGAGGAGGCGCTGCATGTGTCCCGTGTGGCGCACGTCCCAGACGATGGTGCGCTCCGCTGCCGGGTGTTCGAACCCGCGCAACGCGAGGCTCAATCGCGCTCCGATCCAGCCACAGGCGGCCCTTTGGCGTTGTGATCGGGCGGCCGTACCGAGGAGTTTCCCGGGGAGATACGTGAGTAACCGCGCCGTCCGCTCGACACCCTCATCGACGAAACGAACGTGAGTGCCGCCCGTGCGGTCGCGCAGTACGCGCGGACACGGCAACGCGGGATCGGTCTTCTCGATATGGAGGAGTGCCGCGGTCTGAAAGTCGGTCTCGGCTGGGCTCTCGGCCGGGTTCGCGATCTTGAGGACGTAATCCGCGCCGTCAGCGGTGGTGAGCTTGAAGTTCTCGTCGCGCTCGCCCGTCAGCCGTGCCGCCCGCGGCGCAAAGCCGTAGCGCTCGCGCACCAGGGCGAGTGCGCGCGCGATCGGCACCGGCCGCGACGGCGCGACCATCGTGGCCATAAAGGTGTTCACATCACCAGCCATCATCCGTCTCGATTTCGATAGCGCAGCGCCTCGACCAGCAGGGCAAATGCCGGCGACGATTGGCGCCGGCTCGGGTAGTAGAGGCGGTAGCCACTATACGGAAGGCACCAGTCCTCGAGCACCCTCTCGAGGACACCCTCGTTGAGATACGGCTGCGCCATGTCCGCCGGCACATAGGCCAGGCCCAATCCTTGCGTAAGCCGATAGCCCAGCGGAGCCGGGGCTGCGCCCCCGGGAGTGCCGCGCGAGCTGGCTACGGAGCCCGGGGCCTATGAATGTGGGAATTTTGCGGGAATGGGTCCTGTTTTTCGCTGCTCAGTCGTGACAAATGCAACGGGCGTCCCGCGAGCGGTGTTAGTTAGATCAGTCACTTACGAATCTGCAAAAAATCTCTCGAAAATTTGTAAATCGTTGGTCGGGTTCAAGCCGCCATGAGCTCGCGCCGGCCTCTCTATATCCAATCCGGCTCCTGGCCGGATTTCCATTTGATACTGCATCCCACGCTCGGTGTCTGTTCCGGGGACACGGGCTTTCCGCGCAGCAGTGCCTCGGCTGCTGTGCGCAGATCCGAACCGGTGACCGGAATATTGTTCCCGGGCCGGCTGCCATCGAACTGTCCACGATAGGCAAGCCGCCGATTGCGATCGAACAGGAAGAAATCCGGGGTACAGATTGCCTGGTACGCCTTCGCCACCTGTTGCGACTCGTCATACAGGTATGGAAAGGTGAAGCGTTTGAGCGTCGCGATACGGGCCATCTCCGCAGGCGCATCGTCGGGATAGCGTTCGACGTCGTTCGAGCTGATCGCCACGACGGCGAGGCCGCGCGGGCCAAAATCGCGCGCGAAGGCTACGAACTCATCGAGAAGGTGCTTCACGAAGGGGCAGTGATTGCAGACGAAGGCGACCAGCAGCCCCGGCGAAGACGCGAAGTCCTCGAGCGCTACTGTTCGTCCACTCACCGTATCGCTCAACGCAAATCCAGGGGCCGGTGTTCCAAGAGACAGCATTCGAGAGTATCGCCGCGCCACGATTCCTCCTGGTGATAACCCGCGGCTGGTTGGCGCGCGCTAGTCGCGTGCCGCGATCGGCTTCGTGCGCAGCCTGCCCGTAAAATCGCGTTTCCCGATCCGAACACCCTTCCAGCGCAGAATGTCGTAGGTCGTCGCCGCATGGAAGTAGAAATTCGGCTGCGAGAAGGACAGGAGGAAGCTCTCGGCGGTGAACTCGAGGCGGCGCTCCCCAGCTGCGAAGCGCATGTCGCGCCCGACGAAGGCATCGATTTCCGCCGGCTCGATCACCTCGAGCGCGGCGCGCGTGTCCGTAATCCGCGCCTTGAGCGCCGCGAAACTCTCGGGAGGCGGGGTCATATCGGGAGAGAAGACGCCTCGACGCACGCCCTCGATCGCACCGAGCGAGTGTACCGCCGTCGATTTCACCTGATAGGCAAAGGGCAGCATGTCCTCGGCCAGGCGCGCCTTGATGATGTCCGCAGGTGCGATCCCTTTCTCCGTGCAAAAGGCCTCGGCGGCGTCGAGCAGCCCGGAAACGGCCCCTAGAATCTGTTGATAGGACGGGATCGTGGCGGCGTAGAGTGAAAAGGCCATGGCATTCCCCGAAATCAAGCGCGCGCGACGGAGAAGTCGGATCTTAGTCCGCGCGCCGGATTCAATCGAGTCGGCCTTCCTGTGCGAGACGGCTCTTGATAGACAGGATGTGCGCCTCACCATCGCGGAGCGCCTCCGGCGACGTGTGGACCGAGTAGTAGCCAAGCACGAGATCGTGCTCGTGCGGAGCCGCCGAGCCGAGGATAAACTCGGCATCGTCCAGCGCCTCGAATTCGACCGCTTCGCTTGACGGCGCGAAGGCCGCGAGCTCCCCCTGCCGCAGTTCCTCAGGCGTCGATAAGACACCCGATGCGACAGCCGCCCACAGGACCGTGTGGCGTGCCGGAGGCTGGTAACGCCAACGCTCGCCGGCCTTCAGGCGTACCACGAGATAGTTGATCGGTGAGGGGGACGTGACGGTGCTCGATGCGGACCCGTGGCTGCCGAGGAGAACGCGGGCCGGACCGTATTCCGGCACGTCTTCAGGGGCCTGATAGATGCTTACAGTCGGACCGAGTTCGAGTTCCGGCGGCAAGGCGATCCACAGCTGGAAGCCGCGCGTGCGGCCCGCTTTGTCGAGGCCGCCGCCATGCCACATGCCGCGCCCCGCCTGCATCCATTCGACACCGCCAGCCGGTAGCGTGCCCCGAACGTTGTCCGGATCGATATAGCTGACCGCACCTTGCGCGACGTAGGTTACCGTGGCGATACCCGAATGCGGATGGAGGGGACCGTTGAACGCAGGGCCCTCATGGTCGAAAAGGTCGAGAAACACGAAGGGCTTCAGGATCTCGCCGAAGTCGGACGGGGACATCAAGCGCGTGACGGGGCCGTGTTTTCGGCCGCGAGTTCGCCGCGCGATCGCCCGCCTCGAGCGCGGGTAGGTTAGTTTGGCTGGATTAGCGGCCATAGCTTTAAGCTCGCTTGGCGCGCGCGCTCTTCAAGGCTGCAGTCCACCACAGCAGATCGTCGATCAGCGCCTTGGCAGGCGCCTCGAGCTCCGCCAGTCCGGCCTCGACATCGCCGCCCTGGAAGTGGGCCCACAGAGTGGCGACCGGGATGTGGACCGATGAGCGGATTGGGGCGAGCTGCAGCTCGATCGCGGTTTCACGCAGCTGTTGGACGGCGCGTGCGCCCATTGCGGAGCCATAGCTCACGAAGCCAACCGCCTTGCGATTCCACTCGGGATAGACCCAGTCGAGCGCGTTCTTGAGCACGGCGGAGGTGCCGTAGTTGTATTCGGGGGTGACGAAGACGAAGCCGTCGGACTGCGCGATCGCGGCGGTCCATTTTTGGACGACCTCGTGCTGGAAAGCCGGGCGACCCGGCATGGCCGGCGGTAGTGGCTGATCGAAGAACGGCATTGGATAGTCGCGCAGGTCGAGGAGCCGCGCGTGGAGGCCATCGCGCTTCTTCAGGTGTTGCAAAATCCAGCGCGCAGGCGTTTCGGAGAACCGGCCTTCACGTGTGCTGCCTACGATTACAGAGATGGTGGTCATGTGCGGACGCTCTCGGGTTGAAGTCGGAGACCCGATCCCATCGCTTACGGGCTCTCCAATAGTGACTATATTGACATCAATATACTTGATGTCAATACTACGATATAGGTACCTGAGGGGGTCAACCTAAATGCAGGACACGTCCGGGGTTCACGTCTGGCTGGTGCTCATGAAGACCTTTCATGCCTTGAGAGCTCAGGCGCAGGAGAGCTTGAATCTGAGCGAGCCTGGTCTCGGGGATTCGGATTTCCGAGTGCTCGAAGTGCTACTGAGCAAGGGTCCATTGCCCGTTAACACGATTGGTCCCAAGGTCTGGCTCACGCCCGGATCGATCAGCGTCGCGGTTGATCGCCTGGAGAAAAAGAGGCTTGTGAAGCGGCAGACTACCGATGACCGGCGCGTGCGCCTGGTCGAGCTCACGTCCAAAGGACGCGAACTGATCTCCAAAACATTTGCGCGACACGCAGCCGCCATGGAGAAAGCCACGACCCTCTCAAGGGAGGAGCGGTTGACGTTGCTGGAGCTCCTCAAGAAATTGGGGAAGGGCGCGGAGCAAGGAGCCTAGTGCCGAGGGAACTTCCTGCTCGGACACCGGCATTCGCTCTCCTCGCTGGCGCACTTGGCCACAAGGTGCAGCGACGCCCCGCGTCAGGCCTGGCGCGTGCGCCAGCCCTCGTGATAGGCCTCGCGCGCCGCCCGCGAGTACGGGGTCGGGGAGACTCGCACCCGGACCTCGAGCTGGCGGTGCGGCTCGACGGTGGTCTTGCGGGTCCCGCCGTTCTCCTCGCCCCACACGAGTGTCAGAACGTCCCCGATCTCGATGTCCGGGTCGACGACACCGAGCGACAGCACCGCACGCTCGTTGTAGCTGTAGCCGCCGAACATCGAAAAGCCGACCGTCCTGCCGCCCATCACGATCCTGTCGAAGGACGAGGAGGCATAGTTGCAGTTCGGGAAGTCGAAGTACTTGTAGCTCACCTCGCCCGGCACCAGGAGTGAGGCGAAGACCTTGAGCACATCCTCGGCGTTCCAGGCGAAGGTCACCTTCTTGCGGTGTGGCCCCTGCGCTTTTTTCTCGAGTGCCTCCCGTCCGATGAAGTCGTGGTCGAACTTGATGAACGGCCCGTAGCCCAGCGCGTACGGCGTGAGGTAGTAGTCCTCGATGTTGCTGGACACGAAGCTGCCGCCAATGGATGCCGTGCCTTCATAGCCGTTCGCCGGCAGCCACTCGCGATACTTCTTCATTCGCTCGCCGGTGTACACCGCGGGCAGCGGCGAGGGAATCCAGCCGGATTCGAGCGTATTGCTGGAGTAGGCGCGCGCGCCGACCTGCACCAGGCCAAAGTCCGTGCCCGCCTCCAGGATGGCCTCGCGGATCTCATCGGCCTCCGCGTACGGACCCCACACCTCCAGCCCCGGAGCCCCCGCCATGCCGTGCCGCAGGCAGCGCACCCTGCGCCCCCTGATGTTGATTGCATCCAGGTGGAAGAACTTCACGTCCGGCAGCGGGCCGCCGTTGAGCTTCTCGAGCACCTGGGCGGCGTTCGGTCCCTGGATCTGATAGCGGTAGTGCCGGCGGAACACCGGCTTGCCGCGCGGGTGGGACGGCGAGCGGTCGTCGCGGATGACCTGGACCTTGTAGCCGCCGGTTTCCGCGTGAAACTGTATCCAGTTCACGGTAGGGGTCCGTCCGACGAACAGCAGCTCATCCTTGTCGAGATGGAAGAGGATGCCGTCGCCGATCACGTAGCCGTCGTAACTGCACGGCACCATCTGCTTCGCCTTGTTCGGCGTGAAGCTGGCAAAGCTGTTGATCGTGAGATGCGACAGCAGTTTCACTGCGTCGGGTCCCGAGACCGTCAGCTCCGCCATGTGGTGCGACTGATCGAAGAGCACCGCGGTCTTCTGCCAGCCGGCCTGCTCGCTGCGCCAGTTGCTGAACTCGATCGGAACGACGGGATAGACGTAGGCGCCGATCTGCGAGTTGCGCAGCAGCTCGACCGTGTTACCCGCTCCTTTGAGCAAACTCTCCAGACTCTGGCCACTCATCGCTGCAATTCCCCACTGGCATTCACTGTTTGAGCTGCGGACCCTGGCCGGCGACGGAGTAGAGCACCTGGGCGTTGCGCGTCTTCTGGAAGTCCTCGAGCGTCTGACCGCGCATCGCGGCATAGACGTGCAGGTTGGTGATGCCCAGCACGGCGGCCAGCTTCTCCAGAAGAAAGAAGATAACGCCGTAGTGGATCAGCCCGCGCCAGTCGCGCCGCCGCACGAGATCGCGCTCTTCTGCCGTCAGCCCCGCCTCCTCGAACATCGGCTCCGGATCGGCGAGGAAGCGCCGCCGGTACTGCGGCTCGATCAGCCGGTGGAGGAAGTGACTGAGGTGGTAGGTTTTCACGCTGCGATCCAGCGTGAACGGGTAGGTGCCCGGCAGCCGTTCCACTCCGGCCAGCTCGCGCGCGATGCGCTCCCGGAACTCGGCGTCCGTCTCGGTCGCGGCCACCGGGGAGTCGTCTTCGTAGATCACCGTGACAATCGGGGTCATCGACGGCAGGTAGTAGGCGCTGTGCAGCTTCTTCACCCTCGCGGACAGGGCGCCGCGCATGATCAGCCACATGATCACCTCCGCGCCTTCCAGCCCGCCGCGCTCGGCGTACTGTGCGATCGTCAGCTCGCTCAGCCGCTCGGGTTGCCTCTCGAGCAGGTCGAGGAACTCCATGTCCCAGGGCGTGTTGTTGAATCCGGCCCGCTCGCCGTGCACCTGGTGAGCGAGGCCTCCGGTGGCGACGATGGCCACCTTGAGATCCTCAGGGTAGCTCTCGATCGCCCGGCGCAGAGACCTGCCGAGCCTGAAGCAGCGCCGCGCCGTGGGGATGGGGAACTCGAGCACGCCGACCTGCAGCGGGACGATCGCGCCGGGCCATCGCCCGTCATGCGGCCACAGCATCGACAGCGGCGAGAAGCAGCCATGGTCGAGGGGCTTCCCCTGGAAGTACGCAAGATCGAACTCGTCGGCGGTGAGTGCCGTGGCGATATGGCGGGCGAGGGCGGGGTGGCCCTTGACCGGCGGCAGATTGCGCGGTCCGCCGCCCTCATCGGCCACCGCATACTCCTCCCCCACGCCGAGCGCGAAGTGCGAGTAATGGTCAAAGAAGAACGACGTGACGTGATCGTTGTAGATGAAGAACAGGACGTCCGGCCGCTTCTCCTGCAACCACCTCTGCACCGGCTGGAAGCCCGCGAATATCGGCGCCCAGACCGGGTCGGTCTGCTTGTTCGCGTCCAGCGCGAAACCGATCGTCGGCGTATGCGACGAGCCGATGCCGCCTACGATCCTGGCCATGGCCGAGGCTTACAGATACAGCTGCTTGTTGAGCGGGATGCCGTGCTCGCGGCAGTAGGTCTCGTAGTGGTTCATGAACCACCACACGTCGACCGTCTCGACGAAATTGCCACGCTCGTCGTAGAACTCGATCGGCCCCTGCAGCCAGCCGAAGAGTTTCACGCCCTTTGGATCGTCGGTCACGAGCGTATGCGTCAGTCCCGGGGTCTCGTAGATGAAATCCCCGGGGTGTGCCACCCAGTCGTACTCGAGATAGCGCACGCTGCCCTCGAGGCACACCATGACCACGGTGCCGCGATGCTTGTGCGTGCCGACCACACCCTTGGACTTGATCCACAGGATGTTGCTGAAGATGTTGTGGCGCACGTCGAACGCGAAGTGACGGATCGCCGCGTTCGCTCCGAACGGCACCCAGGGACTCTCCTTCTCCGAGGGACCGACGAAGGTTCCCGGCACCGCGTGCCGCTGGATCACATCCCGGTACAGCTCGGGCACATCGACGATCTTGTAGGCGGTTGACGGCGGCGCGGTCATGCCTTTGTGGACAGTCGACGCAGCCTTCTCAGCCGTCGCCGCAGCCTTGCGGGCAGCGGACGTAGCCTTCTGGGCAGTCGTAGCCATGTTCATCCCTCCTGATTGCTCCACCGGCACAAGCGCCGGCGCTGCTCCTGCTTCAGCGCCCGAATGCGGCTCGGAGCGACACATACCACATTCGTGGCGGGTTGTAGTAGCAGCCGACCTCGCCCGCTCCCGCGTTGGGCGAGCCCGCGGTGCAATAGCGGTCATCGCTAAGGTTCGTGCCGCCGAACGCCAAGTCATACTTCCCTCCCGGCGAGAGGTAGTGGAATGAAGCGTCCACCTGACGGGAAGTGGGGCGTTTCAACTCCGGAGTGTTCAGCGAGTCGTTCCAGATCTCCGAGGTGTAGGTGAACGCCGCAAGCAGGCGCAGCGTGGCCTCGCTCGGCAACCTGTAGTCGTAACTCGGCCAGATGGATCCCTTGTACTTCGGCGTCTTCGGGAGCTTCGCGTCCAGCTGCGTCACGCCCGGGGGCTGTACGGAACAGATCGGATGTGGCGGTGGCGGGTTGGGAACAATCGCCGTCGCCGGACAGACATTCGAGCCATCCGGTAGCAGGGACTGCGGAATGTTGGCGTGCGGGTTCACGTACGTGTAGTAGGCATCGATGTAGTCGCCCGAAACGTTGATCTGCAGGCCGCCGCCGACCGCCCACTGCAGTTCGAGCTCCGCGCCTTTGATCTTGGCGTTGCCGGCATTCGTGTAGACGGGCGAGATGCCCTGCTGGATGTTGAGCTGGATGCCGTCGTAGTTGGTGTAGTAGACCGCCGCGTTGGCGAGCAAGTGGTGGTTGAACATTTCAGACTTGAGTCCGAGCTCGTAGGTCTCCGAGTACTCCGGGCTAAAGCGCGCGAACGACGGGTCGGTAATCACGGCCGAGAGGCGCGTCGTCCAGCCACCCTGCTTGAAGCCCTTGGCCCAGCTTGTGTAGGCCATCACGTCGGGGCTGAAGTGGTACTGAATGCCGAGCTTGGGATCGAAGATGTCCCAGCTCTGGCTGTCCGGGATTGCGGGGAAGTACCGCTGGTACGGGGTGCCGGTGGCGATCGGCCACAGGGTTGACCCGAGCGGGAAGGAGTTGAGATCGCTCTGGCCCCCGAGGAAGTCGGTCTTGACATGGGTGTATCGCCCGCCGGCGCTGAAGCCCCATTTTGTCAACCGATAGTCGAGGTTGATGAACGCCGCGTAGTCCTCGTTCGTGACGTCGTTCGCCACGTCATAGACGTACAAGATGCTCTCGAACGGTACGTAGTCGTGCACGTAACCGGCTTCCTTGAAGTAATAGAGCCCACCGACATAGTTCAGGTTGTTGTCCAGAGCCTTGCCGAGCAGCTGGAACTCCTGCGACAGCTGCCACTGATGCTGCGCATCGGTGACTTCCTGGAACGTCTCCGGCGTGCCGTCGAGATCGGTGCCGATGTTCCACTTGATCTGCCGGTAGCCGGTGATGGACTTGAGGTCGAGGCGCTCGTCGATATGGTAGACGCCGGTGGCCGAGCCACCGAACACGTCATTGCGCGCAAAGTCCGGACCGGTCGAATAGGTGGTGTCGATGTTGCCGGTTTGCGTGGCCGCGAGATTGAACCAGATCCGCGGCTGATTCGAGCCGAGGTAGGGGAGCCCGGCCGCGACGTTCCCCGCGTTATAAGGACCCGGTGGTCCGCCAACGTACCCGGCACCGACGAGCGGTGCGCCGCCGACCGACAGCCCCGGAACGTGCGCCCGCAGCTGGCTGCACACGCCGGTAAACAAGGCATTGGCTTGCGCCGGGGGGCTGCCGGGGGGGACGATTGGGGGAGGCGGCGGCCCGCCGTTGGCAAAGATGGCGAGGGGTAGCGTCGCCGCATTGTTGCTGATGCACAGGTTCCACATGGTGGAGAACGTTGAGGCATTCAGGTTGCCGCTATAGACGTTGAGGATCGTGTACGGCAGGGCCGTCTGATCCTCGTGTGACCAGTCACCGGCGAAGGTCCAGTCGAGCTTGTCGGAGGCGTGCCACATCATCTTTGTGCGGATGCTCGTCACGCCCGTACCGCCCCAGGTGTCGGAGGTCTGGTAGCCGGCCTTCGGGAACGCGGTGTCCGGATCCACGACGAAGGATGTGGCACCCCAGGGTGAGGTGGTCGGATAGGGAATGGTCCTCGCCCAGCCTGTCTGGTTCTGAGAGGCGACGGTGATCGAGCTCAGCAGCGTGTCCGTGATCGGGATGTCGGCGGTGAAGCCGAGATCGCGCCGGTTGTATCGCCCCCCGGTGACGGTGGCGACGAAGCTCGGCGTGCTGCCGGGCGTATGGGTCACCACGTTAATGGCGCCACCGATGGTGTTGGCCCCGAACAGCGTTCCCTGCGGGCCCTTGAGGATCTCGACGCGATCGATGTCGAGCAGATTGAGGTTCGCGCCGATGGTGCGGGCGAGAAATACCCCGTCCAGATACACGCCCACGCCCGGATTCAGGTTGAATGCGAAATCATCCTGTCCGATGCCGCGGATGGAGGCCGAGAGCACCGAGCGGTCGCCGGAGAAGGGTGATCCGGAATCGAGATTGACGCTTGGCGTCAGGTTGGCCAGCGAATGGATGTCGTTCATGTCGCGGCTGACCAGCGTCTGGTTGTTGAACGCAGTCACCGCGATCGGCACGTCCTGCAGCTTCTCCTCGCGCCGCTGCGCGGTCACAATCACCTCTTGCAGCTCCTGCGCCACGGCTTGCGCGCAGCCGAGCACGACGAGTGTGCCGTAGAGCGCCTGGCTCGCGCGGCCACGACCCCACTTCGCAAATGAGATATTCATGTTGGTATTTCCCCCTGGCAAAACCCAGCCCCCTTCGTACCGGCCGGCGCTGACGTTCCGTCCGGTTCATGCCCTCACCTGACGAGCGCGAGACGCGGTAGCGCCTCGCGGTCCTCCCCGCCGATCGCCGCAATATTGAGATTCTCCTTGACCGGGTTCGTGTGCTCACGCATCAGCGCTTCCACGCGTGAGCCCTCACCCTGCTCCAGGGCGGACACGATGCAGTGATGCTGCCGATGCGCGTAAGCGAGCGTCTCGTGCATCCGCTGCAGGCTCGTCTTGTCGACGGCGAGCGCCTGCGGACCCGCGAACGGAATGCGCGCGTTGCGCTCCAGAGCCTGCTGGATGATGGCACTGCGGCACTCGAGCACGATGAGCTGGTGGAAGCGGACGTTCATGTCGACGTACAGCGCTTCGGCTTTGTCGGCGACGTGGCCTTCGGCGAGGATCTGATCGCCGTCGGCCAGGCAGACGCGCAACGCCTGCAGCAGAGTCCGCGAGGCGCCGCGCTCCGCGACGCGGCGCGCAGCGAGACCCTCGAGAACGCCGCGCAGGTCGACGGCGTCGAGAATATCGGCGCTGCTGAACCCGCGCACGACGTAGCCGCGGGTCTCGTGCTCGGCGAGCAGGCCCTCCTGCGCGAGCACCGGCAGCGCCTGGCGCACCGGTGTGCGCGACATGCCCAGCAGCTGCGCGAGCGGCGCCTCCGCAACGCGCGCTCCAGCGGCGAGTTCGCCGCGCAGGATCATTTCGCGGATGCGTACGATCGCTCGGGTCTGGTGGCTGTTCATTGGTCGAACCCGAAGAGAGCGCGGGAAGTGTTCATGTCGGGATCCCAATTGTCAATGAATGCCGCAGGGTGACCGGTCGGGGCGGAGTGGCGTCGCTCATATAAGCCACGGTTTTGGCAGCAGTTCCTTGGGCTGGGGCGCCGGGTGTAGAGGCTGTCCTGGTCAATGCGCCAGAGCAGTTGCAGCAAAACGGGATCCCGCCTTCCAGGACCCGGCGCGTCTTACCTGAGCCCCAGCGCCTTGTCCTCGTTGGCGCGCTGGATGACGTAGTGACGGATCGCCTCGATCTGCTTGAGGTTGAGGACGCTCGCGAAGCTGACCATGCCCTGATTCCGCCGGGCTCCCTCGTGCACCACGCTCGCCCAGGCCTTGCTGTCCGCGATCAGCGCGCTGCGGCGCAGGTCCGGCAGCACCGTGCTGCCGTAGGCGGCGTCGCCATGGCAGCCGCCGCAGAAGCGTGCGTACTGTTGCGCGCCTGCGGCGATCTGCTCAGGCGTGCCGGTTGTCGCGGGTGGGTCGAGCGGGGGCCGCGGGACGGGAGACTCGGGTGGGAGCTGTGCGCTCGCTCCCAACCGAAAGACGAGCAGTCGAGACACATTGCGGACCGGTCCCGCAACCTCGGAGAGAATGCCCGGGGCCAGCGCCCATACACCGCCCCAGCCCGCCAACACCGCCACGTACTGCTCGCCCTTGATCGAGTAGGTGACGGGGGCCGCGGTGATGCCGGTTTGCACGCTGCTCGACCAGAGCTTCGCGCCATTCACGGCATCGTAGGCCACGAACTCCCCGGCCGCGTTGCCCTGAAACACGAGCCCGCCGCCCGTCGCCAGCACGCCACCGTTCCACGGTCCCTTGAAGGCCACGCGCCAGCGCTCCTGCTGTGCAACGGGGTCCCAGGCGATGAGTGCTCCCTTGGTTGCCGCCATCGCGCCGGCACGAACCTTGGGATCGGCGGGCATCGCGGCTGCCGCAAAATCGATACCCGTATTGAAGCCCTGCGCCGTGGGCTTCCAGTTCGCCTCGGGGATATACGGAAAGCCGGCTTCCTGCGCCGGGATATAGACGAGCCCGGTTTTCGGATCATAGGCCGTGGGCTGCCAGCTGTGCGCGCCGCCCGGTCCGGGCACGACCACGAAAGGCTTGCCCGTCTTGTCGATCCGCGCGTCCGGATTCTCGATCGGTCGTCCGCTGTGGACATCGATACCCTTGGCCCAGTTGACCGCCACATAGCTGGCAGCGGAGATCAGCTGTCCGGTTGCGCGGTCGAGCACATAAAAAAAGCCGTTCTTCGCGGCCTGCATCAGCACCCGGCGCACCCGGCCGCCGATCTGGAGGTCCGCGAGGATCATGTGCTGGGCGGCGTCGAAGTCCCAGGTGTCGCCCGGTGTGGTCTGGTAGTGCCAGACGTATTCGCCGCTCCCGGGCTTCAGCGCGATGATTGAGTCGATGTAGAGATTGTCGCCGCCGCCGGGCGAGCGGTAGTGCTGGTTCCAGGGGCTTCCGTTGCCCGCACCCACATAAAGCAGGTCGAGCTTGGGGTCGTACGCCATCGAGTCCCACACGGTCCCGCCGCCACCGAGCGTCCACCATTCGCCCCTCCAGGTTGCCTCGGCGCGCTTCAGATGCGGCGCTGCGTTGGCGCCCGGACGGTCCGGAACGGTATAGAAGCGCCACAGCTCGTTGCCGTCGTCGCTGTCGTACGCGGCGACATATCCCCGCACGCCCATCTCCGCGCCGGCGTTGCCGATGATCACCCTGCCGTCGATCACGCGCGGTGCGCCGGTGATTGCATACGGCTTGGAGCGGTCCACGGTCAGCTTCGACCAGAGCAGCTTTCCGGTGTCACGGTCGAGCGCGATCAGCCGGCCATCGAGGGTCCCGAGGTAGAGGCGCCGCCCCCAGGCGGCGAGGCCCCGGTTGACGACGTCGCAGCAAGTCAGGATGCCCGCTTCGCCCGGCACCTTGGGATCGTATTCCCAGCGCTGCCTGCCCGTGAGCGCGTCATACGCCTTCACTTTGGACCAGGCGGTCGTGATGTAGACCGTGCCGTCGATGACCAGCGGGGTCGCTTCCTGGCCGCGCGCTGTATCCAGGTCCGCGAACCAGGCGAGACCCAGGCTCTTCACGTTACCGGTGTTGATCTGCTCGAGCGGCGAGAAACGCTGCTCGTCATAGGTACGGCCGTGGGTCAGCCACTCGTTGCGATTGTCCGCGGCCGACAGCAACGCCTTGGCGTCCACCGTGCCTGCTGCGGCCGCATGCGCACCGAAGAGGACGGCCGCCGCCGCGACCCAGGCCGTCGCCTGACGGCGGGATTGCTCCTCATACAGCGCTGTGCTGGCCACTCAACCCCCTGTTGTAAGCGTTGCATACCATTTGCCCGGTCTGCCGGTCAAGGGAGCTCGGCGAGCCATTGCGACAGCCGGGCAGACACCTCGGCGGGTCGCTCCAGGGGCGACATGTGGCCGCATTCCTCGACCACGGCCAGCTGTGAATGGCGGATCAGGCGCGCCATGGCTTCGTGGCGCGCGAGCGGGCTCCAGGTGTCCTCACGCCCGCACAACAACAGTGTCGGACAGCGGACCGCCGTCAGCACATCGGTCGCATCCGGGCGGCCGAGCAACGCGCGCAGCTGCGCGGCGAACTTGCGCACAGTGCAGCGCTCGACCATCGCCAGGATTGACTCGATCAGCGCCGTATCGGCGAGCCGGGCCGGCGCCACCATGTCGCGCACCCACACGCGGCCCATGGCCCGCAGGCCGTCCGATGAGGCGATCTCGAGCAACGCCTGCCGAGCGCGCGCCTCGCGGGTTGCTTCGGGTCCGGGGGCGCGCGCCTGGTACCCGGTGTCGAGCAGCGCGAGCGCGCTTACGCGCGCGGCGCCGGTGCGCATGATCTCCAGTGCAACCCGCCCCCCCATCGAGTGCGCAACGAGCACGAAGCGCGACGGCGCCTGAGCGAGCACCGCATGTGCCATGGCGGGGAGCGAGTCGAGCTCGCCGTAGTCGGGCACGATGCAGTGCACGCGCGGGCTGAGCGCCTCGAGCTGCCCGGCCCAGACCGCACGATCGCACAGCAGGCCAGGCAGCAGAACCGCCGTGGGCGCCTCAGAGGCGATAGTCCTGTTGCCGCCGGGCATAGGCGATGAAGAAGTCCAGCGCGGCCGGATCGGATACCGCGCTGCGGTTGGCAGCCTTCTCGGCGGGCACGCCCATCAGGATCCGGCGCACCGGCACTTCCATCTTCTTGCCGGTGAGGGTGTAGGGGATGCCCGGAGCCTGGTAGATCTTGTCCGGTACGTGGCGCGGCGTGTAGTCGCGGCGCAGCGTGTCGCGGATCTTCACCTCGAGGTCCGGACCGAGCTCGACTCCCGCCGCCAGCTTCACGAACAGCGGCATGAAGAAGCCGCCGCCCGGCAGGTCAAGGTTGACGATGAGCGCATCCTGCACTTCGGGGAGCAGGCCGAGCGTGCGGTAAATCTCCGCCGTGCCGATCCGCACGCCATAGCGGTTGAGCGTTGCGTCCGAGCGTCCCAGTACGAAGCTGCCGCCGCGCGCATTGATCCTGAAGAAGTCCCCGTGGCGCCAGACGCCGGGAAACTCCTGGAAATAGGTCTCGAGGTAACGGCGGTCGCCCGGATCGTTCCATAAGCGCACCGGCATCGATGGCATGGGCTCGGTGATGACGAGCTCGCCGACCTCGTCGACGACGCTCTCGCCGCGCGCGTTGTAGGCCTTGACTGAGACCCCGAGCGAGGGGGCCTGGATCTCACCTGCGCGTACCGGCAGTGTTGGTACGCCGCCGACGAACCCCGTACAGCAATCCGTGCCCCCGCTGCCGTTCGCGACCCACAGATCCTGCTTCACGTTCCGGTAGAACCAACCCATGCATTCAGGGCTTGCCGGGGAACCGGCCAGATTGATCGTGCGAAGCGCGGCGAGCGGGTAGCGCTCGCGCGGCACGATCCCTGAGCGGCTGAGCTGCTCGACGTACGTGGGGCTCGCGCCGAAGGTCACCACGCCCGCCTCTTGCGCCATCTTCCACAGCACATCCGGGGTCGGGTAGGCCGGGTGGCCGTCATAGAGGACCGGCACGGCGCCGGTGAGCGGTGTGCCGACCAGGAAGTTCCACAGCATCCAGCCGGTGGTGGTGTAGTAGAACACGCGCTCACCGGGGTGCAGGTCGAAGTGGAACGTCCCGTTCTTCAGGGTCTCGAGCAGAATGCCGCCGTGACCATGGACGATCGGCTTGGGCAGCCCCGTGGTGCCTGATGAGAACAACGTCCACAGCGGATGATCGAAGGGCACCTGCGCGTACTCGAACTGCGCCGCGGCGACCGCGGGCCGATCCAGGAGCGTCCGCCAGTGCACAGCGGACGGCAGCGGCAACGCGCTGTCGTCGGGGTCCAGGTAGGGCAGGTAGACGAGATGCTCGAGGGACGTCAGGCTCGAGGCAATGCGGCGCAGCTCGCTCCGGCGGTCGAAGGAGTTACCGCCGTAGCGGTACCCGTCGATGGCGAAGAGCAGCTTCGGAGAGAGCTGCACGAGGCGATCGAGGGTGCCGCGCTCGCCGAAGTCCGGCGAGCAGCACGCCCAGATCGCCCCGACGGCGGTGGTCGCCAGCATCGCGATCATGGTCTCGGGGATGTTGGGCATCCACGCGACGACCCGATCTCCGGGCTCGACGCCGAGCGCGCGCAGCTGCGTGGCCAGCGTGCGGACGCGGTTGCCGAGCACCTCCCATGTCAGCGCGGCGAGTGGTCGCGTCTCGCTCACATGAAGCAGCGCATCACCGCCCGCAGCCTCGCGCCGCAGCACATGCTGTGCGTAGTTGAGGCGGGCGCCCGGGAACCATTCGGCACCCGGCATACTGCGACGGCCCAGTACCCGCGTGTGCGGCGCCGAGGATTCGATACGGAAGTAATCCCACAGCGCCTGCCAGAAGCCTTCCAGGTCCTCGACCGACCAGCGCCACAGTGCGCCGTAGTCCGCAAAGGACTCGCCACGCTCACGGGCGAGCCAGTCGGCGAATGCCGTCACGTTGGCACGGCGGATCCGCTCCGGCCCCGGGGTCCACAGAAGATCGCCGGGCTGCATGGGTCAAATTGTAAACAGGAAACCCGCCCGCGCGGGCGTTGTTGCAATCTTCAGGCCTGCCGTCTCCCGCTCCTCGCCGGCACGGCCGTCTCGGCGTACTCTTGTCGTGTCATGAGCACACACACCCGATCGGGCGCCTTCCCGGCGCCGAGCTCGCTCAAGGTGGTTGCAGGTACCGAGCGGGCGCAGGCCGCCTATCCCTACTACATGCAGTTCACGGCGGCGGACGATGAGCGCTTCTGGTTCTACAACTCGATGCATTTTCCGGAGCCGATGTCCGCCTTCGACATGGTGACCGCGGAGGCGGCGTACTGTGCGCTCGGCTCCTCCACCACACGCGTGCACTGCATACCCACCACGCTCGGGATCGACTACCGGATCATCAACGGGCGCGTGTACATCGGCGGCAACGCCGTGACGGACCCTGCCGAGATCGCCCGCCGCACCGGCGAGTTCCAGCAGCGCGCCTTCTACTACTACGGCAACTGGGAGCGCCTGTACGCGCAGTGGCGCGAGAAGATGCTGGCGCTGATAGGCGAAGCCCAGGCGCTTCCGAAGCTCGAGCTGCCCGAATTCGAGCCGCTCGCGAACGTACACGCCGGGCGCGGAATTGCCTCCAACCATCTTCTCCTCGAGACCTACCAGAAGACCCTCGAGGGCTACTTCCGGATGTGGCATCACCACTTCGAGTTTCTGCTGCTCGGCTACGGGGCGTATATGACCTTCTTCGCCTTCTGCAAGAAGGCGTTCCCTGAGATCAGTGACCAGACCGTCGCGCGCATGGTGGCGGGCATGGACGCAGAGATCTTCCGTCCCGATGAGGAATTGCGGCGCCTGGCCCGTCGGGCAGTCGAGCTCGGCGTCGACGCCGAGTTCCAGGAGGGACGCACCGCGCAGGCGACCATGGCGGCGCTCGGCACGCGGGGAGCCCCCGGGCGGGCGTGGCTCGAGGAGCTCGCGACCTCGCGCGACCCCTGGTTCAACATCAACGTCGGGGACGGCTTCTACCACTACCACCGCTCCTGGAACGATGACCTGTCCATGCCCTTCGCAGGCCTGGCCGGCTACATTGCCCGGGTCAAGGCGGGTGAGTCCCTCAAGCGGCCGGTCGAGGAGCTGCAGGCGCAGCGCCGGCAGCTGATCCAGGATTATCGGGAGCTGCTCGGCTCGGAGCCGGAGCGCGAGGCCTACGATCAGATGATCGCCCTCGCCCATCGCGTATTCCCCTACGTCGAGGGGCACAAGTTCTACTGCGAGCACTGGTATACGAACCTGTTCTTCAACAAGATCCGTGAGTTCGGATCGCTGCTCGCGGCGCACGGGTTTTTCGCGCGCGAAGAGGACGTGTTCCAGCTCACGCACTACGAGCTCGAGGCCGCGATCATCGACCTCATGACCGCCTGGTCGAACGGCTCGCCGCCCCGCGGTCCGCAGCACTGGCCGCAGATCGTGAGCGAGCGGCGTGCGGCGATCGCGCAGTGGGCCAAGCACAGCACCCCGCCCGCGCTCGGTCCAGTTCCCGACGTGATCGACGATCCGGCGATCGTCATGCTCTGGGGCATCACGCGCGAGAGCCTGGATTCCTGGCTGCGCGCCGGCAGCGATGCGGACACCCGCGAGCTGCGCGGGTTCGCCGCCTCGAGCGGCGTCGTCGAGGGTCCGGCATGCGTCGTGAAGTCGGTGGAGGAGATCGCGCGCGTGCGCCAGGGCGACATCCTCGTTTGCCAGATCACCAACCCGACCTGGGCGCCGATCTTCCAGAAGATCGCGGGCGCCGTGTCCGACATCGGCGGCTCGATGAGCCACGCCGCCATCGTGGCGCGCGAGTTCGGACTTCCGGCGGTCGTGGGCACCGGGACCGCAACCTCGCGCATCAAGGACGGTCAGCGCATCCGCGTCGACGGCGGCCGCGGCGTGGTCACCATCCTCGAGTAGCGAGCCTCATGAGCGCCGGCAGGCACATCGCCTGGTTCGATGAGGTCGGGCTCGGCGACCGGGAGCAGGTCGGCGGCAAGGGCGGGAGTCTCGGTGAGCTGCAGCGGGCCGGGCTCGCCGTGCCGCCGGGATATGTGGTCACAACTCCCGCCTTCGAGCGCTTCCTCGCCTCGCTCGAGCGCGAGGCGCCGGTGCGCGCCGCGGTCGCGGCCCTGAAGTGCGACGACCTCGAGGCCATCACGGCCTGCTCCCGAGCCCTGCGCCGCCGGATGGAAGACTCAGAGCTGCCGGCTGAGGTGCTCGGGGAGCTGGCCGCCGCCCACGCGAGGCTCGTGCTCGCTCACCCCGAGCAGCCCGTGGCGGTGCGCTCATCGGCCACCACCGAGGACGCGGCGGACGCGAGTTTTGCGGGTCTGCAGGACACGTATCTGTGGGTCAGAGGCGCGGCGCAGATGCTCGGGCGCGTGCGCAGCTGCTGGGCGAGCCTGTACTCGGTGCCCTCGATCAGCTATCGCTTGAAGCACGGCTTTCCCGAGCAACGCGTCGCGATGGCCGTCGTGGTCCAGAACATGGTGGATGCCGGGACGGCCGGTGTGATGTTCACCCGCAGTCCCACGACCGGCGACCGCTCGGTCATAACGATCGAGGCCGCCTGGGGCCTGGGTTCGGCCGTGGTGGGCGGGGAGGTGACCCCGGATCGCTGGGTGCTCGGCAAGATTACCGGGGAGATATCCGTGCGCGAGATCTCCGACAAGCTGATCCAGCACGAGCCGGCTGCCGGCGGCGGCGTCGAGGCCGTCGCGGTCAGCGAGGAGCGTCGGCGCGCGCCCTGTCTGAGCGACACCCAGCTGCAGCAGCTCGGTACCCTCGCACGCCAGGTCGAGCGTCACTACGGCTGCGCGCAGGACATCGAGTGGGCGATCGAGCGGCACAGCGGCGCAATCCTGCTGCTGCAGAGCCGCCCGGAGACCGTCTGGTCGACCCGGGACGCCGCCCCGATCGCCAGGCGCGAGGAAGATCCGCTGATGCACGTCATGTCCATCTTTGGAACGCGCCGGTGCCCCTGACCGCCGAGGATGTCGCGGAAATCACTCGCCTCCTGGAGGAGTCGCAGTTCGATGAGCTGCACCTCGAGCACGCGGGTTTCAAGCTCACGCTGAAGCGCGGCGCTGCGCTGAGGCGCGAGGAGGCAACCGCGAGTGCGCCCGCTGCCTCACCGGCCCCGGCGTCAGCCGCATCCGCCTCCGACGCTTCGGTGTTGGAGGTCACCGCGCCGTTCGTCGGGATCTTCTACCGTGCCCCCAGGCCCGGGGCGCCGCCCTACATCGAGGTCGGATCGAAGGTAGAAGAGGACACCACAGTCGGCATCATCGAAGTGATGAAGCTCATGAACGCCGTGCGGGCGGAGGTTTCCGGCACAGTCGTCGAGGTTCTGGTCGAGGATGGCGCGGTGGTCGAATACGGGCAGGTGCTGCTGCGGATCGCGCCGGGAGCGCCGGGTGGCTGAGATCGCTCTCGTCGACACCTCGCTCCGCGATGGCAATCAGAGCCTGTGGGGGGCTGTCGGCATCGATACCGCGAAGACCCTGACGATCGCCCCGGTGATGGATCGCGTGGGCTTCAAGGCGATCGATTTCACGACCTCGACCCACATGGGCGTCGCCGTGCGCTACAAGCGCGAGGACCCGTGGGAGCGCATCCGCCTCATGGCGGCGGCCACGCCCCGCACCCCGCTGCAGTTCATGTCGACGGGATTTCGCTTCATCTCCTGGGAAACGGCGAGCCCCGAGTTCATGGCGCTCGCGTTCGAAGTGCTCGCGCGCAACGGCATACGGCGCTTCTGCCTCGCCGATCCGATGAACGATGCCGAGTCCAACGTCGCCTGCGCCCGGATGGTCAAGCGCGTGGGTGGCGAATTCGTCATCGCGGCGCTCGTCTTCACGCTGAGTCCCGTGCACGACGACCGGCACTACGCCGAAGCGGCGCGCAAACTCGCCGCCTGCCCCGAGGTGGACGCGATCTACATCAAGGATCCGGGGGGACTCTTGTCACCGCGGCGCGCCGCCACGCTGATTCCGGCGGTCAAGGCCGCGATCGGCGCGAAGCCCCTCGAGCTGCACTCCCATTGCACGATCGGGCTCGGGGAGCTGGTGTACATGGACGCGGTGGACTACGGGGTGAGCGCCCTGCAGTGCGCATCGGGGGCGACGGCGGACGGGATCTCCAATCCGCCCTCCCTGCGCGTGGTGCAGAACCTGCGCGCACTCGGCCACACCGTGTCCGTCGACACCCAGGCCCTCACCGAGGTGAGCGGCTTCTTCACGCGCATCGCGGCGGCGGAAGGCTTGCCCGCAGGCGCGCCACTTCCCTTCGATGCCGCCTACCTGCGCCATCAGCTGCCGGGGGGCATGATCGGGACGATGCGCCGGCAGCTCGCCGAGCGCCGCCTCGCGCATCTGGAAGGAGCGGTCATCGAGGAGATCGCCCGCGTGCGCGAGGAGCTCGGATGGCCGATCGTCATGACGCCGTTTTCGCAGATACTCCTGACGCAGGCGGTTCTCAACGTGACCGGGCGCGAGCGCTACGCGGTCATTCCCGACGAGGCGATCCGCTATGCGCTCGGGCGCTTCGGACGACCTAACATCCCGATCGCGGCCGAGGTGATGGAGCGCATCGAATCGCAGCCACGCACCCGCGAGCTGCGGACCGAGCCGGCGATGGCGCCACTGTCAGAGCTGCGCGCGCGGCTCGGGCCCGAACTGTCGGACGAGGAACTTCTCCTGCGGGCCACCATGCCCGCCACCCAGGTGGACGCGATGCGCTCGGCCGGGCCGGCGCGGCTCCACTACGATCCGGAGTCCAGGCCGGTCATGGACCTGCTGCGCAGGGTCCTCAGGCTGCGCGACGTCGCTGAGCTGAGCGTGGTGAAGGCGGACTTCAGGCTCGAGCTGCGCGGCGGCGCGAGCTGCGGAGTGCCCTCGCCGTGAGCTCCGTCATGCGGCGCGGCACTGCCGCCGACAGCGACCGGACGCGGGTGCGGGGCGTCGTGTTCGATGTCGACGGCACGCTGCTGCTCAGCAGCCGCTCGCTCGGTGACTACGCGGTGTTGCCGGGAGCGATCGAAGTCCTGAGCACGCTCAAAGAGCGGCACGTGCCCTTCGCGCTCCTCACCAACGGCAGTGCCTACCCGCCTGCGGAGCAGGCCGCGAAGCTGCGCGACGTCGGGCTGCCGGTCGATGACGGGCAGATGTTCACGCCCTCGAGCATCGCGGCGGATCACATGCAGCGGCGCGGTATCCGGCGCGCGCTGGTTCTCGGGACCGCCGGTGTCGGGTATGCGCTGCGCGCAGCCGGCATCGAGACGGTGTACACCGGAGAAGCCGGTGCCACGGAAGTCGGCAGCGTCTTCGTCGGGTGGCATCCGGAGTGCGCAATGAAGGACATCGAGACCGCCTGTCGCGCCATCTGGGGCGGCGCTGAGCTCTACGTGGCCTCCGACGTCCCGTTCTTCGCCACCCAGCAGGGGCGCACGATCGGCTATTCCTTTGCGATCACGGCTGCCATCCGCCGCCTCACGCGTGCGCCCATGACCCTGACCGGGAAGCCCTCGGTCCGTGCGCTGCGCTTCGTCGCGCGCAGACTCGGTGTGCCGATGCGGGACCTGGCGGTGGTCGGGGATGACCCGCTCGTCGAGATCCTGATGGCGCGTCGCGGCGGTGCGACGGCACTGGCGGTGACCACGGGGACGACGCGCCGCGAGGAGTGGGCGCGGCAGGCCCTCCCGCGCCGGCCGCACGGCATACTGAGCGACCTGCGCGACGTGCTCGATTGGGTCTCGGGCCCCGACGCGCCGGCGGCGAGTGCCCGCAACCGCTCGAGATGAAATTCGGAGCGCCATATGTCATTGACCAAGCCCTATGCCGACATCCCCGGAACCACGGTCTTCGACACCGACCAGGCCCGCCGCGGCTATCACCTCAACATGTTCTGCATGTCGCTGATGAAGCCCGAGAACCGCCAGCGCTTCAAGGCGGACGAGCGGGCGTACCTCGACGCCTGGCCCATGAGCGAGGATCAGAAGCGCGGGGTGCTCGACCGCGACTACAACCGCATGATCTCACTCGGCGGTAACATCTATTTCCTCGCCAAGCTGTTCGCGACCGACGGCAGGAGCTTCCAGTACGTCGCCGCGCAGATGGCCGGCATGTCGCAGGCGGATTACGCCAACATGATGCTCTCCGGCGGACGCGTGCCAGAGGGCTGAGGGCGGGACGACGGCGATGCGCGCAGCGCTTTACTACGGTCGCCAGGACTTGCGACTCACGTCGGTACCGGAGCCGCAGCCCGGGCCGGGCGAGGTGAAGCTGCGCGTTCGGTACAACGGGATCTGCGGCAGCGACCTGCTCGAGTACTACGACGGCCCGATAACCACGCGCAGCACACCCCATCCGCTCACCGGTGTGCAGAACCCCGTGATCATGGGTCACGAGCTGTGCGGGGAAGTCGTAGCGCTCGGGGAGGGTATCGGCGACCTCGACCGCGGGGATCTTGTCGCGGTCGAGCCGGTGGAGACCTGCGGGCGGTGCCTGCACTGCGCGAGCGGTCAGTACAACCACTGTCCCACGCTCGCGATCCAGGGATACAACCGTGCCGGCGGCCTGGCCGAGTACACGGTGGTGAAGCGACGGATGGCACACCCGCTACCGCCGGGCGTCACGGCCCTGCAGGGCGCGCTGATCGAGCCGCTCGCGATCGCATGGCACACGGTGAATCGATGCGCGGTCAGTGCGGGACAGGTGGTCGCCATCCACGGCGCGGGCCCGATCGGTGTCGGCGCCTTCCTGACGCTGCGGCGGCGGGGAGTCGGGGTGATCCTCGTGGATCCCTCTGCCACGCGGCGCGCAGCGCTCGCCGGCCTCGGCGCTCGGGAGGTACTCGATCCGACGGCGTGCGATGTGGTGGCGGCGATCCGCGATCTCACCGGTGGCCGCGGCGCGGATGCCTCGATCGACGCGGCGGGGGCGCCCCAGGCCTTTGCGGCGATGCTGCACGGCACCCGGGTCGATGGGACCGCGGTGGTCGTCGCCATTCACCACGAGCCGGTCGTCATCCCGCCCTTCGACCTCCTGATGCCGGAAGTGCACCTCACCGGTGTGGCGCTCTCCGTGAACGCCTTTCCGGCGGTCATCGCCGAGATGGCCCGCGGCAGCTACCCGCTCGAGGGCTGGGTCGAGACCATTCCCTTTGACGGCGTGATCGAGCAGGGACTCGAGCGTCTGCGCCGCCAGCAGGGGATGAAGATCGTGGTGGACGTCGCCGGAGCCTCGGGCCATCTCCAGTAGGAGAACGCGTGTGAAGTGCGCAGAGCTATTCAACATCGCAGGCCAAGGCGCGATCGTGACCGGCGCAGGCAGTGGCCTCGGCCTTGCGATCGCGGAAGCCCTCGCCGAGAGCGGGGCACGCGTCACGCTGCTCGATATGGACGCCGGCCGCATCGCCGCCGAGACCGCTCGCCTCACGGCGCTCGGTTACGCGGTGCGCGGGGAGGTGGTCGATGTTTCTGATCACGCCGCGCTCGAGCGCGCCTTCGATGCGGCCGTCGCAGCCCACGGCCGCCTCGACATCGTGTTCGCCAACGCCGGCATCGACTCGGGGCCGGGTTTCGTGACCGGCTGGTCCGGCTCGCAGCGCGCGCGAGACCCGCAGGGAGCACTCGAGACCTACACGGACGAGCGCTGGAGCCGGGTCATCGACGTCAATCTCACCGGCGTATTCGCAACGCTGCGGACCGCGGCCCGCCTCATGAAGCCGCAGCGCTCGGGGAGGCTGATCGTGACGACCTCGGTTGCGGGCTATCAATGCGAGCCGGCCATCGGCTCGGCCTACATGGCGGCGAAGGCCGGTGCGGCGCACCTGATGCGCTGCGTCGCGCTCGAGCTGGCGGCCTTCAATATCACGGTGAACGCGATTGCACCGGGGTTCTTTGTGACCAACATCGGCGGCGGACATGCGAAGAACCCGGAGGTGCAGCGCGCCATGGCCAGGGTCCTGCCGATGCACCGCGTCGGCTTTCCGGAGGACATCAAGGGGCTCGCGCTGTTCCTCGCCTCTCCCGCCTCGGCGTATCTCACCGGCCAGCAGATCACGATCGATGGGGGCTGGACGCTCGGCATGGCCGACTGAAGGCTACTCCTCGAGGCACACCTCGATCAGAACCGGGCGCGTGGCCGCGAACGCCATGCGCAGCGCCCCATCGAGCTCGGTGCAGCGGCTGACCCGCACGGCTTCGACGCCCTGGGCGCGTGCCAGGGCACAGAAATCCAGGTGCGGCAGCAGCGTGCCCTGCAGCGCGGCGAGCCCGAAGTGCGGTGCGAATTCATTGAGCGCGCGATAGCTGCGGTTGTTGACGATCACGAAGGCAACGGGCAGCGCGAGCTCTGCCGCACTCCACAGTCCCTGGATGGAATACATGGCCGACCCGTCGCCCAGCAGCGCGATCACCCTGCGGTCGGAGCGAGCGAGGGCGACGCCGACGGCCGCCGGCAGGCCATGGCCGAGTCCGCCGCTCGCACACGTGTAGAAGGAATCGGGCTCGAGCATCGGCAGGTGGTCGTGCATCGCCGCGCGGCTGCTCGGCGCCTCCTCCACGACGATGCTGCCGGGAGGTCTCACGGCCGCGATCTGCTGCAGCAGATACCGGTCGGTCAGGCGCTCGGGCGGCACGCGAGGTGCGCGCGCGGGTATTGCGGGTGGCGGCCGGGCGGGCGCCTCGACCGCGAGCAGCGCGCGGATGCCGAGCCTGAGGTCCGTGACGATGGAAAGTCCGACCGCCGCACGCGCCGCGGCGGCCGGATCGTCGGTCAGCTGCACGAGTGAGGCGTCCTTCGGGATGTGCGGACCGTGTCCCTCGACGTGGTACATGAAGACCGGAGCGCCGAGCACCAGGATCAGATCGCACCCCTCGAGGCGGGCGACCATCTGCGCGCGGTCCGCGGGCAGAAAGCCTGCGAACAGGGGGTGCTGCTCGGGAAAACTGTTGCGGGACGAGAGGGGACTCACCCACACGGCCGCCTGGTGCCGCTCGGCGAGAGCGATGACTTCCCGCCAGGCCCCATCCCGGGCGACCGAGGCGCCGACGACGAGCACCGGGCGGCGCGCGGCACTGAGCATCGCGGCCGCGCGCGCCAGCATCGCGGGGTCGCCGGCCATCGTGCTGCTCACCTCGCGGCGCGGCGGCGCGGTGCACGAGCGGTCCCAGTCATCGACCGGCACCGACACGAAGGTCGGGCCGCGGGGAGGCTGCATGGCCGCATGGAAGGCGCGGGCCACTGCCGCCGGCACGTCCTCGGCGCGCGCGGGCTCGCAGCTCCACTTGACGTACGGCCGCGGCAGGTTGGTCGCCTGTTCCGAGTACAGGAACGGCTCGAACGGCAGGATCGAGCGCGCCTGCTGTCCGGCCGTGATGACGAGTGGCGTCTGGTTGCGATACGCCGTGAACAGGCTCCCGAGGGCGTGTCCGACGCCGATGGCCGAGTGCAGGTTCACGAACGCAGCGCTGCCGCGCGCCTGCGCGAACCCGTCCGCCATGGCGACCACCACCGACTCCTGAAGTCCCAGCACGTAGCGGAAATCGGCCGGGAAGTCGCGGAACATCGGCAGCTCCGTCGACCCCGGATTGCCGAAGACAGTGGTGAGGCCGAAGTCGCGCAGCTGCGCGAACAACGCCTCGCGAACGGTGACGCTCATCTTGCGCACGGCTCGGGCACCCATCAGCTCGCGAGCCGTGAGCGTGCCGCGAGCGCCGCAACGCGCCGCGGCGCGGTCTCCTTCAGAGCCAGTGCAAGCAGCGCACCCACGATTGCGCAGCCTCCCTGCATGAAAAGCGGTGCCGTGAGGCCGTAGTGATCGGCGGCGGTCCCGGCGAGCGCGGGCCCGCTGACACCGCCGAGCACCTCGCCGACGCCTACGGTGAGTCCCATCGAGGTGGCGACGTAGCGCGCCGGAATGGTCTCGGACGGGATGGTGCCCATGAACAGCGGCAGCACCCCGCTCGCCGCCCAGCCGATGAAAATCAGCGCCCCGAGCACGTACAGCGAGCCGTGCCAGTAGAGCGCCGCGAGCGGCACCAGCAGGCCGAGCAGGCTGCAGCCCGCCACCACCGGGCGCCGGCCGAGACGGTCGGAGAGCCCCGGAACGACGAAGCTGAAGAACGCCGCCGAGAGTCCGAGCAGGCTCATGAGCACGCTCATCTGCCCCGACGATAACTGGCGCACCTTGACGTAGAAGAGCGGCAGGAAGGCCCACCCGAGCACCATCCAGGCGACCATGAAGATGCTCATGAGTACACACAGGAGCATGTTGCGATGGCCGAGCATGGCGAAGGCGCTCATGGCGGACGCACCGCCCGCGCTCCCGGCCGCCGGCTGCGACTTCTTCTGCGGCTCGTGCACGTAGCGGGCGATCAGCACCGCCATCACCAGCCCCGGGACCCCGGCGAGAAAGAACGCCGCGCGCCAGTTCCAGTGCGCCGCGAGCGGCACCAGCACGAGCGGTGCGACGAACGAACCGAGAAGGTTGCTGCCGAAGTTCTGCATCACCCCCATATTGTGTCCGCGCCGGGAGTCGTCCGACTCGCCGGCGAGCAGCGACTGGCACACGGGCATGAACGGTCCCTCGACGAGTCCCATGAGGAAGCGCGCCGCGAACAGCGCGAGGAACGAGCCCGCGAGGCCGGAGAGCACCGAGCACAGCGAGAAGGCAATCGCGCTCGCAAGCAGCACGGCCTTGCGCCGGCCGGTACGGTCCGACAGCGCACCGCCGAGGAATGCCGAGACCGCCCAGGTGAAGGAGAGCGCCGAGGCGATGAGACCCACCTGTTGGTTGGTGAAGCTCAGATCCCTGGCGATGAAGGGCATCAGGAAGCTGGCCGCGTTGCGATCGAAGAACAGGAAGCCGAAGGTGATGCCGAGCACCCAGATGAGACGTTGTTCGTAGCGCATGTTGGCTCAGGAGTAAGCTGCGTCCCGGGGCACGGGGATCCGGGCACGCGCGGGACAGGGGGAGGCGCTATGGGTCAGGTAGGGTTCGGCCAGCCGGACGACGGCGTCATCCAGATGGCCTACGTCGTGGCCGATCTGCGTGCGGCGATGACGCAGTGGTCCTCGAAGCTGAAGGTCGGTCCGTGGTTCGTCCTCGAGCATTTCACTGGCGTGGACCCGGTCTACCGCGGGCAGCCTTCGCGGGCGGATGTCGCGCTCGCCATGAGCTTTGCCGGGCACATGAACATCGAGCTCATCCAGCCGAACAACGACGCGCCCTCCGTCTACGGCGAGATGATCGAGCGGCGCGGCCATGGTTTTCACCACTGGGGCGTGGCGACGTGGAGCTTCGATGCGGCCGTTGCGCGCTACCAGCGTGACGGCTACGAGCTCGCCTTTCTCGCGGCGGTCCCGAGCGGCGGCCGGGTGGGGTACATGGACACCACCGCCGTGCTGCCCGGCTACACCGAGCTCATCGAGCTCGGGGGCGCGTTCGAGGAGGTGTTCGGGCGCTTCTACCGCGCGAGCATCAACTGGGACGGCAAGGACCCCGTTCGCTCCTTCATCTGACCCGCTCATCTGCGACATCGCCTCATGGCACGCGGGTCCGGCGGCCGTTAGTCCTGCGCGTTGAGCTGCCGCTCGAGTTCGGCCAGCGTCCGATAGCAGGGCAGGACCTGCTCGACACTGGCGTTGGGCTCGCGACGCTCCTCGATCGCCCGCAGGAACTCCCGATCCTGCAGCTCGATCCCGTTCATGGATACGTCCACCTGCGACACGTCGATTTTTTGCTCCCTGCCGTCGATCAGGTCGTCGTAGCGCGCGATGTACGTGCCGTGGTCGCAGATGTAGCGAAAGAATGTCCCGAGCGGACCGTCGTTGTTGAAGGACAGGGACAGGGTACAGATCGCGCCGCTGGCGCTCTTGAGCTGGATGGATAGGTCCATGGCGATTCCCAGCGTCGGGTGCACCGGGCCCTGGACCGCGTGCGCGATTTTCACGGGCGAACCGGTCTGGTAGGCGAACAGGTCGACCGTATGGGCCGCGTGATGCCAGAGCAGGTGGTCGGTCCATGAGCGCGGCTGACCGAGTGCATTGATGTTCGTGCGCCTGAAGAAATAGGTCTGCACGTCCATTTGCTGGATCGCGATCTCGCCTTGCGCGATCTTCCCGTGGATCCACTGGTGTGAGGGATTGAAGCGCCGCGTATGTCCGACCATGCAGGTGAGGCCGGTCACTTTCTGAAGATCGGCAACGGCCTGCGCGTCGGACCAGCGGTCGGCGAGCGGTATTTCGACCTGCACGTGCTTGCCGGCTTTCAGGCAGGCGATGGCCTGCTCGGCGTGAAGGGGCGTCGGGGTCGCCAGGATCACCGCTTCCACGCCGGGCCGGCCCAGCGCCTCGGACAGATCCGTCGTGACATGCCCGATGCCGTACTTCTTCGCCACCGCGCGCGTGGGCTCGAGGTTCGTGCCCACGAGCGAGACCACCTCAGCGTTGCCAATGGCCTTGATCGCGTCCAGGTGTTTTGCGCCAAAAGCGCCCGCGCCGGCGAGAGCGATCTTCATGCCAGGTCCTCCAGGATGAGATGACCCACCGCCGTGTTCGAGGCGGGCACATGGTAGAAGCGGTGTACGGTACGGACTTTCTCGCTCAGCGCGCCGCGCATGATGAGCCACATCACGAGCTCAATGCCTTCCGATCCCGCCTCGCGCACGTATTCGATGTGGGGCATCCGCGAGAGGGCGTCCGGTGCGTCGATCAGGCGCTCGATGAACCGCTGGTCCCAGGCCTGGTTGATGAGACCCGCCCGGGGTCCCTGCAGCTGGTGACTCATTCCCCCGGTGCCCCAGATCTGCACGTTGAGGTCAGAGTCGAACGAATCGACCGCGCGGCGAATCGCCTTGCCGAGCTCATAGCAGCGGCGCCCCGAGGGAGGCGGATAAAGCACCACGTTGACCGGAAAAGGAATGACGCGGACCGGCCAGGCGGACACCTGTCCGAACAGCAACGACAGCGGCACCGTCAGGCCGTGATCGACATCCATGCGGTTGACGATCGTGAGGTCAAAATCCTGCTGGATCACCGACTGCGCGATATGACATGCCAACTCGGAATGTCCCTGCACCACCGGCACGGGCCTCGGGCCCCAGCCCTCGTCTGCCGGAGCGAACTGCTCCGCGCACCCGATGGCAAACGTCGGCACGATGTCGAGACTGAAAGCCGTGGCGTGATCGTTGTAGACCAGGAATACGACGTCGGGCTTCTGTTGCGCGATCCAGCGTTTGGAGAAGTCGTAGCCGGCAAACATCGGCGCCCAATAGGCATCCCCTGCCTTGCCGTTGTCGAGCGCCGCGCCAATCGCCGGGACATGCGAGGTCGTGACGCCAGCGGTGATGCGAGCCATTACTCTAACTCCCTCCTTCAGCGACTCCAGTAAAGGCGCATCGGGTTGTCAACCAGCAGCTGCCGCTGCAGCGCTGCCGTGGTCGCAACCTTCGGGATGAAATCGACCAGCGCGCCATCGTCGGGCATGTGTGACTTCATATTCGGGTGGGGCCAATCCGTTCCCCACAGTACCCGATCCGGGAAGGTCTCGACGATGCGCCTGGCGAAGGGCACGACGTCGTCATATTCCGGAGCACCGCTGCGCGACAGTCGGTCCGGGCAGCTCACTTTCGACCAGATGTCGGGACGCTCGCGCATCAGCTTGACGAAGAGCTCGAACTCAGGCCCGTCGACGGGTCTCGTCACGTCCGGGCGACCCATATGGTCCACGACCACGGTGGTGGGCAGGGAGGCGATGAAAGCATAGAGCTCAGGCAGTTCCGCGGCCTCGAAGTAAATGACGACGTGCCACCCCAACCGCGCGACGCGTCGGGCGATTTGCAGCAGCACCTCGCGCGGAGTCGTATCGACCAGCCGCTTGACGAAGTTGAATCGCGAGCCACGGACCCCGGCCGCATCGAGCGCCGCAAGCTCGCGATCGGTGACGCAGTCCGCTACGGTTGCAACCCCGCGCGCCCGTCCGCGAGAGCTCTGCAGCGCATCGACCAGGGCACGATTGTCGGCGCCATGACAGGTGGCTTGCACGATGACATTGCGCTCAAACCCCAGGTAGTCGCGCAGACCGCACAGCTTCGTCTTCGGCGCGTCGCAGGGTGTGTAGCGGCGCTCGGGGGCATAGGGAAACTGCGCTCCGGGTCCAAACACGTGACAGTGCGCGTCCACGGACCCTGGTGGCGGTACGAACCGCGGGCGATGGGGCGCGGGATGAAACGGCAGCCAGTCCCCATCCATCGTAAAGGGGCCGGAGGCCGAACCCGAGGGCCAGGCCCGATCGCCGGGGCGGATGGTTTCCTCTTGACTCACAGTCCCCGCGCCTCGAGCAGGGCGTTCAGCCGCGGGAAGACCCGGCGGGCGTTCGTTTCGAAGATCCGCGCTTTCCCGGCGGCGGGTATGGAAAGTGCGTCGATGTAGCGCCTGGTGTCATCGAAGTAATGCCCGGTCAGCGGGTCTATGCCGCGAACGGCGCCCACCATCTCGGACCCAAAGAGGATGTTGCCGATGTCGATCACACGCACGAGAAGATCGATGCCCGGCTGGTGATACACGCACGTGTCGAAGAACACGTTCTTCATCACGTGTTCCTCCAGAGGTGGCCGCTTGAGCATGTCCGCGAGTCCCCGGTAGCGGCCCCAGTGGTAGGGAACCGCCCCGCCGCCATGCGGAATGATGAAGCGCAGTGTCGGGAAATCCCGGAACAGATCTCCCTCGATGAATTGCATGAACGCGGTGGTGTCGGCGTTGATGTAATGAGCGCCGGTCGCGTGGAAATTCGCATTGCACGAGGCGGAGACGTGGATCATGGCCGGCACATCGAGCTCGACCATCTTCTCGTAGAACGGGTACCAGTGCCGGTCCGTGAGCGGTGGGGATGTCCAGTGTCCGCCCGAAGGATCCGGATTCAGGTTGCAGCCGATGAAATTCAGCTCGCGTACGCAGCGCTCGAGCTCGGCAATGGAGTTGGCGATGGGCACTGCCGGGGACTGCGGCAGCTGGCACACACCGACAAAATTCTCAGGGAACAGATCGACTACGCGCTTGATGAGATCGTTGTTCGCGCGCGTCCAGGCGCTCGAGATCGCTTCGTTGCCGATGTGATGCCCCATGGCCGAAGCGCGCGGCGAGAACAGGGTCAGATCCGAGCCGCGCTGTCTCTGCAGCTGCAGCTGATTCTTTTCGATGGTCTCGCGGATCTCGTCATCCGATATGGCGCCGGGTCTTGCTGCCGGGGCGGTCGGGTCCTTGAGGCCCGCGAGCTGCGCGTCGCGGAATTTCTGATGAGCGGCCGGCGCCGTCGTGTAGTGGCCGTGACAATCGATGATCATCGGCGCGCTGCCTCCGTCGACCGCTCGGGCGCGGGCGTACGCGCCAACAGGTGGTCGAGCATGTCTGCCAGGGCTTGCTGGCTCAATGCCTCGGCGTGTGCCGCGGCCCACTCCTGCCGCTCAACACTGCCACGGCTCATCCAGGGCTCGAAGCCGGCTTCCGCCACTGTTTTTACCGCCTCTCTCATCTCCTCGGCTCGCCGCCGACCGTGCTGCAGGGAGCGTGAAATCATGTAACGCGCGAGTGAGCGCCAGTCGCCGACGGGGAAGAGGTCCTGGAGCGATGCCAGGACGGCGTCCTCGACGCCATGACGTCGGGCGGTGAGGAGCGACTCGGCGAGCAGCGCCTCCATCCCCTTGATGATGACGCTGCGGCACATCTTGGCGGCAGACGCAGCGCCGATCGCGTCCGAATACACCTTGGCGCCGGCGAAACCGAGGGACTGTGCCAGCGGCAGGAAAGCCCCGGCATGCGGACCCCCCAGCCACATGGGCGAGGCGATTCGTTTCGGCGCGATCGGCGACATCACCGCGGCTTCGACGAAGCGGCCTGCGGCGGCTTCGATCGTGCGGGCGGCCTCCGTCCTGGTTCGAGGCGACACGGAGTTGAGGTCGAGATAGAGCGCGCCGCGGGTGAGCGCCGGGGCGGCTTCGGCAGCCGCCGCCCGACATTCGCCCGCGGTGACGGCTGAGATCACCATCGAGCTGCCGCTCACCGCCTCGGCCATGGAGCTCGCCGCCTTCAAGCCGAGCGAAAGTGCGGCTCGCCGGGGCTCACTGGCCTCGTCCCTAAAGAGGCGATCCCACGCGCAGAGCGCCACGCCTCCCGAGCGGTGTAAATCGCTCGCCAGCACTTGGCCGACTTCTCCGAGTCCGATGAGACCGATGCGGCGCGGGCTGGTCATGCATCGCTCCAAAGGTTGCCCGGGACGAACACCTCCCCCTGCATCAGTTTGCGCGCCGTGCGCAGCAAGGCGGAACGGTTCACCGTGACGTCGGTTCCGTCCACCGTCACATCCATTTCCACCGTGAAGAATCCCGTCGGATGCTCGATCTGCAGGCGCTGTGACCCCGAGTGGGGTGTCAGGCCCGCGACCTGTGCGGCCACGGAGCCTGAAGTGACGCACGCCGTGGCAACGCTCACTGCGCCCAGGACCCCGATCGCTTCGTGCACGCGGTGCGGGATGAAGGTTCGCGTGTGGATGGTGCCGCCGTGCCGCGCGGGCGAAACGAGGCACATCTTCGGCACCGTCTTGTTGCCGACCTCGCCGAGGTTCATCCGCGGGCCCAGCGCCAGCCGGATTTCCTCGATACGGGCTTTGAGCGCCGCATCGCCTTCGAGCGCCTCGGGTGATTCATCGCCGCGCTTGCCGAGATCGGCCGCTCGCATCAGGACGACGGGCATCCCGTTGTCGATGCAGGTCACCTCGAGACCTGCGATGCGGTCCAGGTGCGCTCCGGTCGGAAACAGCGAGCCGCACGAGGATCCGGCAACGTCCAGAAAGTCGATCGGTATCGCTGCCGCACTTCCCGGGACACCATCGATACGGGCGTCACCCTCATATTCCACCGTCCCATGGGGCGTCGGGACATGCGCAACGGCGATGCTTCCGGTGTTGAGCATGTGGATGCGCACCGGCGTGGATTCGCCCGCGATGCGCACCAGACCGTGCTCGATCGACCAGGGACCGACGCCTGCGAGGATGTTGCCGCAGTTCTGGGAGTCACTCACTTGCGCTTTGTCGACCACGACCTGAAGAAACAGATAGTCGACGTCCGCATCCGGGCGTTTGGAGGGGCCGATGATCGCGACCTTGCTGGTCAGCGGGTGCGCACCGCCCACGCCATCGATCTGGCGGGGATCAGGCGAGCCCATGGCCGCGAGCAGAGCCCGGTCGCGGGCAGGCGCGGATTGCGGCAGGTCCTTGGCGTTAAAATAGAGTCCCTTGGACGTTCCACCACGCATCAGGGTGCCGGGAATGGCGCGCATGTCGGCTCACTCCGCCAGCGCTTGCGGGCGGTAGATCAATCCGCGCTTGGCCAGCTTGTCCCGCATGTCGTAAATATCGACGCCCAATTCCCCCTTTTGCAGCCGCTCGCGCACCGTGGCTTCCTTGGCTTCGCGGGCCTCACTGGCCTTGAGCACCGCTGCAGCCTCGAGGCGCGCAACCACGCACACACCGTCGTCGTCAGCGATCACCACGTCACCGGGATTCACCAGGCCGCTTCCGCAAACCACCGGAACATTCACCGATCCCAGGGTCTCCTTCACGGTTCCCTGCGCGTGCACGGCCCTGGACCAGACCGGGAAGCCCATGCCGGTCAGATCACGCACGTCCCGGACACCGGCATCGATGATGAGACCGCGGACACCGCGCGTGGCGAGCGAGCTTGCAAGCAGCTCGCCGAAATAGCCGGCGTCTGAATCGGAAGTCGGCGCGACGACCAGAACGTCCCCAGCCCGGCACTGCTCGACCGCTACGTGGATCATCCAGTTGTCCGCCGGAGGGACACTCACCGTGACCGCGGAGCCGGCGATGCGAGCCCCCGGATAGATGGGGCGCAGCTTCGGACCCAGGAGCCCGGTTCGGCCCTGCGCCTCGTGGACGGTGGCAACGCCGTAGCGCGCCAACCCATTCACCACCTCGGAATCGGCGCGGCGAATACTGGTGTACACGACATTCATGGCAGCCACCTGAAAGCTCGGGAGCGGCCATTGTCCAGCCGCGCCCGCCCGGGCGGGTAATTGCAATTCACGGCCGGGTATAAGAGATTGTGGACATGGCCTCTGGCTCAGGTCCTGGCGCGACGCCCAACGTCCGGCATCTCATGCTCTTTGATCAGGTGGTCCGGCGCGGCAGCGTGAGCGCGGCCGCCCGCGCGGCGCACCTCAGTCAGCCCGCGGTCACCCAGGCCGTCGCTCGGATTGAAGCCGCCCTGGGAGCCCGTCTCCTGCACCGCAGCTATTCCGGGCTCGAGCTCACCGGCGCGGGGCGCGCGGCCGCGCAGCGCGTCGACCGGGCACTCGGGATGCTGCGGGAAGCGCTCGGGGCGGTGCGCACGCGAGCGGACGATGCGGCGTACCAGGACGTCATGAGGGGCATAACCTCCACGCAACTCACGGCGCTCATCGCCGTGGTGGAGGAGGGCGCTTTTGCCCGTGCGGCGCGCCGCACCGGGCGCGCGCGGGCGGCCGTGCACCGCGCTGCGCGACAACTGGAGAGATCTCTCGGCACCGAATTGTTCGAGGTCACGAGCTTCGGCGTGCGCCCGACCCGCGAGGCGGAGAAGCTCGCCCTGCGCACGCGCCTCGCGTTTGCAGAGATCGCCCAGGCCCAGGCAGAGGTTGCCGCCGCCCAGGGTACCGGCAGCGGCTCGACGGTCATCGGGGCCATGCCGCTCGCTCGCAGTGTGCTGGTCGCGCGGGCGGTCCTCGAATTCGCCGCGGCACGACCCGAGCACGGGATCAGTATCCTGGACGGTCCCTACGAGAGCATGCTCGGCGCTCTGCGCCGCGGTTCCGCGGACGTACTGGTCGGCGCGTTACGCGATCCCATCCCGTACGAGGACATCGTGCAGGAGCACCTGTTTGATGACCCGCTGGCGATCGTCGCGGGGGCTCAGCATTCACTGGCCGGTCGCGGCGCGCCCACCCTGGCAGCGTTGTCGCGATTTCCGTGGATTGCGCCGCGGCGCGATTCTCCCCTGCGGCGGCATTTTGACGCGCTCGTCGGGCGACTGAACCTCAAGCGGACCGTGGCGCCGATTGAGTGTAATTCTCTGGTCGCGGCACGCTCCATGCTCCTGGCGAGTGACCGCGTCATGCTCTCATCCGAGCACCAGATCCACCACGAGCTTGCAACCGGGCAGCTGGTCGCCTTGCCACATCCGTTTGGCACGGTCACACGCTCCATCGGACTGACAGTGCGCCGCGACTGGCTACCGACGCAGGTGCAGGCGCAACTGGTTGAAGGACTGCGGCGCCACGCGCGGGCGGCTTCCTCCCGGCAGGCCAAGTCATGACGCGCTCTACCCAGGTGGCGATCGTCGGTGCCGGGCCTTCGGGGCTGCTGCTCTCGCAGCTGTTGCGCCGCAACGGGATCGACTCGGTGGTACTGGAGAGCCGCTCGCAGGATCACGTGCAAGCCCGCATCCGCGCGGGGCTGCTGGAGTGGACCACCGTGGAACTGCTTCAGGAGGCCGGGGTTGGCGCTCGGATGATGCGCGACGGACTCGTCCATGACGGCTTTGACATCGCCTTCGCCAACGGCCGTCACCGGATAGACCTCAAGGGACTGACCGGCAGAAGCGTTCTGGTCTACGGGCAGACCGAACTGCAGAAGGACCTCGTGCAGGCCAGAGCGGGCGAACCGGGGGCGGTCCTCTGGCAAGTGGTCGAGGTGGTGCTCCAGGACTGGGACACACACCAGCCGCGGGTGACCTACACCCACGCCGGCACGCCTCACGAGCTGCGGTGCGACTTCATCGCCGGCTGCGATGGCTACCACGGCGCGAGCCGCGCGGGTGTGCCGCCGGAGAAACGCTCGCAGTTCGAGCGCGTGTACCCGTTCGGATGGCTCGGGCTGCTGGCCGATGTGCCGCCGCTGCACGAGGAGCTCGTGTACGCCAATCACGAGCGGGGGTTTGCACTTTGCAGCATGCGCTCGCGGGGTCGGAGCCGCTACTACGTGCAGTGTTCGCTCGAGGACAAGGTGGAGCAGTGGCCGGATGGCCGTTTCTGGGATGAGCTGCACGCTCGCCTGCCCGAGCGGTACGCCGGTCGGCTGATCACGGGCCCGTCGCTTGAGAAGAGCATCGCGCCGCTGAGGAGTCTGGTTACCGAACCGATGCAATTCGGGCGACTGTTCCTGGTGGGCGATGCGGCGCACATCGTGCCTCCCACGGGGGCGAAGGGCCTGAATCTCGCCGCGGCCGACGTGCGGGTTCTGGCGCGCGGCCTCATCGAGTTCTATCGCAGTCGAAGCTCGACGCTCCTCGATGAGTATTCCGCCAGGGCGCTGAGTCGGGTGTGGAAGGCCACGCGCTTTTCCTGGTGGTTCACCACGCTGATGCACAGGTTTTCGGCCGATCCGTTCGCGCAGCGCCTGCAGTTGGCTGAGCTCGAGTATCTTTCCCGATCCACTGCCGCATCCCGGACCGTGGCGGAGAACTATGTCGGACTGAGCCTTGACTGACCGGCCATGACGGCTTGACCGGCGGCCGCGCCAATGGTATGCAACACTTACAGAATGACGGGTCGGGCCGATGCGCAGCGTCACCTTGTATCACTGGGAACCCAACGCCAATTCCGGCAAGCCCATGCTGGCGCTGATGGAAAAAGGGGTGGCGTTCAACAGCCACTACCTCGACCTCCTCAATTTCGATCAGCATCAGCCCGATTACCTCGCCATCAATCCGCAGGGGACGATCCCGGCGATGCTGCATGGGGAGCGCGTGCTCACCGAGTCGACCGCGATCATGGAATACGTCGACGAGGAGTTCCCCGGTCCGCGCCTCATGCCTGAAGATCCTCGCGACCGCTGGCGCGTGCGCTGGTGGATGAAGCTCATGGACCAGTGGCTCGGTCCCAGTTTCTCGATGATCGGCTGGAAGGTGTTTGTTGGCCCGGCGGTCAGCTCCAGGGACCCCGGGGAACTGGAGGCGGCCATCGAGCGCATTCCGCTGCCGGAACGCCGCGTCGCCTGGCGCAAGGCGATCTACGGACAGTTCAGCGAAGAGGAGCTCAGGGAGTCCCAGCGCCGCGTGGCGCTTGGCATCGCCATGCTGGAGCAGGAACTTGCGAAACGGCCGTGGCTCGCCAGCAATCAGTACAGCCTCGCCGACATCAACGGTTTCAATCTGGCGTATGCGCTGCCGCTGTCCCAGCCGGCGCTGTCCAACGACGAGCTGACACCCAACACATTGCGCTGGCTGCGCGCCATCTACGCGCGTCCCGCCACCAAGGCATGCTGGGCCATGGGTCGGACCAGCATGGTGAGGCGCGTCACGATCCTCGAGCAGCCGCACATCGGCGCGGGGCACGTCACATGAGCATGACCTTGTACCACGGGGAGCCGAACGGCCCGTCCCTGGCCGTGCTCGCGACACTGTTCGCCAAGGAGGTCCGGGCCGAGCTGGTGCGCATCGATCTCGGGAGCGGCCAGCGGCACGGCTTGCCGTGTGCGCAGGAACCGCGGGTGGCCATGAGCGTCGAGGGAGAGGGACCGGTGCTCGTGGTCGAGGGCGAAGCGATGACCGACTCGGTGTTCATCGCCTGTTATCTCGATGATGTGGGGCAGGGAGCCGCCCTGCGTCCCGCCGACCCGTACGGCCGCTGGGAGACGATGCGCTGGTGCCGGCAGGTGACTGAGCGGACCGCGCCCGCTGCCGCGTATCTGGGCTGTCGGGCGCACCCGCCGAGGGCCGACGCGGCGCTGCTTGAGAGGATCGGAAGCGTCGATCTGCGCGCGCGCTGGGAGCAGGTCACTGCCGGACGGCTTTCCGATGATCGCCTCCCCGACTGCAGGAGCAAGATCCGCCAGGCGGTGGAGAACATCGAGGCGAGACTCGAGGCGCGGCAGTGGCTGATGGGCGCGTTCTCGATCGCCGACATCGAGAGCTTTGCGTGGCTCACCGGTATGGTGGCGCTGGTGCCCGCGGCATTTGTCGGCAAGCCGCGCACGAGGCAGTGGCTCGAGCGCGTGAGGGCGCAGCCTGCCGTCGCGCAGGCGCTGTCGCTCGCGCGCAGCGCCGACCCGGCCGCGAGCTGGAGCGTGGGTCCGGAAATCAACCGCTGGGGATGAGGGATGACCATCAAACTCTATACGGCCGCGACGCCAAACGGCTGGAAGATCTCGATCGCGCTCGAGGAGATGGGCCTGCCCTACGAGGTCCGGGTGATCGATTTTGCGGCCCAGGAGCAGAAGGCGGACTGGTACGTCAGGCTCAATCCCAACGGCCGCATTCCGACGCTGGACGACGGCGGTTTCATCCTGTTCGAGTCGGGCGCCATACTGATTTATCTGGCAGAAAAGACCGGCAAGTTCCTGCCGCAAGACGTGCACGGCCGCAGCCGCGTGATCCAGTGGCTGATGTTCCAGATGTCGGGGGTCGGTCCGATGATGGGTCAGGCGAACGTGTTCCTGCGCTACTTCCCCGAGAAGATCCCGGCGGCGATCGAGCGCTACCAGCGCGAGGTGACACGCCTGTTCGGGGTGCTCGACCGGCAGCTCGCGAGTCACGAGTACATCGCGGGGGAGTACTCGATTGCGGACATGGCGCTGTGGCCCTGGGTATCGGGCTATGAGTGGTCCGGTGTCAGCGTTGCCGAGTTCGCGAGCCTGCAGCGCTGGCTCTCGCTCGTCGGCGCGCGCCCCGCAGTACAGGCGGGGCGGGACGTGCCGATCAAGCGCGATCGGGCCGCGGAGATCGAGGCGGCGATCAAGACAGCCCCCAGGATGTTGGCCTGAGAGTGCCGCATGATTGATCTGTCCAAGGTTCGCGCGATCGACGTGCACGTGCATGCGGATGTCTCCTGCCATGACCCGGAGGATCCGGTCATGGGGCGGTTCTTCGATGCGGCGTCCGCTTATTTCAAGGCGCCGCGCGAGCGGCCCAGGATTCCCGAGATCATCGACCTGTATCGCGGGCAGCAGATCGCGTTCTGCCTGTTCACCGTCGACTGCGAGAGCAGCCTGGGCGCGAAGCGCGTCAGCAACTACGAAATCGCAGATTACGCCGCCAGGAACGACGACATCGTCATTCCTTTCGCTTCGATCGATCCGCGCAAGGGCAGGATGGGTGCGCGCGAGGCGCGCGACCTCATCGAGAATCACGGCGTACGGGGCTTCAAGTTCCACGGCATCATGCAGGACATCCATCCTGCCGATCGCATCGCCTACCCGATCTACGAGGTAATCGCCGCGCACAAGCTGCCGGCGATCTTTCACACCGGCCATTCGGGGATGGGCACGGGGCTGCCCGGCGGCGGGGGCGCGCGCCTCAAGTGGGGCCAGCCGATGCTGATTGACGACGTCGCGGTCGACTTTCCTGACATGAAGATCGTGCTCGCCCACCCGAGCTGGCCCTGGGTCGACGAGAGCCTGTCGATGGCGTTGCACAAGGACAACGTGTACATCGACCTGTCCGGCTGGAGCCCGAAGTATTTTCAACCGCAGATCATCCAGTACGCCAACGGCCCATTGAAGAAGAAGATGATGTTCGGCTCGGACTTCCCGCTGATTCGCCCCGACAAATGGCTGGAGGCGGCACGGCAGGTCGGCTTCAAGGCCGAGGTGCTGCCGGGCATCATGAAGGACAACGCGGCGCGGCTCCTGGGGCTGGCCTGAGCGTTTCGCGGACCGCCACCATGGTAGGACTGACATGACACTCAAGTATTACCACGCGGAGCCGGCGGCGAACTCGCTGAAATCCATGATTCCGCTCATCGAGAAACGCCTGCCGTTTCAGAGCGTCTACATCGACCTGCACAAGTTCGAGCAGCACGCGGACTGGTTCGTGGCGATGAATCCCGAAGGACAGGTGCCGGTGCTCGATCACGACGGCGTGATCATCACTCACACGACCGTCATCAACGAGTACCTGGAAGACGTCTTCCCCGACATTCCTCTGCGGCCGCGCGACCCGGTCGGCGCCGCGCGCATGCGCTACTGGAACAAGTTCTGTGACGAGCAGGTGATGAACTATGTCTCGATACACGGCTGGCACCGCATGGTCAGCATCATCGCGCGCAGCATCGAGAGCGACGAGTTCGACCGGCTGATGGAGCACATTCCGCTGCCCGACCAGCGCAGGAAATGGCGCGCGGCACGCTCCGGTTTCAGCGAGGCGGATCTCGCCCAGGCGACGGAGAAGATCCTCTACGCGGTGGACAAGGTGGAAAAACAGCTCGCGCAGACCGCCTGGATTGCAGGCGATGGCTACACCCTCGCGGACATCAATTTCTATTCCTATTGCGGTATGTCGGTGGAGCGCATGTTTCCGGAATTGGCCATAGGCGAGCGCTGCCCGCGCCTCATCGAGTGGCGGGAAAAGATGCGCGCGCGCCCGGCAGTGGCGCGCGCGCTCGCGGGCGAGGACCGCACCGCGCCGGGCCTGAGGACCTGGACGGGTGAGGCGCGATGAGCGCGGGGCGGAAAATGCGCGCGTGGCGGCTGCCCGCGGGCTGCACCTCTGTTGAGCAGCTCGAGCTCGTGGAACTGCCCAGACCCGATCCGGCGCCGGGGGAGGTGCTGGTGCGTGTGCACGCCACTTCCCTGAATTACCGCGATCAGGCCATCGCCCAGGGACGCTATTTCGGCGCCGCCATCAAGGTGGCCGGGACTCCGCTCTCCGATGGTGCCGGGGTCGTGGAGGCGGTCGGTGCAGCGGTGAAGGCCCTGGCCCCCGGAGATCGGGTGGCCGGCACCTTCTTCACGGCCTGGTTTCACGGGCCGCCGCCCCCGGCCAAGGGCGAGGCGCTCGGCTGTCCGCCCGCCAGAGGAATGCTCGCCGACTACGTGGCGCTTCCCGAGACCGGTGTCGTGAAGCTCGCTCACTCGTTGACTTTCGAAGAGGCAGCGACGCTCCCCTGCGCCGGGGTGACCGCGTGGAATGCGCTGCTGACGGGCGTACGTCCGCTCGAGCGCGGCCAGTGGGTGCTGTTGATCGGCACCGGTGGCGTGTCACTCCTCGCGCTGCGGATCGCCAAGGCCGCCGGTGCGCGGGTCGTGGCGACTTCCTCGAGCGACGCGAAGCTCGCGCGCGCGAAGCAGCTCGGCGCCGACGCCACGCTCAACTCCAGGTCCGAGCGGGAGTGGGGTGCCAGGGCGGCCGAGCTCGCCGGAGGCACCATCCACCACGTGGTCGAGGTCGGCGGGCTCGGTACGCTCGCGCAGTCCATCCAGGCCGTCGGTTTCGGCGGGGAAATTGCGCTCATCGGCGTGCTGTCGATGCAGGGCGATGCCAACCCGATGCCCCTCATGGTCAAGGGCGCGAGTCTGCGGGGAATATTCGTCGGCTCCGCCGCCATGGCGCGCGATCTGAACGCCTTTGTGGACGCGCATCAGCTGAAGCCCGTCGTCGACCGCGTGTTCGCTTTCGCCGAGGCGAAGGCGGCGTACGCGTATCAATCCTCGGGCGAACTGTTCGGGAAAGTCGTGATCGCAAATCCAGGGGGATGAATGATGGGCGCGCGCAATCTGGAAGAAATCCTGGCGGCAACCGCAGACACCGTGAAGATGCTGCGCAACTCGCAGCTCGGCGCCTACGTCTACCCGGTGGTCGCCTCCGAATTCAGCAACTGGCGCAGCGAGCAGTGGGCCTGGCAGCACAGCGCCGTGCTCTCTGACCAGTCGCACCACATGGTGAACCTGTACCTGCGCGGCAAGGATGCGCTGAAGCTCCTCAGCGATACCGCGATCAACTCGATGCAGGGCTTCGCCGTCAACAAGGCAAAGCAATACGTACCGACCACGCCCTACGGCCACGTGATCGGCGACGGCATCGTCTTTTATCTCGCCGAGGAGGAGTTCGTGTACGTCGGCCGGGCGCCGGCTTCCAACTGGCTGCGCTTTCACGCGGCCACCGGCGGTTACGACGTCGAGGCCGAGCTCGATGACCGCTCACCGATGCGCCCGATGGGCAAGCCCGTGACCCGCTCGGTCTGGCGCTTTCAGATCCAGGGGCCGAAGGCCTGGGCCATCATCGAAAAGCTCAACGGCGGCCCGCTCGAGCAGCTGAAGTTCTTCAACATGTCCACCATGCGGATCGCCGGCAAGACCGTGCGCACGCTGCGGCACGGCATGTCGGGTGCGCCGGGGCTCGAGATCTGGGGTCCGTATGCGCAGCAGGAGGAGATCCGCGCCGCCATTCTCGAGGCCGGCCAGGAGTTTGGCATGCTGCCCTGCGGGGGCCGCGCTTACCCCTCGAACACCCTGGAATCGGGCTGGATTCCCTCGCCCCTTCCGGCCATCTATACGGGCGAGAAGCTCAAGCCCTATCGCCAGTGGCTCGGTCCCGACAGCTACGAGGCCACCGGCTCAATCGGCGGCAGCTTCGTGTCCGACAACATCGAAGACTACTACCTGAATCCCTATGAGATGGGCTACGGCTCGTTCGCCCGGTTCGATCACCCGTTCCACGGCCGCGAAGCGCTCGAGCGGCTCGAGCCCGAGGCGCAGCGCAAGAAGGTGACGCTTGCCTGGAATCCGCAGGACATGACGAAGATCCTGGCTTCGCTCTTTAATCCGGACGGTGAGCAGTACAAGTTCTTCGATGTCCCGCTCGCCAACTACGCCTCGTCCAACTACGACCGCGTGATCGATGCCGACGGCAAGACCGTGGGCCTGTCGATGTTCACCGGCTACAGCTACAACGAGAAGCAGGCTCTCAGCCTTGCCACGGTACGCCCGGAGATTGCGCTCGGCACCGAGCTGCGGGTCGTGTGGGGAGAGGAGAACGGCGGCACGCACAAGACCACGGTCGAGCCCCACCGGCAGATCGAGGTGCGTGCCATCGTGAGCCCCGTTCCCTACACCCGCATGGTGCGTGAAACCTACCAGCAAGGCTGGCGTACGCGCGGCAGCGCCTGAAGGGCTGGGCTACAGGAACCGCCCGTCCACCTCCGGTCGGGCAGATTTATCGGCTATTTCAACCCATATCGGCCAACGCTAAGCGCGCACGCTCAACTCGCCTTCAGGCCCCGGCGCTGTTTGCGGTAGCTCTCACGGCGCGTCTTCTCGAAATCGGTCCGTTGGCCGTGACCGGGATCGACGGGATAATCGCGAAAGTCCTGCATGATCTCGCCGAACACCTCGCCTAGCTCGTCCTTGAACTCGGGGTGCGTGAAGATGTGGAAACGATCCTCAGCGATAGCCTCGAGTACGCGCGTGGCGATCACGTCCGGCTCCATGCCGAACTCGTGCACCTGCGCGAGGCGCTTCGCATTCTCCGTGTTCACCGGCTTGGCGCCCGCCCTAAGGGCCGCCGGCCGCACCTCCTCGCTCGCGTAGATGTAGGACTTGACGAGCCCGGGGCACAGCACCGACACACCGATGCCGTGGGGCGCCAAGCTCGCGCGCAGCGATTCGGACAGTCCGCGCACGGCGAACTTGCTGGTGTTGTAGATACCGCACACGCCGGCCGCGAGGAAACCGGCCATCGAGGCCGTATTGACGACGTACCCGCCCTGGCCCGCGCGGATCATGCGCGGCACGAAGGTCATGACGCCGTTGATCGGGCCGTGGAGGTTGACCCCCATGAGCCAGTCCCAGTCGTCGTAGCTCGACTCCTCGATGGTCTGAAACAGATTGACGCCGGCGTTGTTGAATAACAGGCTCACGACGCCGAACTTCGCCTCCACCGCTTCCGCGGCGCGTGCCAGATCCCTTCGCGAGGACACATCCGCCTCCACGCCCATGGCTCTCGGGTTGTCGAGCGCTCGCAGCGCGGCCTCGATGGAGGCGGGGCGGATGTCGGCCATGGCGACGTTGCAACCCTGCGCGAGGAGTGCCCGAACGAGTCCGATGCCGACGCCGTTCGCGCCGCCGGTGACGAACGCGGTTCGGCCTGCGAAATCCTTCATGTCTTGCCCTTCCTCTGGCGGGCCGTCTCGGCCGCGTGGATAGGATTGCGGAACAGGAGGCTGAAGGTGCGCTTGTACTCCTCGTTCTCGGGCAGATCGGGCACGGCCGCGCATAAGGCCTGCGCGCGATCCTCGACCCCCTGGCGGAACTCGCTATGGGTCATGATGTAGAGCTCGTCGTTGAGGATCCCCTGCAGCACCCGCTGGCCGACCTCTTCCTTCGTGCGGAAGAGGTGAAAGAAATTACCGCCCTGCTGGCGGCGCTTGTCGCTCTCGGCATAGCCGGTATCGGCGAGTGCCGCCGGTCGGGTCTTGCCGGCTTCGGCGATGTTCGACTGCACCGCCCCGGGGCAGAAGGCCGAGCAGACGATGCCGTGCGGCTCGAGCTCGGCACGCATGCATTCGATCATGCTCACCACGGCGCCCTTGGAAGTCCCGTAGAGCGTGGCACCCGGATGCGGCACGAGCCCCGACATCGAGGCCGTGTTGACGATGTGCCCGCCCTCGCCGTGCCGCATGATGCGCGGCAGGAGGATGACGATGCCGTTGACGGTGCCGCCAAGATTGACCCCCAGCACCCAGTCCCAGTCGGCGAAGGTCGCGAGCTCGGTGGGACCTACGACCCCGACGCCGGCGTTGTTACACAGGACGTGAATCTTGCGGAAGCGCGCCTCGGCGGCGTCCGCGGCGCGTGCGTAGGCGGCGCGGTCGGTGACGTCGAGTTTCAGTGCCAGGACGCGCTCGGCCGCACCGAGCTCGGCGGTCGCGGCCGCCAGATGGTCCTCGCGGATGTCCGCGATGACGACATTCATCCCTGCGCCGAGCAAGGCCTTGGCAATGCCAAGCCCGATGCCGCTCGCGCCCCCCGTTACGAATGCGGTTTTGCCTGGCAGGTTCTGCATGCGCGATTCCCCTTGAGTACAAACCGCCGCAAGTCATATTGTATCGAACACATACAGTCTGGGGGGAGAGCCATGGTCGCGGAAGTACCCGGGTGGCCCGCACGCAGCGCCGCCTACTACGGCCTGTTCGTGATCATTCTCGCCACGGCGCTGAATTTTCTGGACGCGCAGATCTTCAGCATGATGGCCCAGCACATCAAGGCCGATTTTCACCTTACCGACGAGCAGCTTGGCTTCCTTCTGGGGCCCGCCAACATCATCTTCTACGTGCTGGTCGGGATCCCGATGGCGCGCCTGGTGGACCTCTACCCGCGCAAGTACGTGCTCGCCGGGGGCATCACCCTCATCGGCGGCATCACCGCGCTCGGCGGACTTGCGCAGAACTTCGTGCAGCTGTTCATGAGCCGCATGCTGGTCGGCGCGGGCGGCTCGGCGCACGCCCCGGGCTCCTACTCGATGCTCGCGGACTATTTCCCGCCGGCGCGACTGCCGCGCGCCATCGGCTTCCTGCAGCTCGGCTTCATCAGCGGCAACGTGCTCGGCTTCTACCTCGGCGGATTGCTGCTCACGATCGTGGCGGCGTGGCCGGTCACCCACTGGATGGGCCTGACGATTCATGGCTGGCAGTGGGTGCTCATGATGGTCGGTGCGCCGGGCTTGGTGATCGCCGCGCTCCTGCTGCTCGCCAAGGAGCCGCCACGGCGCGGACTCGCGGGGGACGCGCAGGACGTGCCGTTCAGCGCCGTGCTGCGCGAGATCTGGACGCGGCGAGCCGTCTACCTGCCGCTCTTCATCGGCCTCGCCTTCAGCGCCACCGAGTTTCTCGGTCTCAGCGTCTGGCGCCCTACGTTCCTCGCCCGCACCTATGGCTGGAGCCCGCAGCACATCGGCAACTGGATGAGCGTCGTCACCTTGGTGTCGTGGGTCGCGGGCGCCTTCGTCGGCACCGTGTTCACCGAGTGGCTGACCAAGCGCTACAAGGACGCTAACGTGCGCGCCGCCACGATACTCTTCGCCCTCATCATACCGTTCGAGATCGCGGCTCCCCTCATGCCCTCGGGTGAGCTTGCGCTCTTGTGCGTGGCTGCGGGCGGGGTATGCGGGCTCGCCTCGGCGGTGCCGCAGAATGCCGCCATTCAGCGCATCACGCCGAACCACATGCGCGGCCGGGTGACCGCCATCTACCTCTTCATGTTCATTTTCTTCGGAGCGTTCGGCGGGCAGCTGATCGGCAGCGTCACGCAACGCGTCTTCGGCGCAGATAGTGCTCTCTGGAAGAGCATTTTGCTGACGGCTTCGATCCTGCTACCGCTCGCAGCGTTCACGATCTCGCGCGGCGTCCGGCCCTACGGCCGCGAGGTCGTGCGGATCGAGCAGCTCGAGGCGCAGAATGCGTGAGACCGTGACATCCGGCGTCGGCTACCCCGAGCTCCACCTGATCATCGATGGGGAGAAGATCCCCGTCGGCCACCGGCGCGTGCACTCGGTCGTGAACCCCGCGAGCGGGGCCACGCTCGGCGCACTGCCGCTCGCGGACGCGGCCGATCTCGACCGCGCGCTCGCCGCCGCGCAACGGGGATTTCGCCTGTGGCGCGATGCCGCCCCTCAGCAGCGCGCGGCGGTGCTGGCGGGCGCCGCGCGGCTGCTAAGGGAGCGACAGGAGGAGATCGCGCGCATTGCAACGCTCGAGGAGGGCAAGGCGCTCGCCGAGTCGCGCATCGAAGTCATGATGAATGTCACGCTGTTCGAGTTCTATGCCGGCGAGTGTCACCGTCTCTACGGACGCCAGCTCGTGCGCCCCACCGGCATGCGCTCGACGGTCGTCTGGGAACCGGTCGGGCCGGTCGCGGCCTTTGCACCTTGGAACTTCCCCATCGGCAATCCCGGCCGCAAGCTCGGCGCGCCCATCGCCGCCGGCTGCTCGGTGATTCTCAAGGCCGCCGAGGAAGCGCCGGCCTCGGCGCTGGCGGTACTGCAATGCCTGCTCGATGCCGGCTTGCCGAAGGAAGTCGGACAGGCCGTGTTCGGCGTGCCCGACGAGGTGTCGCGCCATCTGCTGCGCTCGCCGATCATTCGCAAGCTGAGCTTCACCGGCTCGACGGCCGTGGGGAAGCACCTGATGAAGCTCGCCGCCGAGGATTGCAAGCGCACGACCATGGAACTCGGCGGACACGGCGCGGTGCTGGTGTTCGACGACGTGGACGTGGAGCAGGTGTTGAATGCGATGGTGCCCTCGAAGTTCCGCAACGCGGGGCAGGTTTGCATCTCCCCGACGCGCTTCATCGTGCAGCAGGACGTATATGAGGATTTCCTCAGCGGTTTCGTGCAACGCGCCGGCCAGTGGCGTGTGGGTAACGGACTCGAGGAGGGCGTGCAGATGGGCCCGATGGCCAACCCGCGCCGCCCCGAGGCGATGGAGCGGCTGATCGGGGGCGCCGTGAGTGCAGGCGCGCGGCTGCACAGCGGCGGCGCCCGCATCGGCACGCGGGGCTACTACTACGCCCCGACCGTGCTGTCCGAGATCCCGCTCAGCGCCCCCATCATGAACGAGGAGCCGTTCGGACCGGTCGCACTCATCAATCCGTTCCGCACCGAGGAGGAGATGATCGGGGAGGCCAACCGTCTGCCTTACGGCCTGGCTTCCTACAGCTGGACGAATGACGTCGGGCGGCAGAAGCGGCTGGCGCGCGAGGTGGAGAGCGGCATGTTCTGCATCAACACCACCGTGCTGGGGGGCCCCGACTCACCATTCGGCGGCGTCAAGTGGTCCGGCCACGGGTCCGAGAACGGGCCGGAAGGGGTGATGTCGTGCATGGTTGTCAAGGCCATCCACGAAGGGTGAGCCATGAGCCACGAGCTGAAGACCGGCGGTGATCGCGGTTACCTGCGCATCGCGACCGAGGAGGCCTTCGCGACGCGCGAGCAGATCGACTGCTACCTGCGCATGGTGAAGGACGGCACCGCGGACAAGGGCATGGTTTCGCTGTGGGGGTTTTATGCGCGCAGCCCCTCCGAGCGCGCCACGCAGATCATCGAGCGACTGCTCGACCTCGGCGAGCAGCGCATCCGTCACATGGACGAAACCGGGATCGACAAGGCGATCCTCGCACTCACTTCGCCCGGTGCACAGCCGCTGCCCGACGTCGAGGAAGCCCGGGGTCTTGCCCGGCGTGCCAACGATTACCTGGCCGAGCAGGTCGCGGCCCGCAGCGACCGCTACGTCGGAATGACCACCGTCGCGCCGCAGGACCCGCAATGGTCGGCGCGTGAGATCGTCCGCGGCGCGCGTGAGCTTCACTTCAAGGGCGTACAGATCAACAGCCACACCCAGGGCGAGTATCTCGATCATCCCAGGTTCGATCCGATCTTCCGCGCGCTCGCCGACACCGGCCACCCCCTCTACATCCACCCGGCCACCCCGCCCGACTCGATGATCGGGCCGATGCTCGAGGCCGGCCTCGACGGCGCCATCTTCGGTTTCGGCGTCGAGACGGGGCTGCACCTCCTGCGCCTCATCACGAGCGGCATCTTCGACCGTTACCCGAAGCTTCAGATTATGGTCGGTCACATGGGCGAGGCGCTGCCTTTCTGGGTGTACCGGCTCGATTACATGCACCAGGCGAGCGTGCGCTCGCAGCGCAACGCGTTCATGAAGCCGCTCAGGAAGACCATCCTCGAGTACCTGCGCACGAACGTGCTGATCAGCACCAGCGGCATGGCGTGGGCGCCCGCGATTGTGTTCACGCAGCAGGTCGTGGGCGAGGACCGCGTCATGTATGCGATGGATTACCCGTATCAGTTCCATGCGGACGAGGTGCGCACCCACGACAACCTCGACATCCCGCTCGCGACCAAGAAGAAACTGATGCAGACCAACGCCGAGCGCTGGTTCGCCCTGTGAGCCGCGCGCGCCTCGCGCACACGGCCGGCTACGCGCTCGCGCTGGTCGCGCTCACCAACGCCATCAGCCTCCTCGACCGCAACATCCTCGCGATCCTCAGCCCCCGCATTAAGCACGACCTCGCCATCGGCGATGCCGAGATGGGACTGCTGTACGGCACGGTGTTCGCGCTCTTTTACGCTCTGTTCTCGCTCCCCCTCGGGCGGCTCGCCGACGGCTCGGTGAGAACGCGCTTGCTCGCGATCACGCTGGCGTTCTGGTCGCTCGCGACGGCGCTCGCGGGCGCCGCGCAGGGCTTTGCGCTCCTCGCCCTGTCGCGCCTCGGCGTCGGCATCGGTGAGGGCGCGGCGCAACCCGCGGGCTTCTCCCTGGTATTCGACCACTATGCGAAACCGCACCGCGGTTTCGCCACCGCGATGATCGCTGCCGCGATCGCGCTCGGCCTCGGCGGTTCCTCGGTGCTCGGCGGCGTGGCCGCGGACTGGTGGGACCACCTGTACGCCGGCGGCGCGGCGCCGTTCGGGCTCAAGGGCTGGCAGTTCGCGTTTGTTGTGGCCGCGCTTCCCGGCTTCATCCTCGCAGCGCTCCTGTGGCGGATGCCCGAGCCGCAGCGCGGGCGACTCGACGGCATCGAGTCACCCCTGGATCCGCACCCGTTTCGCGCCAGTCTCGCGATGCTCGCCGCGGTGACCCCCGGCACGAATTGGTTCTCGATGGCGCGGCGTCGCGCGGCGGCACGCTACTGGCGCGTGAATCTGTTGGCGACGCTGCTGGCCATCGCGGGGGCCATTATGCTGACCCGAATCACCTCGGCCGTGTCACCGCGGCCCGCGCTGCACTTCGGTGCGCTCGCGGTGAATCCGCATGCGCTGCAGTGGGGCGTGGTGGGCTTCGGCGCTCTGGTGGTGGTCAACCTGTTGCAGCGGCTCTCGCTCGCGGACCGGCCCACCTTCGAGGTCATCACGCGCTCGCCGGCGCTTCTCTTGTGCATGGGCGTCGGTGCGCTGCAGATGATGATCAACTACGGCACCATGGGCTTCACGCCTTCGTTTCTGATGAAGCACTACGGCCTGTCCCCGGCGACCACGGGGCTGCAGTTCGGTGTGCTGGCCGGCGCACTCGGCATCATCGGCCCGCTGATTGCCGGGCCGCTGTCGGATCGGATCAATGTGCGCTTCCCGGGCGCGGGACGGGCATGGGTCACGCTCGTCTCGCTCGGCGTCTCGCCGCTGATCGCGATCTGGGTTTACCACGCCCCCAGCCCTGCAGCTTTCTACTGGCGCTTCGTGCCCTACAGTCTGGTGCTGACGGCGTGGTACCCCCCGCTCTATGCCATGATGTTTGAGCAGGTGCTGCCGCGCATGCGCGGCATCACCTCGAGCCTTTACATCATCGTGACGACGCTCTTCGGGATTGGCGTGGGGCCGTTCGTGGTGGGCATGATCTCAGATGCCAATGGCGGGAATCTCGCGGCCGCGATCCTCGCCATCAACTGGGTGGCGCCCGTGATCGTCGTCATGCTCATCGCGCTTGCGCGGCGCGTGCGAGGCGATGAGGCTGAGCTCATCGAGCGGGCGCGGCGTGGCGGGGAGATTCTCCTGGGGCCATCCGTCCCCGCCGCGTAGCGCCCCTATGCCGCAAGTCCGATGTCGGCTGCATCCGCCCAGTTGCCATGCAGGCCGAAGCGCATCTGGATCGGAATCCGGATCGTCGCGATCGGTCCCCTGGCCACTTCCAGCGCCTCGAACAGCAGCAGCTCACTGCGGTGCTCGTCCAGGCGATTACAGATCTGCACGATCCAGCCGTCACCCTCGTGTGCCGCTTTGTGGCGCGGAATGAAACACGGCTCCTGCAGGCTCGAGACCGGTCCGCACCACCAGTGCTGCTCGGTCCCGGTCGAGAGGTCTTTGTGGAACAGGCAGTTCATGAGCAGGCCGCCGGCGCTGCCGCCGCGCAGCTCCACCGGGCGGCGCACGTCCATCTCGAGCAGCCAGCCGTGCCGGTACGGCACACCGGCGAACCGGTCGTCGATGCGGGGAAATTCGGCCGCGGTGTCGGTCAGGCGCTCTGTGTGGGCAAGAGCCGCCGAACCCGAGCTCATGTCCACGGTCCAGCGCGTCAGGTAGCTCAGCGCTTCCGCGCCGTTGAAGGGCGCGCCGTGCACGTCCGGGAAGAAAGGAAACATGTTGTTCTTCGCTTCCGGGGTGTCGAAGTGGATCCGCGTGCCTTCCTGAAAAGCATTCAGCACGTGGCTGGCGAAGCAATTGTTGCGCTTGAACCAGCGGATGTCCCTGTCCGTCGCGCCGGCGTCGCGCGGCAGCACTCCGAGGTACACCGGCAGGCTGGTATCGAAGCCAAAGTGCGGCAGACCCTGCCTGAGGCGCTCCCAGCTGCCGATGGACGGCACGATGTGGAACAGCGCGTAGTCCGCGGTGATCGCGAAGTCATGCATCATGCAGTAGTAGGGCGCCTTGAACCACAGCTCGCGGATGAGCTCGCCGGCAGGGGTAATCTCATAGAAGGTGCAGTCGGGGCTGCACAGACCCGACGCGGCATAGCCAAACGCGATCATGTTGCCCGTCGTCGGATCGACCTTCGGATGCGCGGTGAAGGTCTGACCGGTCATCTTGCCGTTGAACGTGGTATAGCCCTCGGTATCCAGCGTTGCGGCATTCATGACCAGCGCCGGGGAATCCTCCTTGAGCGCATACAGTTTGCCGCCATGAATCCACGCGTTGGTGTTGGCCGTGCCGCGGATCCTGCCCTTGACCGATTCGTCATCCGTGAGGGGATTGCGGTATGCGCCGAACAGCGCCCGGCCCGCCGCCCGTTCCAGCTTCCACTTGTCGGTACGCGCCCAGCGCTGCCGGAAATCGCATTGGCCGTGGTGGAGGTGGAAGCGGCTGATCATGCCGTCGCCGTTGAAGGCGATGTCATCGCCCAGCCGCGGCGGGAACTGTGGATCGGGCTGCACCCGGAAGAAAGCGCCGTTCAGCTCACCGGGAATTGTGCCCTCGTGAGCCAGATCTACAATGTCAGCCTCGATACGCGAGGGCGTGTTGAAGCCGGTAAAGCTGGGCGTCCCGGGAAAATGGGCCATGGCACGTCCCTTCAGCGGCGGTTTCTGTAAGCTATACTAACAATCTCATGCCGGGTAGGCCGATGCCAGGAAAAAAACAGCCGATCGCCATCACTACACCGCACGTCGCCGGTGGTGAGGACATCGGCGAGATCCGCAACGTCGTTGGTTTTCACATTCGCCTGGCTCACGGTGCCGTCTACCGGCATTTCACCGAGACCTTCGCGCACCTGGAGCTCACGCAGAAGCAGGTCTCCGCCCTGTGGCTGGTCGCGGACCATCCGGACATCGCGCAGACCGGTGTCGCCCAGCGCATGCGCATGGATCGCGCCACGACGATGGCCATCGTGAACCGTCTCGAAGCGAAGGGATACCTGGTGCGCAGGAAATCCCGCAGTGACCGTCGCAAGCAGGCTCTGAATCTCACGGATGCGGGGCGCAGGGCGCTGTCGACGGCCAAGCGTGCCATCCAGCAACACGAGCAGTGGCTCAAGTCGCGCTTCAGCGAAAAAGAAGTTGCGCAGCTGATCGAGCTGCTGACCCGCATTCACGCATAAAACGGCCTCACCAGGCACCGGGGGGGAACATGACGGGCAAGGACCCGAAATCCATCATCGACGACGACGCCATGCGCGTCGGCCAATGGCTGGCGGTGCTCGTCACCGTGGGACTGAACGCCCTCGACGGATTCGATGTCCTGTCGATCAGCTTCGCCTCCCCGGGCATCGCGAAGGACTGGGGTATCGACAAGGCGACGCTCGGCTGGGTTCTCTCCATGGAGTTGCTCGGCATGGCGCTGGGGTCGCTCCTGCTCGGCGCCGTGGCCGACAAGATCGGGCGGCGCCCGACCATCCTCGGGTGTCTCGTGGCGATGGCAATCGGCATGTTTGGGGCGGGTCACGCGCAGGGTGTCTCCGCGCTTCTGCTCTGGCGGCTGTTGACCGGCCTCGGCATCGGCGGCACGCTCGCCTCGATCAATGCCGCCGCCGCGGAGCTGTCCAATCGGCGCTGGCGCAACTTCGCCCTGGCGCTGATGGTCATCGGCTATCCGCTCGGAGGAGTCATCGGCGGCTTGTTCGTTCAGAGACTGCTCGCGAGCGCCAGCTGGCCGGCGGTGTTCGTCGCCGGTGCCTGGGTGACGGCAGCCTTCCTGCCCATCGTGTGGTGGCTGGTGCCCGAATCCGTGGCGTTTCTCGACCGGCGCGGCGCGCCGGGAGCGCTCGAGCAGATCAATCGCATCCTCGCACGCTTCGGTCACCCGCCGGCGAGCGCGCTGAGTGCGCCGGGGCGGGCGGCCGGGCGGCGCTCGATCGCAGACATACTGAAGCCGGGACTCCTGGCGACGACCGTGCTGATCACTTTCGCGTACTTCGCCCACATCACCAGCTTTTATTTCATCATCAAATGGGTGCCCAAGATCGTCGTCGACATGGGCTTCGCGCCCCAGGCGGCGGCGGGCGTGCTCACGTGGGCGAACGTCGGCGGTGCCACCGGGGGCGCGATCTTCGGCCTGATCGCCACGCGCATCGGTGTGAAGCCCCTGACCGTCTTCACGCTCCTCGCCGCATCGCTGATGATTGCCTGGTTCGGGCGCGGTTCGGCGGATCTTGCGGGCCTGAAGACCACGCTCGCAGTCACCGGTCTGTTCACCAATTCGGCGATCGCCGGTCTCTACCTGTTGTTCGCGAAGGTGTTTCCGACGCACGTGCGCGCGACCGGCACCGGCTTTGCCATCGGCGTGGGGCGCGGTGGTGCGGCGCTCGCGCCGGTCGTCGCCGGTTATCTCTTTCACGCGGGCTTCACCCTCAAGACCGTCGCCCTGCTCATGGCGAGCGGATCGCTCCTGGCTGCGGCGGCGCTGCTGGCCCTCAAGGTGCGCGACGCTGACTGAGGCGTGCGGGGCGCCGCCGACGCCGGTGCGCGGTGGCTAACCGGAGCGCCGCGCGTTCACTTCGATTTGTCGTACTCGCCGAGGCCGGGTTGGTAGGTCTTGTCGTCGAGAAATTGTTTCATGCCGCGGTGCCGCCCGTCCGACTTGTCGTGCCAGTTGAGTGCCTCCTGGGCGGTGATCAGATAGTCCTCGGCGTCGTCATAGCTCATCTCGTGCACGCGTCGCATGGCGTCCTTGGTGGCCTTGAGCGTTTCCCAGTTCTTCTTCAGGAGGTTCTTCGCCACCTCGGTCACGCGTGCCTCCAGCTGATCCGCGGGAAGGGACTCGTTGACGAGCCCCGCGGCCTCGGCCTGCCTGCCCGTCAGAGTCTCCCCGAGCAGCGCGTGGTACATCGCCTTGCGCATCGGCATGAGCTCGCCAGCCACCTTGGTGGCGCCGCCGCCCGGCAGGATGCCCCAGTTGATCTCCGACAGGCCGAAGCGCGCATCCTCGGAGCAAAAGGCGAGGTCGCAGGCAAACAGCGGGCCATAGGCGCCACCGAAGCACCAGCCGTTGACCATCGCGATGGTGACCTTCTGGTACCAGCGCAGCCGCGCCCACCACGCATACGCCTCGCGCTGCGAATGGCGCACGCCTTTCAGGCCCTGCGCCTCCGTATCGCGGAAATATTCCTTGAGGTCCATGCCGGCCGACCAGGCTGCACCCTCGCCGGTGAGCACCAGCACGCCCAGGTCGTCGCGAAACTCGAGCTCATTGATGACGCGCAGCATCTGCCGGTTGAGCTTCGGGCTCATGCAGTTGCGCTTCTCCGGGCGATTGAACTTCACCCAGGCGATTCCCTCGCTGACGCGCACGGCAACGGTATCGGCTTCGGCTCGTTCGCTCATGGGGGTCTCTATTGCTATACTCTATAACATTATAGCTCCCGGCACCCTCCGCCGACAATCGCACCCCGCATGCGCATGACAGATCCCCTGGCCAAGCTCTCCGGCTACGTCCTGCGGCGCGCCTCGACTGCGGCGATCGCCGAGCTCAATGAGCGGCTCGTGCCGCTTGAGCTGCGCCATGCAGATGTGGCCATGCTCATGTTGATCGAGTCCTCACCCGGCATCACCCAGAGCCACGCGGGACGCGTCCTCGACATCCAGCGGGCCAACATGGTCCCGTTCGTCGCCCGCCTGGAGGCGCGCGGGGTCATGGTGCGGCGGCAGGTCGACGGCCGGTCCCAGGCGCTCGCTCTGACGGGCCGCGGGCGTGCGCTGCTCGCCAGGGCGCGCCGTGTGGTGGACGCTCACGAGGCGGCGCTGCTCGGGCGGGTGCCGCAGAAGCTGCGGCCCATGGTGTTGCCGGTCCTGACAGCGCTTTGGCGCCGCGACCAGCGGTGACGCTGTGCGGTGCCTCATCCATCCTTGAACCCTTCGCGCGCGCGGCTGTTGTCGAGCACGATCGGCTGACCGGTCACCGGATGCGGGTAGTGGAACGGGACGGTATCGGTCGCCGGCCACAGCCGCGGTGGCGGATCCATGAGTGCATCCGGTCCGATGGGGTCCTCGGGGTAGCACCTCTTCGCCATGGCGACAAAATCGATCGGGGTTTTCTGCCACCCCTCGGCGAAGCTGCCGTGCCAGAACGGGTAATAACGCAGCGCCTTGATCTTCCATCCATCGTTCCCGCGCACGTAGTCGTTCTCGTAGATGCCACCCTCCCACCAGGCGCGCTGCCGGCCATCGGCCGTGTGATGCAGCCCGGCCTGCATGAGAGAGCGTGCGCGTACCTGGGCCGTGCGGCGGTCTTGCGCGACGTCGATGACCATCTGCAGCTGCGGGTGATCGAGCAGCCAGCCGTAGCGCGGGCCGTTGTGCCCCTGCGTGAACTGCTTCTGGAAGCGCTCGATGTACAGGCGGCGCACGCCGGCCTTGCCCTGGTAGATGCCGCCGAGAAACCACACCTCGGCGTCCTCGGCGAACAGGTCGACAACCTCGTTGTACTGCGACTTGTCGATGAAGTAGCCGTAGGTGTACTGAATGCGGCGGATCTGGTGAATATCCTGCTGGACCGCGAGATCGTGCTCGAGCCTTTCGATGCGGGCTGTGAGTGCGGCAATGTCGCTCATGTTGAAGTCTTCCTCCGCTCGGGACATATTTGTATGCCTTGCTCACAAAAGGCAATAGGCACCTGCATGCCTGCCGGCGCGCGGGCGCTGAGGAGACTTGTATGCGCCGACCGCTCATCCTGCTTACTGCGACGCTGACCTTTGCAGCCACGCTCGCCCATGCGGATGAGTGCCGGCTCAAGCCGAAGGAGGTCGTCACGAAGTTCATGACCGAGTTCTACCTCGAGAAGCGGGTGCGCGAGGCGTTCGAGACCTGGGTGGAGCCCGGCTACATTCAGCACAATCCGCTCGCCTCGACCGGTCGCGACGCGGCGATCGCGTTCCTCGAGCCCTTCTTCCGGAGCCATCCGGACGCGGTCTATTCGATCAAGCGCGTCATCGCGGACGGCGATCTCGTGGCCGTGCACTCGCACGCCAGGTTTGCGCCGGGCGAGCGCGGACTTGCGGTCGTTGACATCCTGCGCGTCGAGCACTGCAGGATCGCAGAGCACTGGGACGTGGCCCAGCCGGTGCCGGAGAAGTCGGCCAACTCCAACGGGATGTTCTGATGCGCTTCGCAGGCAAGACCGTGGTCGTGCTCGGCGGCAACAGCGGCATCGGCCTTGCTGCGGCGCGCGCGTTTCAGGCCGAAGGCGCGCGCGTGGCGATCACCGGCCGTAACAAGCAGACGCTGGCGCAGCTCGCCGCGGCGAGCGGCATGCTGGCGGTGCGCTCCGACATCAGCTCGGTAGCCGACACCCGGGCTGCGATGGCCCGCATCGCCGAGCAGCTGCACGGGATCGACGTGCTGTTCGTGAATGCGGGAGTCGGGGGCTTTGCCACCGTGCCCGAGGTGACGGAGGAGTTCTGGGACAACGTGCACGGCGTCAATCTCAGAGGCGCCTTCTTCGCGGTGCAGGCTGCGTTGCCGCACCTGCGCGACGGCGGCAGCATCGTCATCACGGGCTCGATCGGTGCGCTTCTGGCGCTGCCCGGAAACGCGGTCTATGCGGCCGCCAAGGCCGGGTTGCGCGCGGTGGCGCGCATTCTGGCCGCGGAGCTGCTGCCGCGACGCATCCGCGTCAACGTGGTCTCGCCGGGCCCCACGGAGACGGAGATTTTCAAGCGCGGCGCGAGCCCTGCACAGATCGAAGCGGTTCGTTCCAGCCTGGGGGGCGCGGTACCGATGAAACGTATGGGTGAGCCCGAAGAAGTGGCACGCGCGGTGCTGTTCCTGGCTTCCTCGGAGGCGAGCTTCATCAACGGCGTCGATCTGAACGTCGACGGCGGTACCCTCGAGCTCTGACCCCTCGCACCGCGGTGCCGACTCTCCCCCGCCGCGGCAGAGCTTGCGGTTACGGTGGGCTCAGGCTTCGTCCGAAGCCGTGCGCGCCAGCCGTTGGGGCAAGGCCACACGCGCCTCCCGAAAAAATGCGATGCCTTGCAAACGACAAAATTGTTTGTTCTACTTACAAAAAATAAAAGGACGTTCCGGTAGCTAGACGCTCGCAACCATCGACAACGACTAGAGGGGGACGTGAGATGGAGGCTTATCCGGGCCGGATTTTCACTTTGCGGTTGTGTGCGGTAAGCGGCTTTGCGGCGCTTGGCGTGTTGATCAGCAGCTTCGTTGTGGCACAGAACGCACAACCGCCGGAACCCTCCACGCAGCTCGCCGAGGTCATCGTGACCGCGCAGTACCGCGAGGAGAAACTGCAGGACACGCCGATCGCGATCACCGCGCTCACCTCGGACATGATCGAGCGGCAGGGCGCCACCAGGCTCTCGGACATCTTGACCAATGCGCCGAGCGTGGCGTTCCGTCAGCAGTCGGCCGCCTTCGGCGAATCGGTAGCCGCCTTCATCCGCGGCTTCGGCCAGGCCGACTTCGATCCCGCCTTCGAGCCCGGCGTGGGTCTGTACGTTGACGATGTCTACTACCCGCGCCTGACCGGTGCGAATCTCGACCTGATGGACGTCGAGCGCGTGGAAGTTCTGCGCGGACCGCAGGGCACACTCGAGGGTCGTAACTCCGAGGGCGGCGCGATCCGCTTCGTGACACGCAAGCCCACGGGTGACGGCAGTGGCTACCTGACGGCCACCTACGGCACTCGCAACCGACTCGAGGCGCGCGCCGGCGCGGACTTCAAGCTCACCGATCACCTGTTCGCCCGGCTGGCCGGCACGTTTGCCGACCAGAACGGCTATGTCGACGTCTACAGTTACGGCTGCGCCTTTCCGGGCAGCGGCGTGCCCGCGCCCACGGGCGGCATCAAGTGCAAGCAGTATTCGCTCGGTGACACCGGCTACCGCGCTCTGCGGGCCACTCTGCGTTTCAACCCCTCGGACCGGCTGGACACGCTGCTGAGCGCCGACTACATCCGCGACCGTCACAACAACGGTGCGGAGATACTGCTCTACGGCAACAATCCCAATCCCAACGCGGCGACGGTGAATGGCCTGCCGTTCGATTCGCGCTTCCTCTGCGGCCGCTGGTGCAACTACACCACGGTCGGCGCCGAAGCCGGAACCTTCACCGGCGGCGCCGTTTTCCTGCCTCCGGCTAACGGCCTCCCCATGCCTGCGACGTCCGGCACACAGTTCAACACGCTCGATGCTTACGACTTTGCGCTCAACGTCAACGTCCGCATCACGGATGCGGTGAAGCTGAACTCGATCACGGGCTATCACAACTGGACCAACGATTTCAGTATCGACGGCGATCTGTCCCCGGCGCGCACCCAGTTTGGCAACAACATCCTGGATCACTGGTTCTGGAGTGAGGAGCTGCGCCTGAACATGGACTTCGGCAAGGTCGCCCACGCCACCGTCGGCGGCTACTACTCCGACGAGAAGACCACGTACTACACGCTCCAGGACATCCGCTACGTTGGCGCGCCTTTGCCGCCTTTCCTGTGCGTCGTACCCGAGACCCAGGGCATCTGCCCGTTCTTTCCCCTGCAGTTCATCGGGAATGACCCGGTGAAAACCACGTCAAAGGCCGCATTCGGCACGCTGACCTGGAACGCCACCGACGCGCTTGCCGTGACCGGTGGTCTGCGCTACACGAAGGACTACAAGGGCTATACCTACTATCGGTACAACCTCGACGGCGTCACGATCAACCAGTTCGTTGATCCGGGCGGTGCGCTCACTGGCAGCACGCACGTCTTCGAGGGTAGCCGCACCGACTACCACGGCAGTGCCGACTACCGCTTCAATCCGCAGGTGATGGCCTACGCTTCCATCGGCACCGGCTACAAGGCGGGCGGCGTGGGTCCGCGTCCGTTCAATGCCTCGCAGGCGCGCGCCTTCGGCCCGGAGAAGCTCACTTCCTACGAGCTCGGCCTGAAGACCGACCTGTTTGATAAGAGCGTCCGGTTCAATACCGCGATTTTCTACAACGACTTCAAGGACGCGCAGATCGTACTCCTGAGCTGCCCGCAATTCGGCGGTCCCGGGCCCTGCGCGCTACCCCAGAACGCCGGCAATGCGAAGGTCAAAGGCGTGGAAGTCGAGCTCCTCGCCACGCCGGTCGCCGGCCTGCAGCTCGATCTCTCGGGATCGTATCTGGACTGGAGCTGGGACTGCGTGAACCCCGAGGTGGTTGAAGTAGTGGGCCCCGGCCAGTCGCTGGCCTGCACCAGCGATCCGACGGTGATCGGTAAGCTTTCCGGGACCCCGATCGGATTCATCAAGGAGCAGGCGCACGCCGGCATCCAGTATGAGTTTTCTCTGGCCGGGGGCGGCAAACTGACGCCGCGCTTCGATGCCGCCTATCAGGGTCCGCAGAACGGCAGCAATCTCGCGCCCGCCCCGGGCTCGCCGTCAGCCCTCTACGGTCATGTAGGCGGTTTCACGGCGGCCAACGCCCGCCTCACCTGGCGCAATGCGAAGAACGACCTGGAAACGACGCTCGAAGTCACGAACGTGTTCAACCACTACTTCTTCTACTCGAAGTTCGACCTGACGGGGGCCGGCTCCGGAACCATCACCGGCTCGCCGGCCCCGCCGCTCGCGTGGGCGCTGACGATGAAGAAGACTTTCTGATCGGGGGCAGCGGCGCGTTTGGCGGCGTCTGTCGGCGCGCAGACTCAGGCCGAGGCCGCTGCCGCACTCTCTGACCGGTTGCTGCCTTACGGCCCTGTCGGGGTGAGTGCGCCCGGCGGCGGCGGCAATTGACCCAGTGCAGCCTCGAGGGCCAACCCGAGTTCGAGCGTCCTGCGGTCGGCGCCGGACGGGCCATCGATTTCGAGCGCCACCGGCAGTCCACTCGTTGTCAGTCCGGCCGGCAACACGAGGCCGGGGAGTCCGGCAGTGCTGCCGGGGGCGATGTTGCGGGCCATGGCCTCATCGAGCGGCATCCGCCGTCCCCGCACCTCCACTTCCATGTCTTCCTCGCCGATCTTCGGGGCGGGCAGCATCGTTGCCGGGAACACGATCGCGGCGACGCCGCTGCGAGCGAAGTAGTCGCGGTACATCGTGCGCAGCGCCGGCAGGTGAACCTTCACTATTTCCTCGTACTGCGGATCGGGTACGAAGTCGTGGCCGCCGGGCGTCACGGCCGGCTCGATCATCTTGCGCACGTCGGGGCTTGACTGGGCGAGCAGCTGCTCGAAGGTCACGCCGCTGTGGAACTCCGCGAGGTACCGCGTCAATGACGGCTTGACGTCGTGATTCTGCACCGGATCCGTGGTGAGTCCGATCAAGCGCCGCAGCTCCGGGAGCTCGCCTTCGACGAGCTCGACTCCGGCGGCCTCGAGTCTGGCGAGGGCAGCGTTCGTCACCCGCTCGGTCTCGGCGTCGAGCCCGGAGAACCAGAAGGACCGAATGACTCCGAGACGTACACCCTTCAGAAGACCGGTGGATGCAGTGGCTTGACCACCGCTGAGCGCGGCGTCGAACAGCAGCAGATCGGCGACCGAGCGCGCGTGTGGACCGACCTGGTCGAAGAGCGGCGAAATCGGCGCACAGGCGTGCGTCGGGTACCGGCCGGTGGTGGGGCGAAAGCCCGCGAGCCCGCACAGCGCCGCAGGCACCCGGATCGATCCTTCCGTGTCCTCGGCAACACCGAGCGGTGCCATGTGGTAGGCGATCGCTGCGGCCGTGCCGCCGCTGCTGCCTCCGGGTATACACGCCGGGTCGTAGGGATTGTGGATCGCGCCGAAGGCGTGGTTGTTGCTCGTGTAGCCGTAGGAGAGCTCATGCAGGTTGGTCTTGCCGAGCACGATGGCGCCCGCTTCGCGCAACGCGCGTACCAGGGGCGCATCCTCGCTCGGCTGAAAGTTCCTCAGCGCCGGTGTTCCCGCAGTCGTCGGGAGGTCCTTCGTATTGACGCTGTCCTTGATGGGGATCGGCAGGCCGTGCAGGCGGCCGAGCCTGGCACCGGCGCTGCGCTTGCGATCGCAGGCACGTGCGGCCTCCAGCACGGCCTCCGGCTGCAGCGTAATGAAGGCGTTGAGGCTCGCACCCCGTTTGCACTGGTTCAGCAGCGCACTCGCATAACTCTCGGCGCTGATCTCCCCGCTCCTCAGCGCGCGCGCCGCCTGGGTCGCCGTGAGTGCGACCAGGCTCTTTTTGGGCGCCGCGGCGTGGGCCTCACCGGATGCAGCTACTCCGCTGAGTGCCACGGCCGCGGCCGTCCGCGCTACGAACTGACGACGAGTCATGCTGTTGTCGTTTGTCATGTGCGCCTTCACCGCGCGATGGCCCAGGTCAATGTGATCTCGGCTCGGCCGACCGGGCGTCGAGTTTCAATGGAATAGGGGCGGCTTGCAATTCCCTGCCGGTTCACAGCGGGCCTTGAGGTGTGCCAGCATTCAGGCTCTCGATGCCGGAGCAGGACGGACTCGCATGATCATCGGCTGCTCTCTTCGCGCACCTTGCGCGCACCGCGCACCTCGCTAGTGGCCGCGGGACTGCAGGAGGCTCGGCCGGCCGCTGGTGCGCGCCCCTGGCATTTCCCACGCGGCGCACAACTGGTCATCGGATTCGAGTTCTGCGAGCGCGTCGGCTTCTATTCGATGGTCTCGTTGCTGGCCCTGTTTCTCTCGGCCGGCCGCGCGGCGGGCGGGTTCGCCTGGGAGGACAAGCCGGCGCTGACACTCCTCGGGATCTTCAGCGGCCTGATGTACGCGCTGCCGGTGGTCGGCGGCTGGATTGCCGACCGCTTCCTCGGCCATCGTCGGGCGCTGACCGTAGGAGGCACGCTCATGTTCGGTGCCTACCTGCTCCTGACGGCGATCGTCTTCATGACGCGTGTGAGTGCGGTGCAGGCTCCGATGGGGCAGTGGAGCGTCCCGGATGGTCTGCCTGCCGCCCTGCGCAGCACCTACGTGTCGGTTTCGGCGGGCTTCTGGATTTCGATCATCGCACTCATCGCGGGTAACTCGTTGATCAAGTCGACCCTCGTGGTCGCGCTCGGGGACACGTTCTCGGGACAGGACTCGCGTCGGGAACCCGCGTATGCCTATTACTATGCAGGCATCAATCTGGGCGGCCTGGTGGCGGGAGTGGCCGCCGGTTCCGTGGCCGCCGCCCATGGATGGGCACCGGCGTTCGGCGTGTCCGCGATCGCCATGGGGATCGCGCTCGTGGCCTATCTCAGCTTCGGTCACCGGTACCTGAAGCCGCGCGCGGCGAGTGCGAGCGGCAAGTCTGCGGCGGCGGCGCCGACGGACACAGCCGGGTCCGCAGTGCGTCTCTTCATCCTCGCGGTATTCGCTCTGCTGCTCCTGGTCTACTCCATCGGCTCATTTCAGCTGTGGGGAACCATGTCGCTCTTTCTCGAGCGCAGCGTGAACCGCCACGTGAACGGTTTCGAAATCCCGACGCAGTGGTTCACGTCGATCGAAGCGGCGGCGCTGATCCTGGCCGCACCGGTCTTCGCCGCCTTGTGGGGAGCTCTAGCGCGCCGCAAGCGCGAGCCCGATAACCTGGTCAAGTACGCCCTGGCGCTGTTCCTCGGCGCGGCGGGGCTGCTGCTCTTCGCCATCGCCGCCGCACCGCACGCCGCAGCCACCAAAGCCGGTTGGTTCCTGCCGGCGCTCGGCATCTGGATCCAGGCCACGGGAGAGGTGGCGGCCTGGACCGTCACCTATGGACTCGTGTATCGACTTGCGCCGCAGCGTATCGTCTCCGCAGTCATGGGCGCTTTCTATGCCATGACCTTGGGGCTGGGTGGTTATCTCGCCGGGCAGGTCGGTACGTTCGCCGAGCACCTGGGGCAGGGCCGCTACTTCCTGGTGCTCGGGATTGCGACCGCGGCGGCAGGGTTGGTGGCGCTGCTGATCCGTCCGGGATTGCGAGCACTTGCGGCGAGAAAGTCCATCGACCTGTATTCACGAACGACATAACCATGAACCAGAGGTTGGGTTTCGCCGCACTCGCGGCCATGGCCTGCGGGGCGCTCGATGCGGCAAACCCCGCGCAGTTGAACGTGACGCCCGAGTCCGGGTTGATCGATGCGCCCTTCCACGTTGAGCTGCGCAATGTGTTGCCCGGCGCGCGCGTGACCCTCAGCGCTTCGCGCCCCGATGCGCGCGGGCGCATCTGGACCGCGGTCGGCGAGTACGCCGCCGACGCCCGCGGCAGGGTTGACGTCGACCTCGCACCCTCGCTGGGCGGCAGTTACGAGGGAGTGAGTCCGCACGGCCTGTGGTGCTCGGCGTTGCCGGTGGCACCGGACAAACTGCCGACGTACATCGCCGAGCTCCCGACTCATCCCGAGATGGGAACCGCTCCTGAGCTCGAGGTGACCGGCGAGTATCGCGTGGCGCTCAGTGCCGGCATCGACGGCAAGCCGGTCGCATCGGCGACTGCACTGCGCAGCTACGGGCCGCCCGCGGCGACGCAGGACGTCACCGCTGCCGGAGGCGTTCGCGCGGTGCTCTATTCTCCGCCTGCCGGCGTGGCTGCGCAGGTGCCGGTGGTGGTGCTCGCGGGCTCGGGCGGTGGGCTGCCGCGTGCGCAGGCCGCACTGCTCGCCGCCCACGGACATCCCGCCCTGGCGCAGGGACTCTTCGCCTACCAGGACCTGCCGTCATCGCTCCGTGCCATACCTCTGGAGAGCATTCGCGCCGGGGCGCAGTGGCTCAAGCAGCACACGGGCGTGAAGCGTGTGGCCGTCATGGGCACCTCGCGCGGATCGGAAGGCGCCGGTCTCGCGGCCAGTTATTTTCCCCAGGACTTCGCCGCCGCCGTCCTCTACGTCCCTTCGCACTTGAGCAACGGGGCCTTCGCGCCCGGTGTGACGCAGCTCGAGGCGGCGTGGACCCTGGGCGGCAAGCCGTTAGCGGCCGATCAGGGCGAGACGGATTCCAACAACGCGGCGGATGCCATGCACGCACTCAAACCGCCGGGCTTCATCGGGACACCGTACTACCTGAAGACCTGGAGCGATCCGAAGGTCGCCGCCGCGGTCGGTATCCCGTTTGAGAAGATGAATGGCCCGGTGCTCGCGATCGGCGCGGGTGCCGATCAGATGTGGCCATCGTTCATCGGTGCCGAGCGGATCCGCGAGCGTCTCATCGAGCATGGCAGGCCGCAGGCGGCCGAGGTGCACGTGTATCCCGGCGCCGGGCACATGATCACCCGAGTCGGCTACGGTGGACCCCTCTCGTCATTCGTGTTTCATCCGGTGGCCAAGGACTTCGAGGCGACGGGCGGTTTGCCGAACGCCAACTGCGAGGGCTCCTACGACGCGTGGGACCACGTGCTCGAGTTCCTGTCCCGAATCAACGTCGACATGACTGATGGGGGGAAACCCCCGTGAGTTGAATCGTGAGATCCGTAACCCGCTCGCGATGGACAAATCCGCCAGCAGTAGGCAAATTAGAACGTACGACCCGTGCTGCAACGCGGTGGCGGCCGGGGCCGATCGACACGAATAAGGATGTTTTCAGGCGAAGGGAGAAACGCCGTGTTCAACCTTTTCAGGTTCTCGGGCAACCGATCCGCCCTGCTAATCTTGATTGCACTCCTCACGCGGGCTTTGCCGGCCGCGGCGCAGGTCACCTCGCTCAACATCACGAGTGATCCGGGCGACTATGTCGGTCAAGGTCAGACCTACTACCTGACGATGGGTAATTCCGGCAATTCCCTCTTCATCTCGGCGGGCAACCAGAACGGTGGTGTCTCGATCTATGCAGACACGTTTTACGGCCAGTATTGGGCGATGGATTTCGCCGCGCCGAACAACGCTCAGCTCGCCCCGGGCAGCTACCCGAACGCCACACTGTTTCCGTACGAGGCAGCTGGCGTCCCCGGCTTCGATGTCTTCGGCAACGGTCACGGTTGTAGTGCGCTCACCGGCACCTTCAATGTGCTGCAGGTCGCCTATAATGGATTCAACAACACGATGAGTGCGTTCGACGCAACCTTCGAGCAGCACTGCGAGGGTGCAACGGCGGCGCTGCGCGGCGAGATCCGCTATAACGCCACCCCACCGCTCTATCTTACGACGCCGCCAGATGAGAAGACGCCTCAGAACGAGAACCTCACGTTCCAGGTCACCGCGGTCGACGCGCAATCGCGCCACGTCGTTTTGAGCGCGACCGGACTTCCCGCTGGCGCGACCTTCACCGACCTGGGCAACAACACCGGGACCTTCTCGTGGTCGCCCTCGAGCAGCCAGGTGGGCGCCTTCAGCGCGACGTTCTCCGGTGACAACCAACAGGGCAACCAGACGACGCTTTACCTACCGATTACCGTGACGCCGCCGGCTCCTGTAAATGACGACTTCGGTTCGCCCGTGGTCTTCTCCTCGATTCCGTCCACTTACAGCGAGGATGCGACCTACGCGACGCCCGCCCCGGATGACCCGTGGTGTTACGGCAACGCGCAGTCCGTCTGGTTCACCTATACGCCGCAGACGAACATCCGCCTGGAGGCGAACACCTTCGGCAGTGGCGACGACCCGACGCTTTCGGTCTACACAGGATCGCGCGGCGCGCTCACCCAGATCGCTTGCAACGACGACACGGGCGGTACTCTGCAGTCGCGTGTGCGATTTGATGCGACCGCGGGCACGACCTACTACTTCATGGTCGCCTCGCCTAACCTTCCGCTGCTGACCTCTGCCAACCTGGTCTTCAACCTGCTGCAGGCTCCGCCGCCGTTCACGTTCACGCCGAGTCTCGATCAGTTCGGAACAGTGAGTCCTTCAACGGGCGTCGTCACGCTTCAGGGCAGTGTGAACTGCTCCGAACCCGCCTACGCGACACTGTACGGGGAGGTCAAGCAGACCCGGGGTGGTACGCCGATCAACGGCTACTGGAGTGCATTCGTACCCTGCAACGGCGTAACACCGTGGAGCGCATCGGTGCAATCGCAGACTGTGCTGTTTCATGGCCGTTCGGCGCTGCTCTTCAGTGGCGGCAAAGCAAACGTCGCTGCGACCGCTTCGGCTTTTGACCCGGACACAGGTGAGTACAAGCAAGTGAATCTGTCGACGACCGTCACGCTGCGCGGCGCGAACTAGGGATAGACGAGCGATTTGAGCAAACCGCCGAGGAAGTCCGAATTACTGCGCGGTGAACACGATCGGGTGTGCCACCACGGCGCTCAGCACCTGAGTCTCGCGCCGTTGGATGCGGTGCGGCTATTCGGTTGGCTTTGCATTCGATAGCTCCGTGGCGCGCTTTCGCGCCTCGGACAAGGCATCCGCGGCTGGCACCTTGATGTCCGGCTCGACGCCAGTGCCCTCCCAATTGGTTTTCGAAATCGGGTTTA
>Ga0137412_10000028_pt1 | contig 69807 bp, 102 predicted proteins | sample CZODoug2_1_16fun_FD_122160 | JGI IMG/M metagenome (GOLD analysis project Ga0137412, IMG submission 122160) | Vadose zone soil fungal communities from Angelo Coast Range Reserve, California, USA - CZODoug2_1_16fungal (Hybrid Assembly) | ecosystem: Environmental > Terrestrial > Soil > Vadose...
AACGGCTCCGCGCTCTGCGGGGTAATATCGACCATGTCCTGGATTTCCTCGGCGCTGTGCAGACCGCGCAGCACGTCGGCGAACTTGTCGCGGCCACACCAGCCTCGAGCGCGCCATTGCAGCATGCGTGCCGGGTGGTCGGTCCATGGGCCTGCCTTGCCCCACAACTTGGCGTGCATCGCGTCGTCGCGCGTGTAGGTCTGGACGGTGGGCGTCTTTTCGCCTTTGCGCCACATCTTGCAAGTGGCGCTGACCGGGCCATCCTTGGCCCATTCCATCGTTTCCTCGACGTTCTCAAGGAGACCGCTCGCCCGGATGAGAGCTAAAAGGCCATCACCATAGACGCTCGGCATGCCGTTGATCACCGCGATCGACTGCAGAGAAGCCATCGGCGTGAACCCCACTTCAAGGCCGTGCATAATGGCAATCGCTACCTTGTCGGGCTCTGGCACGGGCTTGCCATCGACGAATACGATCTTCCCATAGGAATCCGTCCGGCAATAACTCTTCGGCGCCATGTTGGCCCGGCAGATAGCTCCGGCGATCGCAGTGATCTCCTGCCAGCTTTGCGGCACGATGGCATTCACGATAGTGCCGCGTGCGCGAGGGGCGGGCAGATTATCGGTCGGTGCTTCTGCGGCAATTTTTCTGGTGGTGTTGTTCGTGTTCTTGGTGGTCGTTGTCGTGGCCATGGGGCTCTCCTAATCTATCTGGATGCGATCAGCTTCGTATGTTGCGGATCCGACGAGATCGCGCACCCCTTCCGGATTTTGATCTGTGCCCGTAAAGCGGTTCTTCTCCAGAACAGCATGGGCGACCGCCAAAGCGATTCTCATATTCAGGAAAACATCTCTCCTGATCGTGACGGTCTCTTTCATTTAGCCCCTCACCACCGAGTTGAATTCCTCATAGAGTTCGACGCCCGGAATCGTCAGATCGCAAGTGCCGTCCGGCTTCACCGCCGCCTTTACGGCAGCCCTGAGAAGCTGGTCGCTGGACATGCAGAATTTCCGCGGGACCTTCTTTTCATCGATCACGCGGTGTTTCCATTCCCGCTTCAGCGACGACGTGGTGCCCAAGCTCGATCGGGTGCGGGTGAGCTCGGCCGGCCGCACCGCCGCCGCTTCCTTGGCTTCTTGGGCCTTCTGTGTGACCGCGCCAGCGAGTGCTTTCTCCTCCGCCGTCTCGGCATCGGCCCGCAAGCGCGTGGCCTCTTCCGCAGCAATCCGGGCCTGCTCCTTCAACTTGGCCTGCTCCTGGATATAGACCGCAGTGTCATAGTCTGTACGCTTGGCCAAGAGGCGCTTCTTGAGTTCGGAAATCGGCGCGCGCATGCCGCCGAAGTGACCGTCGATCACGCGCTCGGCAGCCAGGTACGGCGCCTTCTCATCAACCCGCGTCGCGTCCGCCACCTTGTCGAACTTGGTGCACTGCGCGACCATAGCCGACACCTTCTCCGCCGTATCCAGATCCTCCAGTTTTTCCGGCACGCGCCCCTCTGCGTCCAGCAACTCCGCCATCCGCTTCCGGAGATCCTTGACGATATCCTTCTCGTCCAGGTTCTCCTTGATCTGCTGCGCGGCGTCGATCCCCAGGCTATTGTCGCCGATGCCTACCAAGCTCATGTCAATCTCCTACGCTTAGATGGTTCAAAACGGAGTATCATCATCATTCTTGGGCGACACGGTAATGAACGTTCGCCAATCCAGGAGACGCTCAGGGGTGCTCTCGACGAACCCCTGAAGCCTCGCCAGTTCCTCGTTGATGCCGGAGAACCTCGCCTTTTCACTCCTAAGTCGCTGCGCCTCATCCCGAAACGAGGAAAGGGCTGAATCGAGCCGTGTATTGTCAGCACTGAGTTCTTCAACCCGCTCCAGCAACCGATTGAAAGCGTCCATCCCGTCCACGTCCATTTTGATCTCCTGTTAAAAGGGTACGCGACTTTTGAAGTGGTCGATCGCCTGGCTTGGCGACGCATCCGGAAGATCAGGCCGATGCACCGTCGCATAGGCCGAGTGAGCGACCATAAATTCATAGTCCGCTTTGGTCGTGGCTTCGATACTGCGCAACTGGATGCCCTCAACTTCGATCGGTATCTGGTCGCCCATGAGAATGGCCCGCGGGTTCGTTTCATTGCGGACCAGCGCCTGCCATCGCGGCGAACGGTCTAACTCTTCACCATCGATCACCGGGGGGCCACACCACGTCATCACGCCGACGTAGGGACCCCCTTTCGCGAACTTTGCGCGCCAGTAGAAACGCTCGCTCACCACGGCTCCTCGTAAGAGCCAGTGAGTAGGACCATCTGGCCACCGTACTGCATGACATTCGCAGACACTTCGGCGCGATTGACGGGATTGTCGATCTGGCAATAGCAGATGATGTTATTCTTGACGTCTAAGCGCGCGACCCACTTCACCTCCACTTTGCGCGGCGGGGGCGGGAGGAGGTCGCCATTCATCTGGCCGTCAGGGTAGACACGACCGTCTTCGTCCCATAACTGCGTATGACTATGAGGACCTGCAGATAGCCAGCCAAGAATGGGACGTGCTGAGACAGTTAAGACAGGCTGCATATGAGCGGGACAATCTGTGGCGACAATCACCATCATCAGACCGTCGCGCGTCATCACCAGTGCGCGGCCCTTATCGTCCTTGGGATAGTGGCCAGATTCTATGTGTTCCTTGACGTTCATATTGCCTCCAATCGCTTGCCTATCCGCCGCCCGATGAGCGGGCGACGTCAAGGGAAACGGTCAGTTGCAGGTGATGGAGTTCGTACCCGGCACCATGGTGCAGTTCGGCGGCGGAGCGTAGGCGGCCTGACGCACGGACACCGGAGCGACTGCGACCGGCCGAGGAACGGCCCTCTCACGTTCCTGGATGGTCTGGGCGCACTGCGGCTCGTTGGTGCGGGAAATGGCGTTCCGCACACCTTCGATGTCGCACATACGCTCCTTCGCCGCATCGGGCATACGGAGCGTGGTGGCAAGCATGATGGCCTCACGCTGCGCCTTGCAGTCCTTGCTCTCGCTCGTGAAGCTAGCGCTCACCAGCCAGATCGCGCCCGACCAGGCGACGCCGCAGTCATTGAACGTGCCGGTCGACGGCGCGTTGGTGCTGTTCATGATGAGCTGGGGCTGCGAAAGCAGACCAGAAGCCGAGGCCGCTGCAGAGGCAGCACCCGCCGCTCCTGCGCCGCCCAGCGCACCCGGCATGAAGATGGCGCCAACCGCCTCCGCCCCGGCAACCGCGCCGGACGTCGTGGTGTTCTTGCTCGTGGCCTTGGTGGTCTGTGCGTGACCAATGCCCGGGATTGCTATCAAGCACATGACAGCCAGCGCCCCGCTGATTAACTTCTTCACTGGAACTCTCCTATGGGTTTCTGTCTGGGTAGAGGGGTCGAGGCGCTACGAACGCCTCGACCGGCCCCAACCTAGAAGTGCAGTTTCACCGACGTCGTCTTGACCTTCTGGGTGGCAGACCCAGCGCCGATCGATTCCGACATGCCCCCACCGGAGCCAGCCGAGCCGCCGAGCCCGAGCGAGCCGCCGACGATCGTGGTGTTGTTGCCGGTGACATAGCCCTGGGTGACCTGCGAGCTGTTGCCCGTGGTCTTGGCCTTCACGTCGCCAGCGGCCACGCCGCTGTTGGTCACGCTGATGCCGGTCACGCCGAGCAGTGCCGTACCGCCGATGGCGCTCGTGCCGGACTGCGAGCCGCCCGCCGCCTCGGCCCCGGTCTGGCTCTTGGCCTGCTTGACCGTGAGCTTGCCGTCGAACGCGAAGGCCGGAGAGGCCAGCGCCGTCGATACGGCCAATGCAACGATGAACTTACGCATTTGAGACAGTCTCCTTGAATGCCCACACAAATTCAGGGCGGTTGTATCCCGGTCTCAGCACCGTGCTGCTCGGGAATTCTGGATTAGACCTTGTCTGCCAGTTCGCAGAGAAGGATCGCGAATTTGATGAGGAAGGTCACGGCCGGCTCCGCAGCCAATCGGAGACGGTGCTGGCCAGCAGGATCGCGGCCAGCAGGATGAGGATTGCCTCCATTTGGGTCATGCCTGCCTCCATGCGTTGCTGACAGCGAGGAGGCGCAGGGCGAGACCGGTCAGGCGGGCAGTGGGAATGAACTTGGGCTTGAACCGGATCATGCCGACACCGTCATGCTGAATAAACTCCCAGTATTCGTGATGCGTATAGGCATTCAGGATTGTTTGCCCTGGCTCCAGATGAACCGGGATTGCCTGCCCCGGCTCAATTCGCATCTTCGTCTGTCCCGCCATGATGATCCCCTTCGGCGCATTAATACGCTCATCTGCTATTTTATGTCAATGTCGACTTGCTATTTTTTTTAGACGGCGTATTTTCTTCGCTATGGACAATCCGATTGACACATTGGTCCGCCGCATCGATGCCCATCTAAAGCGGACGGGCAAAAAAGCCACCAACTTCGGCATAGAAGTCCGGAGAAATCCCAGTTTGGTTCCTCGCCTCAGGAAGGGCATAGCGTCGGTTTCAACGATCATGGCGGTTGCCGAGTATCTGGATAAGATGGAAAAGGCAGAGCGCAGGAAGGCGCGAAAGACCGGGGGCAAGAATGGTCGACTTTGAGACTGACGACGAAATGACCCAGCGTCTGTTTGATGACATGGGGGCATTCGTGAACGCTTGGGCCAACAAGAACTGCGACGGCATGCTGGCTGGCGAGACGGCGATCGGCGCCCTGCAGACGCATCTGGGCAACGTGATCGGCAATATCCCGTGCGCGCATTGTCGGGCGGTCCTGCTTGAAGACGTGATCCGCGAACTGGTGCGGGCGGCTGACGCCCCGCTTGTGGTCGCTGTCCATACCGACCCCGGCGCGGCTGCTGAGGCGGCCTTGGCGCTGATCGAGCCGCAAGGGCGGGCGTGATGCCGAGATGGCGCGAGCCTACTGCCAAAGACTATGACCGCCTGATAGCGTTCTTCGACGAACTCGGTCTCGCGGCCTTCCGGCCAATGCAGAGACAGTGCAAACGGGAGCGCAAGTCGCTGGTCATGCGGGAGAAGGCGCTGCGCCAACACCAGGATGTAGAATTCCAGCAACGTTTCCGGGGAGGGCGCGCGGCGGCTTTCCGGGACTGTGGCCGCGAGACGATCCGGCTGCAGAAGTTCCGGGAGAGCTTCCGAAAGGTGCCCCGGGCGTTACCGCCTATGACGCCCGATCAGCTCCGCGAATACAAGCGCCTGCTCCACGAAGGCGCCAAGCGTCCCGACGCGCTCAACGTCATACTTTCCCCTCGCAATTCCTCCGGCGACCACACTTCCCAGTCCACCGCCGGAGCCAAGCACCGTCCCCGGGTGCTGGTCGGGCCGCCTGCTTCCAACCCGGCAGGCGGCCCGAGAGACTTAGCCCCATGAGACCGTTCCGCGTCGCCAAACCTCAGACCGAGGCACAGAAGCGAACCGATCTGGCGTCATGGAAGACGTTCGGCACCGCACTCGACCGCCGTAGAGGGCTGTTGTGTCAGACCTTCACCCCCGAAGGCGATTACGCCTGCCGAGCATATGGATCCTACTACCACAATGGTCTCCGCTATTGCGGGCATCACGCGCCCGCGGGCGCTGAACGTCGATAGTTTTCAACAACCCCCAACATCAAGGAGCGGGGACCATGGCAGAGCGTGCGCGTGCGAAGAAGAAGGCCGCCAAAGGAACTGGCCGGGTGCCCAGTCGAGGCACCGTGGCAACGTTGCCCAAGAGCGCCAAGGCGAAGGGCAAGAAGAAGCCCGACATCGGCCATAACAGTGGCATGCACAAGGTGCCCGATGAGGTCTATGACCGCCACCTGGCGAAGATCAATTCGAGCGAGAAGTCCATGCAGAAGGCCAAAGCCGAATATGACCAGGCCCGCGGCGTCCACCAATCGGCGTTCAAGGCAGCCAAGAACGACGGCTGCAATATCGACGCCATCCGCCTGGCGCGGAAGCTGGACAGCATGGACCACGGCGCCGTCGTCACCGACTATGCCGATGTCGGCCGCGTACTGAACCTGATGAAGTCGCCCCTGGGTTCTCAGCAGATGGATCTCTTCGGCTCCATCACCCCGCCTGAGCCGCCGGTGGATGCCGCGCTGCAGGGCCAGATGGCCGGCCGCAATGGCGAGCCCGCCCAGAACAACCCCCATACCCCGGGCACCGAGAATTTCACGATCTGGGCGGAGAATTGGGTCGCCGGCCAAGGCCAGCTCCAAGACGGCATCGGCAAGAGCGGCACCGACGCAACGAAGCACTGATGCCTTCGCTGCTTGCGCTGGATTGCTCGACGCACGTCGGCTGGAGCCTTTGGGCTTCAGCCGAGAAGCCGGTCAAATTCGGCACATGGCACGCCCCAAAGACTTGGGCGGTCGATGCCTATGGACGCCGGCTCAAAGCATTCCATGATTGGTTGTGCGATCATATCACCCGGTATCAGCCGGACATGTTGGCCTTTGAAAGCCCCGTTCTTCCTCGAGCCGGCATGAAGGACATGAAGACCACCGAGGACACCATGCGGCTTCTGATCGGGCTGGTAGCTGTGGCCGAATTGGTGGCGGAATTGCGCGGGCTGCGGTGCTTCGAGGTTCATGGCAGCACCGTCAAGGTAGCACTCGCCGGCACGTCGCGCTTCCCCAGCACAGAGAAGAACAGGATCATGGTGTCAGCAGCACATGCCCGCAACTTCATGGTGGCCGATGGACATCAAGCCGACTCCTGCGGCGTCGGTCTTGTGGTCTATGACATGCTGTCCGACTCTTAAAGAGGTGCGGGGGAATGACAGTCAGAAATTTAACAGGCGAAGTCCGCGCGAAGTTGGCAGAGTTGCCGGACGAGAGCATCGACATCGTCGTGACATCGCCGCCTTACTGGGGTCTGCGTTCGTATTTGCCGGACGACCATCCCGACAAGCATATGGAGATCGGGCTCGAGCCGACGTTGGGCGCGCACTTGGATACCCTGGTGGCCGTCTTCCGCGAAATGCGCCGGGTGATGAAGCCCGATGCGCCGTTCTGGCTCAACTATGGCGACTGCTACGCCACCGCGCCCAACGGTCGATCGGCCGCGGCAACGAAGGCAGCAGGCAAGGACGACCGCACGTTCCGAGATAAACCGTTCTCGACGGTGGGGCCGATTTATCAAGTCGATGACTCTCCGAGAAACCAAAGCCGCCGCGGGCGCGCGGGAAACCTCGGGAATGGCGGAGTCAACGGCGCCGGAATCCCCAACGGCCGCGTCGTCGCGGGCGGTTACCTGAAGTCCAAGGACCTGTGCCTGATCCCGTTCCGCCTCGCCATCGCCCTGCAGGAAGATGGCTGGTGGGTCCGCTCGCGCTGCATGTGGGGGAAGCCTAACGGCATGCCGGACAGCTCGGGAAAATACCGGCCGAGCGTGGCGCACGAGGAAATCTTCCTGCTCAGCAAGAGCGGTGATCTGTTCTACGACGCCGAGGCTGTGAGCGCACCGGTGAGCGGGTCGACGCATGCCCGCGTGTCCCATAACGTCGCGGCGCAGATTGGCAGCACCAGAGCCAACGGCGGCCGGAAGACCAACGACAATATGAAGGCCGTCGTCCGCAAGCGCGCGGCGCCCGGCAAGGGCATCAAGAACAACGAGAGCATGGACGATGCGCTGTCGATCATGCCCGACACCCGCTACCTGCGCACCTACGAGCCCGAGGTCTGGCACATCGCAACTGCGGCCTATGCCGAGGCGCACTTCGCCACCTTCCCGCCCGCGCTGGTCGAACGCTGCCTGATGGCCGGATTGCCCAAAGGGCGCCGCTGCGTCGTGCTCGACCCTTTCGGCGGCGCCGGCACCGTCGGCCTAGTCGCCGATCGCATGGGCCACGACGCTATTCTGATCGATCTGAACCCCGATTATACCGTCATGGCGCGGCACCGCGTGAAGGATGATGCGCCTCTCTTTGTGGAGCTGGCCTAGGCCCTACTTCCGCACCCTGGTCCCAGATGCGCCATTGTAGGTCGCGACGTGGTTATCCTTGACCTCAGTGTTGCTGGGCGCCGGCACGTTGGCTGGCGCGTCCAAGATGAACTTGCTCAGACCCGAGCTCGGCAGACCGAAGTTGTTCACAGGGATATCCCCCGTGGACATCTCGTTGGCGTAGATCACCGTCCCATAGCCGGGGCCGTCCAACTTGAAGAGGCTCTGGCCTGTGTTCTCGCCATTGTTGAAGGCGCCCACCCGGAGCCCCTGCGGCGCATAGATGCCGTACTGACTGTTCTGGATGAACGAGCCCATGATGATGTTGTGGCTGTAGCCGGTGTTGATTCCGGACCCGCCGTTGCGGCTCATGTTCGGAGCGATGCCGAAGACGTTGGACATGATCGCCCCGCCTAGGCTCTGGGCCAGCATGCCGTCCTTGCGCATGTTTTCGGCGTGCAGGTTGATGTGGCTGAACTCAAACACCGCGCCTTCAAAAATGAAACCGTATTCGGCATAGCTCGTGTAGATGTTCTGGAGGGTCGGCTTGTAGATATCCATGGCCGTGCCGCCTTGGGCCCGGATGCGGAGGCAGGCGCCGGCCGGGGGCCGATCATAGCCGCCGCCGTACAGTTGGAAGTTCATCAGGACGAAACCGCGGTTGGCAACGCCGGTCACGCCTTCAAAGCGGAACATGTCCTGACCGCCGGCGCCCACCCAGTTGATCTGCGCCCAACTGCCGTCGATGCCCCACACCTCGCCGCCGTGTTCGGTCTGGCGGAAGACGATGGTCTGGTCGATGTCGATCACCGTGCCAGGCGCCAGCGTGATCACCGTCCGGGTCGATGCTGCGGCATTGGCCAGCGCCTGCAACTGTGGCGTGGTCGTGGGCTTAGGCAACATGCCGCCCATAATGTTGATCACCGTTCCCCCGCCGCCCGTGCCGGGGACGCCTTGGATGCCCTGATCGCCCTTGTCCCCCTTCGGACCAGCCGCTCCGGTAGCTCCGGGCGCGCCCTGAATGCCTTGCAGCCCCGCGTGGCCCTGAGCCCCCGCCGGTCCCGTCGGCCCCTGTGGGCCCGTTCCTGAGCCGCCAGTGCCGCTTCCTGCCGGACCCTGCGGTCCCTGTGGCCCGGTCACTCCCTGTGGACCCTGCGGACCGGGAGGTCCCTGCGTGCCGCCGCCGGGCGGCGGCTCTACCTCGGGCGAGTCCACCGTGTAGGTCCCCAGATCATCCCATCCGTCTCCCCGCAGAAAGAACAACATCGACGCCGTTTCCGTGTTCAGCACCGTCTTGCCGTTGATGATCAGCTTGACAGTGGTCATCGGCGTAGCTCCTCGTTGGGGGCCTCACTATAACCTGTGCATGGCTCGGTGAATATCGGGGACAACCGACCAGGCACGAGGCCGTTGCGCGACCGAAGCAATAAGCATATTATTGAAACAACAAACGGCCCCCGCGAGGGAGCCGTCTGAGTGCTGAAGGACCTTGACGGGTCCAGAAAGCAGTTGGGATGTAGCCGCATCCCGTGGAGCGAAGATAATCGCTCCCGGTGTCCGAGACAACCCAATCCGTCTGTTGGTTATTTGCGTCCGGCTATCTTTACCGAGGTGAAAGCCCTCGGGTTTGTCGGCCTTCCAGTGGTTGCCGTCCTGCACGCTGGATTATGCCATGGGGAGCGGGGATCTTCGGGTTCTGGGCCTACGGGCTTCCATGGGAGAAGTGGCGCAAGTGGATCATGAGGGGCCTGCGGGTTGGGTGCCATGCCTTATCCACAGTCAGCTTGGGTTGCGGGCAATCACTAAATGCCCCGCTCCCAAGAAATCAATCATGGTCAGATTCATGAGCATCCTCTCTTGGATAGAGAGGATGCGGGCGGGAGCAATTGAAATGGGCAGGTTTCATCGCAAGATAAGGATACTGGCGAAAACCGAATGGCCGGTATTTGTGCGAATGCACGAGACGGATAATCCCATACCTGTTGACCCGCGCTCGTTTTATCCGTGGGCATTGGCTCAACCAAAGCCAGAGCGGTACAGGCTGTTCGCTGTGTTTCGGGAGTTCGTCATGTCCGAGCGATACTCGCGAACGGTGATGGCGGAAGGCGCGTATTACCATAGCCTTGATGGAGTCGTGACGCGCCCGGTGCCTGATGTATCGATCAAGAATGCGCGTCGGAACATCGAAAATATCGACCAGTTTCGCGCAAGCAGGCCACTTGGAGGGAGCCATGGCTAAAAACGAGAAGACGAGCGCGCGCGTTGCGAAGATCGCGGCCAAGGTACTGGCGGTGGACATCAATCAGTTTCCCGATCAACCGCACTCGCCGATCAATCCGGCGCATGTGGATGTCATGGTGCTAATTGGGCAGTCGCATTCGACGGGCTTGAAGTGGTCCGACATCCGCGCACTCGCCGCCTCGGCGCTCACCCAGACGCCGGACAAGCGCGATATCGAAGCCGCTCGAAAGTATCTCTACAACGACCTCGGATTCGATCCGCGCGACGGCGGAAAGGTTGGTCGAGCGACGCACAACGCAATGGGCGATCGCATCAAGCCGAGGAAGATTCTGCCGCCCAAGGCCAAGTGTGTCTTGTCGGCGCGCATCAAGTCGAAGCGCCCGAGCTCATGGCCGCCATCGGCTAAACCGGGAAGGAACTCACCGTGACGCCCTATGATCTGATCGACATAGAGGTTTGGCTCCATCATGAAAGTCACGCAGGAAACGAGAACGCCGGCGCCTATCTGGTGTCCACGGATCACAAACACAAAACCTGGGTGCCCAAAGTGGCCTGCCAGTTGGAACTGACCAATGGCAACCGTGGTACGCTCACTCTGACAGAAAACTTGGCGGTCGAGCGAGGTTTGGTGTGATGGCCAAGAATGCCCCAACACTATTTGCCGATGAAGAACTGGCCCCAATGCCGGAAAAGCTCTGCACCGATGCCCTGGCGGTGTGGAACGAGATTGCACCGGGCGCCAGTTGGCCAGAAGCCCGGTTCCTGACGCAATCCCGGCGGACGGCGATGCGGAGGGCCATAAAAGACTATGGCGGCTTGGTGGGCTGGAAAGAGCACTTAGCGAGGGCCGCGACCAGCGACTTCCTGACCGGGAAATCCCCCCGCGGCGAGCAGCACAAGGACTGGCGCCCCGATCTGGACTGGTTCTTGAAACCGGCCAATGTGGTGAAAATCCTTGAAAACAAATTCAGCGGCAAAGGACCGGCCAAATCGTCGGTATTCGCGAACGCCAAGCCGCAGGGCATCGACTGGCGCGGGACGCTCGAAAGGTACAAGCCTCGAGGCTTCTGGCACAAGGACACGATGGGGCCGCGGCCAGAAGAGTCAGGCCCGCACAAGGTCCCAGCCGATATGATCGAGGCGTGGCGAAAGAAGCATGGCATCACGGGCGTGCAGGCCCCGACTGAGACCCGCGAGCAGCGGCTGGCGGCGTCGATCGCCACGTTCCGCCGTCTAGGGGATTACGCGCGGGCAAATGCGGCAGAGGAGCAACTGGCGGCGCTCCAGGGACGGCCGCCCGAGCTGGTCCCAGCTCCCGACGCTCGCAACCCTGATGTAGTACCTCCCAAGATGCCGTCTAATAAGGGTTATTCTGGCCACACTGCCAAAAACGGCGGAAATTATTCCAAATCTATGCAGCGATCCGAGGCCGAGATAACCCGCGCCATGGCCGCCGCTCAGGACGCGGCGTGGGAAGATATACCCGAGGGCGAAAACTACGGGCGCGACGAGTGAAGCCGCTGGATCGCTCGATGTTTCAAGCCTACCGAATTAGCAGCCTGATCGACGGCAAGGTGTATATCGGCATCACGTCGCGCTCGCTAAAGGCGAGGTGGGCCGAGCATCTCTATGAATCGCGTCGGAATCGTTCTCGGATGACGGTAACTTGGGCGATCGCCAAGCACGGCGCCGACAATTTCCGCATTGAGCCGATTTGTTGCGCGCGCTCATGGGATGACATATGCGCAGCCGAACAGGCGCTCATCGAGCAACATGGCTGCACCGCGCCCGCTGGTTACAATCTGCGGAAAGGCGGCGATGGTGCCTTCGGCCGCAAGCCAACTGCCGAGGCCATAGAGCGATCGGCAGCAAAGCACCGTGGCCTTCCGTGCCATCCCAACACGCGATCTGCATCGTCGCGCACTCACAAGGGCGTCAAGAAATCCCCTGCGCATCGTGCTCGGATTGCTGCGGCCAGGCGAGGCATAGCCAGGAGCGAAGAGACTAAGGAAAAGCTGCGAGCCTATTGGGCCGCACGTAGGGCTGCGGGCGAGTTCAAAACGGCCAAGCCATACGCTCACGCCAAAATCCCGCTAGCGCTCAGCCAACATATCGCAGCGACCTACCGGCCGCGCTTCTAGGACCAGATACTATCCGCCAGATTATTCAGCCGCCGGGCTTCGGCGCGCACGAGCTCGGCGACTTCGACCATCACGGATTCGGGCAGGAGATTGTAGCCCGTCTCCCATCGCCGGATGTTGCGCCTGGTGACCTTGAGTGCGACCGCCATTTGGTTGTGCCATTCTTCGCCGAAGATGGCACGCCCGGCGATGGCGAACAGGGCGCGGCGGCCGTTGTTGTTGAGGCGAACCGACGTGTCCTTGGGAATGACCATGATCTCCAGATGATCCGGCGTGTTGTCGAGCGGATCACCATAGGTGTGGTGCACAACTTTCGTCACAGCGCAGCCCAAGTGAGCGCCGTCCAGAAAGCCACCGATATCAGGCACACGATGAGAACCGTGAAGTAATTGCCCGGATATCCCATGGTCATTCTCCCAACCCTGCGGCTTCGGCCTGGGCAAGCGCCTTCTGAGCGGCATCCTGCGCGATGAGCAGGCTCGCGAAGTTGGGAGGCTGACCAGTGACACGCCAATCTGCGATCAACGCGACGTAATTGGTCAGCGCGGCACGCATAGCGCGGGCTGCAGCCTCCGCTGCGTCTAGCTTGTGGGCTAGTTCCAGCATGTAGGCGTCATTTCCATTTCTCATGACACGGTGATCCGGTAGACGTCGCCCTTGAACAGCGGGCGGTCGATCCGGACACGCCAGCCATCCCGGCGGTAAATGGCCCGGAGGCGGTTCGCCAAGGTGGCGGCTTCCAAGTAGGTGTTGCGTGTGAAGTTCATCAGATGCTCCTGTGGTTAGTCTTTTGTTAAGAGGGAAGGGCCTGTTGCCATGTCGGCATCGGCTTATTCCCATCGGGGAAACGGTTCGTCAGCCGCTTGTCGGCCACCGTAAATGTCCAACCTGGGACGATGCGCGCATTTATAGGCGGCATGTAGGTCACCCATCCCACCAAGTCGCCATCGGCCCAGACTTCACGGTTGAAATCGTTCACAAAGCGGGTTTCTAAAATGGTCATTGCGGTGGCCCTTCTCTGCCTGTGCTGGTCGGGCCTGTGCCCGTCCTGTGGATTGAGAAATACAGCTTGGTGAAATTATTGTCAACGGGGTCTTGCAATCTTTTTTAAGATTGGTGTAGGTTGCCGCCATGAAAGATCGAAACCTACTTCTCCGGCTTGAAGCCCAAGAGGGCGGCCCCGGCGCTGCGGCCCTGACCATCGGCATCAGCGGGCAGAGCTGGAGCAACTGGAAGAACAAGGCCCTTCCCAGTTATGGGCGCCTTTTGGTGCATGTGGCGCTCAATCGGACGGGCCGGCGCCTGATACAGGATGCACTTGAGAGGAAAGAGCCATGAACGCCCACGCCCACACGCTGCGCCGCATCGCCGATGGAGCATACAAATCCTATAAACAGGCCCAGACGGTGAGCGAAGCGGGTCGCCTCCTGACGCTGCGACGGCATCTGATCGATGCGGCCGACGAACTCGACCGGCTCACCGAGCTGGTGCGGGTGTGCTCAATGCAGACCGATCCAGCTTGGGCTGCAAATCTGGCGAAGGAGGGGTTGCGATGAAACACCTACGCGGTTTCATCAACGGGGCTTGGCCCGGAATCCTCGGCGGTCTGGTCGGTGGCGTTGTTGCCTTCTGTCTATCCAGTTGCCCAACCCGCGCTCAGACGATGTGCCAGAACCTCGGCGACGGCTTCACGTCCTGCACCAACGGCGCGAGCTCGCAGCGACTCGGCGAATTCGACTTCAATTCGGATGGCAGTTGGGGCATGCGCCTCGGCGGCGGGATGTATCTGGCCAATCCGCCCGCGAACCCGCGCGCCGATGCGCCAGCGGTTCCGATCATCCCCGAGCCGCAGCCCTTTGAAGTCTGGCGGCAGCGCGGAACCAGAAAGTGACGGGCATCCTCTGTCCCACATGCAACGGGCCCCATCACACGGTGACCAAAACCAACGCCTATGGGGAATTTTTTCGGCGCCTCAGACACTGCGCGGATTGCGATCTGGATTTCACGACCTACGAAGCTGCAGGGCGGCCGGGCGGCCGGTTCATGAAGGCAGTTCACCTGCACCGGACACTCCAGGCTATGTCGCCGATTCGGCGTCAGATCGTAGAGAACCTAATCGAAGAACTAACGCCGGCTTCGGCTACGGTCATCAATTTTGGAGAGGAAGAATGAGCCACATGCGCGTCTGGAGCAACGGAAGCACCCTCTATTTCGCTGGCCAATTCTCGGCCGACGATGCCGCGTTCATTGAGCCGTTGGCCTTCCAATATGGCATGTCTCGTCCTGAGCAAGCGCACCAGCAGGCCACTAAACTCGCATGGGCGTTCAAGAGCATTTGCGAGCGCGTTGCCAAGGACACCAAATGAACGACATCTTTCAGCCCCCCGCCTACAACGATACGCCGCTCAGCCAGCCACCGACGGACGGCCGTATACAGACGCCGCAGATGGGGGCCCAGCAACTAACCCAGATCGGGGCGAACGCGGCCAAAAACGGCCTAGTCGACGTGGCTCGCGTCGCATTCACGCGCGCCGTGAGAGAGGAGCGACGTGGCGATACCCTGGCAAACTTGGCCAACGCACTGCGGCAGCTTTGGCGGTTCGACGAGGCCAACAAGATCATCGATGAAGCGCTTCAATTCGCGCCCCAGGACGGCCGGGTGTGGGGCATCAAGGGCGTCACCATGCTGGACCAGAACCGGTCAACGGACGCCATCGCCGCCTTTCGAAACTCGCTGATGTGGGGCGGCGCCGCTCCCTTTACCAAGTTCGGCTTGGCTGAGGCGCAGCTCCATGCCGGCGACTTCGACCGCGGCCTGAGGGGCTACGAATCCCGGTTTGAGATAAACTCGCCTCGCCTTCATGGCCTCCCCCGGTGGCAGGGAGAACCATTGGGCGACAAGGTGCTGCTGGTCGAGGCCGAACAAGGCTTTGGCGACACTTTCATGTTTAGCCGCTTCCTGCCTCGCATCCCAGGGAACTATATCTTCAGCGTCCAAGCGCAGGCAGTGAGTCTGTTCGGACCGGAGGCGAAGCGGCTGGGCGAAGCAGTGCGCGCTGATTACTGGTGCCCTCTCATGAGTCTACCGCTGATCGTCGGCACCGACATCACGCCCGCGCTGGCTTTCCGGCCTAACCGCATCCTGCCGCTGACGGCGCGCGGCAAATTCAACATCGGCATTGTCTGGGCATCCAAGGCAGGAGGGTCCGGCACTCCCGAAGAAATGCGCCACGGCCTGCAGAAGTCATGCCCGATCGAGGCCTTCCTTGATCTTTGCGACATCGACGGCGTCCAACTGCACAGCCTGCAGTACGATCAGGATGCCAGCCTGATGACGATGGACCTCGTTAACCAACTTCCCCAATACGACTTCCGCGACCAGGCCGCGCACATGCTCAACATGGACCTGATCATCAGCGTGGACACCGCACCGCTGCATCTGGCCGGGACGCTCGGGCGTCCGTGCATCGCGCTGTTGAACGTGGTTGGAAGCTGGCAATGGGGTTCTGGAGATACCACGCCTTGGTACAAATCAGTCCGGATCGTGCGGCAGCCAAAGCCGTTTGACTGGTCCGGAGCGATGGCCAAAGCGAAGGATATCGTGGTCGAGATGATGGGGGAGCACAAGCCATGACCGAGAATGAAGCCAAGACCAAGCATTGCTGCGGGCCAGAGGGCACTGGAAGCAAAGGGCCTCCAGACAACGACGGCACATGCGATCGTTACTGCATCGGCTCTGCCTGCATGGCATGGCGTGTGAAGAGACTCCCTGATGGCGATCAGTACGGCTTCTGCGGGCTCGTAGGTCTGGCAGGCAAGCCATGATCGGCGGCATCACCGAGCCGCCGCGCCGTTATCTCGAACATGAATGGCATTGGCTTCACAGCGAGCGCGCATCCCGACCGGTGATCTCACAATGGATCAAGGGCGGTTGGTATAGCCCGGGTGAGCACGGCCCGATTTCCCCGCAGGAGATGTGGCGCCGCGGTTGGGCCTATCTGGGGCCTGTTCCAGTACCGCCAGGAGATTGGGGATGATCGATTTCAGCAACGCGCGCGTCGCCGTCGTGGGCGACCTGATCGAGGACCATTGGATTTACGGCCGCGTCGATCGGCTGTCGCCCGAGGGGCCGTGGCCAGTGTTCCTGCCGGAGCGAACGGTCGTGCAGATGGGCGGCGCGGCGAATGTGGCCGCCAACATGTACGCGCTGGGTGTGACGCCAGTGCAGATCGCCCCGAACCGAATGGCGATCAAGGAACGCTATGTCGTCGGCCGGCACCAGATGTTCCGCGTCGACCGGGAAAACACATCGAACATTTCGAGCCAGGAGATGATCCGCCTATTCATCGCTCTCACGGAGGGCACCCAACAGCCGAATGTCGTGGTGCTGAGCGATTACGGGAAAGGCTGCTTTGGTGGCACCTTGGCGCAGTGCATCATTGAATGGTGCATGCCCCGCGGCATCGTCACCGTCGTCGATCCTAAGGGAACCGATTGGACCAAGTACGACGGTGCCACCGTCATTACGCCGAACTATGCCGAGTGGAAGGCCCATCAGCGCGGCGGCCGCGCGCGTCTGCTCGTGACCAAGGGTGAGCACGGCATAGAACTGCAGGGTGATGGCAGCGACGGCAGGCATTGGATCAACATCCCCGCTGCCGGCCCGAAGGTGGTCGATATCGTCGGCGCCGGCGACGTGGTCGTTGCTGCGCTCGCCCTGGCGTTGGGTGCAGGCTATTCCATGGAAGAAGCAGCCCGCATCGCCAACGCCGCAGCCGGTGTCGCCGTAGGCAAGCCCGGCACGTCTGTGTGCACGATCGACGAACTGAGAGGTGCTTGGGTAAGCGGGTGTAGCTCAGCGGTAGAGCAGCGGTCTCCAAAACCGACGACGGGGGTTCGAGTCCCTCCGCCCGCGCCACTCGTTGGAATCGCCAACGGCTGTTTCGACACCCTGCATGCCGGCCACGTCGAGCTCCTGCAGAAGGCAAGGGCGCGCTGCGACCGACTGATAGTCGCCATCAATAGCGATGCATCGACGCGACACCTAAAGGGCCCTCTGCGGCCGGTAAATCCAATGGCTGTGCGCTGCGCCATGCTCCAGGCATTGGCATGCGTCGGTGAGGTCCGCGTCTACGATCAGGAGGAGGATCTGGTCGACATCATCAAGGAGGTAGGGGCCTCGGTGATCTTCAAGGGCGTCGACTACGAGGGCCACCCCACCATCACCGGCAGCGATATCGCCCGCGTCGAGATCATCAAGACCGAGTTCAAATCGTCCACCGCGCAGGAAGTCTGCAAGGCTCGAGGAGTTTGGTCTTGAATCTGATGGAAGGACTGGCGCGACAGTTAGTGCGAGTTGCCAAGGCCCGGCGGCACTATGAGGACATCGGGCCGAGCGGCGCATTCGGGCTGATGATGATCGATCGAGCCCTTGAGATGGCATGTGTGGCTGCGGGCAGCAATGACATTGTCGAGATGATGCGCGCTCACGAGGACCTAAAAGGCATCAGCGAATGATCATTTGCACCGGAGTGTCCGGATTCATCGGACGCCATCTGACCAAAGCGCTCAATGCTGATTGGGTTCCGGGCCAAGTGCCTCTTTTGCGCGAGGCGGACGCGCTGATCCATCTCGGCGGCATATCCGATACCACATGCAAGGACGAGCAACGGCTGATCGAGGCGAATGTGAAGCTGACGTTGGAACTCGCCGACTCGGCCGCCGACGCTGGAATTCCGTTCATCTATGCGAGCAGCGCCAGCATTTACGGAAATGGACGCGGACCGCTCAATGCCTACGCCCGATCGAAGGCGGCGATTGATGCCTCCATGGCGAACCGATCGGACGAATGGTATGGGCTGCGGCTCTTCAATGTCTACGGCGACGGTGAGGGCAAGAAGGGCGACCAGGCCAGCATGGTCTACAAGGCCGTCTGGTCGCATCGGAATGGCAAGACGCCCGAATTTTTCACACCGAAAGCGCGCCGCGATTATGTCCACGTCAGCGACGTCGTGAAGGTGATCCTGTGGTTCGTGCGCACTTGCCCACGGAGTGGCGTCTATGACGTCGGGACTGGCGAATCGACATCGATCAAGGAAGTCTGCGATCTGGCTCAAGACATATCGCCATTCATTAGACGGATGGCGGCGACCGAGATGAGGGGAATGTACAAGCATCCGTCTCTCACCGAAATACCCGTGCCGTCGCACATGTTCTGCGCCTGCCAGATGGACACCAAGGCCGATCTCACCCGGCTGCGCAGCATCGGCTATGACGCACCGTTTCTGTCTCTCGAGGAAGGAATCAAACTGCTATGAAATCGTCCGGAACTGTCATGGGCGGCATGCGCCTGCCCAAGGATCTGGCAGCCCACCGCAGCAGCAAGCTCATCAAGAGCGCCATCGGTTCCTCCCGAGTGAAGCGCGAATCGCAGATCAAGGACGCCATCGCCATCGATTTCACGAAGCGACCGAAGGTGAAGAAATGACCGACCGCAAACCGAGACGAGTGCCGTGGGTGAAGGATTGGCTGCTGTTTGTAGCACTTCCAGTTGGGACCATCTTGATCATCGCCATCGTCCACAGCGTGCTGAAATGAACTACCCCCCGCCCACTGACGTTCGCATCCTGGAAGGCGAGGAGGAGGCCAAGACCATCGCCTATGTCCGCAACCTCATCGCGCAGAAGCCCAAGGTTCGCGACGTCTCCCACTGGGAACGCGGGTGGAAGCAAAATCTCGATGCGTACATGGCGTCGCGCGATCCAGACGATCTGATGCCAATGTACATCCGCCCGGCCCTGCCGCTGCGCTGCAATGGTCACTTCGTCATGCCAGATGATCCATTCTGCGAATGGAAGTGGTATCGGAAGTTCCTCGAATATATCTCTGACCGATGGCTCGCCGACAGCGGCAACATTTTAGAAATCGGCTGCGGATCTGGGCACAATCTCGCATGGCTCAAGACGCGCTATCCCGAAAAGAGCATATTCGGCTGGGATTGGTCCCCCAGCGCCGTGGCGATCGCAGACGCGGTATCCGACGGGGGTTCCAAGTTCAATATGCTCCAGCCGCCACCTGCTACCCCGCTCATCCTGAGCACCACCACCATTCTGACCGTCGGCGCGATGGAGCAGACCGGCACAGGATGGGGACCTCTCCTCGCATGGCTGCTCGTCACCAAGCCCAAGCGCGTCGTCCATATCGAACCGGTGCTGGACTTTTATGACCCCGGCGACCCAGTGGATCAGACGGCGATTGAAGCCCATATCGCCCGCGGTTTCTGGACCGGATATCTCGAGACTCTCATTGAGCTCGCGGACGAAGGGTGCATTGAGATCGAGGACATGGAGCGATCCTGGTTTGGGTCGCTCTTAACTGAAGGATATAGCCAGATCGTGTGGAAGCCGCTGTGAGTGAGCGAATTACCTTCACAATGACGGACGGCACGGTGCGTGAGTTCAAGCATCTCGGACGGCCCGGAGGCTCATATACGGTTCGCCTGACTTTCGAGGGGGAATTCGCCATCGTCACAGATGAATGGGGGGACAGAACGGTTATTCCGGCCCACCTCATCTCAGAGATCAAAGAGACCGAAGGGCGGCGTTGGTGAAAACCATCATCTACCAGCAGGTCTTCCTCCGCGATGCCGCCCAAGCCCGTCTATTCGGCGTCAGCCACGCCCTAATCCGCAGGCTCAACCCCGATGCCCACACCCTGGTCATCGACAACGGCAGCGAGATAGACCCGTGGGAATACGCCCAGCCAGATCTCTACTTTCGCTTCCCAGAGCGAATCGGCCATTTCTTCCACGACTTCCATGGGATGCCTGACGGATCGGTGCCGCGCGACGGACCAGGGCGAGCTCACTGCATGGCGATGCAGATCGCAATGGAAGCGGGATACGATCGGGCGGTCTACATCGAAGCCGATGCCCTCTTTGCCAAGCCCGTCGAGTGGGGCTTCGCGCAGATGACGACGCCAGTCGCCTGCCAGCCTGCGTGCATGTATTACAAACTGGATTGGCACGTCGTCTGGTTTCGGGACCTGAAATGGCTGAAGACTTTCGACTTTCCCGGGCGATACGATTGGCAAAACCGCACGGGAGAGCCCGGCGGCGAACCGGCCGGCGAAGTCATCTGGCACCAGATCCTAGGCGACAACGTAGCCTCGCTGCCCGTCCGCGGGACACGCGGCGAATCAATCAGCCTCGACGAGAACAACTATTGGATGTTCTATCCGGATGGCTGCGATTTGGTGACCCACGTCAGTACAGCAACCTGCGCGCACTTCCTCAAGATGAACGGCCATCCGGACCTAGCCGACCGCCTATAGCGCGATGATCTTGCTCATCACCATGGTCGGCTGAACCGTGGATATGTTGTTTACTCCGTTCGAGGTCACGCCGAATGCGTGAGTGTGATTGTTTGTAGCCGCTTGGAAATCTCCACCATTATTGACGCCAGAATTGCTGTTGCCGACGTTTGTGGTGCTCGTGCCAGTAACGGTGATGAAGATACCATTCGACTGCAATCCACCCGTGGCGCCCGCAGTCGCACTGGCCATAGAATTAAGCCTATCTGCACTCGCGACACCTCCATTCGTATCCATGCCAGCGACGATCATGCCGCGCAGGTCCGGAAGGGCAATCGTCTTGTTCGCGGCAAAGTCCGCTGCCGCGTTGGCGCCGCGCCCTCCCGACACCGCAGCCTGGCCATTCGCCCACGAGTTCCACAGCAAGGTGTAAAGAGGCAGTGTGTCGACGTTGGCGCGTCCAGTGGCAGCGGATGCCGCGCTGCCGATAGTCGTGCCATTGGCGAAGACATAACCCGTGGGCACAGTCGTCCCGATATAGTCGAAGACCAAGCCGGTGATCGGCGCCGCCGTCCGTTGCACGGTGGCATCCGGAAAGATGAAACCGCCCGTCGTGCTCGTAATGAGTCCACTGGCGCTGATTGGCCCGCTCGCACTGATTGATCCCGTCACCCCAAGAGCCCCAGTTGGGCTGGTCGCGCTCACGGTGGTCCAAGTCAAGCCGCCAGTAGCGCCCAACACACCAGTGGCGTTGTACTGGATTTGTCCGGTCGCGCCGGCCGCGATCGCCGGTTCAGTGATCGACTTGCGCATGCCGCTTGCGCTGCCATCACATGACACGATGACGGAGAGCCCTGCCGCCACGGTGATCGTGGAACCGCCTGCTCCGGACTTGATGCCTACCGTCTGACCGCCTGCGGTGCCGTTCAGGAATACCCACTGGCCGCCGACGCCAGACGGGACGACGTAGGTGATGGTGCCGGTGGGAGTGCCCGAGATCAGCAGCGACAATGGCCGGTACTGGGTTGCGGTCAGCGCCGTGTCGCCCGACAGGCCGGTAGAGTTCAGAAGGGACGAGCCGCCGAAAGCCGTATCGATTTGGGACCAGTCCGTGTTTACAGGGGTCTCCCACGAATTTACGAAATCTCCGTGCGCAGGCTGCTCCAGACTCTTATTTTGAGTGAACGTTGAAACCATCTAGCCCTCCGGCAACAGGCGATTATTCTTTGATCGATTCTCTGCTCCCGGTAGTACCTGAAGATTCCACGGGACGTGCAACCCTCGGAAGTTTCGGCCGCGCAATGGATGAATGTGATCAACGTGGTGCTCGATGCCGGTCTGCGTTTCTAGCGCCACAGCGACCTCGTAAAATTCAGAAATCTGGGCGAGATGAATCGCCGTCAGCCATGGCGGTTGTGCTGCGCGGCGAGCGCCTTGATATTTACGAGATTTCAATCGGCCCGGCACGGGGTTCGCTTGATATGAGTTGCGATTTCTAGCCCTTATCTTGTCAGCGTTTGCAGCGTAATAAAGGCGGTCCCAGTCTGGCCTTTTTGCCCGCCACGCCTTTGTGGCAGCCACAGCCTTCTCGGGATTCTTTTTGAGCCATTTCTTATAGGCCGCCCGATATTTTTCTCGGTTATTTGCTCTATAGGCGTTTGCGATAGGCCGCACTCGCCCCGGATTGGCGATGGCATCCTTGCGCGCCCACTCCCGTCCATAAGCCCTGACCTTTTCTTGGTTCTTGGCTTTCCATGCTGCCATCGTCGCGCCACTGCATGCGCAGCATTGATCACGATAGCCGTCAGCCGTTCCTTTTCTGCGCCAAAAGGCAGAAAATTCCTTAGTCTCGCCGCAGGTTGAGCACGTCTTCATTTCACCTCAGATAGCCCTTCCCGCGACCGCAAGCGCGCGGGCAATCATATTATCGTGGGCACCAAGCAGTTCCTTGGTCTTGGCTTGGTCACCACGCCGAGCCTTCGCCACCAACTCGGTCAAATGCTGTGCCGCCCGCGCGTGATTCACGACCGCCCCGCCGCTCGCGCGCCCTTCGCGCTTCTTTTTTCCGGTCTCAAGGCCCGGCTGGGCGAAGTAGGGCGAATTTTCAAAGGCACCGTTCACCCGCGCTAGCCACGTTGCATCACCCACATTTTCAGCACCGTGGCGTAGCATGCGCATGCCAATCTGCGGGTCGACGATACCGGCGGCGTACATCTGGTTGATGTTGTTGATGCCGCGGGCCTTCAGGTTACGCGCCAGTGTAGAGGCGAAGTGCGTGCCGACGGCGCCGGCTACGGTGGACAATCCAGCGTCGGATCCCATCAGCAGGCCGCCCAGAAGCCCCAGTCCGCCGCCGCTAATTCCAGGCATCATCGATTGCGCTGGCATCGGCGCCATGCGCTGTTCCATGAGTTTCAAGCGGTGTGCGGTGTCCGAACCGGGGATGCCGGACTGCATGCGCGCGCGCGTCTGGGTCTGTCGAGAGATGTCATCTGACAACTGAGACATGATCTTGAGTTGATCGGGCTGGAAGAGTTCTGGCAGCGATGCGCTGTAGCCTTCGATCAGTTTCTTGAAATGCGGCCCGAAATTACCGGTCGCGCCGGCTGAAGCCTCGGCCTGTTTCATCATGTGGTCGACGGCGAGTTTCTTCAGACCCTCGATCACGCCAGGGTCCCCGGCCGCCTCTTTCACCAGATGCCGAAGCTGCAATGGGCCGGTCTGCTTGTTGCCGAGTACATTGCCCATGATTTGGGTCGCGTGGTCCGCGTTCGCCGCGCCTACGAATTTGGACGCCAAAGCCGATTGAGAATTCGCCAAGTTGCTGAACTGCCCAGAGAACCCCGGCTCAACCTCGTCGATCGCGCGCAGCGACTGCTTGTACTTGTTCGTCCACGACGCCAGCGCCTTGGGGTTCAACTGGCCGTCCTTCATGATGTCACGCAACGACATGACAGCGGCATCCTTGACCGCCTGCAGCATCTCCGGGCTATCGTTGGCAGCCTTCAGCACCTCGCGAGTGATGGCGTAGCCGTCCTGGCCGCCCGGGAATGCCGCCCGCGGCACGGCCGAATCACGCACGTTCCATGCTTCGCCGTTCTTGCCGGCCTGAAGCAATTTGCCCACAGAACCCTGGCGATAGGTCTCGCCGAGGTATTTCTGGGCGTCGTTGGCCGCCTTCAGTGCCGCAACGGCGGCGGGGCCCATCTGTTCAGTTCCCGGTACTGCTCCACCGCCTGGAGCTCCTCCACCAGGCCCTGCGCCCGCGCCTTGCGCTCCAGGTGCTGGAGAAATTCCGCCCGTTCCGCCGGGGCCATCGGCTCCAGCACCTGTCGCAACACCTTGCCCTTCGCTAGCCTGTCGGGCTGCCTGCCACTCATCTCGTTGTCGTTCGAGGGCACTCTGGAGAGTTCCATTCGGGTCCATCTGTCCTTTGGCGACAGCCTCCGCTTCTGCTTTCGATCGGTTGGTGACGGCGTTCTCCAAGTCTCCCCAGATCGCGCCCTTCAATGCCTTCAAGCGGCCAAGTTCGCGCGTCGCCTTCGGATCCGACTTGGCGGCCGCAAGCGCCTCGTTGACGTCTGTCATGTAGGATCGAAGGTCGCTGAACTTGACCTCGTCCGGCATTTCCTTCGCCAACGTGGTGAAGGCGTCGTCGGGCTTCTTGGTCTCATAACCGGGCTTGTGCTTGGTGACGTCGCTGGCCTTCTTCTTCAGGCCGGGGATCAACAGTGTCTGGTCGCCGAATTGCTCCTCGAGCAGGTCATAGAGCGCCGTCCGCGCCTGCTCGGCGGTCTTCCGACCTTCCTGCAGCGGCTTGCGCACGCCAGCGCCGACCTCATCCGGGTGGACGCCAGATGGGAGCGCCTGATCGACCTGATCCTCTAGGTCACGCAGGTACTGGCCGAATTTCGCCTGTGGCTCGAGACCGGTCGCCGCCGGATCGACGGTGCTGCGCAGGGCCTTCTCGCGCGCAGCACCGCGGGCCGCGTCCTGGCCCATGATCTGCTGCCGCGCGCCCTCGTTCGCCATCGTGGTGACGAGCTCGCCGCTGGCCAGTTCCCGGTTTCCCGAGGCCTCAGCGATCCGCGGCGTGGCGCCTGGCTCCGATCTCTGCCAGTCCGGCATATCTTCATAGGTCTTCAGGGCATTATCGTAGGCCTCGCGCACCGCAGTGCCGGCCGTCCCAGCAGGAGCACCAACCTTGATGTCCTTGGCTATCTGGGCCGATGCGCGCTGACGGGCTTCTTCCTTCGTGATGGGCGGCAGGAATTTACGCCGCGCCGATATGCCGGTTTCAGCCGCTACCGGGCCCAGCATCGACGCGCCGGCGATCACGAATGGGTTGTCGGTGTGATGCGCCGCAGCCTCTCCGGAGACTCCGCCGATACCTCCCACAATGGCAGGACGAGCCGCTGCAGCCAGCCCAAGGCCCTTCTCCGTCAAAGTGGGGGCCTCCAGGCCAATCCTGGGGACAGCCCTAGTCGCGGTCCCCGCCATGGCACCGCTCGGGAGCGCAGCCTCGGTGAAGGCCCGTCCGACCTTGCCCGCTGTGGTCGTGGGTTCATATTCGCCCACCACGGGCTTCACATAGCGGTCATATATCTCACCGCCGCTCATCGGCTGCCATTCGCCGGCCTGGCGCTTGGCTTCCGCATTTTCCTTGATCCCTTTGAGTATTTCCCGCCATGAGCGCTTGTCCCAAATCGATCGGACGCCAGCCTGTCCCAAGTCGAGCATATCCACGACATCGCCGGCGAGGCCCAGCCCAGGGAGATGCGTGGCACCCTTCAAGACTGAAGTGCCTAAATTCTTGGCCGTTCCGGCAATCCAACTGTCATCCGGCTTATTGCCCAGAACACCGCCTTGACCCGGTCTATCGATTGTCTCGAAATCGTCAGCCATCCCTGATGGCGCGTAGGGCTGGAAATCGTCGGCGATCTTTGGAGGGTCTGCCATCAGGGTTTCTTCCCGATCAGGGTGCCATCAGCGGCATAGACGTTCCTGGTGGTCGGATCATACCATTGCCCGGTGCTCTGGCTCTGCTGAATGTCCTTGATGCCGCTCAGCGCGCTAGGCACCTCGCCGAGCTTCGGCGCTGATGGCTTGGCTTGCGCCTTGGGCTCCTGCGCTTGGATGTACCACAGATTCTCGGGCTTGCTCAGATGCTCGAGAACGGCACCGCGGTAGTCCTTCGTCGGCGACACACCTTCAAGAGCCTTCGGCAGACCAATCTCAACGTCAGCCCGCTTTTCCATCAGGCCAAGCATGGCCTTGATTGCCTCAGGCAGCATGTTGACGCCAGGCGTCGCCGTCTCGATCGCGCGTAGGAACGATTCCTGGCCAGCACCCGGATACGAGCTCGACTTGATCGACCCGGCGATAGCGTAAGCGAGCTTGTTGGCCTCCTCCACCTTGCTGGGATCGCTGACGACGCTTTGTACGAGACCAGGATCCACACCCAACTGCGTCAGGGTCGATCCCATCTTGCCCAACGCCTGCCCGTAGGGGCCGGTTGATGTGACCGCTTTGCCTTCCTTGTCGAACAGCGTGTTGCGCAGGGACTGCACCAATTGCTTGGACGTGCGGCCATCCTGTGCGCGCGCATAGACCTCATCGGCGACCTTCTGGTTCCGGTCCGTGACGTCCATTTGCCATTTCTTCTCGGCGGCAGCCTCCTTGGACCCAGGCACGTTCTGCACGACCCCCTTTGGATCGGTCAGAACGCCGCTCGACCGTCGCTCTTGCTCAAGCTGCTGGGCGCGTTCCATGGCGGTGGACTGGCCCTGTGCATTGCCGCGCTCGGCGGCTGCCTCAGCTCGGTTGCGCCAGAATTGCGGATCATTCTGGTCTGTAATCGGAGGCGGCTCATCGGCCGACGAGGACATCGCGGGATCAAGTGGACCGCCGCCCTGTTTGGCGATGCGGCCGCCATGCTTGCGCGCAGTGACGGGGCCGATCGACTGTCGGATGGTCCCCATCTTGCGCTGGATCTCTTCATATTGCGCCCGCTTTTCTGGCGGCAGTTCCCGCGGATGACTGAATTTGCCCAAAATGGCCACGCTCTGGCGCTCGAGCGCATCCAATTGCGCGGCCGGATTCATCTGGCTGCCCGTGCCGACAGCCGAGGCCTCTGCCGTGCGCAGGCCCATGGCGGATTGGGTGAGCTTGTCCACCGGGATCGTCTTCATGCCATCCAGCGATATCGCCTGCCCCATCCGCATACGTTCCGTAGCCTGATCGCGCTGCTGCTCATAGCGGCTGCGCTCGCCTGGATCGAGGCTGGTATTGGCCATATACTGCCAGTACCAAGGGACATCCTGTGGTCGCGCTTGCGCGATAAAGGCCTGGGCTGCCGGCGGCAACGTCTTGAAATAGTCGGTGGCTGATCCCTGCGACGGCGTCGCGCCTGTGCCCTTGGTCCCCAGCAAATCGTACATCCGGCCTGTGAGAGCCGACAGGTTCTTGTCAAACTGCTCTGTCGAGGCCTGCGGATTGCTGCCCACGAAATTGGCTTTCTGCCGGCTGACCAGATTGAGGGCCGCCATGATCTTCTCAAGCTGCTGGGTATCAGCCTGCTGCTTGCTGATGTCGATGCCCTGCTGTTTGAAGCCCATGGCCGGATAGGCTTGCGCAGCCGCGGCGAGCCCGGTGCCGACGGAGCCCGCCAGAGTCCTTGAGGGTGAGGCCAGCATGTTGCCCAAGAAGGTCAGACCGGTCATCACGGGCCGCTCATTGCGGTCCATCCATCCGCCCTTGTCGAAGAACCCAGGCGATCCGCCGGGCTGGGAATTCCGGGCATCGGCCGTAGATTGCAGGCCGAGTGCAGCCGCTTGATCAGGCGGCGCAGCGGCCAGACCGGTCTGAGGCGGTTCCGGAGCGGCTGGGGGAGGCGGCACGGGGGCAGCAGCCGGTGGCGCGGCTGCCGGAGGCGGCGCGACCGGAGGGGGCGTGGCGGGCTGCGGAGGGGCTGTAGCGAGGCCCTGCGGGGCGCCAGCGGCTTCATCCGGCGACGGGGAAGCTAGGCCACGCGGGTTGATCAGCTCGTCGATCTCATCGGGCGAGAGCGCTCCGCCCGCGTCCTTATGGATGCGACCACCGGTGGCCAACCCAAGCTGGTTCAAGGTCCGGGCGGTCAGGTCGACATCGACGTCAGCATCGTTGGTCGGTTCTGACCCGGAATCGACCCCAGATTGACCCGCTTCCGGTTCGGTATCGTTGGCCGCCCTCAGCGCGCGCATGGCCGACGATGCCGGCTGCGTATCGGTCTCGTAACCCATGTGGGCGTTGAATTTCTTGACATAGTCCGGAACTGAGGTGCCCAGCACGTCGCGGTCGTTGCCGGCCACTTTCACGGGCCGCCCGGAGAACCAGACAGACGCCGCATCCTGCGGACTGCCATGCTGGACCATGGCGCTGCCAAAGACATTGTCGAACACCGTGTCCTGCACTTCGGGCGAATTCAGGAACTGATGTGGCGTCATGGCGGTGCCGGTCACCTTCTTCGTCCAGGCGGGGATGTTGCTGCCCATCACCTGGTAGGCGCCCCAGGGGCGGTCGCCGTTCTTGCTGGGAGGGCCGATCGCATCGTATCGACCGCTGCTCTCAATGCTCTTGATGGCGTTCCGCGCCCGCAGGACAAGGGAGCGGAATTCGTCCACGGGACCGCCTGCCGCGCGCCGCGGCCGGCCGCCACGGTTCATATTGTCGGCGGCAGTGCCGAGAAGACCGCCCGCCAAGCCGCCCAGCATGGTGCCCACGCCAGGAATGATCGAACCGATTGCCGCGCCGGCCATCGATCCGACGGCCGAGCCCATCCCCTTACCCTTGGCGCCCCCACCGCCGCCGCCACTTTGGGGACGAGACGCAGGCCCTTGCGCCTGCATATTCACTCCCTTGGCGACCTCGTCATCCTCGAGCGGGATGTCTATGGCGTTGACGTCGCCATATAGCCCCAGGCCGCCGCCACCCGCCGCCCGCTTAGCGCGGCCGCCGCGCCTCAAGGCCAGTGCGGATCCATAAGTGCCCACGGCATCAAGCGCCGCAGCGTCTCCGACACCCCGCATGGCCGCGTCGGCCGCGCCGTTATCCGCCCATGCGTCCCACTTGTCCGATATCCAGTCGTAGGCGTCCTTACCTGACTTGTAGAGCTCCTTCCCGCTCTTCAATGCGCTGGCGACGCTCCCGATGGTATTTACATCGCGCGACAGTCCGCTTGATCCCGATGCGGCCGGAGCCTGAGACGCCGCGGTGGCCATCTGGAGTGGCCGTCCCGTGGCAGGCTTCGTCCCCAGGCCGCCGCTCGAACCGGCCACCTCGCGCCCCTTCTGGCCGGGCATTGTCTCGTAGAGGCTTTTCTGCAGCGCCAGAATGTCCCCCATTGTGCCCAATCCACCGCCGCCGGCGCGATGCGCGCGACCGCCGGCCCAATACGTGCCGCCATCGTCACCCCCGACGCCAGCCGCCGCCGAGCCGCCCACGCCTGCATCACTGGACGCGCTGCCGCCTACACCACCTGAACCGCTGACGCCGCCCGATGTGCCGTCGCCTGCGTTGCCTGCCGTGCCGCTGTCATTGCCGGTAGCGGCATTGGCGCTCCCAGCATCCATCATGTTGGCCAGACCGACCGGACCAGTCGAAAGGCCGATGCCCGGTTTCGGTGTCTCCCCCTTTGCAAGCGGGTCGACCGGCTTCAGCGGATCGAATGGCGCGCTGCCAAGTCCCGTCCCGGGCAGCGGCACCGGCATAGGGGGACTGGCGACAGGATTGCCGCCCATATTGGGCAGCCCTGGGATGCCGCCAGCAGCGAAACCCTGATGCGCGTTGTCGACCGAGACTGATCCGCCATCTGCCGTCGCGAGGCCGCCAAAGGCTTTGGTCGCGCGCTCATAGTCGACAGTCTTATAGCCATGGCTCTCGCCCACGGCCTCGGGCCGCACCTTCTCGACGTCCTGCGCAAGGAAGCCGATATGGGTTTCGCCCTGTCCCTTGTACTTGAACCGGACGATCGGAATGCCGTCCTTGGTGTGGCCAAGAACCTTGATCTCATGCTTCAGGTCCTTGTCGGAAAAATATGGCTGCGGTTGAAACGCACCGGACGTCGTGGCGCTCTGACTGCCAGATTGCGCACCCGTGCCCATGGCGATGTTCGCCAAGAACTGGGCCGTCTGGAACGGGTAGCCTTGCTGCTGCAGGAACTGGTTATACTGCGCGCTGAGATCGGCCTGTTGAGTCTGCTGCGCGACCGTTCCGGCGCCGAGCTGCGCCTGCGACTGTGAAAGATCGTTCTGCAGCGCCTGCGTCCCGAACTGATTGTAGAGTTGCGCGGCATTCGATCCGATCCCGTAATTGGCCTGGGCGAGGCCAAGGCCCTGTCCATAGCCCTGCTGACCCATCTGGCCCTGGAACTGCCCGAGGCCCAAGCCCTGCCCGTAGACCTGCTGGCCGATACCGGCAATCTGCCCAGCGCCCTGTTGAAGCGCCGCACGGTTAGCCTGCTCGGCACCAAGATTGACGCCCTGCTGCTGCTGGGCAGTCCCAAGCGCCTGTTGGTAATTCTGATTGTAAAGGTTGGACGCTACTTGCCCGGTGGCCAGACCCTGTTGCCGCTGCAGGTTGGCCATCGCGATACCGGTGCGATCACCACCATAGGATCCGCTCAGGATCGAGTTGCCAATGAGATCTTGGCGATCCATTGCCTGCTGCTGCTGCAGGTTGCCCAAGGTCGACTGAACCACGGCCTCGTTGTAGGGGTTCATGTACTGGCCGATCTGGCCTTGGAGATTTTGCGGATCGACCGACTGGGTGCCCGCCATCGCCAGGCCAGTAGCACCCATGTTGTAGGGCTGCGCTTGCCCGGCGCCCTGCTGTGCCGTGTTGAGCGCGGTCTGGTTCATATCGCCCCAGCCTTGCGCCGAGGCTAGCCCCGGCTGAGCTGAATTGACGGCCGTGTTGAGCGCGCCGTTCGCGCGCGCAAAGGTAGGGTCAATCCAGTTCCGGGCCCCCGTGATCTGATTGATCGCGCTCCCTTGCGTGTCATTGACCGGCGCCACGAACTGACCGCCGTACTCCTGAAACGGCCGATCAGCCGTCTGCTCTGCCCTCGCATTCACGGCATTGTAGCGAGCCATCACTTCGGGAGGGATGGTCATCGTCGTCATGCTGTTCTGATTCGACTGGCCGCTGCCGCCCTTGCCGCCGTTCAGGATATGGCGGCTGGCGATCGATGGACCGTCATGGGTCAGGACGCCAATGAAGCCATGGCCGTCGTCCCATGGCTGATCATCGAATAGATAGGCGGTGTGGAAGGCAACGCGCACGTTATGGTCCCGTCGTTCCTCCCGTCATCTCCTCATGCGGATTGTATAGCCAATAGGAGCCGGCTGGCTTGCCAAGCACCCTCTCGTACATTCTTACCTTCGCGGCAGTGCGGTCGTTGCTCAGCACGCCGATCATTAATTTCATGTCTAGGCGCTGGGCCGTCCACTTCGCGAATTCGATCAGGCGCCGCGCCCTGCCCCCCTTGACTGCGCGGAAATCAGGATGGACGAATATGGACCGTTCTTCAACGTATTGCGTCCGGCCGCTCCACGGCGGACCGATGCGCATCAGGATCGTGCCCTCGAGTTCGCCGTTCTCTCCGTCGATCACCCCCATGATCCCGTTATGGAGGTTCAGCGACTCGTAGATCGTCTGCAGCGCGACGCCCTCCTCATAGTCGAGCAGCGCGCCTTCAGCCGCCGCCAGGCGAGCGATGCGCATCACAGCGTCAAGATCCTCCGGCTTGCCCACCCGGACCACGACTTCGCGAACCTGTGAACCGTCAGGCATCAGTCAACCGTCCCGCCGCGCCAATGCCATGGGAATTGATCGCCATATTGCGGCTGCCACGGCTGCGACGTCTGCGGCCCAGGGAAAGTCTGCGGCGACAGATAATGGACAGAGTTCGGATTGACCGGCAGACGCCGCTCAATCGCGTCCAGCTTCTCCATCAACTGCTTGAACTGCTCGTCGGTCATGGTCAGTCCTTCTTGGGCGGAGGAAGTTTGCGCAGCGTCTTCACGAGCTCGGCGCGGAAGTGCGGAACCCACGCATCCAAGATCGCATGGCCGGTCGCAAGATCACCGTTGCCGAACATCCGAACGTCGCCATCGGAGTAAACATGCTCTCCGCCGGCCGCAACGATCGGCACGCCGCGCGCAGTACCGACTGCCTCACCGCCATCCGCATGCGGCTTCGGCACGTCATAGGGCATTGCCTCCTGGTCATAGGGCGCGCCCTTCGGCGAACCGTATGGCGTCGAACCGACACCCATCGGCATCCCAGCGCCGGCCTTCTTCTTGCCGTAGAACGTCTGAGCGAACAGTTTGGGCAGGTTCTTGGCGATTTTGAACCCCGCCATGGTATTACCTTCGCCGAGCCCGGACACGATGTCGGCCGGCAGCACATAGGCGCCGTCAGGGACGTGCATTGGGAGGTGGTCAGTTCGTCCGGCGACGCTACTCATGATCGGGCCGGAGTGGTGCATGGTCGCCTTGGCGGCGATCGGCTTGGCCGGTCCGCCCTCAGCGCGCCGCTTGCGGTTATCCCGCGCCATGCGCATCGCTGCGGCAACCGCTTGGTCCTGCGGGCGACCAGCATTCATCATTTCGACGATGTTCGAACTCTTCGTGGCGTTGCTCGTTCCCGGTGTCAGCGGCATTCTTAAACCCGAGCGTAGAAGAAGGCGGCCTTCTGTGCCGCCCCTGGCTTATACACAAGACCGTTGGCAAAGACCATGTTCACAGCTTGGAAACCCGTGGCCGCTGGAACTACAGACACCTGAGCCGTAGCAGAGGCCGTGGCGATCGATGATGCATCGTAGAGCCCTCCCGTAGCGCCAGCCACGACCACAGACACACCGGTCACGCGCACGAACCCTGGGACAATGAGAGTATCGATCGAGAGCTGTCCCGATGGATTGCTCGGGACCTGTGCGCTCAGCGCGTTGGCGATCGTATTCGCCGCCTGTACTGCATTCTGCAACGACGTCACGATGTCGGTGACAGAGTTGCCGATGCTGGAATTTTGGGTGGTGGGCAATGCCATTTACAAAAACTTCCCATCTGGTTGGAAGCGATAGCGCATATTTCCAAGTCGCCAGAAGGTGCCAATGTCGACATTCTCAAACTTCATTGCCACCAAGCGCCCGCGGAATCGCGGGGTGATATAGCGCACTGCTGTTGACAGGGTGAACGGTCCGTAGGTGCGCGGGTTTTGGTCAGTGGGATATTCAACGACATAGAATGTCAAAAGCACCTCGGCGTTGGTCGCCGGCGGGTAGCCCCACTTCATGTCCGGCCAGACCTGGTCGACGAACATCAGAACGTCGGCCTCGCTCAGCACGAAATATCCGGTGGTGAAAGACGCCAACAGCGGTTGCCCATCGGCGTCGTTCGACGTCTCATGCTGTTGGATGTAGTTGGTCGTGGGATCAGCGCCGACAGGAGGCCCGACTACCGACTGGTTGATCCAGGCTGACCGCGGCAGTTGCCCGATATCCCACGACGTGTCGCCCAGTGTCACGTTCATCTTGACGTAGGAGTCGACCTCACCGTTTCCGTCGGCGCTGGCAAAGAACCACTCTATTTCGTTGAAGTTGGAATTCGTCGCGCAGCGGATCAGGCCTTCCGAACCTGGGAACAGACGCGGGAAGATGTAATCCCATACCGGGCATTGCACTGGCTGCACACCGCCGGCATAGGTGTAGAACTGCGATGGTCCCATCCAATAAACGACGCCGCCGATCGTGCCGGTCGCCTTCTGGGCAATCAGGCCGCAACCAACACCGACTTCGTTGAACGAATAGACCGATCGCGAGACGTTGCCGGGGCCGATGTACTGCATCACCCATAGGCCTAGATCGGTCCACAGCAACCCCTGCGTCGACACCTGCATGCCGCCCACGATCTTGGAGCCGCGGGGGATGCGGAACTGGCCAGCCTGGTTCGTCACCTGGCCGATCCATTGGAAGAAGTTGTCGACGTCGCACCAGCGCACCAGTAGCGGATCCGGCACGCCCGTGACCGTCGTGCCGTAAGCCACGATCTGCCGCTGCGGCATAGCCACGAACATGCCAGCGCTCGAGGATGGCCCAGCCCATATCGCTGTCGCATTGATCAGATTCAGCGACGGCGACCAGTAGAAGATTGGGCCGCCCATCTCGGTGTCGTTGTCGGGACTGCCAAATGTCGTGAGCGTGGGCAGCGACAGCAAGACCTCGCCGAAATTGTCCAGGTTCCAATCACGCGTGGCGATCTGAGTACCTGTCGAGGGCGTGGGCGACGTGCCGCTGCCATAGCCTCCCTCACCATATCCGCCTACACCATATCCAACTCCCGGCGGGTTCGGTGCGAACGACAGATAGTAGTTGTAGCGCGCGCTACCGCCGTTGATGGCTTTGGTTTCGGTAGAATTCGCTGTCTCGCGCCCGAAGATGCGGAATGTGTTTTGGTCGATGACGGCTTGCACAATAGCATTGCCCGACAACGTGACGCCGCCGACTGTGGTCTCAACCATCACTGGATACGTGTCTCCGATGATATAGCCATGATTATTGAGCGAAACATCAATGATCGCCGAACCGCTAGTGGCGTTGAAAACTGCGACTGCACCACCGTTGGAAACGTTGACAGGCGGCATCACCGGGTTGCCCAGCGCATCTCGCATTGTGACATCGTAGGTGGTCGCACTGAACGGCAGCGTCAGATATGACCCGTAGAGGATCATGCTTCCCACTGCTATATGCGTGGCGATGAAGACCGTATCGAACTCGGTGGTCGTGATGCTGTTGTCGATGATTCTGGCGAAGGTGCTTGCCGTCGACAGCGTCACATTCGGCGGTACGTTGTCCTGCTGAACCCGCGGTGTGATGTCGGTGAGTTGGCCACCTGTGATGAAACCAAGGAACGATACGCCCGTCGAATTGCTGATGTCGGTGCCGACTGCCAAGCGCTTCACCGCCTGGGTATCCTCCCACGCCCACAGGGCACGCGGCGTCGCCGGCATCGCATTCGGATAGTAGCGCGTCCAACCGCCCAGTTTTTGGATCAGCGCCGGTTGATTGGGATTGGGATCTGGCATGTACCGGATGAGCTGGGACACGCTTATAGCTGCAGTGTTCAGCGCCGGCGTCCGGTTCACATCCACCGAAGGCAGGAGTGTCAGTGGCGCGTGCGGCACGTCCTATCCCCTAGTGGGAGAGGCAACCGGAGTCGGCGACATGGACGTCCAGCCCGGCCCAGCAAATTTTTTGCGAGTCTCTTCTGCAATAGCAGTGGCTAGGTGGCGGTCATATTGTTTCTGCCAAGACACCGCGATCTCAGGATCATCCATCATGCCCGCACGGCCAAAATTGCGTTGGTATCCTGAAATGAACACCATCGACGCAGCCAACATCAGGTCCGGCACGTTCATCGAAATCCAAGTCGACGTATTGCCAGAGGACAGCGATGCGGGACGAATCGTACCGATGATCTCGACGCTATAGCCTACATCCGGCCATGGACCGAAGATGACCGTCGTGTCGTTGCTCTGGGTCTGATTGAACGGGGCGAACAGCGTAGGCATGGCAGCGCCAGTGGCGCTCCCCCACTCGAAATCCAGCCGCTCCTTGGTGGTCGGCAGACACGGGTTGCGGCTGCCTGTGCCCACAGTGGCGCCCGCCGGCGTGATGACGTTGATCTGCTGTAGCGTCACGAGCCCTTCGCTGGCCGGGATGACCAGCGCCCGATTGTTGGGCGTCAGGGTCTGGCTGGGCAGCGCCGATACCGTCGAGAGTAGGTCGAGATCGCGGTAGATGGCGAGCTCGGCCCAATCTATCGCCGATGGCAGATTGGCGACATAGTCGACGTTGGTTTCCTCGACCACAGCCAAGCGGGCGAGTTCCGTCGTATATTGCGCGTAGGTTAGCCCGGCCACCATTCCGGCACTGTAACCTTAGGCCGGGTCCTGGTCCAACTGCGCGGTCAGGGCGTCGAGCTTGGCGTTGATGGCCTGCCATTGCGCGTCGGTGGGATCGGTTGAGCTCTCCGAAGCCGCCGTGATCTCATCGATCAGGTCTTTGACATCGAGGCCCGCGCGAATAGCGCCCGGTAGGATGCCAATCGCCTGAACGAGAATGGGGACGATACCAATCATGATCAGTTCCTTTTGTACAAGGTGACGATCTCTTTGAACGAGTCGACGGCGTTGCCTGCTGCGGTCACAGCAAGCTGCGCAGTATTACCCTTCACCGCCGGATCGCGCACGGTGTTCTCGGCCGAATCAAGCGCCGAGCGCGCCGCCAGGTTGGCTTTGCGCATGGCCTCGACTGCTCCTTGGCTTGAGCAGAGCGCGGGCGACGTCGGGCGGCCGCAGCGGGGGAGCTTGTTGTACTCGACGGCACCGGTCAGCACCGCTGCATAGGCGAGCTTGGCTTGGTAAACCGAGGTCGCTGCAGAGCCGCTGCCCTGATCCGGGGTGGTGCACGCCACAAGGAAAAGCAACGCGCCGACAAGAAGTAATCTGATCATGGGGTCCTCCTTAGACCTTGGTGCCCAGTTTGGCGTCTGCCTCATTCTGGGTTTCGCTCACAATGTTGGGATGTGCCGGCGATGACGCTGCTGCAGCCAAGGCGCCGTTCGCAGTATCTTTGATGACGACCGTGGCCACCTCGGGAGTTGCCTCGGCAATCTTCACCTTGGTCAAGCTGGATACTTGGCTCAAGGCAGCCGTCGCCGCCTGAGGCGACAGTTCGGTAATACTCTCGATCTTGGCCTTTGGGCTGAGGATCTTAAGCAAGAATGGCACGATCAGGATCGGTGTCAGGATGGTTGCCGTACTGAGGATGGCTTCGATCGTGGTATTGTCGACGTTGAAGACGGTTGCCAAGAGCTTGGCGATAGGGCCCGATCCGGCGAGAAGCGCCAGCAGAGCCGCGTTAAGTTGATCCTTGGTCATGTGAGTCCTAAAGCAGCCTTGGTGAGGGGACCGACAAAACCATCCGGTTCCAGGCCGCGTTCGCTCTGGATGGCCTTCACTGCCGCTTCAGTTTTGGGGCCAAACACCCCGTCAACAGGATCAAAGCCTAAGGCAAGCTGAAGCGCCATCACATCGCGCCCGCTCATGCCGCGGCGCAGAGTTGCGCTGGACGGCGCCGCTTCGGTTGACGTCACATAGTGTGCGCGGGCGGCACTGATTTTGTCGGCATAATAATCGACCTGCCCGGGGCCATTGTAGAGCAGGGCGAATGTCCGATCGTCATGGTTGCGGAGCGCTTTCAGCATCACCGGGTTGTTGCGCACGAAGCCAATGAACGCCGCCATATCCGCGTCGTCATCATCCTTGATGGCCTCGACGAACATCTGAACCGTTGGAAAGCCGACCACCTTGTGATTGAAGCCCATGATCTGGAACAGGCCCCAGGATGCGCTCTTCAGAGCTGCGGTTTCATTCAAAGCCACAGCCTCAGCCATGCGGTCGTACTCGCGCGCGCCGCCTTTGTAGAGCGACTTGTTCCAAGTCGGCGACGAGATATTGGGATGGCTCTGGTCATACTGCCCATTGGTGAAATTGTGGAACCACTGGGCCTCGAATAGGATTTGCGGGCGACCGTCCGGCAGATCCTTGCGGCCGCCACTCTCAACCTCCGCAATTGCAAGGATATCCGAGGCCGTGACGCCCCCGCCGAGTTCATTGACGATTTTCTGAGCTTTACCGCGAGAGAATATGGCCATGATCTCTTTTTATCCCCCATTGAGCGATTGATACGCCTGCATGAAGGCAGCTTTGGCCTGAGTTGCTGTACGTCCGGCCATTATAGACGCGGCCAGAAGCACGGCCTTCAATTTCTTATCCAGATTGTCAGAGTTGGCATTGTCGATCACTGGCGGGGGCACGAAGGGAAGTGCTGTAAAAATGCCGTCGACAAACATAATGCCGCCATTTGGCGCGTTCGCCAATCCGCGTAGGATAGTGGACTGAATTGGAGATATCTGGAAAGACGCACCACCATCAGGTGGCGTTGGTGATCCCCCATCGCTCAGCATGACGATCAGACCGCTTGCATCGGTGCATATCGTAATCATGGCAGCAACAACACTGTTATGGAGCTTGCCCGATTGGCGACGCCAGATGAGTTGGCTGTCGTCATAAGAAGGCCATTTATGGACGTTTGATCTCGCACCCGGAGAGTGAAAGTCATGGCGCCGGTCAGAGACACCGCAGCTACGATGGTGACCACGGAAGTGAAAGAAGCGCCCGCCGTCACGACGCGCGTATTGGCGATATAGGTTGATCCATCAAATATGGCGACCTCGATATTCGCCCCACTTGCGGTATCTAAAACGCTGGCGACGCCAGTGATAATCGCCGTCCGCCCAGATGCGCCGATTGATCCTGTATTCGGGCCATTAAAGAAATTGGCTGTGTTGTTCAGATTGACATCGGCGCCCAAGAACGTCGTAGCGGCGGATACTCCTGTCGGTCCTGTTGCACCCGTCGCGCCTGTGGGACCAGTGCCACCTGTTGATCCAGTTGGACCAGTCGCACCGGTCGCGCCCGTAGCAGCAGATCCGGTTGCGCCAGTTGCACCTGTCGATCCTGTGATGCTTGATCCGGTAGGCCCTGTAGCTCCAGTTCTTCCTGTCGGACCGATTGGCCCCGATGCGCCCGTGACGCTTGCACCAGTCGCACCCGTTGGTCCTGTTGGTCCAGCAGATCCCGTCGCTCCTGTCACTCCTGACGGGCCTGCGCCTGTGGCGCCTGTGGCACCCGTTGGTCCTGTTGCGCCTGTCGCACCGGTTGGACTTCCCGCGCCCGTGGCGATGTACTGCGCGATCTGACCCAGCGACAATCGGACAGAGACGCCTGCCTGCACAGCCTCAACCTGCTCCGTGCCGGTCGTCGGGGTGACGCCGGCAGGGAGATTGGGGATTTGGGCATAAGAAATCGCCATGATCAGAGGTTCATGTAGAAGTTGGTGAGGTTTGTGATCTCCGTGCCGGTCAGAGCGGTCTTGCCGGTCATCCAGACTCCACAATCGGAATTGATGCTCTCAGCACCTGATTGAGCCACACCGTAGTTCCATGTCGTGGCACCATAATTCGGCACGGCGGCCGGAAATGTTGTGCCCGCAATCGACAGAGATGATCCATCAACATAGACTGCATTCCCTCCCGCATCCCACAGCATGTAAATCGCATGCTCAGCCGTGTCACCGATGACGTTGGCCCGACTGAAACAGGGTTGCGTCGTGGCATCAACCGAGCAGCAGCCATTACCAAAGAACACTGACGTTCCACCGCCTGTGCCTTGATAGGCTGCGATGGCGCCACCGCCAGCAGCACCAGGCCATCCCTTGCCTATAATGCCACGATCTCCGCTCGCGCTGAGACAAGCTCCATACCAGAAGGCCCACATGGTCCCGCCGGCGCCCCATGCCGGCTGCGAGAGATTGATCTGCTTGCTGGTCGCATCGATCCGCATCGTCGGCATGCCGCCTAATGTCGCCCCAGCGTTGATCACCCCAACGATGCTCGGCGTCCCGCCGGCTGCTCCGCTGTTGGGGATCGCCGTAAGAACCGTCGCAAGGTATGTCGCATTGCGCGCATCCAACCAGACTTCCGACGCTATCGACGACGGATTAAAACCGCTGGCGGGTCGACGCGTGTAGAAGCGATTGGGCGAGAACATCAGACTGACGTATCGCCGCCGACGAAATACACATTTGTGGCGCCGCCATAGGCGATCGTCACCATTGCATTCTGGCCGGCAGTCTTGAGACCGCTGCGATTGCTGAGCGTGACACCACCGGTTCCAGAGAATGTCACCTGGCCAGTGCCGCTTTGGATGGCGTTGAAGTTGAGCCCAGGCGTCAAACCGCCGGTCACAGACACAGCCACCGCAGCGCCCGCCGTGAAGATCAGCGTCCGTCCGTTATCGCCGTTCGCCACCGTGTAGGCCGTCGTCGATATCGAATTGATGTTTCCGGTCAGCGTCACATAACTGACCGCAGCCATCGTGGCTCCCGTCGCTACGTTCGTGAAGACCGGGGCATCCAAGGTCGCCGAGTTTATCGTCTTGTTGGTCAGCGTCTGGATCGCCGCCAGTAGCACGACCGTGTCGTTGCCATTCGGGATCAGCACCGTGCCTGTCGCGCTCGTCGCCGACGGCTGAATGACCAAGAACCCGGTATTGCTGCCGCGGAAGCGCACCTGCCCAGTGGAACCGGTGGCGCTCGTCGAGCCTACCGTCAACTGCGCGCCGCTCATGCTCAGCAGAGTGTTGCCCGTGACGCCGGCACCGCCGATGGAATACCAAGCGACCTGGCCAGTGGCTCCGGTGGCGACGTTGCTGGCCCCTGTTGCACCTGTCGGCCCTGTGGGACCTGTGCCGCCGGTTGCTCCTGTAGAGCCCGTGGCGCCACCTGTGGAACCTGTGGCTCCGGTTGGGCCCGTCGCACCCGTTCCGCCCGTCGTGCCCGTGGCACCGGTCGCACCCGTCGATCCAGTTGCGCTACCAGTGGCCCCAGTGCCGCCCGTCGCGCCGGTTGGACCCGTGGCACCCGTGGTGCTCGAGCCGGTGGCACCAGTCGGACCAGTGGCACCCGTCACGCTCGTACCTGTCGCTCCGGTGGCGCCGGTAACGCCAGTCCCTCCAGCCGTCCCAGTCGCGCCTGTAGGACCCGTAGCGCCCGCTACGCCAGTTCCAGTCGCACCAGTTGCGCCTGTGGCACCGGTAGTTCCCTTGGCCCCGGTGCTGCCTGTAGCCCCGCCTGTTGGCCCCGATGCGCCCGTAGGTCCAGTGGGACCGGTCGGCCCCGTAGGGCCTAGCGCACCCGTGCTGCCCGCGCCGCCGCCTAGCCCAGCAATCTGCCCCGTTGTCAGCTTGATGGACACGCCACCTTGAACCGCCTCAACGAGTTCTTGCCCGTCAGGCGCGGTCCCAGTGGGGAGCATGGGAATCTGGACGAACGAAGCCATGGCTTAAAGGCTTTCTTTCCTGCGTCGCCATCCCTTTGCCATGGCCATCGCGATGCGCATTTTCTCAACGTAGGCCGGATCGCTCCATCGGATCAGCATCTCGGCAGATCGGCGCGCTCTGTTCTCAGCGCTCTGAACTCCCTTCCTTCGTGCCGCTATTCCTCTTTTTGCACGAATCGGATGGGACCTATGAAACTTTCGCAGACTTTCAGCCGCCATACCCTTGGCGCGCTCACTGCGCGGGATGCCGAAATTATTCGGCTTTTTGCCAAGCTTGGCGGCGCGCATCTTGCGGCGCGTAGCGAGCGAGAATTTGAGGCCGAGCGTCGTCATTAGGATAGCGGCCCGGTCTTGGGCACCGTCAGGAATCCCCACGGCAATCCAGGATCGGCATTGCCCGGTGCGTTGGGATCTGTCCCCGGTTCTTGGTTGAGGCCGCCGCTGGGCTCTCCTGTCGTCTGCGTCACGCGAATCTGTCCGTCTTGCGTGGTGCGCACGTCTCCCAGGATCACGGGGATGCCGGTGATCGGATCGATCACGTTTTGGCCGCTGGTGACGCGCATCAGCTTTCATCCAACGCAAACGGCTCGACGCGCGAATTGAGGATCGGCGTCGGATCAGCCGGAAGCATGATCGCCTTCAACTGCGCTTGCGGTTTGTCATTGCACCGGTTGCACACAAGAAGCCGCTGGTTCACCAGCGATGTCCCAGCATATTGAAACTGCCAATGAAGGTTGACGTGATTGTACCAAAGGCCGCAGCGATCGCAGACGGCGAATGCTTGCGGACGACTGGCGCTTGTTCGTGCGCGACCTGATAGCGAAGCGTAGCCCATCGCATCCTCCTATGGTCTGTAGTAGCCCGAGAGTTGGGGCGACACATACATGGCAGCATTCTCTGTGTCTTGCTTCGCCGCTCGCGCATATGACTTATCGGCGAACGGCTGCAGCGCCGGAATCAATTGCGGGTTCCACAGCCGCGCCAGATTGAGTGCCATACCATCGGCAAAAGCGTTGAACCAACGATAGGGAATGTCGACGGTCTGCCCCGAAGTGAACTCGGCATCCTGCACCTGCGTCACGCGATAATAGGTGAGGTAGGTGGCGCTGGTTCCATCGGGAACCTGCCACAGCGTCACTGTCGGCGAGATCAGGCGATCAAGCCAAAAAACTGTCGTCAGGCCCTGCGAATCCTTGTTCGGATATGACGCATATTCTGATCTCGATACCGGCGTGATGATGCGGTCAATCGGATCGCTCAGACCGTTGTCGATGGTCATATAGGCGTCGAGGATCATGATCGTCTTGGCATCGACGGCGTAGGTCGCCTGCCCTTGAACGAGCGTGGTCTGTACTCGATCGACCTTCCACAGGTTCGGCGTCTCGTTTGCCCAGTCGGCTAATAGCAGATTCGCGGCCGTGCGCGCACTCTGCCAATGCTCAGTCACCAACGACGGCCCGCGCAATTGGGCCAACATGAAAGCATAGAGCGTCAACTCACCCAAACTTGGCGCGTAGACGTACGTTCCGGAACTGGGCATCTTACGCCACCAACTTCACGCCCGACTTCTCGCGAGAGAAGCGGAGATTTTCGAGGACGCGCGTGCGCATCTCCATCGGCATCTTGTTCTCAGCCAAAAGCCGCTCGCAGGCCTCGGCCGCCTCGTTGTAGTGGCCCGACCAGTAGGCGCTGACGGCGAGCTCGTCGAGCAGCCCGTATTCATAGATCCACGCTTCCATGAACAACGCGCCGGCGGGCATCGGTACACCCAACGCCGCCTTGGCGCCTTCATAAGCCTCCTGATAGCGGGCCTTCGTGCGCAGGAAACGGCTGAGATCGTGCAGCGCCTCAGCCCGGTGCGGGAACGATGCATGTGCCGCGGCGAAGGCCGCAATCACCTCGTCATCCGGCTTATCCAGAGCGACTAGGTAGCGCGCCGAGAACAGCAGGCCGACATAGATCTCTTCCTCCCAGTGGCCCAGCGTGGCGCGCTTCTGGAATGCATCGATTGCCTCTTCAGGCATCCCCGCGTCCTTGTAGGACATGCCCAGATAGAACTGGTACCGGGCGAGCAGAAGCGGATCCGTCTCGCCGGCCAGCGCCTTCTGGATCGCCTCGACGTCGCGCTTGAACACGTCCTTGTCCTTCCGCCGGGCGCCGTCTGATCCAACGCGGATCGTGATGCCGGTCATGTGCGCCTGGGTCTTGGCGTCGTCTGCGTGCAGAAATTCATGGACCACGCCGCGGTAGCGCCATGGCAGCAGGTTGCTCACCATCTGCGGCCGGGCATAGCGGATCGGCGAATAGTCGATATCGACAGTGACGCTGTCGGCCTCAAGACGCGGAATGATGGCACCATCCGGCATTACCAGCACATCATCGGCGTCCATGATCAGCGAATAATCCGCCTTGTCCCGGGCCAGTTCCAGCGCGTGGCTACGGTTGGTGGCGAAATCGACCCAAGCATGTTCGTGGAGATCGCCCGGTATGCCCGCCATCACCCGCCGGATCACATCCTGCGTGCCGTCGGTCGAACCGGTGTCAACGATTGTCCAATGATCAATCTCACCCATGACCGACATCAAGCAACGCTCAATGATCGTGGCCTCGTTCTTCACGATCATGCAGAGGCCGATGGTCTGGCCGGCGCGGAGATACTTGCCGGCATTCGCGCGGGCACGAAGATAGGTCGTGTCGACCGGTGCGCGGTGCTTCAGGGTGCGCATGATCTCCTCGCTGAGCGGCAGGCCGGCGTGATCGCGGTCAACCCATCCCTGGAGAATGGCAGCCAAGTTCGGCGGCTCATCCCAGCCCAGTTGCTCGCGGATCTTTGCGGCAGACGCCAGCCGGTCTTGGCGGGTTGCCGCGAACAGCGTCCACCACAGGCGCATATCGCGCATCCGAGGATTGGAATGGCCAGGGCGACAAACGAAGTGTAGCGCCGGGTTTGGCACCAATGGTTGGCCGGTCGTGAACGAGTACGTTTCGGCGATCGCGGTATCGGCGAACCAGAACGGGAAGCGCTCGTCGAGGAACCCGGCCTGCTCGATCCATTTGCGATGGCACATCAGAACCGTCGCTTGGTTCGGGCTGTTGCTCTCCGTCCACGCCAAGACGCCAATGCGCGGATCGGTCGATGCGAAATGCTGGGCGCAGATGACATCCCAGTGCGGGGTGGCGATGATCCCGTCGTCTGGAAGCGCGATCACGACCTCGGCATCTGTCAGCGCCAGGCAGCGGTTCCAACATGCGCCGGGGCCGAGCGGCCGCGGGGCGATACTGAGGTTCACCTTGCCGTGGAACTGATAGAACGGCGTCAGCTTATCGTCGTCGTCGCAAGCGATCAGGAACTCAAGATCGTGCTGCCCGCTCGCCAGCATGCGGGCCGAGCCGATCACAGCAGCAACCCGCTCCGGGTGGCCCCGCGTGGCGATTATGACGGCGAATTTCATTGGCCCCTCCTATCCGGGGCCGACCCCAGCCTGAACGAAGGTGGCCGTGAGCGATCCCGTTCCGCTGGCTGTACGAATCCGAGCATACAGCGGAACGAAGGGAAGTTGCACGAGAGCGCTGCCGGTTGCACCCACCGCGCCTGTGGACGACCACGTCATGCTGGCGACGGGAACCGCAAAGCCGCTCTGGTTGTTGGGGTCGTCGAGCGACACCTGAAGATCGTAATTGATCGAGCCGGTGGCCGATATCTGGATAACGACGGACGGATAGGCCCATTCATCCAATCGAACCATGCCGCTGGTGGCGCCGGTCGCCGCCGCCAGGGTGATGCTCTGAGGCTTCATCTCCTACTCCCATTCTGGGCGGCAGCCCGCAAAGGGGAGAGGCGCGCCCTCCTCGATTTCTAGCTGATGTCCTCGGTCTTGTGACCGCGCGGGCTCGAGCCGGCGGCGGCCGAGCTCATCGGCGAGAAGTTGGAACCGGCGCGACCGCCGGATGCCCGCACCGAACGGCCCGCGCTCTTGGCGATGCTGCCCTGGACAGGACCGATGTGCTTGGCGTGCCCCATGTGCTTGCCGGTCTCGTGGTGCTTCACACCCCCGCCCGACTTGCGCTTGGCGCGCCCGCCGCGCTTCTTCTCCTCGGCCGCGTCCTGGATCTTCGGCGCGTTGTTGTAGCGCTGCGGCTTGGCGTTCTCCTCCGCCTTATAGTCCGCCCGCGGACTGCCGAAGTCCTTCTCGCTGCCCTCGGCGGCGCCGCCATTCTTCCGTGCACTGCGACCCTTCATGGTGCGCTCTCCTAGTTTGCGTCGTCGCTGGTAGGGACCTGCGAATAGATGATCGTCACCTGAGCATACGGAGCCCCGGTCGGGGCCGTGCCGCTCATCGCGATACTGGCCGCCACAGTGCCTATCTGCAAGTCCGCACTGCCGGTGACGCTCTGGTTTGTCATTGCGGCCAACTGCGCCGCCGTGAAGGTCGGGCGCGTGCGGCCGGTGGCCGTCATGCTGACGTTGCTGGCATAGGTCGTGGCGCCCGCAGTGGCACCGACCGACAGCGTAGCGCCCACGCCGGCGCCAAAGCCCGTCAGGGTGTCCACGATGATGTCGATGATGTTGGCCCGGCCGCCGCCCAGGCTAGCCGATGGCAGATACAGGGTCGCAGAGACCGTCCCGGTGCTGCCGCTGGCGCCCGCGAGCGTCATCGACTGCTGCAGGACAACAGGTCCCTGGTTGAAGGGATAGCTCGTCGGCGGCGAGCCGGTCGCCCCAACTGCATCTTTGTTGGGACCGACCAGCAGGGGGCCGGAGAGAGTGCTCTTGGCCATCAGGCGCGCTCCTTGACGACAGTGAGGGGCGCCGCGCCAGCGCGACCATTGTGGCGGTCCAGATAGCGAATGGCGGACAGAAGACGATCGCGATCCTCGCCGAGCTTACCAAGACCAGTATTGCACGCCACGCACAGTAGGCCGCGAAGCGTTCCCGTCGTGTGATCGTGGTCGACGGCGAGCGCCTTCAGCTTGCCGCTGCGCATCTCTGTTTCGGGCTGCTGACAAATGGCACAGACGCCGCCTTGCGCTACAAGCATTGCACCGTATTCGGCCAGCGTGATGCCGAACATCTTGAGGAGATCGAGTTCCTTGGCGCGATCAGGATTGGCCTTACGCCACGCCTTACCATAGGCCGAACGGCCTTCCTTGGTGCGGTGATCGAACCCGTTGGCGCCGGCGACGAGCATCAGATTAGTGACGCGACAGTTGTGTCTATTCTTGTCGCGGAAGGTGAGTTTGCCCGTCGGCAATTCGCCGTAGTGGACAGCCCATGCAATGCGCTGCGCCGTGAAATCCCAGCCATCAATGCTGATCATCCGATGGCCGTTGGATGCCAACTCAATCCCCACTTCGCGCCCTTCTTCGCATCCCCCACCCACACGCGACATCCGCCAGAAGAATCGTCCTTCTTCGGCGTCGTATCGGATGAGATCGCGAATGCGATCTGCGGTGATGCTGTGTGTCTTCATGGGACTGACTATGCCTTGCCCTCACGAAGTGGGGAAGATGCCGTAGATAGCACGGGGGTTATAATACCCAAAGCTGTACCGAGCATACCCCTTCACGAGGAGGTTGTCCGTGGTGAAGTCGACCTGCATGTCGGTCTCGAAGGGGATGCGATCCATGTATGAGAGGCCGTCGATGTTGGTGAGGAGGAACCACGCGAAGGCCGAGGTCAGGTAGTCGTTCGTCATGTACGACTCGGGCAGGCCGCCCGCGGTCGTGTGGATGGCGTTGACGTCGTTGTCGGCGGTGCCGGGCCGCAACTCGGTCTTCAGCAGGCGGATGGCAACGGGCTCGAGCTGCGGCGGGATCAGCAGCTTGCGCGCCCGGGCGTACATCTTGAGGCCGGCCTGGTCGCGGAAGTTGGTGCGGACCGAGATCATCGAGTTGAGCAGCGTGGCCTCGTTCAGGCCCACTTGCGTCGTCGGCGTGTTGGCGTAGGTGCCGCCGTCGATCGGATGGGCCGGCGAGCACAGCGCCACGCCGTCGCCGCCGATCGCGTTGATGTAGGTGGTCGCGGTGTTGAGGAGGTTCGCGCCGAAGATTTCCTTGGTCTGCTGGAAGCTCTCGAGCAGGCCGAGATTGGCGGGATGGAACTGGGTCTTGTAGAGGTTGTCGTCGATGGCCTTGCGGGTCATCGCATAGCCAAGAGCAATCTCGGTGTGCTCCTGGTTGTAGACGTACCGCTCGCCGGCCTGGTTGTCGAAAGAGGTCTGGCCGCCTTCGGTCTTGAGCTGCGCCAGCCCTAGGTAACGCATTTCGGCGGTGCGCTCCAACGCCATGTTGGATGTGTGCCGCGTGTAGATGCGATCGTACTGGGGCGGGATCTGTTCGTACTTCCCGGTCACCCCACGGAGGCCGGGGAGGAGCAGATCCTTGATCTGGGCGAGATTGACGGCCATGGATCCTGCTCCTTAGCTGATGCCGGTCGGGCCGGCGCCGTTCGCGCGCAGCCACTCGTTGTTGAACCCGACGATCACGTCATTGCTAGCCGTGGTCGGATCGGCGCCGTCGGCGCCCGGCGGGAACGTCAGCAGGGCGGTCACGATGAACGGGAATGTCACCGTCGTGCCCAGCGAGTTGAGGTAGGCGCCGGATCGGCCATTCGCCGTGTTGCCCGTGCCGATCGCATACTGCGCATACTGGCCGACGGGCGAGGACGTGAACGCCGACAGCGTGCCGGTGATGTTGAAGTTGGTGCTGAAGCCCTGGACCTGGAAGCGGGCGTTCGGATCGTCGACGACCTGGGCGGTCACATCACCCGTCGCATCGGAGCCGGGCCAGTAGTTGCCCCACACCGTGCGCTTCTGGCTCGTCGACAGATAGTTGCACCCGTTGAAGACGCCGTCGATCCGGACCGTGCCCGGCACGCCGCGCGTGATGTAGCCGTTTGCCGTGCTGATCACCGGATTGACCGGGTCGCCGGAAAAGAGGGCGAAGGTGTTGGACGACGCGATGAGCCGCTGCGTTTCGGCGAAGGTGGGGGCACCGCCCGCACCACCCTGATATTGCTGGAACCCATTTGGGTTGAATGTATTCGCCATGGCTGACGACCTCTCCTTGCGGAGGGTTCCATCATCAGCGCGCCGGGGCGACTACAGGAACAGGAAAACTTGGGGCTGCTTCCACCGAGGAAGCGAGTGGCCGCAAGATAGTCACATAATTTATGTGGCGTAAAGCGGAGCCTGTGGAGAAGTGCTGCGGGCCAGGCTTGATACTGGCTGCCGGGAGGCGGAATTGAACCGACGACCTGAACCCTGGCGGGGTCCCGCTCTACCGACTGAGCTATCCCGATCGCTCAAGAAACCTGCAGTTTTGGCGCCACCTACTCACGGCAGGTTATCCGTCTTGAGCCGCGTGTCCTTCCACGCCGCCACAGCCCGCGCACAATACCCCAAAGGAAAACCCCGCCGCAACTGGTGCGACGGGGCGGGAAATCTCTTGCAGCCGGCCCCCTCAAGGGCCACGGAGCAACGCTATCGCTATTCCTTCGGCACCGCAATCGGCTCGTAGGTGTGGCTGATTTTCGGATCGGCGCCGAGGCGCGCGCCGTCGTTGCGCTGAAACGTCGTGCCGGCCGCCGGCGCGCCCAGGCGCTGACGATTGATCTCCAGACGCTCCATCGCCTTGCGCTTCTCGCGGATGCGCTGGGCATCGGTCACGATGCGTGGGCACTCCATCAGGATCTGGCCGCCTCGCTCGATCAGTTCGAAATGGCCGCGGGTGGGCATGAGTTCCGGATGGCGAGCCGCTGGCACCGCGCGCCAACCTGCCATCTCGAGCGCCACCATCTCGCCCGGGTTCTCGGCGCCGAGCACGGTGCGCGTCTTCCACTGGTATTCCCAGCCGTCGGGCTCGATACCCCGCGGCAATTGGAAGTCGTCGTGGAAGTCCGTGTCCTGACCGGCGGTGCGTTCGAGAATTTCGCGGCCCTCGCGTTCGGCCCTTTCCCGGCTGGTCTCAGGGCGAAGTTCACTGCGCTGATCATCGCGCGGCGGTGCTGCGGCGGCGCGATCGGGTGCCGCTGTGGCGATTGCGTTGTCCTTGCTGAAATCCACATCCGGCGTCTCTTCCTGTCGCTGTGACTGTCGACGGCGGCGCGGCCGTGCTGGTGCTGATGTTTCCATGATGCTTCTCCTCCTCAGTGCGGCTTGCCGATTTTGCCCTCTTTGATCAGGGCCTGCTTCGCCAGCCAATACTCTTCTGGCGTCTGCTTGTTGTTGCGGGCGATCTCCGCCTCGTCCGGCGTCAGGGTCGCGAAACGACCCGTCTTGGTGCTGCTCGATCCGTTGCCGCTGCGGGATGGCGGCGCCGCCGGTGGAGCTGCGGACGAAACTTGGCGACCACCGGTGGCTTGCGATGCCTCCGATGCAGCGCCGTTGGTTGCGACAGCCTGAATGCCCAATGTGCGGTTGACCGATTCGAAATACTCGTCGGTCTCCGCCGTCAAGCCATCCGTCTCGGCGAGGTTGTGAGCCGCCAGCATGCGGCGGTACTTGTTTTGGTCGCGGGCATATTCGGGATGTGCCCGCACCCACGCTGCGGCGCGCGGGGCGCCGTTGGTGTCCATGAAGTGCGCCAGGCTTTCGACAGGATCGGAACGCCGAGTTGGCACCGGATCGGCCGGCGGCGGCCGTGTCTCGACGTCGATCTTCTTCGCCTTCAGATTCGCGATGTCGGCCGTCATCGTCGTGAACTGCTCTTGCAGATCGGCGGCGATCTCCCAGTTCTGCGCGTTCTGCGCCTCAATCAGGCGCGTCTTGACCAAGTCCTTTTCGCGGCCGGTCGATTCGATTGCGTCATCGATCAACTGGATCTGCGTGTTGTGGACGGTGGTGCGCGCTTCGCGAGCGGTGCCCTCAGCTTGAGTAGCCCGATGGGTCGCGTCGGCCGCACGCTGGTTCGCCTCGGCGAGCTTCTTCTTGAGCTCGGCGACGCCTTCTTCGTTGCCGCGTTCGACATCCTTGATGTCGTTCTCTTCGGCGACCAACGGTTCTGCGGTGCCCTCGTCGCCCTGCTTCTTCTGCAGCTCGTCGACCTTGTCCAGGTCGACCTGTACTTCGTCTGCCATGGGTTTCCTCCGTTACCAGATCAAATCTGGCTGGTCGATCACCATCCGGACCGCGGTGTCGGTGACCAAGCGGCACTTCACGCTGCCCAACGCCATCGGGAATCCATCGGATGGACGGATAGCCACCCAATCGTAGAGCACGGGCCGCACGTTGGAAAACCAGCCCTTCTCCGGGTCCGGCGCAAAGGCCGTCTCGCCCATCATCACGATCAGGCACGCCTTGCCCTGGAACTGCTCCTCGTCCCGGTATTTGTCGGGCAGGTGGATGCCGGCTTTCGTCTGCGCCGGCCGGTCATAGATGGCGACCAGCACTTGGTTGTTCATGCACTTGGCCCGATCCAGGAAGGGCTTCAGCTTGTTCAGCAACACGTCTTTGGGGTCCGTTTCATGGACCATTGCCATTGGCGGCATCTCATCTCCTCATGAGTTCAGTTTTGGCTTGGTCGATCAGATCGAGGGCCAGCCTAAGCCCAGCGATCTCGCCCGCCTTCCGGCGGTACTCCTTGCCCGACAACTTGCCGGCGGCAATCTGTTCCTTGATCTCTTCCACAGCGGCCTCGACCCGCTTGCGGGTGGCCTGGTCGAGAGCTTCGTTGAAAGTGGCCATTCAAAAATTAGGCGGTTGGTTCGGGGGCGACAGCCGCGGGAGGAGCCGCAAACCCGTCGCCCCCTGTTCGCGTCAGGGCCAAGCCAGACTCTGCCGCGCATCCCGTCTCCCGTTTTAAGAGATTATATTTCTGCTGCCGATCACTCTGGGCTGCCCGACGCTCGGGTGTCCATTTCTTGCCGGCCAGACTTAGTGCGGCCCGCTGCTCGGCAGTCAGATTCCGGTTCCGCTTGGCCAAACTCATTTTGGCGCGAGCTTCTGGCGTGTGCTTCCGGCCCGGCCGGTCTGTTTTACTGGCCGCTATCCTCTTTCGGCATTCAAGAGAGTGCTTCCATCCGGAAACGCCTTCTCCTCCCTCTGTCATATTGCAAAGATCGGCGAGCGGATAAAAGGCGATCCTTCCCTGCTCCATCGTGAACGCTGCTTCTTCGGTGAGATTTTGGGCGACAATCCGCACATCTACTGCCATGCCCAGCGCGATCAACTCCGATTGTATTGCGCGATGGTGTCGGCTGCGCCCGCGCATTCTCCAAGCGCGTCGGCCGTTGCCCTTTCCCACGTAGAAGCAGGCGTCGGTATCGGGGCGCCAGTGCTCGTAGACGTAGAAACTATCCATGGCGGCGCATGGCTTCCGATCTGGTCACCCTACGCGCTCCTGTAACTTGATCTTCTGCAGCCGGCCCTCACCGCTGCCGGCGCCTGCCGTCATGCCACCGCTGGCGCGCTTGCTGCGCTTCTGGAGCGCGATCTTTTCGAGACGGCCCTCACCCCCGCCTGCACCATAGTGCATCACCGGGCCGCCATCCTTGCGTCCCATGGGCATCGGCGGACCTCCTGGCGGCATCGGCGGCGGCCCACCCGGAGGCGGACCACCAGCCATCGGTCCGGGAGGAGGCATTGGCGGCGGCATCGGCTTGATCGGTCCCTGCGGGCCTTGCTGCATCGGATCGGGCTTCGGCCCACCGCCGGCGATCACGATGTTGATCGTCGCAGCCTTGCCGCCGTTCTTGCGCGCAGCACGACCGCCCTTCTTGTAGCCGCCCGTGTGATACGAGCCAAAAGCCGCCTTGTTCGCGCCGGCCGTGTCGATCGTGCTCTCAGCGCCGGGCGTGTCGGCTCGGCCTCCATCGGCGCGCTTGCTGCGCCACGTCGCATAGTTGCGCGCATATTGGTCCTTCTCCGAATTGCTCATGGCATCGGAGTCTGATGTTAATTTTGCAGCAACAGTCTTTACGGTATCCCCGTAGGCTTTTGATCCGACGCGCACCTTGCGATCGGCCCGCTGCGGCCCGCGGTCCTTCTGGATCGCGACAGGACCGCCGTGGTTTCGGTAGATGCGGGGACGGACCGGGCGCGCTCCGGTCTTGCGATCGGCGTTCAGGGCCTCGGTGGGCTCCCACGAGCTGCCGTCCACGCGCTTGTGCGGATCATTGCTCGTGCTCGTCAGACGAATTGCCTTGGCCCGCATGTCTGCGCGGGCCTTTTTGCTCATCTCTGACATGCGACGGTGCTCCGCTCAGGTTGAGGGAGCACCGTTTTATCACCGCATAACGGATAAGGCTACTTGTGCTTGGCGGCGCTGTGCGTGCTGTGGGCGGCCTTCGTGCTCTCTTTGATCTCAGCCGCAGACGGCCCCTTCGTCGATGCGGCGCCCAAGCCCTTGTGATCGTCGATCCAGTCGACCAATGCCTGTAAGTGCTCGCCCATTTCCTGCTGATGACCGGCGCCGCCGCCCTTCAGGGTTTCGGCATAGGCGCGCACTGCTTCAAGATGCGGGGTGATATCGTGGTTCATCGGATGGCCTCCGGTTGTGGATATCTGGCAACGACGCCGAGGCTCAGCGGTTGCCGATGGCCAGGGCCCGTTCAATGATCGACTTTGAGCGCGCTGGCGCCGTCGTCTTTCCCTTCAGCCAGCGCTTGAAAGCATCCACCGACATGCATTCCACGGAGCCGATCCGGGCCTTACCCTTCCCGTCCGAGAACGCGCTCACGTAGTCGGCGACGGCTTCCTTCTCCGAGCGATAGCCGAGGAGCGCCTTGTGCTCGTCGAACTTCCCCGTTCGATGATCCCGTTGATTGATGACCACCACGAGGTGGCTGTCAGATATTGGACCGAGATAGACATCGACGTGATCACCATCAGCCCCGGTGGTGCCTCGGATATATCCATAGTCGGCGGGCAGACGAGCGGACCATTTCTTGCCGTTGCCATCGACGCCACTCCTTGTGCTGCCTTTCGTGTTCTCGATCGAAATCGGGATGCCCTGAAACGATACGCGCTCCTTGGCGTAGTTCCCGGCCTCTTTCTGGCCGTCGGTTGGACGATGGTTGATCATATTCCGGGCGGCTGGGGCATCTGCATGCCGAGCCCTTGCGCCTTCTTCGCCCGATGCTCCTGCTGCTTCTCCACGACCGCCTCGTAGGTAGGCTTCAGCAGCGGCGCGACCAGGGCCGCGCTGTCCGGATGAACCGAAAGCCGTTCGGCCACGTCGGTCAACTGAATGGCGGCGTCGAGCGTGCCCGCTTCTTCGTCCGCATCCTGCTTCCGCGCAGCCAAGTCGCCCTTGATTTGCTCGCTAGCCGCCTTGATTTGGGTGTTCTGGTGCTCGAGCTGCAGCTTGCCAGTCGCAAGCCCCGTCTCGCTCTCGGCCTTCTTGGCCCCGGTCTGCGCCGTCAACATCGTGGCATCAGCCTTCTTAGTCTCGTTGGCGAGCTTCTTCTGCTCCAATTCCAACTCAGGCGGGGGCTTACGCAGCGCGCTCTCCGGCATCATCATGCTATCCGGGTTGGAATAACCCAGCCCGCGAAGCTGCGCCTTCACCTTGACGATGGGGTCAAGAACGCCAGGGTTGGCCGCCGACACTGCGTCGAGCGCCGCCAACTTGATCAGCCGCTGCAGATGGCTGGCCGTGTTCGGATCGGACCGCGGCACAAGCAGGCAGTCATTCACCGCCTTCTCAAAGGTCTTCTGGTCCCACTTCCGGGCCGGCTTTTTGTTGCACTGCCAGAATGAGCCAGGGTGCAGCCGGAACTGCCGCGCAATCGCCTGCAGCTCGCGCGCCTGGGCGGCATGGTTGCGCTTGTGTACCGCGCTCAGGAGCTTCTGGGCCTGCTCAACCATCGCCAACATGGTCCCCACCGGGATGTCGGCGCGGCCCTCGGCGACCTGGACCTGCCCGCTCTGGCCGGCACGCTGGGCCGCCGACACGATGTCCTGCTGCAACTGGAACAGCGCCGCCATGCCGTCGGTCTTGTAGGGCAGCGGCATCACAGCCTGGTTGATGGGCTGGCCGCCGGTATCGATCGGCGCGCCGCCGCCTGGCGGGATACGGAAGATCAGCGAGTTCTGCCGCCCTGCTGTCTTGGCGTAGAGGAACCCCGGGAAGTTCGCGAACATGCCCATGTCCAGCATCTCGCGCCACGCTGCGGTCGCCGCATTGGTCATGTTGCCCATGATGTGCAGCAGGCCGATCGGATAGAAGCCGAAGCCCGGCACGAACGTGTAGTCGATGAACGTTTGCGACACGTTCGACATCGGCAGTTCGTCATCACCCTCAGGCTCGTCATAGTCCCGCACGATCGACATCACCTTGCGGCTCGAGACGTCGATGGTGATGCGCCACGGTACCGGCAACCCGCTGGGCTTGCCTTTCCACTTATGCTCAAAGCCCTGAATGTCGTATTCGCAATAGCATTCGTAGATCTCGCGGTCGCGATCCTCCGGCCGGAACGTCGTGGTCGCGATGCCCTGCTGCTCTTTCTTCTCGTTCTTCAGCGCATCGGGCTTCGGCGGGTTCGGATCGCCTAAGTCGACGTCGGCATAGGCACCAAGGATCTGCATCCGCCTCACCACCGATGGCCGCTGCATCATCCGGTGCGTGGCGCGGATCGTATTGCCGATGTCGGTCGCCGAGTTGTTGACGATGAAGTCCTCGGTATCGACCCGCTCGCTCACTGGCCGGTTGCGCATCGGGCAGAAGTAGACCTTCTTGATCCCCAACCCGCTGAAACCCTGCTCAAGCGCCATACGATCGGTGTCCGGGTAATACTCCGTCGCTACCGTCGTCAGGAAGTGGTTGAAATCATTTTCGTAGTCGTCGGCGAGCTCATCTCGCTCATTGCTGCCGTTGTTGTCGTCATCGGCGATCTTGCACGGCCCGTCGACCGGCAGCATCTCGCCACGGAAGTTGGCCTGGTACTGCAGCACCGCCTCAAGCATCACCGGATGGCGCACGCGGCTCATGCCCTCGACGGCGGCACCGTCGGCACTGTCGCCCGCATTCGGCGTCTCGAGCTTCAAGCCCAACATCTTCATCGCGTCGGCGCGCTGGTCGATCCAGTCCTGGCGGCTTTGGATGTCGTCATCGATCCCGCGCAAGAGATCATCGGCGATGATGCCCAATTCCATCTCGTTGATGCGTCCAACCAGATTGTCGAACCACTTCGGCGGCCCAAGATCCTCGTCGGGGTCGTCGATGAACCCGCCGTCCGTGCTGATCGTGATCGAACCATCAGAATGCTCCACCCGCAGGACGTTGCCGTCCTTGTCGGTGATCGGATTGTCGCCGTCGGGGTTCTCTACGATCCGGACTTCAACCGGAAGGTCATCGTTGGCACCGTCTGGCTCATCCTGATTGACCAGACGAAGATTGTGCCCCGAGGCAAGGCCAGCCGCCATGTCGCTCACACCTCAATGGTGACGAAGTCAAGCTCCTCTCCGAATAGGCGCAAGGCTTCTTTGGCAGCTAGGGTATCCGTTTCCGCGACCAAACGGTAGTGCCGCTGCTGATGGGGCACCACCCAGGGCGCCGTCAGCACCCGCGCATCGTAGTAGTAGAGCGCTCCATTGCCCCGATCACGCTCAAGGCAGCGCCCTTCCCGCTCAAGGTGAACCTGAGCCGGCGTCACCTTTGCGCGGCGGCGGTAGGCCGTCAAAGGCCAGCCCATTCGGCAACGCGCTCCTTCACTTCCTCGTAGGAGCAGTCCCACGCCGTAGCCATCGCGTGGAGCGTCTCCTCACCGATGACTAGGCGCGTAGGCTTGACGGCGAGTTTCTGGCCGCTTTTTGCGATGTCCTCGCGCAACTGCAGTAGGGCCTCCATGAGCGTCATGCAGTCGGTTTGTCCACAGGGGGCGGCGATGCAGCCAACTGCTGAGCGATGTCGCATCTCAGCCAGCCGCCGCGCAGCAGCGACTCATTGCACGCCTTCGTCGCCGCCGGCCCGAAGTTCCATGGCGTGATCAGATGCGCATGGTCCCGCAGGAAGCGCTCGCGCAGGAAGGTCTCTACGCTGATCATTTGGCCAGCCCGCTGTTGGCGATCGCCCGCTCGAGGTCAGACGCCAACTGCATGGCCGTGCGCTTCAGCGTGTCATAACGGTTCGGCTCCGAGAAGTCGTGCCGGACGTTCAGGTGAAGCTGACGAGTTGAAAGATCGCGAAGCATAGCCGCAGCCTTTCCGAATTCGGCCATGACAATCCTGTCGCCGGCATCATAGGCCACCTGGAGATCGGATGGCACGGTCTCGTGGTAGGGGCGCATCACAACGGCCATCACTGCCTCCCGAGCTCGCCGCGCAGCGCCTTGGCAACCTGCGGAGGATCATATGCTTCGATCGCCGCCATCGCCTGTCTGCGACGCGCCTCCCAGGCCGGCGCCAGAACACCCGCGTCCAACTGAATGCCCATGCCGCAGACTTCCATATGCGGATCAACATTGTCCGCAGCGCAGATGGCCCGGGCGACACGCTCAACCTGTTCGGCACGATCGATCACTGGAAGCGTCTGCAAAGAAGAAACTAAAGCTTGAGCTTGTGCGAGTGACCACGGCCGAACTTCTGCAGGTCGCACAGGCGATAGCGGCGCATTCTCAACGTCTCGATCAGTTGGCGGACAGGGTAGTGACCGAGCGCGCAGCATCGCGCGGAATATCGCCGGAATCGCCCGAGGAATATCGTAAGCGCCATCTCCTAAGTAGTGCACTTCTAGAACCTCCGAAGCCGCCTCGATCATCAGAAGAGTAACTTCGATTTCCTCGGGGGGAGAAAGCGAATGTATGAGGACAGTGACGACTTCCCAATCAAGTGCCCGCACTGCAAGCACGAGTTTTTCGAGAAAGTCGGAAGCATAAAGGGCCGCCGGCAGAGCATCTGCCTCGGTCCCAGATGCGGGAAGCGGATCGCCCATCCAGCAGAACAGTTTGCGTTCATTCTGAGCGATGAGGGATGCGATGCCAGAGGTGACTATAGCGGGCGCTTTATGCGTCTCACAAAGCTCCAGTAGTTCGTCCATCGCCTCTGAAAAAAGGCGAGGACTATGGGTATCACGCTCAATCTGTTCCATTGGCCAATACCTCGTCTTTGTCGAGAACGGATATACACGTCGGCTCCTAACCTGGGTACAGCGGGCCTGGTGGTTTGCCCTTGTGCTGCATCTGCTCCTCAGCCTCGGCCATCCGCTCCTCCCCACGCACCAAGATCCCTGTGTCGCGAAGGTAGCGAAGCGCCTGCGATGTCGTGTCCGTCAAATCATCCCGTCGCGCATTCGGAAATGTACCACATTCTGCAATCACCGCCTCGGCGAACGGCCGGTCCGGCGCATAGACCATCCGCTCCTCAAAGATGTTCTGGACCGAATATAGCCTCGCCACCTTGCTGTTCTTGGTGTAGCCGCCGCCGGCGATCGGCCGCATCACCCGGATCCCGTAGTTCGCCCTGGTCGCGAACAGTCTCCGCAGCTCCTGAGCAACCGAAATGCCCGCCGCCTTGTCCTCGATCAGCAGTACGTCGACCTTGAACTGCTGGCACGTCTTATGGACACGGTTCACCAAGTCGTGGATCTCAAGATGGTCGCTCCACGAATGGCACAGCATCACCCGGTTGGATGTCTCGACGTAGGCCCGCTGGAACACGCCCGGCGCCGTCTGCACATGCTGGGCCACGACATCTCCTTGGAAGACGCCCCACACTGTCAACGCCGACGGGTCGTTCAGCGTGTTCTCGGTGTAGGCCGTGTCCAAGCTGGCCACGAGATATTCCATCGGCGGGTACTGGAGCTGATACCGCGGTTGCTGCGTCACCGGGTCCAGCTCTTCCCCGCCAGGCGGCCACAACTGCCACCAGTCACGCTTGATGATGCCGCCGCCGGCCGGCTCAGGACGTTGCTCTAATTGGCCCGCTGCACGCCACGCTTTCAGGCTACGCTCAAGAGCCTTCACCTCAGCCTCAGGGAAGCGCTCAGGGAAGAGCAATTCGCCCTCTTTGGTGCGCGGATCATTCCAACCGATCGACGTGACGAACGAGCGCGTTTTCTCGTAGTGCATTGGGAGGCAGAGATGCTGCCATCTCTCGGGCTCTTTGGCGAGAATATGCCCAGACAAATCTAGTTCGCCTAGGCGCTGTTGTACGGCGACGATTGCACCAGTCCTCGGATCATTCAGACGCGTCGACATAGCGCCATCCCACCAGTCCTCGTTTGTCGATTGGATGATCGCTTCTGATAGAACCTCACGAGCGTTGTTCGCGTCATCCACAATTATGACGGAAGCGCCCTCGCCTGTGACTCCGGCTTCAACCGCAGTGATCAGCGATTCGCCGCCTTCGCTGTTGCTGAAGCGAACCTTTTGGTCCTGCTCCGGCAGGATGTGAAAGCGATCACCCCACTTGCGGCGATACCACGTTGACTTCATCAACCGGCGCCGTTTCACGCTGTCTCTGATCGCAAGCGAATAGGCGTATGACGCATGAAGGAAGGGAACACCTGGGCCGCTCGTGGGACCGCGAAACGATTGCGCCCACACCCAGGCCGGAAACGCCACAGAGACGATCGAAGAATTATGGACCGCAAAACCATTGGCGACGAAGCTGTGATCTTCATCAACTGTCAGGCAGATGCACTCTGCAGTCCCTGCGTCTTCGATATTCTCCACCACATCGCCGACAACAAGATGGTCAAAGTCGAAACGGCGACGTCGCGCGAATGCCAAGCGGTCGTTTTTCTTGTGATGAATGTCGATGAGATTTGCGAATCGCCAGCAATTATCCTGATCGGAAATAGACAGCGAATAGGATGTGTACGTATCCCCTTGTATCTTGGTCTTAATGGCCGACGTTTTCTGGCGAAGAATAGAATCAATTCCCAAGCGCAACAGAAGCGTCTGCATTTGGAGCAAGAAAGCCTTGTTTACGCTGTCACATCCAATGTGGAGATCATCCCGCTGTGAGCCGTTTCTTTTAGCTCCTTTAAATGAGACAAATCCATCGCAGGCCCAAAATGCACCGATGAAGTGTTGCGCAATTTCATTTGTCCCCTCAAGGACAGCCTGCGGAATCATCTTGGTGTAGGAATTTCCTCCCCACAGCTTATGTCTTTCCATGAACTTACGAACGGGACCGACATCATTCTTATTCGGCCGCCTCATTGTTCCCGGGAGCGCACGCAGAGCAATGCGGCGCAAAATACCGCCCGTCTTTGCCATTTCATAGGCTTGATCAGTTCCCTGAAATCCCGCTGCGCTTATCACCAAGTGAATGTCAGTGGCCTCAATATCATCCGCCACTGTGATGTTCGGTGTCCCCTGACAATTTCCGTCTCCAATCAAATAGCCCAATAGTCTCGCCACTTCCGGCGTGATGGAGGGCGATCCGCTAGAGCCCCTTTGTGGGATCAATCCAATTACATCTTCTTTGGAAATACTCTGAAGTTCAGTCCATCCCATTGGAGTGAGGAAGGGATGATCTGGCGCGGCAACAATCTCACGACCGCGCCTCGTTTTAAGATGGAGGACGGGAATCACCCCCTGCTTGTGTATCTCCGTCACACGACGAAAGCGCGCCAAGTGAGTAAGGACATGCTCCCCTTCGCGGACATGCCTCAATTCAACGAGACCACGCTCATAGGTGGAAACAAGAGTGTCCGCCGATACGGGTTTGCCCATTCTTGGCGGGATATTTATCAGCAGCCGTTTGATCTCGCCATCAGCTACGGCCTCGAGATGTTCGGCCAAGGCATCAATCACCCAACCATGCACGTACGGCGCCGGGTCGATGAACCTCCAAGCGTATCGCAGGAAGGTCGCCAAGCTCTCCTCGCACTCGACACGCTCCAGCTCGTTCAAATGCCAGTCGGCGTCGATCCGCGAGCCTTCGTATTCAATCAGAGTCGGCATTAGGTTCCGAGCCCAGCCGCTTCCATGCGGTCCACGTATTCGTCAATTGAAACAGGACCGCCCACTATCAGTTCAAACTGTCTGCCATGGATGGCTATCGATTGGAGGTCCAACAGTTGGCCATCCGGCACAAATATCGAATAGGGACGTGTCTCTCTTTCCCATCCACCAGGATGGCCCTTGACTAAAAACCCACACCGATGCGGATCATATTGAGTGAGCCGCCATTTGCGCACCAGTGAATCACGCCGCGCGGACGCAGCGGACGGGAGGATGATTAATGCGGCAGAGCCGAGGATTACTTTGCGCCGTCTCATGTTGCCCTTCATGTGCCGAGCGGTCGCTTGGGCGTCTGCGCGTTCTTCCGCAGGAACTGCTCCTGAAACGCCAGCGCGGCCTTTTGCGTTGGGAGGAGTCTATGGTCATCGACAAGGCCGGCATCAACCGCCTTCTGTGTCCGTTGATATGCCTCATTCAACGCCATCCCAGGATCGTTCTTCCGCGCCAAGCGCGCCGTGATGATATCGGCCTCGGTCTTGGTGTGGGATAGCCACTGCGCGACGTCCGATTTGACGTGAAATACCGTAGTGATCACGAATTCTTTGATCTGCAGTATCTGCTCCGGTCGTTGGTCCTTGATATCCTGCATGATGGCCCAGACATGCGCGCGCCGCGACACCTGCAGCACCCACATCACGAAGCGCCGCCGACGCTCTTTGGCCCACGCGCGAATCATGGCTTCGCCTCGGTCAGGTATTCTTCGATCTTCCTGGCTTCCTCAACCAGCATCCCAGCAGATGTGGCGATGTTTCGGAAAGCATCAATCGCCATGGCCATCGCTTGGACGCGCAGACGCAGCCCGTCGTCAGCCAGTACTGCATGCAGGGAGCGAGTCTCGCTGGCTGTCAACGCGAGCTCTGTTCCATCTTCCATGGCACGCGCGACAAGCTCGCGCAATTCTTCCTTGGTCATGATTTCTCCATCGCCTCTGCCAACAGGATGCGGATCGTCGCCGTTCGCGACATGAGACCCCGCCGATGCCATTCCTCATCAATGCGCTCCAGCATGCTCTTGCGCAGGCGTATGAGACGGCCGACTGGCTTGTTTCGATAACCAGCGGGCGGCTTTGAGAAGTGGGGATTGACGTGCTTCATTTCGGAACCCGTTCTTCCAAGATCGATATGACCAAGGCGTTGCGCGTCATGCTTCGGCGCGCGACCTCGCTGTCAAGGCGTGCCAGCAATGCGGGCGGGATGCGGACCGGCAACGGGACGGTTTCCGGTCCCTTTGGGCGTCCCATCTTTCGCAGCCCCTCTGCCACAGGGTCATCGACAACTCGCACGCTGGCGGTTGCCAGCGTCAGGTCTCGTTCGACGCGAGCGGCCTTGGGGCGGGTAGACATAGCCAGGGGACGCCGCGCAGCCTTCGCCTCACGCAATGCCCTGATCTGGTCGAGTTTGTTCATGGCTGCGGCAGGATACGCGCTCTGTGACTTTCTGCAATAATTATATCACCCGGAACCTGCATCTCATAGGCGCGTTCATCCAACGGAGGCGCGCCCATGGTCGAATCCGTCATCCTGCTGCTGATCTATATCGCCGTTGTCGTCGGCCTGGTCTGGCTGGTGATATGGGTCTTGGAGCAGCTCGGCGTCGCCCTGCCGGCGCCTGTGGTCAAGGTCCTGTGGGTGATCGCCGTGCTGATCATCCTGCTGCTGCTCTGGCGGGTCGTCGGGCACGGCCTCAATCTGAGGCTGCCTTAAACGCCCACATCCTCGTTGGGTTCGATCGTCACGAAGTGCCGCCCCAGCCCGTGCGCGGCGATGTAGCCCTTCCAATCCGGCGGGATCATCTCCTGGCTGAGCGTGAGCTTGAACATCAACACCATCATGCTGGACAACTCGAGCACCGTGATATCGGCCGTCGGTCGGAACTCCACCGTCACCCCGGCACCGTCGCGCAGCCAGATCGGCTTGACTGGGCCTGAACTGCCGGGCGGCGGAGGGCTGAGTTCGGAGACGCCCACGGCGTTTGGATCAACCATCTGATTCTCCTTGGAAAATTCATCGTTCAGCATATCCGCCACGCGCTTCTCAAAATCTTCTCGAGCTTGCGCAAACAAAGCGACGTTGTGCGGGTGCTGATATCCCGTTGTCATTCGGCCGTCTCCACTTCTTTGGCCTTTGCCTTCAATAGCATGGCCTTGAACTGCTCGCGCTGCTTGATACCAAGTGATGCCACATCGACCACCACAGTGCCCGTAATCGCTTGGATCGGGCCGCCGTTGGGGCCGCTGATCTCACGCTGATGGACGTCCCGCCATTCATTGCGTCGGCGATTTTTGAGCCAGAATATTTGGGCGGTGACATTGCCCTTCTGCGCCTCGCGATAGAGGCTGGATGCCACGTTCATGTCTGCGGGCAGCTTCCCGCGCCTTATGGCCTCCCGAAATTCAGGATACTGCTTCTGCCACGTGTAGAATGTGTTGAGGCCGATATCGAGCAGCTCGCACATCTCAACGTCGGTGAAGCCGGCCAATCCCCCGCGCCATGCGCGCTTCAGTATTTGGGGGGTGAACAGCGTCGGACGGCCGCGGCCGCGCTTGGGCGGCACGACGATCTCCTGGGGCTGTTTCTTAACTCTCGGCATCGTTCATCTCGACTGCATTCGCGTGCCAGTAACTGCCGTCTGGATTGAGTTTGGGGACAGTCTCGTCAATCAGGATGGGCTGGATATACCACGGCATCTCGTACAGGCGGCCGCAGGGCATGCAACGAATCGCATACACGAACATTCCGTCGACGTGATGATGCGCCCCGCATAGGCAGTGGAAGTCCATGCAGACATCAGTCCCCTTCCACTGCATGAAGGAATATGGGGCGGACGGCGCGACTTGGACGTCAGGGGGCTGTTTCTTGGCGCGGGGCATCAGACATACCCTACCAAGTCGTCGCAAGCCGTGGCGGCGTAATATTCCGTCAGCAGGCGGTGCCTAACCTGCTTCGGATGCCGCGGATGATTTTCGTCATGGACACGAAAGATCGGGCACTCGCAGATAGCGTAGCCGCAGATACCGCAAGGATGGCCGTATTTGGCCAACTCATTCGCCTCCAAATCGGCCCTGGTCTCAGCCATGGTGAAACGGCCTGTAGTTGCGATCCCAGTGGAACTGCGCCGCCAGGCGGGCGCGGGGCGTCGGGCAGTCCGTTTCGTGCTGGGCGACCTTCTGCGCAGCCCACAGGCCCAATATCCGGAAGGTCATCAGCACCCGGATCGGCCGGCCATGTTCGTCCTGGCCATCAAGGTACGTGGTCGGGATCACCGGGGCGTCGATGTGCGCCTCGCGCTCGTGGTCGATCGTCCGGCGCAGCATGCCGCGCGCCCAGACCCGCGACTTACGCATGCCCAGCATATGCGTCATCGACGATCACCTTGGCTTTCCCATGCTTCCTTGCTGACGTGCTGACCACAGCAGGGACATTCATGGTCTGAAGCGACGGCGACGTAGCCTATGGGAGGAGAACTCCCAGGAGGATCATCCTCTTCACTATAACCAAGGGTTTGGGCATATAGGCTCACAAGACGAACGCCCGATGCGACGAACATTCGGGCATGTTTTTGTGCAGCCTCTAACGTCGTCTTAACGCCGAAAGTGGCTCGATCTTGGGTGATGATATCGGCCATTATTCCGGCTCGTGCTTGGTGTGCTGGAACTTCCCTTTGATCTTGGCGTGGAAGACGCCGCCGGGGGACTTCGCCCCAAGCATCTCCTGGTGCAAATCGGCAGAAACGCCATCGTACTGGTAGACGGCGCCGCCTGATGCAAACTGGACGAACAACTTGTCATCCTGGTGATGCATCGCCTTGATGTTGCTGGAGTTTTCGACCGGCTTCAGTTCAGGTAGCTTGCTCATTGTGCTCCTCCTTCTGCCCCCATCGGGGCCGCGGCGATCACTTGGCTTAGCGACCGCAACGTCTTCATCAGCAAAAACATGCGAACCGCGCTGGCCGGGATGGGACTTTCGCCCTTTAACCAGCGGTAAAGCGAGCTCTCGGCCACCCCGCACAGGTCAGCGACCTCCCGATTCGGGATGTCCAATTCATCCAGCAGGAGGCGGAAGTGGCGAGGCGACAAGTCTAGGTCCATTTCGGCGACTAGCGTAGCGCGACTACGTTGCGTGTCAACCTTGGTCCCCCACCCTCGCCAGCAGCGCTCTTGCGATCTGCACCATGCGCTCGTCGTGGACGCAGAGGCTGTAGACGGCCTTGAACGCCGCGAAGCGCTCTGGCGGCGTCCTGGCATCATCGTGCCTCCGGGCTGCTCTATCGAGCTCGCGCGCCCATTCTATGGCTTCGGTGTCAGGTGGGACGAGGGGTGGAGGGCGCGAAGGTTGTCCAAAGACATCCAAGAATTCACGTTCGGAGCAACCATGGAACAGGTCGCCAAAGACCATCTTTGCATCATCCGTCATGGGGTGCTCCAACGCTGCGCGTTGTCCCATCTCGTTCGGCATCAGATGCTTTCCGGATCATGCTGCGGCACTCCATGACACGCCCTTGGCGTTGGCGTCGTAGTCGGCGAAGGCGACGTTTCGCCAAAGATGCCGGTTGACCCAGCGAGCGACATGGCGAAGGCGTTGCGCTGTCCAGTCGTGGCGCACTTGTGGCTCTTTCCGCAGGGCATTGAGCTTGATGAAGGGCTGGGCATAGGGCTCGCCGCCGGCTGCAATGACGCGCTTGATGCGGTCCATGCAGACCTCGAACGGCTCATGGCCGATCATCGTATAAACCTGCTTCCGGCGCGGTGAGACATCCTTGAGCATGCGGAACACGCGCTCGACGTTCGCCCCCTCTGTCGTCTCATCGTATCCAAAGCGCCACGGGCCTTTAAGTATCGGCTTCCAGCGGGCATAGACCTCATCATCAAACGTGGCGGGCTCAAAGCCGCTGTTGGCATCGAGCAACGGCACGTCGGCCGTCTGGTAGCGGCCGACGATGTGGCGCTGGTAGTCGGCCGGCAGGGCGGAAAGGTTATCGTCGCAGAGAACCGGACGCGGCGTGAAGTCGGGCAGCAGCGTGAATACCTTGCCGTCCATCTTTGGCACGATGCAGAACCAGCAGCCGACAGGGCAGCCGTAGCTTGCGCGCGTGGCCATCGGATTGTGCCGCGCGATCGCGTCGGGGATACTGCCGCCGACCTCACATAGATCGGCTAGATACTTCTTCTGCGTGAACGTGCCGGGGCCGCCAGCCTTCACGATGCAGCCCAGCGCCCGATAGTATTCGGCAATCTTGCGCGCGCCCGGAAGCTGCCATGTGAAGGCAACCGAGATGAAGGCAGCATCGCCCTCTCGCCAGTGCACGGCCTGCCTCGACCAAGAGCCTTTATCGGGTGCCAATGCGTGACCTCGTCCTTAGTTGGAAAGCAAAGCTGGTCTTACACAGGCCCGCGCTTCGCGGGCGAACTCCCATCCCCTACGGGAGGGGCAGGGAGAAGGCAGGCGCGGAGTTCAATCAAATAGCCCTGCACGACTTGAACGGCAGTGCGGCGTTGATCGTCGTGTCCGGAATTGAGTGACCAGCTTCCTGGTCCTTGCCGAGCGTGTCGGCGACGAGCCGGGCCATCTCATCGCACGCACAAATGTTTGATAACTTGTCGGGCTGCTCGATCTTGCAGACACGGGCGCAGCCATCGCGCCACTTGTCACGCACCGCCAGCCGGACCGTCTCGCGAATGCCCACCCCCTCCCCTTCCTGCTTGGTGGAGAGGGTGGCGGTGGCCAGTTCAAGCGCTTCCTTGATCTCCATGTCCAGATGGGCAGAACCGCCGCTATCCTCGTTAAGCAACGACGGACACTCGCCCCAGACCATGGCGTGCAGGTTCTCTAATGCGTTAGCTGTCTTGCGCAGCGCCTCCATTCCCCCTAGGGGCTCGGGCGAAAGGTCTGACTTGCGAGGTGCATGCATAATGCCGAGCACGGCTCGCGCCCTACGCACGTCGCCTGCGGTGATGCCGCGTCCAGAATTGGCGTACACGACAACATCATCGTAGAGATCGTGATAGGCTGGCATTACACCGTCGTTTGGTCCACCCAAGGCCGCGAAAGGCTCCAGCGCTTCTCGCATCTTCTCGTCTGTCATGGCTCAATCCACCTCTGCCTTGACCGAGGCCAGTTTCTCGAGCGCCCATTGGTGACCCTTCGCCAGCGCGAACAGGAGATCGTTGCAGCCTTCCTCGTAGCCTCTTGAGAAGCCAGCGTAGAAACAGGCGTGCTCTGCCTCGGTCGTGGGGTTCGCCACCGCCTTTGGTGCGTTGGGGTCGCGAGCGCTTACTTGGTCAGCCATCGGGCTCTTCTCGTCTGTCATGGGGTGTTCCCTTCGGGATTTTCTGCGAGTGATGCTCGCGGCCGGAAGTAGTGCGAGGCCCATTCTTCGGCGTCGGCGCGCCCCCTAAGCAGCGCGGCACATAGAGCCGCCGCAGGCGTGTCAGCCTGTGAGTCGGTCCAATGAATGCTGTCAGATACGAAGACCTCCACATAGGTCACCAATCCCAACTCGCCTCCCGTGCTGAGTGACACTGACATCCAGTCCAAACGGAGCGTCAGGGCATCGTCGGTGTTGGTGGTGTACATCGGCGATGGAAAACGCACGCCGTTGACCGCTTCGCTAATGTCGAGGGACAGTTCGTGGCTCGGCTTCTCGCGTTCACACCTTTCCGCCAGCGCAAGCAGAACGGAAGGATCGATAGGGGGTGATGCGGCTGTTTCGCTCTGTGCCATACAGTCCTCCTAGATATGCGGGCGGATGAGCCGGATCTTGGCAATCTCAGCCGCGCCTGGTGCGCTAAAACGCTCTATCCAGCGGGCGAAATTGATGCCGTGGCGCTCCTGAAACCCGTGCTCGCCGCCCGGTCCTTCGTGCGCTTCATCATGATGGCCACGGCAGAGTGGCACAAGAAGCGCATCCGATGGTTGCCCCCATGCAGGGGGAGAAATTTTGCGGCAATGATGAGGATCTACAGGACCGTTGCATGCCGTCGGCGCCTTACTACGCCGCGGGACCAAGCAGCCGCAGGCAACCACCTTCGCCTTGTGCGCCTTGCAACGCCATGGCCCTTTGGTGACCGCCGATTTACCGAGGCGCTTTGGAACCAACGGCGCCGGCCGTCTTGCCTTGGCGGCCTTTCGCGCCATGGCTTCCTTCCCACGGGCGAAGCTCATTGATCATATTCCCGCGGCGGCGGTTCAGGCCCGATGCCACGATCCGGTTCCTTGAACACGACGCCGTTCGTGGTGCCGAATGCAAACAGCCATTCAGACAAGGACGCGCATTGCTCAGTGTCCAGATCGCTAGTGTGCGGTATCAACAAGCCGATTGCCGAGCCATCCAGCGTGGTGATCACCTCGGGATGGGCGTTGATTTCATGCAGCCACGATAGCGTGGTGGTGCGCTTCCACCATTCCAAATCATGGAGCTCTCCCCACTCCTTCGGCCACGGCAATTGATCGGCGATCTGAGTGAGCAAGCTGTGCAGCAACGCATTTTGGTCGACCGTGCGTGTTTTTTTGCTGATGCGCACCTGCTGGCCCAGCGGAGCGCGCTGCACCGCCTTCAACGCCAGCAGGCGGTCGCGCTCTCCCCAAAGGACGAATGTGGCTGCCACAACCTACTCCAGCTTATCTTCGCCGACGATCTTGTGAAAAATGTCCAGGGTGTCGGTCATGGCAACCCGGATACGCTCATATTCGTGGGTCATCATCTCCTTGATCTTGTCGCGATAATGCTCTTCCCACTTCTTGGCTTGAGACGGCGTGCGACCAGGTGCTTGTAGCCAATCGTCCGAAAAATCAAAAAACTTGCGCGCTGTATCGAAGGCTTCAAATGTCATCTCCTCGGCATCGTCGGCCGGCGGAGAATCGGGCTGCCCGCGCGTGTCCTGCGTAGCGTTGAGATCTTGGACGTCCGTCGTCGTCGGCTTCTCTTTGGTAGGCGGCTTTGCCGAGCGAGGCGGCTTCTTGTCCTGAGCGGGCTGACCGGCGGCAGCAGCTCCCTTGCCGCCACCGGCCGCGGTCTTCGCCGCTTCCCCTCCCGTGCCCGTCTCCGCGGGCTGGTCCTTCTTCTCGAAATCTTCGCGCTTCGGCTCCGTCGGCGACACCGTGACGCTTGCCTCCGGCGTGATGTCGACGGGCGGTTGCTGGCTGAATGCGCCGATTTCGTCGATGGAATAATCACTGCCGATCTCTTCCGGGAAAGCACGGCGCAAGGCAGCCGCTTCCGCGCACTTTTCGTGCTGACCGTTCGATCGCTTCTCCCACATGGCATTGGGGATGTCGGCGAAGTTGTTGATCTTCGCATATGTCTCGAGCCAGAAGACGCGCGGCCCCGGGAACGGCATGCGCTGGCCGTTGAGAAGCCGATAGACCGTGATGCTGCACCACTCGGCATGAGTGACCGTGACTTCCTTGTTCTCCCACTGATCGCCGCCCTGGCCGCGCTTCTTGAGCTTCCCCTTGAATACGCTCGTCAGCGTCGGCCCATACTTCGGCTCGTCCATGCCAGCAAACTGGCCGGTCCGCATAGCCGTCGTGCGCAACTCATTGATGCCAGGCCATATGGTTTCGACGTAGCCGCCGCGCTCGCCGATCGACGAATTCCAGATCGGCACGATGTGCACAGGATGCTTGAACACGTCGAGTTTACGCCGCTTGCAGTAGTCCAATGCCATCAGCACCGACGTCACGGTCTTGGCCGCGGGAAAGATGCTTTCGACCAGCGTACGCCAGCCGGCGCCATCCACGTCATATCGCTCCAGCTCGGTCGCCGGCGGCGGCAGCAGGCGAGGCGGCGCGACCACGGCAACCTGCTGCTTCTGGTTGGGCTCAGCCGACTTGAGCGGCGGAGGCACCGGGCGGCTGCTCGTGTTCGTGGTCTTGGTCGTTGTCGTGGCCATCAGCCCCTCACCACCGAATTGAAGTCCTCGTAGATCTCGACGCCGGCAATGATCAGATCGCAGGTGCCGTCCGACTTCACCGCCGCCTTTACAGCAGCCCTGAGAAGCTGGTCGCTGGACGTGCAGAATTTCCGTGGGACCTTTTTTTCATCGATCACGCGGTGTTTCCATTCCCGCTTCAGCGACGACGTGGTGCCCAAGCTTGAGCGGGTGCGGGTGAGCTCGGCCGGCCGCACCGCCGCCGCTTCCTTGGCTTCCTGGGCCTTCTGTGTGACCGCGCCAGCGAGCGCTTTCTCCTCTGCCGTCTCGGCATCGGCCCGCAAGCGCGTGGCCTCTTCCGCAGCAATCCGGGCCTGCTCTTTCAACTTGGCCTGCTCTTGGATATAGACTGCGGTGTCATAGGCTGTACGCTTGGCCAGGAGGCGCTTCTTGAGTTCAGAAATCGGCGCGCGCATGCCGCCGAAGTGACCGTCGATCACGCGCTCGGCAGCCAGATAGGGTGCCTTCTCGTCAACACGCGTCGCATCCGCCACCTTGTCGAACTTGGTGCACTGCGCGACCATAGCCGACACCTTCTCGGCCGTGTCCATATCCTCCAGTTTTTCCGGCACGCGCCCTTCCGCGTCCAGCAACTCCGCCATTCGCTTCCGGAGGTCCTTGACGATGTCTTTCTCGTCCAGGTTCTCCTTGATCTGCTGCGCGGGATCGATCCCCAGGCTGTTGTCGCCGATGCCTACCAAGCTCATGTCAATTTCCTTCGCCTAAAACGGCATGTCGTCTTCGGGAATCTCGGGCACGCCTATGTCGGCACCGAGCATTTCTTGCTTCCGATCAGCGGACGCCGCGTGTGTCTTGCCAATCAGGTCAGCGGTGTCTTCTGCCGTCAGTTGCATGAACGCCGTCAGGCCATCGCGACAGACCTGAATGGTGTATGTGCCGCCGTCCCGCCTGACGCTGATATAGCGCATCATCCTCTCCTTAAAATGGAACCTTGCTCTTGAAGTGATCGATCGCCTGGCTTGGCGACGCATCCGGAAGATCAGGCCGATGCACCGTCGCATAGGCCGAATGGGCAACCATGAATTCGTAGTCCGCTTTGGTCGTCGGCTCGACGCTGCGCAACTGGATTCCCTCAACCTCGATCGGACAATTGTCGCCCATTAAAATCGCCCGTGGGTCTTTCTCATTCCGGATCAACGCGAGCCATCGATAATGTCTATCAAACGTCTCGCCATCTACGATAGGAGGCCCGAACCACGTCATCACGCCGACGTAGACCCCGCCTTTCACGAGTTTTGCCCGCCAGTAGAAACGCTCACTCACCATCACAGGCATTCGCCGATGATTTCTCGTT
>Ga0137412_10000029_pt1 | contig 69123 bp, 53 predicted proteins | sample CZODoug2_1_16fun_FD_122160 | JGI IMG/M metagenome (GOLD analysis project Ga0137412, IMG submission 122160) | Vadose zone soil fungal communities from Angelo Coast Range Reserve, California, USA - CZODoug2_1_16fungal (Hybrid Assembly) | ecosystem: Environmental > Terrestrial > Soil > Vadose zone...
GATGAATACCGGGTTTCATGAGGCTCCATTCTGTCGCGTCCGGTCTGCACGGCACCTCGACAAGGTCGGGGGACAACAGCCGCGTCGCTAGGTCGCGAGGCAATTCTTAATCATACGCGAAGTGTCAAATTCCTCCAAATGGGTCGTTGGGAAAGCTTGCAAGGGAATAGGCAGCAGGAGATGTGGAACGCGGCAGCCGAAACCGTGATCGAATCGAGCGAGGCCCCCCCATCAAATTCGTGGGCCCCAGCTCTACTTCTATTCTTTAGAATTGCCAGCGGGTGACGGAATCGGTGAAATTCTCGGCGTGCTCGTCCTGGCCGAAGGCCATTTGCCCTCTGACGCGAAAGATACAGCCTCGGGAAGATTCGAGAAGCGGACCCACATCGCCGCCGTATTTGCGGTTGTAGATTTTGACGAGTTGTTTCCACATGGTACGGTCTTCGATTTCTTCGGCGGTGCCTTCGAGGATCACGGCTTCGTCGGCTTTTTCTGTGCCGATGACAACGTGAGGGTCCGCAGCGATGTTCTTTGCTTTGCGGGTGCGCGGACCGGTGCTGAACCAGAAGGCGTCCTGCCACCAGATTCCCCAGACCAGCATGAGATGAGGGCGGCCGCCGGGGCGCGTCGTGGAAATCCAGTAGTTGTGTGATTTTTCGAGGCGTTCGAGAGCCCAGGACCAGGGCTTGAGAGCACTTGAATCCTTTGGGGTATCTTGGGCGGCATCGGGCCAATGAGGATGGCTGGCTTTGGGTTGGATCATAGCGACTCCTTCAGGAAAGAAATGCGGCGGAATTGTATCAGGACGAGTGCGCGGAAGCGGAGGAGTTCTTGGTTGCGCGTGACGATGGATCGCAGATGTCAGCAAACTTGGAAAGAAGCTAGGAAACGAAAGCGCAGCCGATACGGAAACCGCCCTGACTTGTCGGTTGTTTCCAGACGGGCTTCAAATTCACGCGAACAGGCGGAAGAATCGGGACGTGCAAAACAGCTAGAAGGTTTTCGGGAAGTTCCTCGGATGAATCCAGTTCGATGGCGACACCGCCGAAGCCAAGATCGAGGACGCGAGCGCGGCGTGCGCCCTGATCGCCAAGAACGGCGTAGGCATTGGTGCCCGTCATGGAGACGCGCTCGGCCTTGCGCTGCACGGTGAAAGCACGCGAGGCAGGAGCGAGTTCGCCAGAGATAACGGCGGAGGTTGCAGAGGCGGCGGCCTCGATGGTGGTCTCTGTTTTTTCAGGCGCGCGCCGGGTTTCGATCGAGATTGGTTGTGATGCCGGGGCCGCTCGCTCCGGTGAGGGAGTCACTGGGGGTTCCTGAACAGGTGCAGCCACACGTTCGTTGCCCGGGGAACCATTGCCGGTCTTGGTGTGGTTGGCGTGCTTGAGGCGATAGAGACGTTCATCGGCGATGCGAATGAGTTGGTCGGCCTGTTCGGCATCTTGAGGGAAAATGGCAACGCCGTGATCCATGCCCACAGTAACAGCGAGTTGGAGCGGCTGAAGCATTTCGGCGAAAACGATTTGAACGCGGCGGCACAACGCCAGCGCCTGGTCGGAATCGGTTTGCGGGAGCAAAAGGGCAAATTCGTCGCCGCCGATGCGGAAGGCAGAGTCGGAAGTGCGCAAGGCTTTTTTCAAGGTAGCAGCGGCCGCGCCCAAAACATCATCGCCGCGCGGATGGCCGTGCTTATCATTTACTTCCTTGAAGCGGTGCAGGTCCAGGGTGACCAAGCCGAGAGGTTGGCTGTAGCGGCGCGCGCGATTGAGTTCTTTCTCAAAGGTTTCAGAGAAGAGCCGGCGGTTGTGGAGACCGGTCAAGGGATCGGTAACCGCGTCGAGTTCCAGGCGTTTGAGTTCGTCATACTCAATGAGAATGGGAACACGTAGAAGGCCGGAGGACGTTAGGACGTCGGTGAGCGCAGTCTTTAGAGAAACAGGACGGCCGAGGAGATCGGCGAGCTCGCGGCGGCGCGAAAGCATCTCATCCCAAATTTCCACACTTTGGGTTTCGCGCAGATCGAGGTGAGCGATCGCACGGAAATATCGCTGAAGAAACTGGCCACGCGCCGGCAAATCGAGACTCTCGAGCGTGTCGGCAAGCAGCTCGAAATAAGAATCCTCGATCGGCAAACGCGGGGGCGCAGGGGCGCCGGGGCTGGGCATATCCGGTATAGACCTAACCTCTGCCTATCCCCGCGGGGTTTGGGGAAAGCGTATCTTATTTTATCTATTTGGGTGGAGCAACCAAGAGACCGTTCGTACTGGACCCGGGCGACTCCCCTGGGAATCGAACCTCCCAAATTGCGGGCGTATCCTATTACAAAAGCGGGAGATCAAGTAGGAAAAAGTGTGGAGATTTGGGAAGTGAGAAATTGATGTAACATAATTACCCACAGGATCGTAGGGGCAAGGAAAGAAACTGTCAGAGTTTACTCTAGTGGGCGGAGGAATTCCAAGCCGAAAAGGCGCATCTCGCCTGAGGACTCCTGACGGAGGACCTTAGCTACAATGGGTGGCGTCTCACTGGGAACCATGCTGGAGGTTGCCGACCCCGGCGTGGGGATTGTAAGGTGGACGGTCTGTTCTGGCCTCAGGATGTGTGTAGAGGCAATACAAGCGCCAGTGGAGCTGATATTAAGGGTTTTGGTAAGCTCGACGAATTCGGCTCCCGACACATCTGTTCCTCTGAGGAACACGGGTACCTGCAGGCGAATGCGTGGCGAGCGTCGGGTTGACGAGGTTTCCACGAGCTGCCCCTTTTTTTGCAAGTCAATCTTCAAGTGATCTCGCCTGGTTGGTACCAAGGAACTAGTACGGAATAGAGCATCTGGAATGCCAGATGGAGGCGCGGTAGGAGTGAATAAACCATTTGTTGTTATGTTATTACAGGTGTATCCGAATGGAAACAATTTGTTGAGGCAGATGCATTGCTCCGGAAATCCACTTCCTTTCCCCAAATGTGCAAATGGAACGCTTTTACCATTGACTCTTGGAGGCCCCTCTGTGACGATGCGGTTAGGGAAAAGTTTTACCACTCTGGCTGAGGGCGGAACTGATTGATGGCGGGACGGATCGTGTTGCCTGCGATGTCGGAGGCGGGAAATCGGGCGAGTCTGCCGCTCGGGTTTGTTCGCGGGTTACTAGATTCGATCGAGAGACCACTGATCGTGGCGGAGCGCAGCGGCAATCTCTTACTGATAAACACTCGAGCAACGCAGTTCCTGGAATCCTGCGGAAACGCCATTTCTCCAAGTTTGAATCTATTTAATGATTTTCTGAAGGTGGATGCGCGGAAGATCTTCGACGAGATCGAAAAAGGCGAGCACGAGGTGAGCCTGCAGTTTCGATGCGGGGAAGTAAAATCCGTGTTGAAGATCCGGTGGATGGCTGAGCCGGATTGGCTGGTAGTGGAGATTGAGAACCGAGCGGAAGTGACGCCGGCGGCGGATCCAGCAACGCAACTTACGGTTCAAGAGCTTTTGCAGGAACGCGAAATCACGTACCGGAATCTGCTGGCGGCGTACCTGAAGTTGCAGGAAGTAAACCGGCAGAAGACGGTGTTTCTGGCGTCAGCGGCGCACGAATTGAAAACGCCGCTCGCGGTGATCAAGGGCTACTACGATCTGCTTCTGGCGGGGTCTCTCGGCCGCTTGACGGACAAGCAACGGGACATTCTGGAAGAGTCGAAGGACAGTTGCGAGCGGCTGGTGCGATTGGTGTCCATGTTCCTGAACTATTCCGCGCTGGAGAGCGGGAAACTGGTACTGCAGCTTCGTGAAAACGATTTGCGCGATTGCCTGGACGAGCTTTCGAAGCGCTGGTCGGAGGCATTTCAACGCAAAGGCGTGAAACTGGATGCGAGCTTTGACCCATCGATCGCGACATTTCGATTCGACTATCAGAAGGTGCAACAGGCGGCAGCGAATCTTCTCGATAATGCGCTAAAACATACGCCGAGCGGAGGCACGGTAATGTTTCGGGCCGCGCCGCACTTCTGGGAACGCCGAGTGGCGGCCATGGCTCCGGTGGAAGAGCGGCGCAGGTTCAAGCTGCCGCGGCCAAACAGCGTGGAAGTGAGCGTGACGGATTCGGGGCCTGGTATCGCGGCGGAGCATCATCAAGAGATTTTTGAGGATTTTGTGCGCGTGGACAGGAACACGTCCGGAATGGGTTTGGGGCTGGCGATTGCCAAACGGCTCATCCAGGCGCATCGCGGGAAGATATGGGTAGCGAGCGAGACGAAGACGGGAAGCCGATTTACGTTTTTGTTGCCGATGGATCAGGGCTAGGAAATTTGAGCTTTAGCGGTTGAGAGGGGACAGTCAATGGCCGTAAAAGAAAAAATCCTCGTCGTGGATGACGAGCCGAGCATTCGAAAGTACTTGCAGACGCTGCTGGAAGTGGATGGGTTTGAAGTGGAAGCCGTCAGCTCCGGGAAAGAGGCGCTCGAAAGGGTGAATAAGGGAGACCGTCCTGACTTCATCATTCTGGATGTGTTGATGCCGGAAAAGAATGGGATCGAAACGCTGAAGGAGTTGATGCAGGTCGATCGCACTTTGAACGTAATCATGCTTTCGTGTTCGAACGAAGTGGGGACGGTGGTCGAAGCCATTCGGATTGGGGCGCATGATTACCTGACCAAACCGTTCGAGAAAACGGAGCTGGATGCGGCGATGCTGAAGTCACGCCAAAAAAAGGAATTAGCGACGGAGAATCAGGCGCTGCGGGATTACTGTGATCAAGTGACGGAGGATTTGAGCTTTCTGGCCGCGAGTCCGCAGATGGTGCGAATCCGCCAGCAGATCCTGCAGATTGCGCCAGTGGATGTGCCTGTTTTTATCTGCGGTGAGAGCGGGGTGGGCAAAGAAGTTGTGGCGCGAATGATCCACTTGCGTTCGAAGCGGCGCAACCAGCCGTTCGTGAAGGTGAATTGCGCGGCGCTGCCGGGAGAGCTGCTGGAATCGGAACTTTTCGGATTCGAACAGGGCGCCTTCACGGGCGCGGTGCGCAGCAAGCCGGGCAAATTTGAGATGGCCAACAAGGGCACGATCTTCCTGGATGAAATCGCGGAAATGAGCACGCACTTGCAGGCGAAACTCCTGCACGTTTTGCAGGATCACCAGTATTCGCGGCTCGGCGGGCGGCACCTGGTGGAAACCGATGTGCGCGTGCTGGCCGCGACCAACGTGGATGTGCACGAAGCGATGAAGACCGGACGATTCCGCGAAGATCTGTATTACCGGTTGAATGTGTTGTCGATCAACGTGCCGCCACTGCGCGAGCGGACGGCGGAAATTCCACTGTTGTTCCGCCATTTCCTGCAGAAGTACAGCGAGAAATTCGGCAAGACGCCGCCGGGACCCTCGAAGTACCTGCTGGATGCGGCGGTAAACTATCCATGGCCCGGCAACCTTCGGGAATTGGAGAATTTCGTCAAGCGCTATGTGATTCTCGAGGATGATGAAGGCAGCTTGCGTGAATTGGTGGAGATGTCCTCGACGCGCCAGCGGACTTCGCCGCGCGAGGAGCCGGCGCCGCCAAAGGAGCAAGGTTTGAAAGCGCTGGTGCGCGGCCTAAAAGATGAAGCGGAGATGGAAGCGATCGCCGACGCGCTGGAAAAAACGCGCTGGTGCCGCAAGGACGCTGCGAAAATGCTGGGGATCAGCTACAAGGCATTGCTCTATAAGATGCGGCAGTTCAATCTAGATACGCCGCGCACGAGAAAGGTAGCTGCTCCGGTGGTTGGGTAGAAGAGCCGGCATCGGTGGTCGGACCGGGGCGCGCCTAAAACTGCCAGGCTGACCTCTGTGACGTGAGGTTGCGCGGACGGGTCCATTCGTTGTATAGACTCTGAACCAGGTGGGGAAGCTGTAAGGCTCTTGGTCAGCGCAAATCGTTCTGCCTGACATGCACGTCATCAAAGTTCCATAAGTTAGTGGACGGGCCTGTCCAGGCCTGGAAATGTTGCGCGCGGTAGTGGGAGGCATGGGGTGATGGCGGAACGCCGTACAGCTCGACGATACGACCTATCGTTGCCGATTATCATCCGGGTACCTGCGGAAAAGGTTCCGGATTCGCAACAGGGTAAGACGCGCGACATCTCCACGCGCGGGCTGTATTTTGTGGTGGACCAAAATTTGGAATCGGGATCGCAACTGGACATAACCCTGACGCTTCCGGCGGAAATCACGCATGGTACTGAAGTATTTGTGCGCGCCCTGGGAAAAGTGGTACGAGTGGAACGCCGGGATGAAGAGGGCGGCGAGCGCATGGGCGTCGCCGCGGTGATTGAAAGGTACGATATTATTCGCGGGGAAGCGGCGCGAGCCTGAAGAGAATCTCCCGGGCAGGTGCAATTCCATTACAGCCTGAACATCCGAAGTTCTCATCTTAGTTCGTGAGGCAATGTGGCAGAGACCACGCGAATTCCTATTGCAATCAAGAGTGAGTTGGGCCTAATATCCGGCCAGAACGTCCCGCGGAGGGTCCAGTGAAAGTAGCTGATCTCATCGGGTCCCGCAAGGAAGTCTTCTCCATTACAGAAGAGACGAGCGTTCACCAGGCCGCGCAATATCTGCGCGAGAAACAGGTGCGTTCGGTGGGCGTAATGAACGCCGGCGGCAAACTCGTCGGGGTGATTTCACACAGCGATGTCTCCGACAAAGTCGCGGCGGAGAATAAATGCCCGGCGTGGATGAAGGCGTCGGATATCATGACGCGCGAACTTGTAACGGTGACGCCCGACAAGACGCTGGAAGATTGCCTTCGATTGATGGAGCAGAACACCATTTTCCATCTGCTGGTAGTTGATGAAGGACAAGTCTATCGGGGGATGCTCTCGGTGAGCGACATACTGCGAGTGGTAGCGTCGGACGAGAAGGCGCGAGGGGATTTACTGGAAGCGTTCATATTTCCTCCCAGGTAGCGACAGTTCAACAATTTATTGACAAGTTGGCGTCTTTCCTCTCTTGATTTACGCAAAGAGACATTGCGGGAAGAGTTTTCACCTTTGCGAAATCATTTTCCGCAGATTAGTAGAAGCAAGAAACCAAAATGCACTCCCTCCTGGCCCCTGAACGTCAAATTGGATACCCTCAGTAAGTGCTGTACAATCATTATGTTACATAGGAAATGGAGAAAATTTGAAGCGCAGTTCTGTCAGGGGTTTGAGCTTCGGGATTTGGTTCTCTGTGTGCACATAGGGAAAGGGGGAAGTTCCCACCCGAACGCACAAAGGTCACAGGATGGCAGTATCCGAACCAACAAACGGGGCAGCAGTTTCAAAGGCAGGTGGTCTACCGCCTGAAGAGATTATCTTTGGCCGCACGGGCTCGATGATCTCGATTCGGCAAAAAGTGCAGAAGGTTCTAGGAACCGATGTACCGATCCTGATTCAAGGCGAGAATGGTACCGGAAAGGGTTTGCTCGCGCAGTACATTCACTCCCGATCGGCGATGTGCTCGGGAGCATTTGTAAAAGTCAACTGCGCGGCGATCCCAGGTGCTCTTCTGGAAAGCGAGTTGTTCGGCTACGAAAAAGGTTCCTTCACGGATGCACATACCTCAAAGCCTGGATACGTGGAAATGGCGAACCGCGGAACGCTGTTTCTGGATGAGATTGCAGATTTAGATTTGAAACTGCAGGCGAAGGTTTTGCAGTTACTGCAAGATGGCCATTTCAGCCGCATTGGAGACAAGCAAGAAAGGCAAGCGGAGATCAGGGTCATCTGCGCCACCAATCGAGATTTGCAGGCGGAGATTGATGCCGGACACTTTCGGCACGATTTGTTCTACCGGATCAACGTCATCAGTATCCAATTGCCGAGCTTGCGCGAACGGCAGGAGGACATCAGGCTGCTGGCAAAGTTCTTTCTGGAACAGTTGAATGCGCGGTTCGAGCGCGATACGCCAGCCTTCTCAGAAGAGGACATCCAGAATTTGTCGAACCGGGAATGGCGAGGAAACATTCGCGAACTCGAGAATGTGGTGGCGCGCTATTCGATTCTGGGTTCGCTCGACACGGATGAACCGGAACGGCCGGCGCGGCGATCGCCAATGGCTGCATACCGAGTCGGACTTGACGGCACGATTCCGCTGAAGCGAATTGCCAAGCAGGCGGTCCGCGAAATGGAAGGGAATTTGATACTCAATGCGCTGCGGGAAAACAAATGGAACCGGCGGAAAGCGGCAGTGGCGCTGAACATCAGCTATCGAGCGCTGATTTACAAAATTCGTGAAGCGGGGCTGTCGCCAAAGGGAAGCCGCAAAAGGGCCCCAGCAGATCTTCCACACAATCCCCCAGCTGGTATGGATTAAGGTCGCAATCCAACTCCGACGTTCAAACGCGGTGCAAAGCGATACTTCCATCTCCGCGAGTGAAGCATGAGCGGATTTTTTTTCGGAGCGCAATTCTTGAGGTGTTTCCGCGGGATGAGGCGCTAATAACTCGATGCTCGACGAAGAACTCCACGGCGCCGTTCAGTGGAGCTGCCGTGCGCTTCGTCGTGGACATCGCTGGGTACAACTAACCTTGGTTCCAGCGTGAGGAAGGTGGACGGTAAGAGAAAGTTCCCTCTTCCGGTCTTTTTTTTTTGCGCACATTCTGTAACGATCGCTGCAGTGGTTTGCCAGTGGTGGATTGATTATCGGCTGAACGCAATCAGAAATGGAGTTCACGCTGAGAGGGAAGCCGAGGTGGGCGCTCCAGACGGAGAATTACCACCGCGACTTCATTCAAAGCTTCGCCAAGATACAGGGATTTATCTATACGAAAGCCCTCCCCCGCCGAAGATGAAAGTCACGAAGTTCCACAACCGTGTAACTGCAGACGGCTGCCATCCTGGTAGTGTCCTTATGGCAGCCATCGTAATACATTGAAAATAAATAGGATAAGAAAACTCTTACATCCAGGATTGCCCTCAGGGACAGGGTGAATACCGACCTCAACACTGACCCTTTTTGCGCCTCCTGTCCAGTTACGCGGGGTTCCAGTACTTGAGTACTCTTACCTGGCGTAGGGGAATTGCATGGGCGGCTCGAAGAGCTGCCGGGGGAAGAAAGATGATGTCTTGTGCAGTTCGCTTTGCTAGGAGATTTCTTAACAAAGATTTTTATCCATACGCTCTGCTTCTCATTTGCATTTCTAGCATTGGTCTAACCGGTTGCTCCGGATTAGTGACGGCGAACAATACGAATCCTCCCCCGCCCGCATTGACAATCTCTGGGGTGCAACCGGCTGCGCCAACTACAACTGGATTCCAAGTGAACTGGTCGACGAGCCTGGCTGCAAGTTCCGCAGTTGACTATGGAACTACCGCGACGTACGGATCCAGCACGACAACGAACACTTCGATGGTCACGAGCCACCAGGTGGCGGTGACGGGACTGAGTGCAGGAACGCTGTACCACTTTCGAGTCCGATCGAAAGACGCGGCCAACACGAGCGCCTCGAGCCCAGACATGACATTTGCGACCGCGGGGGATACGACCCCGCCAACGGTTTCTGTTACTGCTCCGGCGACAAACGCAACGATTTCCGGTGTGACTACAGCATCGGCAAATGCGACAGACAATGTCGGCGTCACGAGCGTGCAGTTTAAGGTGGACAGTGCCAACACTGGGGCAGCGATCACGGCTGCACCTTATAACTATTCGCTGAACACCACTGCGCTCTCCAACGGAAATCATATTCTTACAGCGGTGGCAAGCGATGCCGCGGGAAACACGACGACGAGCGCTGGCGTGGCAGTGAAGGTCAGCAACATCGCAGACACGACACCACCGACAGTTTCGATCACGGCTCCAGCGAGCGGAGCGACGGTGAGCGGGACGGTTTCAGTGACGGCGAATGCCAGCGACAACGTAGGCGTGGCCAGCGTGCAGTTCCAACTGGACGGCGCCAACCTCGGCGCCCTGGACACTGCATCGCCCTACTCCGTTTCATGGAACACCACGACGGCGACCAATGGCTCTCATACATTGACGGCCATTGCGAAGGACGCAGCGGGAAACAGCACCACGAGCACAGCGGTAACAGTGACTGTTAATAATGTGGCGGATACGACGGCGCCTTCGGTGCCCGCAGGACTTTCAGCGACGGCGCTCTCTTCTTCTCAGATTAATCTGTCGTGGACGGCTTCGACGGACAACGTGGGCGTGACGGGCTACAACATTTACCGCGCGGGAGTGAAGATCGGAACGGCGCCAAGCACGGCCTATCAGGATGCAGGACTCAACGCGTCGACCAGCTACAGCTACAACGTGTCGGCGTTCGATGCGGCGGGCAATACTTCCGCGCAATCGGCGGGCGCTTCGGCGACAACTCAGGCGGCATCGAGCGGCGGAATTCCATCGGGGCTGGGGTGGTACCAGATTCCCAACACGCAGATGATCAACGTTTGCCCGTCGGGCTTAAACTGCGCCAACGTCATTATGCCCTGGAGCGGGGGAATTGCCGACACCTCCAGGAACCGCCTGATTGTCTGGGGAGGTGGACACAGCGACTACAGTGGAAACGAGGTGTACGCGCTGGACCTCAATGCGCTTACCATAAACCGGCTGAACAATCCCAGCCCCAGCGCTAGTTCCTGCGTGGAAGTTTTATCGGATGGCACACCCCCTTCCCGCCACACTTACGATGGCTTGGCCTATATCACCCATGCCGATCGGATGTCTTCCTACACCGGCTCGATGGCTCCCACGGGATGCGCGTCTCAGGATACCTGGACGCTCAACATGAGCAACCTGCAGTGGCAGAATATGAACCCCGCCGGTGCGAATCCCACCCCCAACGGTGGACTGGCGGCGTCCGATTACGATCCCAATACGAAGAATGTGTTCATCCACACAGAGAGTTGGGGAGAGTTCGCATCCTACAACTACGACACAAATACGATGAAGGTGTTGGCCCGCAACGAGATCATCAACTACTATGTGACCGCGGTAGTCGACCCCAAGCGGCAGAAGTTTTTTATGTTTGGTCAAGGCCAAGCGTTTAGCATCGACATCTCGGGGAACGACACCGCCTACAGTCTCAAGACTCTCGCCGCGAGCGGGTGCAGCTTCATTAGCCCGAGCGCGCCTGGGGCCGCCTATGACCCCGTGCAAGATCGCATCGTCGGCTGGCAGGGCGGAAACACCGTATACGTCTATAACCCCGATAGCGACTCCTGCACCACGGTCACCTATCCGAATGGGCCTGGGGCACAACAGAGCCTCGGCACTTATGGCCGATTCCGTTATTTCCCGGGCCTAGGAGTGTTCGCGTTGGTGAATGACGCGTCCCAGAACGCTTACACCCTGCGCATGACGTCGGGGAGCGGGACCCCCGCGGGCCCCGTGGTTTCAGCGGTGGCGGCAAGCTCGATCACCACGAACTTGGCGACCATCAATTGGACGACCGATGTGGGCGCTACATCGCAGGTGGAGTACGGCACTACGACGGCATACGGGACGCTGACCGCTCTCAACGCCACTCTGGTTACAGCACATAGCGTTGTTTTGAGCGGACTGTCGACGGGCACGCTCTATCACTATCGCGTACGTTCGAAGAACGCGAGCGGAGTGGAGACACTGAGCGGCGACTTCGCCGTCCAAACCAACAGTACGATCGACACCACGCCGCCAACTGTATCGATTACCGCGCCGGCATCCGGGGCAACAGTTTCCAGCATGGTCACCGTATCCGCGAATGCGACCGACAACGTAGCCGTGGCGAGTGTTCAGTTTGCGCTCGACGGGGCCAATCTTGGGGGGGCAGTTACCTCGAGCCCCTATCAGGTCACGTGGAACACGACCACGGCTGCGAACGGTTCTCACGTGCTAGGGGCAGCAGCACGCGACTCAGCGGGAAACGTCGGCAACGCCGTCCCGGTGACGGTCAATGTGTCCAACACCGGCACGACCGGCGTACCCTTTGCTACCCGGTGCACTGCATCGGGTGTCGTAAAGTGCGTGGCGTGGGACAACGCCTCGGATTTCACGCCCGCGAGTGGTGGTGGTGGTTATGCTAGCGGCCTGTACCCGTCCGAAGACGGCTCCTACCAAGGGGTGCGAGACACGACCAACACAGTTGACGGTGCTGGTTCGCTGAAGTTTGTAATCCGCGCGGGATCCGTCCATCCTCACGGTTCGAGTCCAGCCGGTTATTGGTTGCAACAATTTGGACCTGACGGCAACGGCACAAAATTCGGCGAGGGCTCAACATTCTATATGCAGTTCCGGCTGATGCTCTCGCCCGAGATGCTCAATTATAATTGGCCGTCGGCGGGCGGCCAGGGCTGGAAGGTGTTTATTGTGTACGGTCCGATTCCGGGTCCCAGTTGCACGGGCGACCAGTTCGTACAAGAGAACACCTATCAGACCAACATCGCGACGGGGTACACGTCCTGCAGTTCGCCATCGCTGGACACCAATAACGGTGTTCCGCCTATGTTGGTGGAGCAGGGCGACTACAACTGTCAGTACAACAGCGGATATAGCACGAATCCGAATTGCTTTACATATCCGGCGAGCACGTGGATCACGGAGTATTGGGTCGTACACATCGGCACCTACGGACAACCCAACACCAGCTTTCAAGCCTGGATTGCGCCGGATGGTCAACCATTGAAACAGTTCATTAATCTTCCCAACTTCACCTTCGGCGATTCCTCTGACCACACCGCAGGTCTTCAAGGGATCATCCTCCAGCCCTATTTCAGCCAAGCGAATGGATCCACAAGTACTCCGGCAGCGGCCATGTGGTTCGACGACCTGATCATTTCAACGCAACCGATCGCTGCGCCCAACAACTAAGGAAACTAGCTCAAGCATCTCGATGAACCGAAGCAACTGCGAGGGACCGGTCACGTCCCTCGTGAGCTGCTTGCTTTTGAGGCGCGGAGCGCAACTGGCGACACCGGATCGTTTTAGTCTGAGCCAAGGTCTCGCATGAATTTGCGAGGGATGCTGGTCGCTAAGTCGGAGGAATGAGGTTGGAAATTTCAAGATTCTGAGAACTGCTTGCCGTCAAAAAGGGGATATGCCAACATGTGCTTGTGAGGATTCACAAGCTGCATGCGGGAGTGGTGGTTTTTGGCTTGTTGTTGGGTTTGTTCGGCGTTCGCATCTGCGTATTTCCCCAATATCGCGGCTCGGCAGAGTTAGCCCGCGCAACGGAACCAGCTTCAGCATTGGATTCCGTCACCTCGACAGGCACAACCAGTTCAGAGCGGGCCACAGTGGCTGTTAAGGGAGTGCGCCCGGTCGAACTCACGACAACCAGCGTCCGAGGCTCTTCAAAGGGCGGCTCTGAGCGCATGGCCGTCAATGCAACTCAGTCGGTTCCAGATGCGGACCAGGATTTTCAGATTCGGTGCCACTCGGTCGGTGTCATCAATTGCGCGGGATGGGACAATCCTTCGGATTTCATTCCGGCTCACGGAGATGGCAGCTACGCCGACGGTTTGTACCCAGCGAATGACGGAACGTTTCAAGGGACCATGGATACTGTGATCAAGACCTCGGGAGCGGGTTCCCTCAAATTTACTCTTCGACCTAACGCGACATCAAATGCAACTGGATACTGGCGAGCTAACTTCGGGCCTTTCAAGCACCTTAACGCGTTTGGTCCCCACACAACTCTCTATTTGCAATTCCGGTTCAGAGTTGACCCAAACATGCTCAATTTTGCGTGGAACTCGGTGGGCAACGAAGGGTGGAAGATATTTATCGCGTATGGGCCGATTCCTGGTCCCAGCTGTACAGGGGCACAATTCGTGCAGGAGAACACCTACCAGACCAACGTTGCCACCGCCTACACGTCCTGTGGTTCGCCGTCGCTATACACCAACAACGGAAACCCGCCGATGTTGATCGAGCAAGGAGACTACAACTGTAAGTACAATAGCGGGTACAAGACAAATCCGAGCTGTTTTAAGTATTCCGCAAACGTGTGGATGACGGAATACTGGATCGTGGAGATCGGGGACTTCGGCCAGCCGAATACTCACTTCACAGCCTATATTGCTACTGAGGGGCAGCCACTCAAGAGATTCATCGATCTGCCGAACTTCGCATTCAATGCTGGCGGGCAAGCAGGCGACGCATTGGAAACGATCATGCTTGGGCCTTATTTGAGTGGTGCGAATGGGACCAAGACCAACCCCACAGCTTACATGTGGTTTGACGAGCTGATCGTCTCGACAAAGCCGATTGCGGCCCCCAAGTATTAACCTGTGGGCGGTGAAAAAAGCCGGGCGAACCAAAAGCAGGCACCCCGCTTCATTCAGCAGCCTGCCAATCTGGTGTACGCGTATACGCAGCTAAATCCAGTGCAGCCGGTTGATCGCCTGCACTGCTTTGCGTAGCGCGGGAACGATCGAGCCCATGTTTGGGACCGCAGCTTCCTGCTTTCCAAGTGAGGAAGAGTCTAACCCGGAAAAACCCACTACCGGGAAACGGTCCGACCGTTCCTTCAGGAATCGACACAGCCCTTCAAAACGCCGCAGAACAAGCTTGTCTGGTTTTAGCTTGCGGAACTGAAGGTCTGCCGCTTTGAAGAGACTAAAGGAATGAGCAAGTAAAGTCACAGAATGCAGGCCGATCCGATCGGCCTGCTCGAGAACCCTTTTCATCTCCCAAAGACTGACCGCATTAATGCTTAATTGTTTCAAGCCGCGCCACCACGACGCTCCAGTCGTAAAGCTAGTAACGGGAATCTCCCAGAGACCGCCGTGCTGCCAAGGGGCATTGACTGCCCCTTGGGAATCCAGGCGGCAACCGGCGCGAGTGTAGGCCGCATTGAAACTGCTGTCGAAGCGTATCCCCACCTCTTGGAGTACATCCAGAGTACTCATGCTGGCGCCAAAATTCCCTGCGCGGAAGGCCTGCGGGGTCTTGCCAACCATGTCGCGGAACAGGGAAATTCCCCTTTGAAGCAGTTCCAACTGCGTTTGACGGGGCAAGGAGCCGATCATGTCCTTCTCTACCGGCACTCGCTCTGGGGCCAGTTGGCCATCCTTGACCATTCGGTAGAAGTAATGAACCGGATGGAGGTGCAGTTGTGTATCGTGGCCGCGCTTCACGATTTGGGCATAAGCTTCCGCAAGTTCGGAATGCAAACCGTTCAAACCGGCAAGGACTTCGACGAAAAAGACTCCTCGGAGATCGTGCTCCTCAAGAATGTCCATGATGCGCGGAATTCCATAATATTCGGAGCCGATTTTCCCAAGGATCGCGCGCTCCGGGTCAACTGGATTGTTGAGTGGGTGTTCCCAGGCACCCCCCAAAGAACATTCGGTGTCGATGGTCAGAAAGACTTGGACCATGCTCATTCCTTCTCGAACAACGCCTGTTGTCCAGTGAAATGCCCTTTGCCGACAGTGCGCTGGCGTTCCAAAAACCTCTTAATAGATTCTAGCTATAGTTCTAACGCGTTCCAAAATACCGTTCCAACGCAAACTCAAAGCTACAGTTCTCCGTAAACGCGCCTTCTTTGATCCCGGGATATTCCAACCGGCATGACGATCGAGAATCGTCAAGGACGAAGGCGTTAGCTTGGCTGGGATCTTGTGTACACTTGCTTTCTCCGTCGTGCCAAAACAATCCATGCAAGAATTAGAGCCAGTTCGAGGGCTGCCGCTCCAAGGATCACCATGAGAGGGGGCTCTTCGACAAACGCCGGACGCGCGATGTCGTCAGCTTTTGCCCCCAGTATGCCATGCAGGGCCCGATAAGTGAACTTCATGATGAAAATCTTGTTCCAATTGATGGTCCGCGCATTGTCGTAAATGTAGTCATTAAATTCATAAAATTCCAAGCGCGCGGCGCCCGGCCGCAGACCTTTGGCTCGCAATTCTTCGATTCGCTGGGGAAGGATTGCGGGATCTTGACGGAGATCACGAATTGCATAATATCCGCCCTGGGCCTTGGGAAACCAGATCCCGAAGAGGGGATCCGCCACCATGTCGCCCGATTCAACTTGGGCTTGAACGACAGCGTGCTTGGATTCACCTGCTCCATTATAAAGCGCCCACTTCGCGGATTGAATTCCGCGAAGCCGCAGCAAGGCAATTAAGAGTCTGGAGCGGTCGCCGCAATCACCGCCATTTTCGATCACCTGCAAGGCCGTCGGTCGCAAGAAGCGGAAGACGGGCAAAAGGAAATATCCTTCGTTTCCCTCACCCGATTTGTCTCTGAGCGAAAGTACAAGAGCTTTTACCTGCTCGGAAGGCGGCAAGCCGGGCCCGACAACCCTAGCCACATATGCAGCAAGAACCTGCTGCTCGCGAAGATAGTAAGCCAAGGACACCGATTGAAGGCCTACTAAGAGAACCAAAATCGTTACGAAGAACCGCCGCTGCCGGGTCATGCTTAATCACTCCCACTATTACCGCGACTCCAGCTTCAGAAAAACCTCTATTTCGATTTCATGAAAACAGGCCAAGAGAGTTGTTAAATTGCAACGCAACCAACTCCCACCTCGCTCCAACCGGCGCCCGCAGTCTTGTCTAGGTAGATTCGTTGCCACAGTTCCAGCATGACGAGGGCGAGCAGGTGATCGGTGTGATCGGCGCGCTCGGCGGCGTGGTCGGAAATTAACCGCTGAATTGACGGCCAGCGGAAGAGTCCGCGGCGGCGGATTTGCTCCTCGGAGAGCAGTTCGGAAATCATCGGCTGGAGGTCCTTGCGGAGCCAAGCCCCGATCGGCGCGCCAAATCCGCGCTTCTTTCTCTCGAGGATTTCCCGCGGCAGCCAGGGTGCGACCACTTTTTTCATCAAGTATTTCATGGTGAAGCCGCGAACCTTGAGACGCGAAGGCATGCGAGACATCATTTCAACCAATTCATGATCCACCAGAGGTGCGCGGCATTCGATGGACGCGGCCATACTCATGCGATCGGTCATGGCCAGGAGATCGTCGGGCAGGGAAGTCTTCAGATCCGCGTAGAGAATGCGGTTGAGGCCGTCCGGATCGGTGCAGCGTGCGAAGGCCCTCTGGAGAGAAGCGGCGGCAAGATTCGAAAGGCCGGAGTCCGCCGCCATTTCGCGCTGCAGCAAATCGTGCTGAACCTGCGGCGAGAAGAGGGTGACATAGCCCATGTAGCGCGAGGCGGGATCCAACTCGGCGGACTTCACGAATGCGGCGGCATATCGCGCATAGTCTTTCCAGGTGGAGTGACGGTCCTGAGGTATCCGATCGAGCAGCGCCGGCAGCCACTTTCGGCGCACTGGGCCAGGCAGAAAACTGTAATAACGCATCAGGCTGTTGCCGAGGTAGCGGCGGTAGCCACCGAAGAGCTCGTCGCCGCCAACGCCGGAAAGAATCACCGTCACGCTTTCGCGCGCAAGTTTTGAGACGAGGTAGGTCGTGAGACAAGCGGAGTCGGCGATGGGCTCATCAAGATGCCAGACGAGTTTCGGCAGCAGTTCGCTTACCGCGGGCTGCACCACGATCTCGTGATGGTCGGTGCCGAAAGCTTTTGCGACAACGCTGGCGTAGGGGAGCTCGTTGTAGTAGCTGTGCTCACCCTGATATCCGATGGAGTAGGTTTTTACGGGCCGGCCGGTCAGGCCCGCCATGACCGCGACGATGGTGCTGGAATCCACGCCACCGCTGAGGAATGCCCCTAGGGGCACGTCACTGACCAACTGCATCCGCACCGTTTCCTGAATCTTCGCGCGAATCCGCTCGATCCATTCCTGTTCGCTGTGTTTTTCGGGCCGGCCAAACGGCACATCCCAATACTCGCGGATTTCGGTGCGGCCTTTTTCAGCAACGAGATAGTGGCCGGCCGGCAGCTTTTCGATTCCCTCCAGCAGGCAGAGGGGTGCGGGCACGTAACCAAGCGCCAGATATTCTTCGAGGGCCGCGTGACTCAAATGCCGCGGGACACCGTCTACTTGCAGAATGGATTTTAGTTCCGAAGCAAAGAGAAGGCGGCCCGGCTCGCGGCGGATAAAAAGAGGCTTTTCGCCAATGCGGTCGCGGCCGAGAACCAGGCGTTCGCGCTTGGCATCCCAGATCGCGAGGCCGAACATGCCGCGAAGGCGTTTGAAGAATTCGAGGCCCTCCTGTTCGTAGAGATGGACGAGGACTTCGGTGTCGCTGCGCGTGCGGAAGGTGTGTCCCTTGGCTTCCAACTCATCGCGAAGCGATTGGAAGTTGTAAATCTCGCCGTTGAGGACGATCCAGATGCTTTCGTCCTCGTTGGAGAGAGGCTGGTGGCCGCCGGAAACGTCAATGATGGACAGGCGGCGCATGCCGAGTCCAACACCGCGGCCGCGATATTGGCCGAAGTCGTCCGGGCCGCGATGCGTGATGACTCCGCCCATAGCAGCGAGAACGGAATCAGAGGACTGCTCAGGCCGGTCGAAATTCAGGATGCCGTAAATTCCACACATAAACTGCCTATCGTCTCCGTGCTTGTGAATGGCAAGCAGACACTCTCACTTTGCTCAGTTCCCTGTCTTAAAGTCTTCCGCGTCTATTTTGTCATAGGCTCCTGGATTTGGCGTAAGGGCTACGGCATGCCATCTGGATTTGGGAAGCTGACGGGAGTGCCTCAATGATCGCAGAGGTGTCCTGCTGCCGGCTTGCGGTGGTAAGTGAAACGCGATCATAAGAATGTCTCCCACGAAATCCTCGTCGATTTTCTTGGCATCTCAAACGCCTTCATTTTCCATCATCGTTTTTCGCCGCTCTTTCGTTGTCACTTGCTGCGTGCGACTTCGTCAAAAACCAGCGACATCTCAGAGGCTTTGTGTTTACGGGAATGACGATTGATCTCCGCTTCGCTAGCGATTGGCGCAACGCCTTTGCGGATCTCCTCCAAGTATTGGAGAAGACCAGTCGCAATTTGTTCGCTCGAATTCAAGGGAACAATAGTCCCGAGTCTTGCTTCTCGCAGCACTGCTGCCGTTTCTCCACGATCGTCCACAAGGGCAAAAATGGGTCGACGCGCCCGCAAATACTCATAAAGTTTGGCAGGCACCGCCGGATTGGACGTGCTTCCTTGGAACAACAGCAGACCATCAGCTTCCATCATCTCTGCAAGCGCGGCTTGGTAGGGCAGTGTCGGTTCCAATGTCACGATATCGGCAACGCCGTGTTGTGCTATGCGCTCACGGTAGTATTCGTCGTATCCCGTTGCCCGCAAACGTATCCGCAGCGTCTCAGCGGAAATTTTGCCTTCATGGCGCAGTTGACGGAGCGCAGCAAGAAGGCTATTCGCGTCCCTATCCGGTCCCGGATAGAGAGTGCCACTGTGAACCAGTTCAAGCGGTCTTCCATCACGAGGGCCGGTATTTTTCGGGAGCGGCGCTGCCGCGAAGCTTTCTTCATCAAAGCCATTACCCACGAGTCGCATGTCCCCTGCCCTTTGAGGGTAACGCTCGCGATAGATTTGCAGTGCCCCGGGTGTAACAAAAACACATCGCTGGCACTGTTGGATGGTGGCCTCCTCGACCATCCGCCGAACGGAATACAGCCGCGCATCGGACGGGTACTTTTGCCCAGAGTCAGGATCGGTTTCGATCATCGGGTCACGGAAATCTGCAACCCACGGCAAGCCGGTCAAACGATGCAGTGCGTACGCGATCAAGTGTGCTGTCGCAATAGGATAAGTGGACCAGATCACCGTAGGCCGCCACTTGCGGATAAGACGGAGTCCCGCAGGCACGGCGCCAATGAGCCACGTTACCCAGGGGTCGGGAAGTGCCATCCATCCAAGATATCGTCCACGAAAGCCCAGATGCCGCAACGTGTCAAGGGCAAATGCGCGGTCCACAACAACGTCTTTTGGAACCCGCGCAAGTTGGTCATCTCTCCTCTCTCGGTACGCTCGCGGATTGGCCGTCAAAACTAAGGGACACCATCCGAAGTCCCGTAAATCCCTGGAAAGGCAGACCGAGCGATGAAGCCCGCTGCTCGTGATACAAGGAGGGTAGTGATACGCCACCAATAGAGCTCGCGGAGACTCAGGCTTGGTCTCGTGCGCGTGAGCTTCGGCGCCACTCAATAGTGGGTTTTCTTTTGCCATGGAAAGCGTGCCGGGACGTGACTCAGCAAGGAGCAGGTCCTGATGCGGGGCCTGACTCACCTATCTCTCTTTATCAAAGTCTTCAGTCGATGCAGCCCGTGCAAATAGCGTGCACTCCACGTCCGGTTGTAAACAAAGTAGTCGTTATGCTCCCGGACCGCGCCGGTCCACTTCATCTTCCAGTCCTCGTCTTTGCCGAGAAAATCAATTTCCTTCCCGTTTTGTGCGTAGGTCCATTCGACGAGAAGTTTGCGCAGCACCAGGCCTGGATAGAGGTCCTGCGACTTTTGTTTGTAGCTTGTTTTCATCAAGTAGTATATGCCCCTGTCAAAAAGGGCATAGTCGTAAGCCAGCGGTTCGCCATCAAGGAAGAGTATAGGGATTCGCAGCGTTCCCTTTCCGGCTGCAATAGGAGCGTAGCGAGAATAGAATTGCCATTGAAAATCTTGCACCGTAATAGCCGATCCTGCGGCGATCTTCCAACTATCTTCTTCGATCTCTCTAATTGCGTGCAGGCCGGCCTCCCACTCAGTCGGGCTGTCAAGGAAGCGCAGCTCCACGCGTCCTTTTTCACGGATGCGCTTCTCGCGGGACCGCAGCGAAGTACGAAAGCGCGGCTGAAGCGACTTGATCTTTTCGTCCCAGGTCTCTTGTATTTGCAAGTACGGGGAACGCTCGGCCGGGCGGAACTCATAGTTGTAGCCACGTTCATCGAGGGCACGGGTGTATAGCATCTCTTGTTCCTCTCCACCCTGGTATTGCGTAAACCACAGCGCCCAGTCTCCGTGTTTCTCTTGCAGGTAATCGAACACCGCAGCCAGCAGCGCCTGCTGATTCCGTGCCAAAATCATTTGAGTTCCATGCAACGGATGGAGCATGCCGAGCGCACGGAGCATCTTCACTTTCAGTCCATTACGCGTTTCTGTCTCTTTCACAAAGGGAGCGATTCCGGCAAGTCCCTCGGAGTCACGGATAAGAACTATCAATAGTTCCCGATTCGACTGGTTCACGTCCCACGCGGTGCCCAGCCATTCAAACTCCTGCGCCGGCCCCAGAGATAATTGGCTCACCAGATGATTCCACTCTTGACGAATAGGGTCTGCCGATGGCCATGACCTAACCTCCTCGATGACTAATTGTTTCAAGTCTGATCTCCATGGCCGCTGAGATGTACCGAGCTAAGAGTGGGCCTCGTTGACGAGGGGACCTCGTTTCTTGGCGCCACGTTGTCGTCGACCAGTTCGCTCTTTCCGGCATCCACCCAGACCTCCGTTGCTGCCGGATGGCTGAGGAACCCAACCGGGCTCGCCGACCGGCCGTAGGCGCCGGACTGAAAGATTCCCACGAGGTCTCCAATTTCCGCTTGCGGGAGGACGATTCCGCGCGCTAGCGTGTCGAGCGGGGTGCAGAGCGGTCCGACGATGTCCACCGCTTCGCATAGTGGCGCAGCCAGCTTGTTCACCAGGGCAATCGGATAGTTACGTTTGATGGTTTGCCCCAAGTTGCCAGAAGCCGCCAGATGGTGATTCATTCCACCATCCACGATAAGAAATTTCTTGCCACGCGAGATCTTGATGTCGCTGATGCGCGTCAGGTAGATACCCGCTTCGCCGGTGAGAAACCGGCCCGGCTCCACAAGAAAATGAGTGCCTTCGAAGGACGGATCACGCTCTACTTCCTCGAAGAGCGTTACCAGACCGCTTCGCAAACAATCCAGATTTAATTCCTGCTCATGCGCAAAGTAGGGGATTCCCAGGCCTCCACCGAAATCCAAGGTATGCAGGGGCCGGCCCAGCCGTTTCACCACGCGCCGGGCAATCTCTAACCCGTGGCGATATTGATTGTGCAGCGTTGCCGCATCCAGAATCTGGGTTCCAATAAATAGATGGATGCCCCCCAGATCGAGTTCCGGGAGCGCAAGGACCGTATCCAAAACTTCATCCAAAGTTTCTTCGTCCATTCCAAACGGTGCGGGACGGCCGCCCATGCGCATGGCACCACCTTCGGCTTCGCCTGCTGGATTGATGCGAACGGCAACCTGCGCGCGTCGTCCCAAGCGGCGGCAAATAGCAGCAATGCGCTTCGCTTCGGTGAGAGACTCCATGTGAATCTCGCCGATGCCTTGCGAGAGGACCAGTTCGAGTTCAGCTTCGGATTTTCCAGGGCCGGCAAATAATATTCTGTCAGCCAGACATCCTGCCTCCAGGGCTTTCCGAAATTCGCCCAACGAGGCAATTTCGATCCCACAGCCCCGCCTCAAGAAATGTTTCACGACGGCTGAAGCCGGGTTGGCTTTCATGGAATAGTAGATCGAAAAGCGTGCAGGCAGCGCTTTTCGAAGCGCATCGTACTTGTGATCAAACACCGAGCGATCGTAGATAAAGGCCGGAGTCCCGTAACTCTCGGCGAGTTGCGTGAGCGATATATCTCCGACGACCAGAGCCTCTCCGGACTTCGGAAAGTATTTTGCGGTCAGCAATCCAACTAAATCAGCCATTAAAGCCCTTCCCGGCGACGCAATGCCGGATAGTCCACTTTTCCGCTCGAAGTTTTCGGCAAATCGCTGAGGACTTCAAATGTTTTCGGAACCATGTAGCGGGGCATCTTCTCCGCGCAGTATGCAAGCATCGCGTCGATGTCCAGGGGATTGCCGTCTTTTGCCACCACAAACGCTTTGATGGTTTGCCCGAGAGTTTCATCGGGGATGCCAATGACCGCGGCACCGCGCAATTTTCCGCTCTGGAAAAGAACCTCTTCTACTTCGGTCGGGCTGATGCGGAAACCGCTGGACTTGATCATCGTGTCGCGGCGGCCGATGAAGTAGAGGAAGCCGTCCTTGTCCATCATCACCAGGTCGCCTGAGTAGCAAACTTTTTCGCAGTCTCCCAGTTCAGGAGGCAGTAGCGGGTTTGGCCGGAGGGCACGGGCCGTGTCCTCTGGCCGGTTCCAGTAGCCCAACGAGACGGTCGGCCCGCGATGAACAAGTTCGCCTGGCTCGTCCGGCTTGCAGAGCTGCCCGTGTTCGTTGAGTACCAAAATTTCCGTGTCGGGAATGGCTTTGCCCATGGAAGTTGGCCGCCGATCAAGTTCTTCTGGTGGAAGATAAGTCGACCGGAAAGCTTCGGTGAGCCCGTACATCAGAAATATTTTTGTCGTGGGAATTACTTCGCGCAATACCTTGAGCACCGCCTGCGGCATGGCGCCGCCAGTATTGGTGATGTAGCGCAAATCAGGCAAAGGCTGCTTGGCGAGCGTCGAATTGGGTTGCGCCAGCAGGCTCCACAGCGTGGGCACGCCGGCGAGCCCGGTAATTTTTTCGTTGAGCAAGACTTGCACGATTTCACGCGCAAAGATAAAGTTGATGAGCACACAAGTGCCGCCCTTTTCGAACGCGGTCATCAATTGATTCATTCCGGCGTCGAAACTGAATGGCAGAACCGCGAGGATGCGCTCGTTCTCCGTGATGCCGAGATAGGTGGAGACGATACGGCTGCCGGCGACGACGTTCGCGTGACTCAACATCACACCCTTCGGCTTACCGGTGGAGCCGGACGTATAAAGGATCGCGGCAAGATCCTTTTCGATGCTGGCCTCGCGCCAGTCCGCAGGAAGAGTCCTGGAGCAAAATTCCTCGAAACGATGTACCGGAAGCTGGACCGCTGCTTCCCCCGTACCGACTACAACCAAAAATTCAAGCGAAGGAATCTGCGGAATCACTTCGGCAAGCGATGCAAGCTTAGTGGCCGTAGTGATGAGGCCTTTCATTCCGCAATCGCGCGCGATGTGCATCACTTGTTCGGGATGTAGAAGCGCGTTGATCGGCACGTAGGCGGCCTCGGCACGCGATATGCCGAAGATCGAAATAGCTTGGGGAACGGAGGCCTCCAGATAAATGCCCATGCGGTCGCCGCGGCGCAATCCGGCCTCTCGCAATCCGGAGGCCAGTCCATTCACGCGGCTTGCGACTTCGCCGTATGTGAGCCGTTCCTCTCCGTGTACCAGCGCTTCTTTTTCCGGCCAACGCCGGGCACTCTCACGCAACAGATGGCAGATCAGGAAGTCCATAGGCGACTTTTCGAAACCCTTTCCGTTTCGATTCGGTTCAATGTGCTTGAGGTGTGTTGTTCGCCGACAATCTTCGCTTAATTTGGTTGAACAACTTCAGGGCCGTCCGCTTCATCGCGCGCCCTCCAATGTGGCGTCCGATTTCGAGGATGCCTCGTGGTGTGCGCGGATTCAACGCCAGGATTCCCCATCGCTCCCGTCGCTGGGACATCCAATCTTTCTTATAGGCGTCATCACCCGTCAGGTAATCCACTTCCCGCGCTCGGTCCACATCGATCACGCGCTCCATCATTCGGGTTGTCAGATATGTGCCAACTGACAAGTCGCGGAATTTCCTGTCGTAGGCGATCTTGTAGATGGACGCGACTCCAGAATTTACGATCCAGATTTGCGCGGCTGCCGGTTGTTCATCCACATAGGCCACACCGAGCCGTAACGTGCCGTGGTTCGCGCATGCGCGGAGAAGACCGGGAATAAACTTTGAAAAAGGCTCAGGTACTTTCCAGCTCTCCGCGTAGACTTTCTCGTATGCAGCTATTCCTGCCTCCAATCCTTCCACTCCCGTTATAATCTCGCAGCGTACTCGGCCTGATCGTTCCACTTTCTTATTTTTGCTTTTGGCGATGTTTCGCACCGACGAGCGCAGTCCTTCAAGGTATTCGCGGTATGACCTTCCGTTCACGGGCTCGAACCAATTGCCCGCGCAAAAATAGTTCTGTACAACGAAGCCAGCGGCCCGGAGTTCCTCCATGAGTACAGAAAAAATTTCAGAATTTGCGTCAAGCAATTTGAAGTCAACCGCATCCCATCGTGGCTCTTCCTCGCGGATTGCGAGGGCAAAAGCGCGAAGCACTCTTCGCGGCCCGCCTGGTGCTTCAGTCAGGTGAGGCGCATAGAAACAACTATAGTAGTTGGCGAGGGCCTCGAGTTTTCGGGGCGAAAAAAGTCGCTTCGAACCAGGGTTGCGCATCATGAGCATTCCCGCAGCCCTTTCGCCTGCGGTGATGCCGTAGATCCGAACGCGATCACCAGAGGCCATTGCATTCTGAATAAAATTCTCAAACCAAGACAGCGTCAGGAAAAAACTTTGACGCCCAGCCTCTGCGAAAAGATCCAGAAGAGGTTGGGGAAGTTCCTCAAGTTTTGAATACGCGCAAACCCGAAGCGACTCATCCTTGCCGTGCGCTCTTGAATCGACGGACACTGGCTCGCTTGCCGCGTCTTCGCTCTTCGCAATAAGGTAACTCATACTCCGTTTCCGTTCTTTTTCAGTAAAAAGACCGTGAGCGCGCTCAAGCTCTGAAAATTGTTGGGCACCAGCTCCTCATCACTGATCACGATTAAAAACTCGGTTTCGAGAAAGCTCACGACGTCAAGAATTCCGAGCGAGTCAAGGATTCCCTTCTCAAGGAGATTTGTGTCTCTTTCTACGCCTGCCTTCCGGGCAAGGGGAAATTTCTCCAGGAGGAAAGAGTGAATTTTCTGTTCGATTGAGCCTATTGTGGCCTGGTCCATTCTTTCGTCCTCGACGTTAACTTTCTCTGTCTCCATGCATTAGATACCAATGATCCGCCACCTGATCGCCATGAGGATTCGCCGCCCCGGGCATTCTGAGCACTATAACGGGAGAAGATTCGCGCGGCCGGAATCCGCAATCTTCAAAGATTTCCCGGCCCGAACATGATCCGAGAAATGGAGCGCTCAGAGTGTAGACGCGGCAGCGCCGCATGATTGCAACCGTCTCAACGAGCAAGGCCTTAGAAACCTGCTCTTCTTCCGCGAGCAAATCGACAATAGTCGCATCCTCGCTCTCCCAGTGAAAAATCAGATAGCCACAGAGTCTGGCGTTTTTGCGCGCCGTCAGCAAATGATAGCGGCGCTGCGGGTGCTGAAAGAATCGCCAATTCAGATATGCGGCGGAACGATCAGCGCAAATACCCATCCGGGGGGCCCACTGTCGGAATGCAATAGTGAACTCTTCGCCGCAGGGGGCCGCCTCTTCCGTAATCGTCCACGCGTTGGATCGACCCGAGCCTGCATCACGCAAACGCAACACCGCATTAGCTGCAACCGCCAGAGTAGCCCCGGCCAGTTTGTTGGGAATGCGCTTCTCTATCTGGCGGTCTACTCGCAGGGGTTTGGCGAAGCGGACGGATGATCCCTGAGGCTCGATTCGAAGTCTATTGTAGATGGCCAGCATCGAAATACTCGGGAAATCAAAAACAAATCCCGCACCATCCCGCGAGAGATCCTCAAGAGTGCCTCTCTGAAGTTCTAGGGCCGGACCAAGGGTGCGGTAGTCCGGATGGATACAGAAATCCCCCAGGACATAACCGCGGACTTCTTGCCCTTGGCTGTGGATTCGCCGAGGGAATGCCGCCGACAACCCTATGATCTTGCCTGCCTCTGGCTCGCAGGCTACCCAGACTCGGGCGACCCCCGAGGGATTCTTGCAGTACAACCACTCGTAGCGGTCTCCGGTCGCATCGGGGGACAAGTGGTTTGATAAGAAAGCGACGAGGGCCGCTCTCTCGCTATCGACGTGCGCGGGACGAACTAGGTTTGCCATTTGTGGGACGCTTCGAATCAATTCCAAAGTCACGGAGATCCAAGTATTCTGAAATGTGTAAGTTCCTGGCGCTCGCTTGATTAGCTTCCTGAGGTGAGAAGTCACATCACCCCATAGGAAGCCAAGCTCGTTCCTTTGCGATGCACGCCGCCTGCCAAAGAAGACTGCGCTCTTATACTATTCATCTATAAAGGCTTAGCTTCACGTTGAGAGCTCGGGGAGACGTCAGGCCGCCACGCCGAGGCATAGCGATCGGTCTTCAAGGGGTTCCCGGCGGAGCCAGTTGACATCTTTTGCTCAATTTCAAGGCTAAACCCTTCAATTTCACTGCAAAAGGTTTGGATGTATGGTCTGGGACGAGCGCAGAGCGGGGAACAAGTATTTCCCATGTGAGTAACTCGTTTCCCTGGAAAAGAAAGTGGAAACCCCTGGGGAACCTCGTCTCAAGTGTTGTTCATCCGGCTAAGTTACTGACAAAAAGTATAGTTAGTAGAATTCCTGCGGGCAGAAGCATTCGGTTGCCTTTGGATGGTGACTTGCCTTCTTTAAGGGTGAGGGTGGTGGTTTTGTGTACTGCAGACGAGCGAGTTTCCGCATTTTTGATATTTAGAGCAATCGATACTCGACCTCAAAAATCCGGCGCTACTCCCAATAGCACCCGAAAGAACCCATGCTGAAGATTGGTGGCCAAAAGATCCCTGTGACGACCAAAGTATTGGTCGTGGGCGATGCATGTCTCGTATCGCTCGGCCTCTGTCTGGCGATTTTGATCCGGCTACATGATTTTCGCTCAGCGTTGCACTACTTCAGGCTTCCAGATATGCCCTTCCGATTCGGCATTGTTCTGGTGATATGCGGGATCTCCTTGTATTACAACGATCTATACGCCTCGCGCGTGGTGAACAGGCGCAGCGAATTGTTTGTTTATCTCTTCCAAGCCGTGGGAACGGCCTGGGTCATTCTCTCGATTCTCTATTATCTGATTCCCGAACACAGTCTCGGGCGAGGCATTGCAGTCCTTTCCGCTCCCATCGTTCTTCTGTTCTTGTTGAGCTGGCGCTTGATTCTGCTGGAAGCCGATTTTCTTCTACCAAGGCAGCAGCGCGTTCTCGTCGTTGGTACGGGGCCCCTCGGAATTTCGTTGGTTCGCGAGATCCTTCACCGGCCTGAGCTGCACCTGAAAGTTGTGGGTTTTCTCGACGAGCAGGGAGAGAATATCGGGAAGTCTTTGGTAAATCCGGGAATCATTGGGGCTACCAGGGACCTTGAAGAGATAACCTCTCGCGAAAAGATCGATCGCATCGTACTCTCTCTCAAAGAGCGGCGCGGTCAGACTCCGCTACGGGAGCTTTTGCATTTGAAGTTTGCTGGCGTAGCGGTGGAGGATGCGCACACCGTCAGCGAAGAGATCGATGGGCGGATTCGTTTGGAATATTTGTCCCCAAGCTGGATGATCCTTTCCGAAGGTTTTCGTAAGTCCAGGCTCTTGCTCGCCGCAAAGCGAATGGTGGACGTATTTGTTTCATTGGTGCTGCTACTGGTTACCCTGCCGTTCATGGGAATTGTGGCGCTCGCCATTTGGCTGGAGTCGGGCAGTCCCATTCTTTTCCGGCAAGAACGCATCGGACTTGGCGGGCGCCCGTTCCAAATCCTGAAGTTTCGCTCGATGAAACAGAATGCCGAAGAACATGGTCCAAAGTGGGCCGCCGACGGAGATCACCGAGTTACCCGCGTAGGCCGTATCATTCGCAAACTGCGCCTCGACGAACTTCCACAGGCCGTGAACGTCCTGCGGGGCGAGATGAGTTTTGTAGGGCCGCGTCCAGAGCGGGCCATCTTCTGCCGTATGCTTGAAAATGAAACGCCATTTTATGCCTTGCGGTATTCGGTTCGGCCGGGAATCACGGGTTGGGCGCAAGTAAAATATCAGTACGGCGCAAGCATCGAAGAGGCTAAGACGAAGCTGGAATACGATCTTTTCTACATCAAACACTTTTCGTTTACCCTGGATCTTGCGATTCTCTTTGAAACCGCGAAAGTTGTATTGTGGCAGCGTGGAGCAAAATAGGGACAAGGACCGCGGCCCGTTGGATTCCAGAGACGCGAGTTAAAAGAGGTCCGCACATTCAGATGATGAAATTTCCAGAGCGGCGGCGGGCTACTGATACTCTTCTGCTTTCGATTTGGGTGTTTAGCTATGGGGCGCTGATTCGCTTTTTTGCCGCACTGCAGCTAGTCGAACGGCTATTCTCAAGTTCTAGACGGGCGGCCGACGCAAAATAGGCGAAGCGAACCTAAGCTACCATGGCGAATGTTTCAAGATATACGAAGCGGTCGGGTAACATTTCTTCAAGAGAATGGTGTGCAGCGTCGTGGAGTTCGCTCATAATCAGGGAAACTGTTTTCTATGGCATGGGAGGAGAACAGGGCTTGTGCCATAAGCCTCATCCTTTCAACAGTTACAAGGAGAGATCGTTTGGCTGGGGCATTGCTCTAAAATTGGCTAGATAGGAAAGGTGGTAGCGATTGTATTCTCAGCATCTTTTCAAAGGGATGGCGGCAGCACTATTAATCAGCTGCCCGGTTTCGGTGCTGTTAGCGCGGCCGTCTCGAGCCGTTTCTACCGAGCGCGGACAATCCACTCAGCTTAGCCCGGCCTCCCCACAGACAACCGAAAAAGCCGCTAAGGCAAAAGGCGACAAACCGCAGGGGGAAAAAGCCGCAAAGCCTGAACCTGCGGTTCCATCCGCGTTGACGCCTGAGCAGAGGCTCACCTATACAATCGGAGTGGAAGATGAACTGCAAATTGCGATTTGGCACGAGCCGGAGCTGTCCACTGTGGTTGTTGTTCGTCCCGACGGCATGATTACCGTGCCCCTCGTGAATGACCTAAAAGCGGCTGGACTGAGGACCGATGAATTGCAAAATCTGCTGATTGAAAAGCTCAAGGGCTTTGTTAACGAACCGCAGGTTACAGTAATCGTCCGAGTCATTCGAAGCCGGAAAGTAAATCTGGTCGGGGAGGTTGGACACCAAGGAACTTACCCTCTAAATGGGGACATGACCGTTCTGGAGTTGCTCGCTGTGGCTGGCGGACTGGGACCGTTTGCAAAGGCAGACTCCATTTATATTCTCCGAGAGCAGGACGGCAAGAAGATACGCATTCCATTTCACTATAAGAAGGCTTTGGCTGGTAAGAGTGAAAACACTGCACTGCAGCCGGGGGACCTAGTGGTTGTGCCTTGATCGGGCTCTCCCGATAGGAGTTTTTCGACGTGAGAAAAGTCATTCGGTACAGGACGCAATCTCGTGAGAGTATCTGGCTGAAGTTCTTCGTTCTCTTCCTGTTCGCCACGCTGCCCAGTCTAGGATTGGCTCAAGATGCAGGCCAGGCCACAGGAAATCAAAATCCCTCAACGCAAGACAATTCAAAGAAATCTGGGAACGCGGAGGCTGAGCCAACAAGCCCCATTGGTTTAGCTTGGGCTGATTCGTATATTCGTCGGCTCGGGACGTCCGGAGTGCTTTCTGGAAACAAGGAAGGCGTTGGATGGCGAGACCTCTACATTTCATCGGCAAGTATTACCGGGATTGTAGAACAGTTTGAGGAAACGCAGACGGTGCCCAGCACTACGTATACAGCAGCCGCTCTACAGGCTAGCCTGGTCTACGATCACAAGATTGGCAACAACAGGCTCGCCATCCAATACCAACCGAGCATGGCCATCGCCGATGGGCAGGTAGTTTCTAATTTTTCAAATCAGAATACCAGTTTGGACTGGCTGCTTTACACTCGTCCACGCTGGAACGTGAGACTCAGCGATAATTTTCGTTACTATTATGGGCAACAGGCGGTTGGAATATCGTATCTTGATGTGAACCCCACCACTTCGGGCCTGGTCACCAACAATTTCCTTGACGGGCCCAATCGTTGGCTCTCCAACATTACCTATATTTCGATCGCACACGCACTGTCCAAGCGATCATCGATTGCAATTACTCCGAACTTTACCTATTCGGAAGGCGGAACGGGAGTGAACCTTGTCCGCGGTTCTTCGTACGGCGGCAGCATTAATTGGAACTATCGTACGAGCGAGAGGCAGACCATCGGTGTCCAATACACGGGCCAGCTTCTCCATGAGGCAGGCATGGGCACCTCTAGCGGGTCGAACGGCACACCGACGGACACGATCTATCACACCATCGCGGGTACAGCGAGCCGTCAACTAAGCGCTACGTTATTCGCCTCAGGTGCTTTAGGTGCTACTACTTACACGCAAGCCCAGAATGCGAGACAGTGGTTAGTTTATGGTAGCCTCGGATTAGTCAAACAATTGAAGCGATCGTCCATCGGCCTCAATTACTACCGAGGCGATACCCTCTCCAATGGATTGATCGCCAATCAATATGCGGACCGCGTCGACCTTATCTACGAAAACCAGATAACCACGAGACTTGATTGGTCTGTCGGAGGCGGCTATTTGCGACAGGTGCAATCTGGAGGATTCTCTGCTTGGTATGCATCATCTCACGTGCAATTCTTGATGGCGCCCCGAGGTGGCCTTTTTGCCACTTTTGATTACTTCCGCAAAGACCAGGCGATAAACGTGAATAACCTTTTCAGCGGCAACCGAGATTTCTATGCCTTCGGAATCCGTTGGCAGCCGTCGAGCGTACCGCACTAAGGATTTATTTGCGCTCAGCCAGTGGATTGCCACGATCTATTATTCCGGCCCAACCTGTAGAGTGAAAGCAATGAGAGCGAGTGCCAGAATTTAATCCCTTCTACGTCAATAGCTTACGAGAGGATGGAACATCCAGAGATTTATGGGAAATGGGTTTCCCTCCCAGCTCTGCGAATTAGAGCGCCTGCGAGTTTTCGACAAAATGAATCTCCTGCAACCTGCTGAAACTAAAATAGTTAAGGTCGGCAGTCAGTGAGGGCCAAGATCGCAAGTGTGGCAGGCCGTTTGCTAAGAAAGTAGTGTCGGAAATTTATTGACAGCGCGAACAGCGATTCGGAGGAAGATCTTTGAACCCACAGCCGCCCCCCACCGCCTCCGGCGATGCAGGTTTCAACACGCAGATTCGAGAGTACTTAGACTTGGTACGCCGGCGCAAACTTTGGATTATCTTGCTTACCCTGGGGATTTCGGTCTGCATCTCCGTGGTTGCCGTCCGCCTTCCTAGCGTCTACCGCGCGGAAACGGTCATCCTCGTGGATCCTCAAAAGGTGCCAGACAGTGTCGTTCCCACAAGCGTGAGCGGCAGCGTGGCTGACCGTCTCTCCACGATTCGCCAGGAGGTTATGTCGCCTACGCAGCTAGGATTGCTCACCAAGGAGATGAATCTGTATCCCGGGTTGCGGAACAAAGTGTCTGAACAGGTGCTCGTCGCGCGCATGCAAAAGTCGACGAGCATCGAAGTGGTGGATTCGGGCGGGCAGCGACTCAGCGCGTTTCGGATCACCTTCACCGACACGGATCGCAATCAAGTGGCGTCCGTGGCGAATCGGATCGCAAATTTGTTCATTGAGCGTAACCTCAAGGCTCGGCAGCAGCATTTTAACGGAACCTCCCAATTCCTTGAAACTGAATTGCAAGAGACAAAGCGGCAACTCGAGGAGAAAGAACGCCTGCTGCAGGACGTTCGGAGCCGCTACATCATGGACCTGCCAGAGTCCAAGCAGTATCACCTGGAGGCCATGAATACACTCCGGGATCAACTCCGAAACAGTCAGGATCAGGTCAACCGCGATCGTCAATCAAAAGTTTATCTTCAATCCATGGCTGGCCTGACAGCTCCAACGATCGATCTCGACCAGCAAGGGGGCGCCTCTAAGTCGCCCTATCAGGCACAGCTGCAGAGGTTGGAAACCCAACTGAAGGAAATGCAACTCAAGTACGGTCCAAATTATCCGGATGTTCGCAAGCTACGCAATGATATTAGCCAGCTTAAGGCCAAGGCGGAGAGCGAGAAAACTACAAATGAAACACCGGGTCCCCAAGTGATGGCGGCAACACATCAAATTCATAACCCGGTGGTTGAAGCCGAAATAACCAAGTTGGATCAAGACATCGAGGAACAGACAAGAAATCAGTCCGAATTCGAAAAACAGATCCAGTACCACGTTGGCAAATTGCAGCAGGTTCCGGTTTTTGAAGGGCAGATCGCGGGGCTGATGAGAGACTACGACTCGCTCCGCAACCATTATAACCAACTCCAGGCCAAGAAGCTGGACGCCGTGGTCGCCGGTGAACTGGAAACGCATCAAGCCGGAGAACGCTTCGAGGTATTAGACCCAGCGGTTCCTCCCGATGGACCTGCCGGTCCAAGGCGCGGAATCATGATCCTTGGCGGATTCTTCTTCGGATTCATGTGCGGAGTCGGAGTTGCTTTCCTCGTCGAAGTCAGCGATGAATCGGTGAGGCACGAAAGGGAAGCGGCGCAAATCTTCGGTAAACCAGTGCTCGCCGGGATTCCTCAGATCACCAGCGATAAGGAGCATGCTTGGGCCCTTTGGCGAACGGCGAGCTTGACGGCCGGAACCGCCGTCGCAGCCGTCGCATTCGGCCTGGTGATTTCGCGGTTCGTATCTTAACGAGAAAATGTACACCACTTTCTATAATCTTCGCGAAGAGCCGTTCCGACTTACCTCGGATCCGCGATTCTTTCATCTCGCGGAGCCGCATGCTGCTGCGCTGGCCACGGTGGTCGAAGCGGTCATGCGCCGCAAAGGTTTTGTCCTGATGACCGGGCCGATCGGAACAGGCAAGACCACGGTTGTGCACACGGCGCTGCAGATCCTCACCGAGAGAGCCGCGAACAATCATCCGATCTCTTCGGCCTTCATACTCAACCCGACCTTGAGCCGCGAGGAATTTCTGGAAATGCTCCTCTCGGAGTTCGAGATTACGTGCACATCAACAAGCAAGCCGGCGCGGCTCGCCGCGCTTCAGCGCATGCTCCTGGAAACGCAAAGAAAGGGCGGCACCTCGCTCCTGCTGGTGGACGAGGCGCATTTGCTGACGCCCGATCTGCTCGAAGAGATTCGTTTGCTCAGCAACGCGGATACTTACCAGGAAAAACTCCTGCAAATAGTTTTGTGCGGCCAGCCGGAACTTCTTGGACTGCTTCGTAAACCCGAATTGCGCGCACTGCGTCAACGCGTCGCGAGCAGTTGCGTTCTCCGACCGCTGAGTTTGCCTGAAGTTCGTTCTTACATCGCCGAGCGGCTGCATTCAGCGGGCTTCCGCGGCACGGCTTCACCGTTTCCCCTTCCAGCACTGGAAGAGATTGTGCGCCTCACCGAAGGTGTTCCGCGGCTCCTGAACCTTCTTTGCGACGCCTGCTTGACGATTGGCTGCAAAGCACACCGGCCGGTCATCGATTTGGGCATCGTGGCGGAAGCGGCGGCCGAACTTGGATTAAATGAAATCCACGTCGAGCCGGAAATTGAGTTGAGAAGTGGCCTTGCCGGAAATGGGACAGGCGGAAGAGCAGTGGCGGGCGATGCGGTCATCGGGTCGGCGCTAGACTTGCTAATTCAAGCCATGAAGAAGCGCCGTGCCTTGGTCCCCGAGGTCAATGAAGTCCGGCCGGAGATGAGCATCAAGGAACAAGTCACCGTTGCCGTGAACGCCGCGCATGAAAAAGATCCGGCCGGCGACAAAGTCATAGAATCGGCTGTCGACGTTTTGGTTCAAGCGATGAAACTGCGCCGCACCTCCACAATGGAGTTATAGATGAGCAAGTTTTTCAATGAAACGCAGAAGGCCAATCAGTGGGCGCAGCAGAAACTTGCGAACCAGGATTTGGACGTCAAGGAAATGCTGGAATCGCTCAAACAGGGCGCTGCTTCCGGCGCGCCGGCGGCGGACACGAGTCTCAGCCAATGCCGCCAGGTCCATGTCGGAAACGGGTACGCGCCGCGATTGGTGCTGGATCAGGGAGCAGCATCAAGAGCCGCATTGGAAGCCTATCGTGGATTGCGCACAAGGCTCATGCGGACCCAGGCGAAAACCGGCCTCAAGTCCATCGCGATCACGAGTTCACTGCCCGGCGAGGGCAAGACCCTGACAACCATGAATCTGGGCTTGTGCTATGCGCAGCTTCCGCAACAGCGTGTGCTCGTTATCGACGCGGATTTGCGGACTTGCGGCCTTACCTCGATGCTCGACCATCCGAGCACGCCGGGATTGGCGGAAGTTCTGGCGGGAGATGTTTCTCCGGATGAAGCCATTGTCGCAACCAATCAGAAGAACCTGTTCGTCTTGCCCGCTGGGACCGTTTCGTCATCTCCACCGGAACTTTTTATCGGGACACGCTGGCAGGAATTCATGGAGCACTGCAGCGGACTGTTCAAAGTCGTTATCATCGATACGCCTCCCATTCTGCCCTTGTCCGATTTTGAACTAATCAGCGCAGCATGCGACGGCGTTGTCATGGTTGTCCGAGCGCATCATGGGCAACGGGAAACTTTGCAGAAGACCGCCGGAGCGCTCGACCCAAAGAAACTGCTCGGGGTCGTGTTCAATGCCACCGATGTCACAGGGAAGGATTACTACGGATATGGTTATGGTTCCGGCAAAAGCTGACGCGACATTCCTTCGGGTTCTCCATTTGTGCCGGCTTGGTTGTGGATTCTCTCCAATACAGCTCGATCTGTATTGGACAGTTTGAGGCAATGCGATGTATCCAAACTTAAAACTGCAACTCTTTCGCAGCGCGGTTCGGCAAAACTTCCTGGCTCGAGAGCTAGGAATGGACGAAAGCATCTTGAGCAAGATTATTCACGGCTATCGCGAGCCCTCGCCTGAGCAACGGCAAAAGCTTTCGGTATATCTCGGAGTGGAAGAGTCTTGGTTGTTTGAAGAGTACGAGAACACCTCGCCGGCACGCTCGGCGGGCAATCATGCCTCTCCCCACGGAATGAAAGATGACATCACTTAGCCCGCAAGTGGCGAATTCCCCGATTCCTGTGGCCCCTATTTCTTCGGCGCCGCTTGTGGTGCACGCGTTGGAAAGCCAGGACGCGGAGCGCTGGGATCGATTCGTTCTGAGGCATCCGGCCGGGACGTTTTTCCACCAGATGGCGTGGAAGCTGGTGCTTGAAAAAACCTTCGATCACAAAGCTCAATATGTTTACGCAGAACGCGGCGGGGAAATCGTCGCGGTTGCTCCGGTTTTCATGGTTTCGAATTGGATGGTTGGCCGCTGCCTGGTTTCTTCTCCGCTGGCTTCCTACGGCGGCATCTGCGCCGAGGACGATGAAGCCGAGCAGGCACTGCTCGAATTTCTCAAACAGCAGTCGCGAGAGCAGCGGGTGGACTATCTGGAATTGCGAAACTCCTGCGGCGGGACTCTCCCGGGATTTGTTGCCAATCCGCGCTATTCCAGTTTTTCCATGACTCTATCGAAGGACCCGGATGCCGTCCTGAAGGGACTCCCCAAAGATATCCGTTACATGATTCGCAAAGCCGAAAAGGCAGACTTGTACGTAAGGCGTGGTCCGGAGCTTCTGGACGAATTCTACAAACTCTTTGCGATTAACATGCGCCGTCTGGGCACGCCGGTGTTTTCGCGAGCGCTCTTTGCGAATCTTCTTGAAGGATTCGGCAAACAAATCGATGTTCTCATTGTGTATGCGGGTTCGGAACCCGTGGCCAGCGCGATGTCCTTTCTGTTTCGGGACACCTTTCACCCTTACTACATTGGTGGCCTGCCAGTCGCGCGGGATCTGGCGGCCAACAATTTTCTCTGGTGGGAGTTGATGAAATTTGCCGCACAATCCGGCATGAACACTTTTGATTTCGGCCGCAGCAAGAAAGGCACCGGAGCCTACGCTTTCAAGAAGAAGTGGAATCCCAAGATCACGGACCTGGACTACCAGGTCTTTCTGGTCAAGCGTAAGACCGCACCGAACTTTTCTCCTGCGAATCCCAAATTTGAACTGGCGACGCACGTTTGGAGCCGCCTGCCGTTGTGGTTGACGAACAGGTTGGGGCCGCAGGTCGTACGCTGGATTCCATGACCGGAACAGAATGTTTTTGAATCGCCAGTAACCGGCCCGAGCGGGAGATTAGTGCGGATTCTCTGAAGATGCAGTCCCAAATGCAAATCGAGCACAACATTCCCTCGCCTGCTGCCCTTGCGAGGCCAGTCGTTGAGGTGGGCCATCGTTTGCGGGTCCTGCATGTCATCACCTACATGGGCCGCGGTGGCGCGGAAATGGGGATTCTGAAACTGATTGCCGGGCTCGGCGAAGGGTTCGAACATCGAATCTGCACGACCCGCGGGTTCGACACAAGGTTTGTTCAATCTCATTTTTCCGTGGAAAAGATGTATTCCGCGGGTAGTCCCGACCTCAAGCTGCAATTTCCGCTTTTCCGCCTTGCCAGCATCATGCGGCGGTACCGGCCGCACATCGTGCACACGCGCAATTGGGGCGCGATCGAAGCTGTGGCGGCTGCCAAACTCGCTGGTGTTCCAGTTGTCATTCATAGCGAGCACGGATATGAAGTCGACATGTTCGCAGGCCAACCGCTGCGCCGACGCCTTTTTCGCCGTGCGGCGTACGCCCTCACGGACGCGATTTTTGCTGTTACCCGGGAGCTGCGCGATTTTCACGCGCGCCAGGAATGGATTCGACCGGAGCGCATGGGCGTAATGTACAACGGCGTGGACACCCAGCGGTTCGCTCCTTGCCGTGAATCACGGATAGCGATGCGCAAAGAATTGGGGTTGTCCGGAGACTCCTTCGTGGTCGGCGCCGTAGGAAGATTGGTGCCCATCAAGGACCATCAAACGCTGCTGAAAGCCGCCGCCGCGCTCTCCAAGCGCGAGATCGACGTGCGAATTCTGCTAGTCGGCTCGGGACCCGAGCGAGAGCGGCTCCAAGTCATGTCCACAAATACTCTTGAAGGCCGGGTTTGTTTCGCTGGCGATTCCAGCCGCGTACCCGAATTGCTGAACGCCATGGACGTTTTCGTCCTGCCTTCGCTTAACGAAGGGATGTCCAACACCTTGCTGGAGGCCATGTCCTGCGGCTTGCCGGCCCTCGCAACCGATGTCGGCGGCAATCCCGAGATCATCGAAAACAACGTCAACGGCTGCCTATTTACACCCGGAGACACGGCATGGCTTGCGGACAAGCTGATGTTTCTCGCGCGGGATCCAGCGCTCATTCACCAGTTGGGCACGGCTGCCAGGAACCATGCTATCGAATCTTTCAGCTTGGGCCGCATGCTTGACACATACCGCAGCTTTTATCTAGATCTCGCTGCTCGCCGCCACGTCGCGGCCGCAAGGACGGACACCGCACATGTGCGGAATTAGCGGCATCTTCGAATACGAACGCCGCGAGGCGTTCCCCCAGGAAGTCGTCCACCGCATGAACGAAACCATCGTTCATCGCGGACCGGATGACGAGGGCATCTATTGCGGCGAAGGCATCGGCTTCGGCTTCCGGAGGCTCAGCATCATCGACCTGTCCGGCGGCCATCAGCCCATCTCCAACGAGGACGGCCGCCTCTGGGTCATGCTGAACGGAGAAATCTACAATTACCCCGAATTGCGGCATGAATTGGAAAGTCGCGGTCATCGTTTTGCCACTCATTCCGACACCGAAACCATCGTTCATCTCTACGAAGAATACGGAGAAGATTGTTTTCGCAGGCTGCGCGGAATGTTTGCCATCGCTCTCTGGGACTCACAAGAAAGAAAGCTCTTGCTCGCCAGGGATCGCGTCGGCAAAAAACCGCTATTCTATGCGGCCGATTCCAAGCGCATCATCTTCGGTTCCGAACTGAAAGTTTTGCTTGCCGCCGACGGCATGCCCCGCGACATCGATCGAGAAGCGCTCTGCGACTATTTTTCCTGCGGCTACATTCCGGCGCCGAAGACCATCTATCGCGCCGCCCGCAAAGTTCAGCCTGGCCATTATCTGGTGGCGTCCAAGGGCAACATTCGCGAAGTCTGCTATTGGGATCTTTCCTTCGCCAAAGTGGAGAACCGCACGGAAGAAGAATGGAGCGAGCTGCTTCGCCACGAATTGTGCGAAGCAACCCGCGTCCGCTTGATGAGCGATGTGCCGCTTGGCGCCTTCTTAAGCGGAGGTATCGATTCTTCCGCGGTTGTCGGCACCATGAGCCACCTCATGAAGCGGCCCGTCACCACCTGCTCGATCGGCTTCGAAGAAAAAGAATTCAATGAAGCCGAGTACGCGCGGCAAGTCGCAAAACTTTTCCATTCGGAACACCACGAAGAAACAGTCCGGCCAAACGCTCTGGAAATCATGGACAAGCTGGTCTGGCACTATGACGAACCATTCGCGGATTCGTCGGCCATTCCGACTTACTACGTTTCAAAAGTCGCTCGGCGACACGTGACAGTGGCTCTTGGCGGCGATGGCGGCGATGAAAATCTTGCCGGGTATCGCCGCTACATGCTCGACTACTATGAGAACCGCCTGCGCAACAAAGTGCCTCAATTCGTAAGGTCGGCCGTATTTGGTCCGCTGGGCCGCGTGTATCCGGCGCTCGCCTGGGCGCCACGCTTCGTTCGCGGCAGGGCCACGTTCCAAAGTCTTTCGCGCACTCCGCTGGAAGGTTATTTTAATTCGATTTCTTATTTTCGCCCCGACGAAAAGCAGCGCTTGTTCACGCCCGATTTTCAAAAGAGTCTCGGTGAATACGATACTCTCGATGTTTTCCGAGAACACTACAACCGCGCCGACACCGACGACCTCCTCTCAAAAATCCAATATCTGGACATCAAAACGTACCTGCCGGACGACATCCTCGCGAAAGTGGATCGCGCCAGCATGGCCGTATCCCTCGAAGTTCGCGCTCCGCTCCTCGACCATCAATTGATGGAAAAAGTCGCGCGCATTCCTTCTTCCCTGAAACTAAAAGGCCGCGCCGGAAAATACATTTTCAAAAAGGCCATGTCCTCGATGCTGCCGGACGACATTCTTTACCGGCGCAAGCAGGGCTTCGCCATTCCGTTGGGACAGTGGTTCCGCCACGAACTCAAGGAAATGACCGAGAAAGCCCTTTTTGATTCCAACGACGGAATTCTCGATCCGGCTTTTCTTCGAAAGATTTGGAAGCAGCATCAGAGCGGACACTATGACCGGTCGGCACACCTTTGGTCGGTTTTGATGTTCCGCAAATGGAAAGAAACGTTTGCGGCCTAGAGAGACCAGATGAGCGGCATTTGTGGAATCTGCGAACCGGGCCGGACACTCAATCCGGCGGGCATCCAAGCCATGCTCGCCGCCTTCGTGTTGCCCGGAGAATCCGCCCTGCAAGCGCAGGGTAACGATTCCGCTTCTCTCGCGGTGGCGCGACGCTGGGAATTCCAGCAAGTCGCGAGCATTCCCGGAATCCGCATTGCCGCGGATGCGGAACTTCTGAATCGTCCGGAACTCACCAGGCTTCTCAAACGCGCAGACTTCGATTCCGCCAGCCTCACGCCTGCAGAATTGCTCGCGCGCCTCTATCGCGAGCTGGGTGTCTCCTTCGTCGAACGATTGGATGGCGTCTTTTCTTTCGCTCTTTGGGACGAGGAGAACCGCCGATTGGTCCTCGCCATCGATCGCCTCGGCGTCAATAGTCTGTATTGGCGTAAAGAGGGCGACCGCATCCTCTTTGCTTCCCGCGTGGGGGCCATCCGCAACACTCAGGAAGCGCCTGCGTCAATCAATCCGGCCGCGCTCGTGCAGTACATGCTGTTCAGCGCCGTCCCTGCCCCGATGGTGATTTATCAGGGAATCGAAAAACTTCGCCCCGGAACTTTCCTCATATACGAAGCCGGTCAGGTTCGCCAGACGCGCTACTGGGATCTCCAATATCGTGAGAGCGAGAATCACAACGTTACTCACTGGGCGAGCGAGGTCCGCGAGGGAATGCGCTCCGCGGTCCAGAATCACCTAACCGATCTCACTCCGGAAAAGACGGGCGCGTACCTGAGCGGCGGCACCGACAGCAGCAGCGTCGTCGCCTTCATGAACGAGCGCCACTCCCCCGTCAACACCTACTCGATCTTTTTTGCCGAATCCGTCTACAGCGAAATAGGTTTTGCGCGCACCACCGCAGAGCATTTCCGCGCCAAGCATCACGAACTGAGCCTCACTTCGCGCGACACTTACGACGCAATCCCGAAAATCATGGAGTATTATGACGAACCCTTCGCGAATTCATCCGCGATTGGTGCCTACCACTGTGCCCGCATGGCGCGCGAAACCGGCGTGACCACTCTGCTAGCAGGTGACGGGGGGGACGAACTCTTCGCCGGCAACGAACGTTACGCGACCGACAAACGCTTCTCGCTCTATCGGCACGTTCCAGCTTTTCTCCGCAAGGGTCTAATCGAACCAGTATCCTCATTGCTTCCGCAAAATGAGAGCCGTTTCAGCCTTCCCAGGCGCTACGTCAAGCGCGCTAACATTCCTCTTCCGCGCCGCATTTATTCTTATCACCTGTTACTCAGCACCCCGCCGGAAGAAATGTTCGAGCCTGCTTTACTGGAAAGCGCTCCACCGCAAACCTGGCTGAACATAGCCGACGAACACTTTCATACTGCCGTAGCGTCCGATGACCTGAACCGCCTGCTCTATCTCGACGTCAAGATGACACTGGCCGACAATGATCTTCGCAAAGTGCTCGGCACTGCTGAAATGGCCGGTGTTCGTGCACGCTTCCCGCTGCTCGATTACAAGCTGGCTGAGCTCTCGGGGCGCGTCCCGGCCGCTCTGAAGATGCGTGGCTTTGAAAAACGCTTTATTTTTAAGGAAGCCATGAAGGACATCCTCCCGCACAACGTCCTTTACAAGAAAAAACACGGATTCGGCGTGCCTGTGGCGTTGTGGTTTTTGCAGGACCCGCGCCTCGAATCCCTCGTCTCAGACATCTTGACGGATTCACGCACCCGGCAGCGCGGCTATTTCCGTCCGGCATTTCTGGATCATCTGCTGAAACTGCATCGCGGCAAGGATGCGCATTTCTACGGCGAGATTCTTTGGTATCTGGTGGCACTGGAGCTTTGGCATCGCCAGCACCTCGAACGCTCTGTGGAGACTGTTTGTGCGGATTGATCGCATTTCGACAAGCAGCCCCCCGCCCGACAGCCAGACGTGGGTGGATGCCTCCATTCCGCGCAAGCCGCTTCTCGATTGGCGCGAACTAGTCATCAACGGCTTACATTACAGCGGAACATTGCACCTTGCCCGCAGGCTTTCGAAGTCCCACGAAATTCCTCCGGGTGGTGGGTGGCTTTGGCCACGATTCCGCCGAGTGCAGAATCCAAAGTTTGTGATTCTCTGTTACCACGGAATCGGTGAGTCTGGGAACCCGCTCATCGCTGCTCCTACTCGCGAAGGCTTCGAAGCGCAAATGCGTTTTCTTCGCCGGAATTATCGCATCGTCTCTTTGGAGGATGTGTGTCGGGATTTGAGCGGTTCCTCGAATGTCGAGCCGGGAGTCGCCATCACCTTTGACGACGGCTATCGTAGCGCCTACACCATCGCCTTTCCGATTCTGCAAAAATACCGCTTGCCAGCCACCATTTACTTGACTGCTGAATCTGTCGAGACCGGCCAGGTGGCCTGGTACGACCGCGTTTTCCTGGCCATCTCTGTGGCTCCGGCTGGAGAATTTCAACTCGATCTCGAAAGTCCTTGGGTATTTCACTTGAACTCCTCCGAGGATCGTTTGCGGACCGCCCTCCAAATCGTCGACCGCTTGCGCGCTCTTCCCAATTCCACCCGTCGCGAGTATTGTGCTTTGCTGGAACGGAAAATCGGACTTGCTCATCATGCGGTGTCTGACCTCATTCTTACATGGGATCAGATTCACACCATGCAACATGCAGGGATTGCTTTTGGCTCTCACACACTGACTCATCCGGTTGTCAGCCAGTTGGCCCCGGCGGAACTGGAACGTGAACTAGCTGATTCCAAGCTGTTGTTGGAAGAGAGACTCGGAGTTCGCGTGACAGATTTTGCTTTTCCTTTCGGCAAGGCCTCTGACTGCGGCTCGGCGGCTCTTAACATGCTTTCTCGCTGCGGCTATCGCTCAGCTGTAACGACTGTTCAGGGCGTCAATACTCCGCATGTGAATCGCTTCGAACTGCGCCGTTTGCAAGTGGGATGCGATGTCTCGCTGGCGCGGCTTGCTTTTGACCTCAACCAGGCGTTCCTTCGTGTGGAAGACCTGCCGGCACTAAATCCCTCGCCGGTTGATTCAGTCGTGGAACAACTGGAACGGAGTCCGCGGAGTGTCGGGTGCTCCGCTGGAGAGCCCGATGCGTGACATCATTCTATTCGTCATCATCGCGATTTCAGTACCGATCAGTTTTTTTAGGCCTTACTATGGGATCTTAATCTGGACCTGGATAACCTTTTTCAATCCTCATCGTTTCACGTGGGGGTTCATGTATAGTTTCCCGGTAGCCGCGGTGATTGCCGTCCCCACTCTAATCGGTCTCTTATTCACCTCGAATATCAATCGTAGCTTTCTGAAGAGGGAAACCATTCTCCTGGCTGGTCTCTGGCTGTGGTTTGGCGTCACGTTTTTGCATGCATTGCAAGTTCCGTTCTTTCAGGCGCACATCGATGACTCAAGGCTGGAACTGATTCGCGTCAGCAAAGTGCTGTTGATTACATTTGTCATGATTTTGCTGGTGACGTCTTACAGCAGGTTTAAATCTCTCGTGATCGTCACCGCCTTGAGCTTTGGAGCCTTGGCTCTTAAAGGTACGATCTTCGGGTTGCGCACCTCCGGTGAGTCTCGCGTGTGGGGGCCGCCCGATTCCTTCATCGCCGACAACAACGCGTTTGCTTTGGCTGTAAATATGTCCCTCCCGATGCTTTTTTTCCTTGCGCGCGATGAGAAAAAGCGTCTTTACCGATGGCTGTACTATCTGGCTTTTGCATGCGGCGTGTTTTCCGTGCTTCTGACTTATTCGCGTGGTGGTCAGCTTGGACTTGTGGTCGTGCTCCTCGCGATCACCTTTAAGTCGCACTACAAGGTCATCGCTCTATTTCTCGGCGCTTTGGCATTTATCGCGGTAATTACCTTCGCTCCTCCCCAATGGATGGCTCGCATGGGAGGGCTGGCCCGGGGAGAAGTGGACACGTCGGGACGGGAAAGGCTGGTGTCTTGGGGAACGTCCTGGAATTTCGCCATGGATTATCCGATCACCGGCGGTTCCTTCAATGCTCTCCCCAACGTGGAGTTGTTCCAACGGTACGAGCCTGAGCGGCTGCCGGGCGGCTTTCTTTCTTCCGGTCCCCACAGTATTTATTTCCAAACTCTGGAAGAGCAGGGATTCGTGGGGCTCGGCCTATACTTGATCCTCGTGGGGAGTTGTTGGGTTAGTCTGAACAGTTTGCGGCGCAACTCTCAAAGGTCGGCTTCTTCACAATGGATCGTTCCTTATACTCACATGATCGAAGTCTCTCTTTTCGGTTTCCTGGCGAGTGGAGCGTTCCTAGGGCTCGCTAATTTTGATCTCTTCTATCAACTCGTGGCTATGGTGATCATCCTCAAAGTCCTCTATCAGGATGAAATGCAGCCCGCCCCCCTGGTTCAGCGGGATCAAACGGAGTCTGCCGAGGTCATGGAGGACACTCTCATGATTCAAGGTGCCACGGAATAGAGCGGAAGGCAGACTGGATTTGGAGAAGTCTCAAACTTGGAGTCAAACATGGCGAAGCGGCTAAAATGTTTACCGGAGCATTTTATCCGGTGCTGTGTACGGACCTTGCTTGTCCTGCTTTTGTTTAGTGTGGCGGCCGGTTCGGCTCGTGCGCAAGGTTGGTCTTGGAGCTTGGAGGGAGTTGACAATGGGGCAAGATTCACGTCACTTGCCGTAGATAACCGCGGAAATGTGCATCTCAGCTACACGGATAATTCCGCCCATGTTATCAAGTATGCATTCCGTTCGGTAGAGTCGTCGCGCTGGTATAACCTGGTGATTGAGAAGAACGTTGGGAGTGCGACGACGCATCTCGCTCTCGATTCCGGCGGAAATCCTCACATTTGCTATCCGGACTGGTTGGATATTAAGTATGCCTTCTGGAACGGAAAGCGTTGGATAAATCAGGAAATCTCCCCTGGGGGAACCAAAGAATACACCTGTTCCCTTGCAATTTCATCCGAGGGCACGCCTTACGTCTCCTGGTATCAGACGCACGACGACAATCGCGGTAACTACTTTCACCTCCGAACGGCTGTGCTACAGGACGGAGCTTGGCTCGCACGGACGCTTGATTTTGACGGAGAAGCCGGGAAGTGGAACTCGACAGTCGTGGACCTTCAAGGAAGGCCGTTCGTCAGCTATAGTATTTTCCCTACAGGCGAACTCAAAGTTGCTCAGTTTAACGGCAAAGAATGGCAAGTGAGTTTCATCGATTCCTTAGGGCGAGATATTTCGAATGGATCCCGAGGCATGGGCAATTGCCTCCGTATAGATGCGCAGGGGACGCTTCACATCAGCTACTTCAGCGTTAAGGAGCTTCGCTATGCTGTGCAACTGGGTGACCGGTGGTTGGTCCAGAAGGTGGACGACATCGCCCCGTCCGGAAGCTGGGCTGGATATTTGAGCAGTCTTGATTTCGACCGCGCGGGTCATCCGCATATTAGTTATGACGACGGCAGCGCATTAAAACATGCTTATTGGGATGGAAAAAAATGGCATATTCAAATCATCGCCCCCGGCGGAAGTGACCCGTATCGTTACAGCTCCCTCGCAGTGGGGCCGGATGACACAATCTACATCAGTTACCGCGATCCACAAGACGGCTCGTTGAAAGTCGCGGTAGGCCGGCCGGCAGATAGATCTTCTGCGGCGGCGCCGGTAGTGTCCTCAAGCAAGAATTGAGCCTGGACGCGCGCACGGAACCTCGAATCTGGTGAAAGATGCAATTTCAGTTTGAACTCTTGTTCTGGCTTTGCGCCTTGCTGCTGGCATACGTCTATATTGGCTATCCCGTCTTCGTCGGAATTCTTGCGAAGTTTTTTCCGCACCCGGTGAAGTCTTTTGATAAAGTTGAGCCGTCGGTCTCACTGATCATCTCCGCCTATAACGAAGCAGCGGTGATCGCTGCCAAAATCGAGAATTCACTCGCGCTGGCATTCCCAGCGGAGCGGTTGGAGATCATTGTCGTTTCCGATTGTTGCGATGATGGAACCGATGAGATCGTCCGGGGCTATGCAGGACTGGGCGTGCGGCTGATCCGTCAGAATCAAAGATTGGGAAAGAGCGCGGCGTTGAACTATGCCGTACCACAGGCCCGTGGGAACATACTGGTTTTCTCCGATGCCAACGCGCTATACCTGCCTGATGCCGTTTGTCATCTCGTCCGACACTTTGCAAATCCCAGGGTTGGCTACGTCGTCGGAAATGCCCGTTACTACGAAAAGGGAACGGAATCGCACTCCGCTCAATCGGAGGGACTTTACTGGAAACTCGAGACCTATCTGAAGAAAAAGGAGTCCATATTTGACTCCGTGGTTGGCGGCGATGGCGCCATTTATGCTATCCGCCGCGAACTCTACGCGCCGCTACTGCCCACGGACATCAATGATTTCTTGAATCCGCTGCAAATCATTTCACGCGGTTACTCCGGCGTGTTTGAGCCCGAGGCAGTTTGCTATGAAGAAGCCGCGGAGAGTTTCAGCCAGGAATACCGCCGGAAAGTCCGCATCATCAGCAGAAGCTTGAATGCGTTGGGCCGGGTACCGGAAGTGTTGAATCCTCTGCGCAACACGCGCCATTGGTTCCTTTTGGTTTCACATAAAGTGCTTCGCTGGTTTGCGCCGTTCTTCATGGTTTTCTGTTTTGCAGCCAGCCTTGCCCTTTGGAAGGTTCCTTTTTACAAATTCGCCGCCATTCTGCAGGCCGCTTTTTACGCACTCGCGCTCATTGGATGGAAATGGCGCCCGGAAAATAAACTCGGCAAGATTATTTCGCTGGCATTCTATTTCTGTCTGGTCAATCTTGCGTCTCTGGTTGGCTGCGTAAAATGTTTCCGTGGCGATCTATCGGGGAAGTGGGTGCCCCCGCGGCAAAAATTGTAGATTCAAACGTAACCATAAGTCGTGGGCTAGGCCTCGCAGGCGTGTTCGGTGAAGCCAATTGGCGGTTGCCAGGATTTGCGGGAGACTTCGTGGAATCGGGAATGAAGACTGAAACGCTGCGTGAAAGCCCTCCAGCCAGAACAGCACGGCCGCTCCGTGTCCTCCACGTGCTCGATCACTCTTGGCCAGTCCATACCGGCTATAGCATCCGCAGTCTTCATCTTATCGCCGCGCAGCGCCGGCTAGGACTCCGTCCGCAGGCTCTTACCGGCCCACTCCAGATCGTAGATGATCCTCAACCGGTGGAAATCGTGGTCGAGAATATCACCTACCGCCGGACGCCGTACCACGGGAAATTCTCGGAGTGGGCCATTTCCCGCCGGCGGCCCATCTTGCGCGAAGCTGCCATTGTGCGGCTCATACGCAACAGGATTCTAGAGCTTACGGAGAATGAAACTTTTGACCTGATTCACGCGCACTCACCGGCGCTGTGCGGGCTCGGCGCACTGCAAGCCGCACGTTCGAAACGGATTCCCTTCGTTTATGAGCTGCGCGCTTTTTGGGAAGACGCCGCCGTCGATCAGAACAAAATTAGCACGCGCTCTCCGCGTTATCGCTTGAGCCAGAAGCTCGAAGATTACGTCGTGCATCGCGCCGACGCGGTCGTGGGAATTTCGCAATCGATTCTCGACGAACTCAAAAAAAGAAAAACAGATCCCGCAAGACTCTTTCATGTCCCGAACGGAGTCGACGTCGAAAAATTCTCTCTCGTCTCCCGCGACGAAGCCCTCGCTTCGAAACTCGGTCTCGGCGGCGAACCCGTTCTGGGTTTCATCGGTTCACTCTATCGCTGGGAAGGGGTTGCGTGGCTCGTTGCCGCTGTGGCAGAACTTCGCCGCCGTGGAACTGCTTGCAAATTGCTGATCGTGGGCGACGGCGAAGAAATGCCCGCCGTTCGCGAAGCGGTTCGCGAATTGCGCGCAGAAGATTTCATTCAAATTTTAGGTAGAGTGCCGCACGACGACATCGAACGCTACTATTCTGTCGTCGATGTGCTGGTCTACCCTCGGCACAGCATCCGGCTTACGGAACTCGTTACGCCGCTAAAACCGCTGGAAGCGATGGCGCTCGGCAAAGCCATCCTCGGAAGCGATGTGGGCGGGATTCGCGAATTGGTGCAGCCGGAAAAGACCGGCGTCCTGTTTGGTGCTGATAATGTTGAGGATTTCTGCGAACAGGCCAAAAGGCTCCTGTCACAAACTGGTTTGCAACGCAAACTAGGTGAGGAAGCCCGGGGATTCATCTTGCGCGAGAAAGACTGGAAAGTCCTCGCGCAGCGCTACATTGACGTCTACGATTTCGCGCTTCGCCACCGTTGATGCTCAAATTTCTCCTTGCTTGGCTGGTTCGCGCCGATCCCGCCGTGCCTGCCGATGCCATCTTTGTTCTCGCCGGACTTAAGGCGCGCAAAGTTTTCGCTATCCGGCTTCTCGAAAAGGAATTTGCACCGCGCGTTTTGTTCAGCGTCGGCCGGTTTGAGGTTCGCCGCTTTCCGGAATTGGGCCTGCCGCCGACCATAGACCTGCTCCAAATGGCGCAGAGTACCCCGCCGCCGCAGCGTCACTTTTTTGTTTTGTTCGAGAACCAACAATTCACTGTGGAGCGCATCCACGTGAGAACTCTAGGCACGCTCAGCGAGATCGACGCGCTTGCGGATTGGCTCCTCGCGCATCCGGGGATTTCGTCACTGCTCGTCGTCAGCAGCGGCCCGCATTTGCGGCGCTTGCGAATGTGCTGCCGGAGACTGCTACGGCGAAACGTCAGATGTTCGTTCGTGGCCACCCCAGAGGATAGCGGTGACAACGACTCGAATGGCAAGGCCATTCTGGTCGAATGCTTCAAAATCGCTTGCTACTCGGTGCTTCTTCCGTTCTGGGAAATAGTCCGCCCGCGGCGCTTACGAATTCGGTTTTCCATTGACGGCAGCTGACCTTCGCTCTCGCTACGATTCGGCAGGAATTGTCGATTGAAGAAAAGCTTCGACTTCCGCGGCCACCGCATCCCAGCTCCGCGAGCGAGAGTGCCGCGCAATCTCGGCTCGATTCCAAGTTTTCGTGAGCGCACGCTCCAGTCCAACCACAATCGATTGAACATTGCGCTCGACTAACATGCCAAGGTCGGGAGAGCTGATGATTTCTGGAATTCCTCCCGCGCGGGTAGCCAAAACCGGCGTGCCGCAGGCGAGCGCCTCCGAAACTACATTGGGCCAGCCTTCGCGCGAACTCATCAAGCAACTTAAGTCTGCCACGCTGAACCATAGACTCAATTCTTCATTCGGCCTGGTGCCGAACAAAAAAATGCGGTCTTGCATCTTCTTCTCGCGTACCAACTGTTCCAGCGTGGAGCGGTATGCCCCCTCGCCGAGAATGTATAAGCGGAGTTGCGGGAAAGATCGAGCGAGTTCGGCGATAGCGGCGATGAGCAGGTGATGTCCTTTTGATTCGATCAGCGACCCGACAGAAACGGCGATGGATCCTTCTTCCGGAAGTCCCAATTGTTTGCGCGCTGATTTTGCATCGCGCGGCTGAAAGCGTTCGGCGTCTACACCGTTGGAAATGACTCGAATCTTTGATTCGGGAATACCGAGAGCAATTATTTTATTTTTCAAGTCATCGGAGACAGCGATGGCGCCGTCGGCGTGCAAAAGCGTCCAGCGCAGCATCGGGCGAATGGCGCGAAACGATGAATAGAGATTGATGTCCGAGCCGCGCGCGGAGACCACCGCCGGCAGGCCCAAGTTTCTGCCGAGACGGACCGCGGCAAACCCATCCGGATAAACGAAGTGGGCATCGATGCAATCGAATTGTTCCTTCTGGTGCAAGTGCTGCGCGAGAGGCAACGATGCCCAGTACATCAGCATTCCGTGCACGGGCATGCTGATTCCCGGAAGCAGAGGATAGCGAGGGTGATGGATGAGCACGCCTTCGATTACTTCTTCGCGTGGGATTTGGCTGAATTTTCGCCAGCGTTCGCCGGGCATCCAGGCCGGAAAGTAGGGAACCGGTGCGATGACTTCGACGGAATTGCCGGGCCGGAGCGCGAGGTGCTTCACGCGCTGATGAATGAAAATTCCCTGGAGGGGATTGGCCTTGTTGGGATAAAGAGCTGTAAACGTCAGAACTCGCAAGCGCAATCCATCGAATCGTTTTCGTCCCGTACTGGCGAGACTAGCACATTGGAGCCGGCCTGGTGGGAGCCTTCGCGGATATGTTTCCCGACAAGCGGCACCTATCTCAACTAATAAAACTTTGCGTGTACACTTAAAGAAGCGGCCGCGCTTCAACTCTCTGAGAAGGCGAATGAAAAACGCTCTTACGGTTGACCTTGAGGACTATTTCCACGTCAGCGCCTACTCGGGCAAGGTCCGCCTGGAAGAGTGGGACTCCTACCCCAGCCGTGTCGCGGAAAACACCGACCGGCTCCTGGACTTGCTCGCTGAAAATAACTGCCTGGCGACTTTTTTCGTGCTCGGCTGGGTGGCGGAGAAAAAACCGGAAATTGTTGGGCGGGTCGCGGCCGCGGGGCACGAAATTGCGTGCCACAGCCTGCTGCACCGCAAAATCTTCGATTTGACCCCACAGGAATTCCGAGAAGACACCCATCGCGCGAAGGCTGTGATTGAGGACGCGACCGGGAAGAAGGTTGTCGGATACCGGGCACCTAGCTTTTCGGTCACAAGAGAATCGTCCTGGGCTCTGGACATTCTTGCCGAACAAGGTTTTCAATACGATTCCAGCGTGTTCCCGGTGCGGCACCCCTCTTATGGGATTCCCGATGCACCCCGGACTCCGTATTGGATCAATACGCCCAGCGGACGGATACTGGAGTTCCCCATGCCAACCTTGGCGATTGGATCGATGAGGTCCCCTATCGGGGGTGGTGCTTATCTGCGGTTTTTGCCTTACAGCTACACCCGCTGGGCTATCCGTCACCTGAACCAGCACGAGGAATTTCCCGTGTGCGTCTACATCCATCCTTGGGAGCTGGACCCGGAACAGCCAAGGATGGGTGGAAGCCTCTCGGCGCGGGTGCGGCACTATTTTGGTTTGCGAGGGACGGAAGCCAAGCTCAAAAAGCTGGTCAGCGACATGGAATTCTGCCCTTTGGGCACCTTGATTTCAGAGATGGGGCCTGGCGTGGCACAACACTCGATGTAGGGTGCCAGCTCCCCCAGTGTTTTTCATAAGTGTTGATTTAAAAAGAGATAAAGTCTTTTAGAATCAATACTTCTGTAAGTGTTGATTCTAAAGATAGTTAAGGGCGTGATTTCGCCTGCATTCTTGGAAGTGTTGATTTTAAATGGTTTACGGTTGGACCAAAGACGGAAAAGACGCAATTTGTCCTACCTTCGGGCGTACACTAAAGGCGAGGGCAAATCAAGCTGGCCTTTTTTGCACTTGCTATCGTGACGGGACATACTCGATGTAAGGATCTGTATTTACAGCAGTTGAGGCCGCCACTCAAGGAAACCCTCTGGTGGCGGGGGCGGTCAAGTGAAAATGGGTACCGCTTACGGGAAAAGCGCAGACGTAACGCTCTTGAGAGCTTCTACCTCCGCGAACCATTTTCCATAAGCCATTATGTTTCAATACGTTAGAATGTACAAGACGGGCAAGTACTGGCATGCGGCATGCATACTTCTTCTAGAAGTACGGGTTCAGTCTGTCCAAAACTGAAGGCAGCTATCGGATCCCTAAGGAACAGGTGGAATGCGGATACTGATTACAGGGCATAAAGGCTATATCGGGACGGTGATGGCACCGTTGCTGGCAGATGCGGGGCATGAAGTCGTCGGACTGGACAGCGACCTGTTCGAGCATTGTACGTTTGGGGAGGCGCCGCGCGAGTTTCCCTCGATTCGCAAGGATTTGCGGGATGTGGAAGCTGCCGACTTGAAGGGTTTTGAGGCGGTCATTCACTTGGCCGGGCTTTCCAATGATCCGCTAGGCAATCTGAACCCAAGTCTGACCTACGACATCAATCACCATGCCTCAGTGCAACTGGCAAGGCTGGCCAAGGAAGTTGGCGTTGCGCGCTATCTGTTTTCGTCTTCCTGCAGCACTTATGGGGCGGCGGGCGACAAGATTCTAGACGAAACGGCGGAATTCAACCCGGTTACTCCATACGGACGCTCGAAAGTTCTGGTGGAGCAGGAAGTGGCGCAACTGGCCAGCCCGGAATTCAGCCCGGTGTTTCTGCGCAATGCGACCGCCTATGGAGTTTCGCCGCGGCTACGATTTGATCTGGTGCTGAACAACCTGACGGCTTGGGCGCTGACGACGGGCCGCGTGTTCATCAAGAGCGACGGCACACCATGGCGGCCGATTGTGCACATCGAAGACATTTCGCGCGCGTTTCTGGCAGCTCTCGAAGCGCCGCGCGAGCTGATTCACAATCAAGCCTTCAACGTGGGCCGCAGCGAGGAGAACTACCGGATTCGCGACCTGGCGGAAATTGTGAAGGAAACAGTCCCCGGCTGCGAGATTGAGTTTGCGGCAGACGCTGGTCCCGACAAGCGGTGCTACCGCGCGGATTTCTCCCGCATTTCCAGGGTGCTTCCGGCATTTCAGCCGAAGTGGGATGCCCGGCGAGGCGCGCGCGAACTTTACGAAGCGTACAAAAAAGTGGATCTGCGCGTCGAGGACTTCGAAGGGGCGCGCTACAAGCGCATCGATCACATCCAGGGATTGCTGGCGTCGGGGCGCTTGAATTCCGATCTGCGCTGGCAAGCTGTGGAATCCGAACACGCGCTGCAAGCCAAAAATTTCTGAAGTGCCCTTGATAAGCGGCTGGTGAGAATTGATTTTTACGGAGACTAAGCTGGCCGGTGCATTCGTCATCGAACTGGAACGACGCTCGGACGAGCGAGGTTTTTTCGCCCGCACGTTCTGCGAACAGGAATTCGAGGCGCATCGGCTGAAGACGCAAGTGGTGCAGTGTAACGTTTCGTTCAACAAGCGGAAGGGAACGCTGCGAGGGATGCATTACCAGGCAGCGCCCTTCGCGGAAGCCAAGCTGGTCCGGTGCACTTCGGGATCGATTTATGACGTCATCATCGACTTGCGGCCGGCCTCGGCGACCTTTAAGCAGTATTTCGCGGTGGAGCTCTCCGCGGAAAATCGCAGAATGCTCTACATGCCGGAGGACTTCGCTCACGGATTTCAGACGTTGCAGGACGACACCGAGGTTTTCTACCAGATGGCGCAACGCTATTCGGCTGAACATGCTCGAGGCGTGCGCTGGGATGATCCAACCTTTGGGATTGAATGGCCTGAAGGCGAGCGAATTATTATTGGGCGCGACCAGAATTATCCCGACTTTGTTTCGTGAGAATGGCCGGAACGACTTGAACGCGTTAGAACGCCAAAACGGTTTCGATCCGATGGCTGAAGGCCAGGCAATGCTGCGCTTGATCGCGGAGCTTTACCCGATTTGCCGCAGCATCACCGGCGATGGCTTGCGTGAAACACTCCGGCTGCTGCAGCGGCAGATTCCGCTGGAACTTCGGGAAGTGCCAACGGGTACACAAGTATTCGATTGGACTGTGCCGAAGGAATGGAATATCCGCGACGCCTACGTGAAAAATGCAAAGGGTGAGCGAGTGATTGATTTTCAGAAGTCGAACTTGCATGTGGTGAATTACAGCGTGCCAGTGCGGCAGCGCGTGGGTTTGGCGGAATTGAAGGAGCATCTCTTCACGCTGCCCAAGCATCCGGATTGGATTCCTTACCGGACGTCCTATTACAAAGAGAGTTGGGGATTCTGCCTGAGCGAAAACCAGCTCGTGGGAATGAAGGACGAGGAATACGAAGTTTGCATTGATTCGACGCTGGAAGACGGGCACTTGAGCTACGGAGAGTATTTCCTGCCGGGAGAGATGCGGGACGAAGTGCTGATTTCGTGCCATGCCTGCCATCCCTCACTCTGCAACGACAATCTTTCCGGTATTGCACTGGCAGTTTCTCTGGCCCAGCGGCTGAAATCGATTCCTCGCCGGTATTCGTACCGGTTTCTATTTATTCCCGGGACGATCGGCGCGATCACATGGCTGGCGAAGAATGAAGAAAAGATCGCGAACATCAAACACGGACTGGTGCTGACTGGCGTCGGCGATGCCGGAGCGTTGCATTACAAGAAGAGCCGGAAGGGTACGGCAGAAATCGACCGTGCGGCAGCGCACGTGTTGAAGCATTGCGGGCAAGCCCACGAAATTCTGGAATTTTCGCCGTACGGGTATGACGAGCGGCAATACTGTTCACCAGGGATCAATCTTTCCGTTGGAAGGTTGTCCCGCACGCCGCACGGTACCTTTCCGGAATACCACACGTCAGCGGATAACTTGGAATTCGTGCATGCGGATAAACTAGGGGGAGCGCTGGCGGTCAGCCTAGAGATTCTCTCGGTCCTGGAAAACAACGGTACCTTTGTGAATTCGAGCCCGAAGTGCGAACCGCAACTGGGGAAGCGCGGACTTTATCGAATGATTGGCGGGACGCCGGACGCCGGAGTCAGCGAGATGGCGATGCTGTGGGTGCTGAATCAATCGGACGGAGAAAATTCTCTGTTGGACATTGCAGAGCGTTCAGGGATGCGTTTTGACGCCGTTAGCAAGACTGCGAAGGCTCTCGAGGAGCACAAGTTATTGCGCTGAAGGCCGTGCGGCAGGCGGCGCGTTGAGCTTGCGGGAAGGATGAGACCATGAATTCGATCATCATCGATGCACCGATTTCCGAGGAAAAGAAGAGGGAACTGCTATACCGCGGGCAGTTGCTGGTGTACTCGCCAACCCCTAGTTCGCTGGCGCTGGCGGAGTTTGCGCGGAAGATGGTGGAAGCGGCGTTTCATCCTCTGGATCCGGAGACAGCGCAGTTTCATCTTTCGGTAGAAAAATATGCGGCGATTCTTTCTGAGCTGAAACCGAAGTTCATTCATGCGCCGGAATCGAAGAAGTGTATTCAGGGAATGCTGGGCGATCTCGGATTCAGTTTGGAGAAGACCTATTTTGATGTGCCGAGGATGCGCTCTTCGACGAGCGATGATTTCCTGACGTCCGGAATCGCGTATGCGTTTCACCCGCATCGCGACACCTGGTATTCCGCGCCGATGTGCCAGATCAACTGGTGGCTGCCGATGTATCCGATCGTTTCGGAAAACGCGATGGCGTTTCATCCGCGATATTGGAGCCACCCGGTGCGCAACGGATCGGCGGAATACAACTACGCGGAATGGAACCGCACAAGCCGGCAGAATGCCGCCCAATTCATCAAGCAAGATACCCGGAAACAACCCAAGCCGGAAGAGCCGATGGAACTTGATCCACAGATTCGGGTGATTGCGCCGCCGGGCGGAGTGCTACTGTTCTCGGCCGCGCAGATGCATTCGAGCGTGCCCAACAATTCCGGAAAAACGCGCTTCAGCATTGATTTTCGCACGGTCCACCTGGATGACGTTGCAGAACGGCGGGGCGCGCCGAACACGGACTCTGCCTGCACGGGCACGACAATGGGCGATTACTTGCGCGGCACAGACCTTACTCATTTGCCCGAGGAGCTTATCGCAATGTATGAGACGGCACCGCATGCCAGCGTGGCCTTCCGGGCAGGAGAGAAGTAAGGGATGGCCGAAAAACCCATCATTAAAGTTGGAAAGGGATCAGCTGTCCCTTCTTCGCTTCCCGTGCGTCAGCTCAGTCCAATCTCCGGCAAACGAGTTCTCGTCACAGGCGCCGCGGGTTTCTTGGGCTCCCATCTGTGCCGAAGACTTGAGTCTGCCGGGGCCTGTGTTTACGGGGTAACGCGACGGCCCGCCCCTGGTTCAGCAGGCACACGCAGATGGATCCAGGCAGACTGTTCAAATCCCCAAGAACTGCGATCCACTCTTCGCCAGGTACAGCCCCAAGTGATCTATCACCTGAGTGGGTCCAGCGTTGGAAGCCCAGATTTGGAGGCGGTACTTCCAACGCTGCAAAGTGACCTGGTCGCTTGCATTAATCTGCTTACCGTCGCCGCGGAAATCGGTTGCGAACGAATAGTCCTGGCAGCCTCTCTTGAGGAGCCGACACCACCAAATGATTTGCCCGCTTCACCTTATGCAGCGGCCAAATGGTGCTGTAGCACTTACGCGCGAATGTTTCATCGTTTGTTTAACGCCCCAGTGTCCTTGGTGCGGCCGTACATGACTTATGGCCCCGGTCAACGCCCGCACAAAATAATTCCCTCCGTGATTATTTCGATTTTAGAAGGCCGCGCTCCAGAACTCGGCGGCGGCCGGCGCCCGGTGGATTGGGTATATGTCGATGATGTGGTCGAAGGAATGATTGCTGTGGCTGAGACTTCCAGGCTAGAAGGCGTCACAATCGACTTAGGATCGGGAGCTTCAGTAACGATTCGCGAGGTCGTCAATAGAATTGTTGCGCTGATGGGTGGTCAGATCGAGCCGCGCTTTGGCGTCCTTCCCGACCGGCCTTTCGAGGTGATTCGCATCGCAGATTTAGCTTCCGCCCAGGAGCTACTGGGCTGGCGACCTAAGACACCCCTTGAAGCGGGTTTGCGCCAGACCATCGAATGGTACCGTAACGAAATCTTACGCGGTCGTGAACCGGGTAGCGCAATCTCGACGCAGGGACGCGAAAGCATAAAGGCGGCTTCTTGAAAGAGGAGATGTCTGCACATTTCACCACTATGGCGAAGATGAAAAAAAATTGCCGGTTTTGTGAAACACCTCTTGAACAAATATTTGTAGACTTGGGGATGTCTCCGCTTTGCGAGAGTTTTCTTCCGAGCGACCAGCTCGATCAAATGGAGCGGTTTTATCCGTTGCAAGTTTATGTGTGCGGGAACTGCTTCTTAGTGCAGCTCCAGGAATACGTGGCTTGCGAGCAAATTTTCAGCGACTATGCGTATTTTTCATCGTTTTCGGATTCGTGGCTGGCGCATGCGAAGAGGTACACCGAGCGGATGGCGGAAAGGTTCGGGATAGATAAGAAGAGCTTTGTGGTGGAGCTCGCCAGCAACGACGGATATTTGCTGCAGTACTTTATTGACAAGGGCGTGCCGGTGCTGGGGATTGAGCCGGCGGCAAACGTAGCAGCCGCCGCGGTGAAGAAGGGCGTGCCGTCCCTGGTGAAGTTCTTCGGGAGGGAAACGGCGCGCGAACTGGCCGCCGAGGGCAAGCAAGCCGACTTACTTCTGGGGAACAATGTTCTGGCACAGGTGCCGGACCTCAATGATTTTGTGGCCGGAATGCAAATCCTGCTCAAGCCGACCGGCATGATCACCATGGAGTTTCCGCATTTGCAGCGGCTGATGGAAGAAAACCAGTTCGATACGATTTATCATGAACATTTTTCTTATTTCTCCTTTGTCACGGCTGAGAAGATATTCGCAGCCCACGGTCTGACTCTTTTTGACGTTGAAGAATTGCCCACTCACGGTGGCTCACTGCGGATCTACGCGCGGCATGCCGAGGACGATTCGAAACCCGTCGAAGAGCGCGTTGGCCAACTTCGTGCCCGCGAGGAGTCCGCCGGCTCCACACGCTTAGAGTATTACTCCCGTTTTGCCGAAAAGGTAAAAGAAACAAAGCGCAAGCTTCTCGCATTCGTGATCAAGGCAAAACAGGACGGCAAGCACATCGCGGGTTACGGCGCGCCGGGAAAAGGCAACACGCTTCTGAACTATTGCGCGATCCGCACCGATTTTCTGGACTATACCGTCGATCGCAACCCCCACAAGCAGGGGAAATTCCTTCCGGGCACGCATATCCCCATATTGCCTCCGCAGCGGATTCGGGAAACTCGCCCGGATTACCTTTTGATTTTGCCATGGAACCTGAAGGACGAAATTATGCAGCAGAATGCGTACATCCGTGACTGGGGGGGCAGGTTCGTCGTGCCAATCCCGGAAGTACAGGTTTTCACATGAGGCGGTTGCTCACCATGGCTGTTGCAGGTGGCGTACAGTTGCGAAGGAGAAGAACTCCATGAAAGTAGTCATCTTTTGTGGTGGGTACGGAATGCGCTTGCGGGAGTATTCGGAGGAAGTCCCCAAGCCCATGGTGCCGATCGGCTATCGCCCCGTCCTCTGGCACGTGATGAAATACTACGCGCATTTTGGCCACAAGGATTTCATTCTGTGCCTGGGTTACCGCGCGGATGCCATCAAACAATACTTTCTTCATTACGACGAATGCGTCTCCAACGATTTCTCATTGTCCGAGGGCGGCAAGTCACTCCAGCTTTTCAATAGCGACATCCACGACTGGAAAATCACCTTCGCGGAGACGGGAACCCACTCGAACATTGGCCAGAGACTGAAGGCCGTCGAGAAATACCTGGAAGGCGAGGAAGTGTTCCTTGCAAATTATGCGGATGGATTAATCGACCTTTCGCTTCCACAGCTCCTTGAGTTTTCGGAGAGCCATGGCAAGATCGCTACATTCGTTTCGGCACGGCCCAATTTGAGCTACCATGTCGTGTCAGCGGACCACAATGGTTGCGTCAGCTCGGTAACGCCCATCCACGAGATCGACCTTCGTATCAACTGCGGATATTTTGTGTTCCGGCGCGAGATTTTCCGCCACATTCGCAACGGAGAGGAACTGGTGATGGAACCTTTTCGGCGCTTAATCCAGCAAAAGCAGCTCATGGCCTATCGCCACGACGGATTCTATGGTGCCATGGACACCTTCAAGGACAAACAGCAACTGGATGGCATGTACGCTCGAGGCGAGGCGCCTTGGGAAGTCTGGAAAACACACGCGAGTGAGCAAGATGTGGCGGTCCCGGTGGCGGAGCCAGGCGCCGACCGTAGAAGGTAAGGCAACCCACTGATGCGCACATTAAACTTTGGCCGGACATCGCCGGCTCCGCGCCGTCTGCTCTGTTTAGGAGCTCACTCCGACGACATCGAAATCGGATGCGGCGGAGCGATTATGAACCTACTTACCCAATATCCCGACCTGGGAGTTTACTGGGTCGTCTTCAGCGCGGGTCCCAAACGTGACGAGGAGGCGCGCCGGAGCGCCGCGTTATTCCTTAAGCGTGCGCGGAGGCCCACGGTAGTCGTCGTGGAGAGCTTTCGGGATGGTTTTTTCCCGGTTATGGCGGAGCAGATTAAGGAGTTTTTCGAAGAGCTTAAGGCGCACTTTTCGCCCGATTTGATCTTCACCCATTATCGGCACGACCTTCATCAAGATCACCGGACAATTTGTGAGTTAACCTGGAACACTTTTCGCAATCATTTGATCCTGGAGTATGAGATACCGAAGTACGATGGTGATTTGGGATCTCCCAATGTCTTCTTCCCCTTGGAGCGCAAGGTTCGCGAGCAAAAGGTCCGCAATATTCTCGGCTCGTTCAAGAGCCAGCGCGGGAAGCAATGGTTTACGCGCGAGACATTTTTAGCGTTGATGAGATTGCGTGGTGTTGAATGCAACGCACCACACGGTGCGGCTGAGGCATTTTACGGCCGCAAGCTGGTATTTTAGAAAATGACACCTTCGAGACTGAGGAGACCGATTTGAAATCCGAGTCCATGTCAGAGCTCTGGCGGTTCCGCGAATTGCTCTACTTTCTCGCCTGGCGTGATGTGAAAGTGCGCTACAAACAAGCCTCTCTGGGTGTTGCCTGGGCCATCATTCAGCCGCTGTTCACCATGTTAATTTTCACGCTATTCTTCGGCCGGCTCGCGGGGGTTCCCAGCGACGGCATCCCATACCCGCTGTTTTCTGTTTGCGCGCTGGTTCCGTGGACCTATTTTGCAGGCACGCTCAGCCAGGCCGGTAACAGCCTGATCAGCAACTCAAATCTGATCACCAAGGTCTACTTTCCCCGCGCGCTTCTACCCGCCGCCTCGGCCCTGGGTGGAATGCCGGATTTCTTGGTCGGTACAGGTCTGCTGGTCGTCATGATGTTTTACTATCGTGTAAGGCCGGGTTGGCAGGTGTTGCTGGCACCGCTGTTCGTCCTCGGGATGATGGTCCTGGTCTTTGGTATGAGCATGTTGCTGGCGGCTATGAATGTACGCTACCGCGACGTGAAATATGCCATCCCATTTTTGATACAAATTTGGCTCTTTGTTACCCCGATCATCTATCCGACCACGTTTCTCCCGAAGCGGTTCCAAAAGATCCTGGCGTTGAACCCGATGGCGGGGCTCATTGAAGGGTTCCGCGCCTGTCTTTTTCCCAATCATCATCTGGACTGGACGCTGATTGGCACTTCGGCGGCCGTGACCCTGGTTGTACTCGTCGTCGGAGCGCTCTATTTCCGCAAAACGGAGCGGACTTTTGCCGATATCATTTAGAAGGAACAATCTATCGCGGGAGCGCCAGAATCGCCTATGAGAAACGCCATCAATGTCGAGCAATTGTCCAAGAAGTTCGAGTTGGGAGCGCTTAGCCAGGACACCATGTTACGCGAGCGCCTCGTAAAGTTTTTCCAGGGCCCGTTCAAAAAGCGCGTGGACGAAAACCAGATCATCTGGGCACTGAAAGATGTCTCCTTTCGGATTGACGAAAGGGAAGTCGTGGGCATCATCGGCCGCAACGGCGCCGGAAAAAGCACTCTTTTGAAAGTACTCTCCAAGATTACCTATCCAACTTCCGGGCGCGTTTCGGTTCGTGGGCGGGTTGCCTCGCTGCTGGAGGTCGGCACGGGCTTCCACGAAGAGCTTACTGGCCGCGAAAACATTTACCTTAATGGATCGATTCTTGGCATGAAGAAAAAGGAAGTGGATGCCAAGATGGATGCCATTTTGGAATTCGCGGGCGTGGAGCGTTTTGTGGAAACGCCCATTAAGCGATATTCCTCAGGCATGCGCCTCCGGCTGGGATTTGCGGTGGCGGCGCACCTTGATCCGGACATCCTGATCATTGACGAAGTACTGGCCGTCGGCGATGCGGGGTTTCAAAAGAAGTGCCTGAATGCCATGGAAGATTTGCGCAGCGGCGGGCGAACCGTCCTGTTCGTGTCCCACAACATGGCTGCCGTGGAGAATCTTTGTACCAGGGCAATCTGGATTGACGATGGACGCCTCCGCGAAGACGGTCCCGTTCAACGAGTGATCGAGTCTTATATGGCCACGTTTGCTAGCTCTCAACAAGCGACGACGGATTTAACCCAGGTGGAGTCTCGCCGCGGTTCCGGCGAGATTCGTTATACGGGATTCGAGTTCCTTTCCAGGGATGGTCAGCCTCTTTCCGTGACCCGCAGTGGAGATGCCACGACCTGGCGGTTCCATTATCATGCGAAAGAGGCCATCCGGTATCCCTTCTTCGGCTTACGGTTGTTCACCGAAATGGGCACGCTCATAACCGAGACAGGCACTTGGCATCATGGAATCGCAATTCCGGAGATTCCTCCCGGTGAAGGCCACGTTGACCTTGAAATTGACTCGCTGAACCTCATGCCCGCACGGTATCTGCTCACCATCGGGATCAGTGGGGAAGGGTTTCATGTGTATGACAACCTCGATCATTGCGCAAGGCTGGACATTGAGGACGCCAACATCTACTCCTCCGGCCGCAGTCTTAACACCTACTACGGCATCGTGTTCTTCCCCCAGCGCTGGAGGCTGACCGGTATTCCCTCGATCACGCATCAAGGCTGAACCAACCATGGCCACGCAAACACAACCTTTGGTGAGCATCATCACACCGGTCTACAACGGCGCGGAGTTTTTGCGCGAATGCATCGAGAGCGTCTTGGCGCAAACGTACACGAATTGGGACTACACCATCCTGAATAACTGCAGCACGGATGGCACGCTCGCCATCGCCGAAGAATACGCGGCGAGGGACTCGCGCATCCGCGTAGTGAATAACGCGACTTTTCTTCGCGTGATTGCGAATCACAATGCTGCCTTGAAGCAAATCTCTCCGGCTAGCAAGTACTGCAAAATCGTGTTTGCCGACGATTGGATCTACCCGGAGTGCTTGGAAAAGATGGTCGTTCTGGCAGAGCGCAACCCTTCGGTCGGTCTTGTTGGCTCATTCCGCTTGGTGGGCAACGAACTTCGCCCGGACGGGCCTCCTTACGGAAAATCTGTTGTTTCAGGCCAGGAAATTTGCCGTGCCGTACTCCTTCACGGTATCTATCCGTTTGGAACTTCAACTTCGCTATTGATCCGTGCGGACTTGGTGCGGAGCCACAATCCCTTTTTCAACGAATCCAATCTTCACGCAGATTCCGAGGCTTGTTACGAATTGCTTAAGGAGTGTGACTTTGGATTTGTGCATCAGGTCCTCACTTTCACTCGAACTCAACGAGGAACTCTCAGTTTCGTTTCTCTGGGGAAGGGCACGCTTTTTGCTGGCAATTTGGGGGATCTTGTGAAGTTCGGGCCGTACTACTTGCGGAATGAAGAATTCAAGGTCACCCTTCAGAACCGCCTCCAGGATTACTACCGCTTTCTGGGGCGAGGGGTTTTCGAGCGCAGGGGAAAGGGCTTCTTGGCCTACCATGCAGGCAAATTGAAGGGACTGGGCCTTCCCTTAAGCCGTCTTCGCGTATTCCTTCAGGCTGCGCGATACGCTTTGGACCGCGTGCTAGCCCTGAACTGGTGGCCTTATGCGCTTTGGAAGTTCCTCTTGCAGGTAATCAAAAGAAAGCGACGGGTGCCTTTGACAGAAGAAGTTCGGATCCAGGAGCAGCATTCCACGCACTGACGTGGGGAGTGATCGCTCTATTTTGGGTTATATCCATTTCTTCGACGAGAGGGCTTCTTGTCATCGTGAACTGTGAATTGATTCAAGAAACTTCCTACCTCCACCCGGTTTCGTCGCAAGAGTCTGTGCGCGACAAGACGCAAATTCATTCTCGCTCACTCGCCGATATTGCCGACCACACATTGAGGGAACGGATGCCCGTGCCAAATATCTCTCGAAAGACCATGCCGCTCCTTCCCGATGTGGGGGTGATGGCTCTGGTGCCCGACGAATGGAGCGCACCCTGGCAGACACGTCATCATGTGCTCAGTCGGCTGGCACGTTACTTTCAGGTCGTCTGGGTCGACCCTGCTCAGGAGTGGCGGGAGGTGCTGAAACAGCGCCAGGAGAGAACCCGAAAAAGTTCGGCGCTGGGCGAAGCTTCTGGACTCGAGGTATACACTCCGGAATTCTGGCTCCCGAAGTTCTATCGTCCAGCGTTCCTGGCACAACTTTCCTCTCGTTGGCGCTTGCGTCGTGCCCACCGCTCCCTCATGCGTCGCGGCTGTCAGAAGATCGTTTTGTACCTCTGGCGCCCGGAATTTGCGGATGCTCTTTTATCCGTGGCTCACAATCGAGGTTGCTATCATATCGACGATGAGTATTCGTTCTCCGACGTCGATATGCCGCTCGACAAGAGTGAAGCCGAGCTGATCGCGAAGGTGGACCAAGTATTCGTGCACTCGCGACAGTTGTACGCAAAGAAAGGCTCGATCAATCCGAACACAATATACGTTCCCAACGGTGTTGCCTATGATGCCTATGCAAAAGAGGCGCCCCAACCGCATGACCTGGCCTCCGTACCGCACCCCCGTGTTGGATACACTGGCTACCTCAAGCGCACTTTGGATTGGGATTTGTGCTTCCATCTAGCGCGCAAACATCCGGAGTGGTCGCTGGTGTTTGTTGGGCCCGTCGCACCCAGCCCCGAAGTTCTTGAAGCGGTCAAAACCCTTTCCGGCTACCCCCGTGTTTACTTTCTGGGCTCGAAGTCAGTCCAGCAGCTGGCCGCCTATCCGCAGCATTTCGACGTCTGCATCATGCCTTACAGAACTGACACCCACTCCATGAAGTACGGGTATCCGCTGAAACTTCATGAGTACCTCGCGAGTGGCCGGCCCAGCGTTGCGTCCCCGCTGTTCTCTCTTCAGGAATTCGCGGACGTGGTCACCCTGGCCAGCACTCCCGAAGAGTGGTCCGCGGCAATAACCAAGGCCCTCTGCCCGGATGCCAACACTCAGGAGAGCCGTGCCGCCCGTCAGGCTGTGGCGCGGCAGTACGATTGGGACTTGTTAGTTTCGCGCATTGCCAGGGCGCTCGTTCGGACCCTTGGCCAGGAGTTTGCTGACAGACTGGCTCATCTGACTGGGGAACAGGATGCTTGAGCAGAACCGCAGCCCATCATCCTTTTGTGAGACCTGTGGCATACAAGCCACTGGAGGAGCTGCACCAGGACCGTCACCCAAAGTCTCCGTGGTGATCGGCACATTTGAATGCGAACCGTTTGTAGAGGAATGCATTCGCTCGGTCATGAACCAAACGGAGAAAGAGATTGAAATTATTGTGGTGGATGATGGTTCGACCGACCGGACACTCAGCATCCTGAAACAGCTCAAGTCGGAAGACAGCCGGATTCTGGTGCATTCTCAGCGGCATACCGGTTATCCCGGGCCCGGCCGCAATCATGGTATTTCCTGCGCCCGGGGTGAGTATGTGACATTCCTCGATGGCGATGATTTGTACCATCCGCAGAGGACCCAAAGAATTCTTTCGGCGTTCAATGCCTGTCCTGATGCGGATGTGGTGATCCATGATCTTCTTCATTTTGAGCAGAGCCCGCAAGAAAAGGGAGCGGTCAGTTATCTGACAAATTTACGTTTCAAGGAGATAGCGAAGCATTATTTAAAGGCGATTGGCGATGGCGTCTATGCCTGCCATAACGATCTTTACAAGTTCGCTTCTCTCCGCTTCGTGCCATTCCATACTTCGGCGATCGCAATCCGCAAAGAGGTATTGTTTTCAGAATCGGTGTGGTTTCGCGAAGATCTCCGCATAGGCGAAGACGGAGACTTATGGCTCCGGCTTCTCAAGAAGCGGCGGCTTGCTTTCGTTGACGAAGTGATCAGCTATTACAGGCAGCGTGGAGGTAGCATTACCACGGATCGGGTTTTGTTTTTGCAGAGAACGATTCAGCTCCATAGGGAGAACCTCGAACGGGGAAAAGACACCTTCAGCAAAAGCGAGTTGAAGTTGTACAAGGCGAAAATAGCTGACCTGTTTTTCGATCTCGGCTTTGAGTGCTTTCGGAAGTTGAAGCTGCAGGAAGCGCGAGCTGCGTATATGGACTCGCTCGCTCTCCAGTTTCATCCCGCCGTTCTCCTTGCATTCTTGAAGACTTTTGTTCCCTACGGGTTAATTCAGCTGACGCGGAACGAATGATGGCAGAAAACAAAAACATGAATAATGCGAACCTCAATGGGAATCTGGATCTTCGGGCGGGCGAAATCGTGGAGGTTCGCAGTGCGGATGAAATTCTTGCCACGCTGGATGCAAACGGCCGTCTGGACGCCATGCCTTTCATGCCCGAGATGTTGCAGTATTGTGGAAAACGCTTCCGCGTTTACAAGCGCGCCGACAAAACCTGCGACAACATCAAAACGGAGTGGAGCCTCCGGCGCGTCAGGAATGCCGTGCACCTCGCCGATGTGCGCTGCGACGGAGCTGCCCATGGTGATTGCCAAGCCAGCTGTTTGATTTTTTGGAGAGAAGCTTGGCTCAAGCGGGTGGATTCAGACGTAGTCAATTTGAGCGAGATCCGCACCAATACTTCCGAGCCTGGAACGAGCGCAAGTTCGAATCCAGCTATGCAAGCGATTCAGCGTGCGACGCGGAAACAAGATTCCTCCGTCGAGCCGCCTGTCTATTCCTGTCAGGCAACCGAATTGCGAGAATTCACCATGCGCTTGCACTGGTGGGATTTCCGGCAGTACTACCGGGATGTCCGCTCCGGAAATTTGAGCCGCGGCATCGCCATAGCCAAGGGCGACCGGCTCCTCGAGTTGTTGCTCGGCTGTCTGGAGGTCGTTCGCGCGCTCCTGATCGCCGCCTTCAACAAGATCCAAAACTTTCGCAGCGGGGTGCAGTACCCGCACATCCAAGGCCAACTGTCTGTCACTCCAACCGCCGAGCTCAACCTCCAACCTGGAGAATTCGTCCAGGTGAAATCGCGGGAGGAGATCCTGGCAACCTTGGACCGCGTCAATAGAAATCGCGGCCTACTGTTTGACGTTGAGATGTTGCGCTTCTGCGGGGGGCAGTTTCGCGTGTTGAAGCGGGTCCATCAGATTGTGGGAGAGAGGACCGGTAAGATGATGAAAATGAAGGCCCCTTGTATTATTCTCGAGGGTGTTTTCTGCGTGTCTGAATACCACAAGTTCTGCCCCCGGGCAATCTATCCCTATTGGAGGGAAGCTTGGCTCCGGCGCTTGGAATAACCAAACTGGGCAGGAGATTCGGCGTGAGAACCTCCGCGTCTCTTGGACTACTTTTTTGCCCGAAAAGTGCATCTGGCTACCTACTTTCGGCTAAGATACGCGCGCTCAGTCCGCCTTACATTCCCAAATGATTGAAAATTAATCACTTAGAGGCACGCCAAGGACTCCTCGATGGAGGATGAATTGCAGTTTCCTTGGTCACTCACGTTTCAGTGCGGGTGTGTCCATCTGCTGCCTCGGAATACTTGTACGGGAAGGGCTTTGAATGATGCGACTCCAGACGCTTAAGCGTATCGCCGCGGCGCTGTTTTTGATCACTTTGGGATTGGGATTGGCACCGAAGGCGATGGCCCAAGCGAACGTCACAGGGCAGTGGCAGACCCTTCCCAACCCAATGCCCATCAACCCAGTCCACGTAGCCCTGATGCACAACGGTAAGATCTTGGTGGTATCCGGTTCCGGAAACGTTGCCAACAACTCAAATTACCAGGCCGGCGTGTTCGATCCTGCAACCGGGACAGTGACAACGCAACCTGTTACCTGGGACATGTTTTGCAACGCCATGCTCGTCCTGGCAGACGGCCGCGTTGTCGTGAACGGCGGCACCATTCAATACGATCCGTTCCACGGCCAGCCGAAGAATTCCATCTACGACCCAGCTACCGGCCAATTTGTTGACGTGCAAAACATGGCGCACGGCCGCTGGTATCCGACCGTGACTGCGCTGAGTGACGGCAGCTTTATGACCTTTTCCGGTTTGGACGAGGTGGGCAACACCAATACCACAGTCGAAATCTACAAGGTCGGGTCCGGGTGGAGTCAGCAGTACAACGCAGGTTGGACTCCTCCCTTGTATCCCCGGATGAATCTTTTGCCGAATGGCACCATCTTTTATTCGGGCTCCACAGAACGATCAGCCATTTTCGATCCCTCGACACATACTTGGACGACCAATGTGGCCACTACCAATTCCGCTGTGACGCGCACTTACGGTTCCTCTGTCCTCCTGCCGTTGACACCTGCGAATGGCTACAAACCTAAAGTGCTGATCTTGGGCGGCGGCAATCCTTCGACCGCCACTACAGAATTCATAGATCTCTCCGCCACCAATCCCAGTTGGGTCTATGGACCAAGTATGTCGCAGCCGCGGACTGAAATGAACGCTACTCTCCTCCCCAATGGAAAAGTGCTCGCAGTGGGTGGCTCCCTGAATGACGAGGATTTGAACACCGCGAGCCTGAATGCCGATCTGTACGACCCCGGTACGAACACGATGGGTTCGGCGGGAGCCAATTCCTTCCCTCGCTTGTATCACTCCGTCGCGCTACTCTTGCCAGACGCAACTGTATGGGTCGCGGGCGGGAATCCCGATCGCGGCAGCTATGAACCTCACATGGAGATTTATTCCCCAGCTTATCTTTTTAATGCAGATGGAAGCCTCGCCACTCGACCGACGATTTCCAGTGTCACCACGGGAGTGATCGGCTACGGCACGGCTTTTCAGGTGCAGACCCCAGACGCCGCCAATATCAGTTCTGTCGTTTTGATGCGCGATGGATCTGCGACGCACGCATTCGACATGGAACAACGGTTCGTCGGTCTGTCCTACACCGTTGGGCCGGGCGTTCTCAACATTACCGGACCGCCATCCAGCGGCATCGCGCCCCCTGGATACTACATGCTGTTCATTTTGAATTCCGCTGGGGTGCCGTCGGTCGCAAAATTTGTGCAAGTGCTTGCCAGTCCGACGAATCAGCCTCCCACGGCCTCGATCATCACTCCGGCAACTGACACCACGATTGGGGAAGGCCAGACCGTTTCTTTCTCGGGAACTGGAAGTGACTCTGACGGCACCGTCATTGCCTATTCCTGGGCGTTCCCCGGGGGCACTCCGGGCTCGAGTACACAGCAGAACCCAGGGACGGTCACTTACTCGACGCCGGGCACATATACAGCTTACTTGACGGTGACAGATAATACCGGCCTCACAAGTACCCCGGCAACTCGCACGATAAATGTCCAATCCCTGTTTTCGTTGTCCGCCACGCCTACCTCCCAGACCGTTGCTCCTGGAGGACAAAAGTCTTACACGGTGACCCTGACCCCGGGGACGGGTTCCGCTGGAACAGTGACGTTTTCCGCCGCCGGTCTACCGGCTGGTGCAACGGCAACGTTCAATCCCACATCCCTATCCCTCAGCTCCGCCAATTCCACAAGCATGACCGTTTCGACCACCGCTACAAGGACACCTCCAGGTAGTTACCCGATCACAATCACCGGAACAAGTGCGGGACTCCAACACGCCACCTCAGTCACTTTGGTTGTGAGTGCCGGGAGTGGAGGTGGCATTCAATTTGTACAGTCGAACTATACCACTCCGCAAACCGCGCTTTCTCAGGATCAGGTCAAGTTTTTGGCTGCACAAACGGCCGGGAATCTGAATATTATCGTAGTCGGTTGGAGTGACAGCATCGCCGCCGTGACCTCGGTGGTAGACACGGCGGGGAACACCTACTCTCTTGCTGTTGGCCCTACACAGGTTACTGGAATCGTCAGCCAGTCCATTTACTACGCGAAGAATATTGCGGGTGCGGCAACCGGCGCAAATACCGTCACGGTTACTTTCAGTGCGGCGGCGCGGTTTGCAGACATACGCATACTGGAATACAGCGGTCTCGATCAGCTTAGTCCGCTGGACGTGACGGCGGGGGGGACGGGGAGCAACGCCACGGGAGACAGCGGATCAGCGACTACCACCAGCACTGCCGAATTGCTTTTCGGGGCCAACACCGTAGCCACAGGGAACTCTGGGGCCGGCGCGGGATACGTCGCCCGCATCATAACCAGTCCGGACTCAGACCTTGCGGAAGATTCTGTGGTGAGCGTAACGGGTTCCTACCACGCGACCGCACCACTAACCAGTCCGGGGCCCTGGGTCATGCAACTGGCGACTTTCAAGGCCGCCGGAGCAGCGCCCACGGCACCCACCAACTTGGCGGCAACTGCCGCAGGCCCTGCCCAGATCAATCTGTCTTGGACGGCGTCGACGGAAACAGGCGGAGCCATCGGCCACTATGTCGTCGAACGTTGCCAAGGTGCAGGGTGCAGCACGTTTGCCCAAATA